>Ga0099364_10006359_pt1 | contig 17223 bp, 14 predicted proteins | sample TergutTh196P3_FD_73070 | JGI IMG/M metagenome (GOLD analysis project Ga0099364, IMG submission 73070) | Microcerotermes parvus P3 segment gut microbial communities from Pointe-Noire, Republic of the Congo - Th196 P3 | ecosystem: Host-associated > Arthropoda: Insects > Digestive system > Gut ... | reverse complement strand
GCTTTCGTCTTTATATGAATATGTATATTCGGCGCCTTGTCGTTGATATTCTCCCGCTTCGTTTTTATAAAATAAATTTTTAGCGGCTGCTAAGTTATTATACAAAAAATCATCGTAATCAAAGTGACGAACTCCGGCTCCCATACCTTCGCCGCCTTCGTGGGCGTAGGAATACCCTGCCATTGCGTTGAACTTGTGAACAGACTGAAATATTTCATCATAAGTTAAATATGCCTCTATTTGTTTTTGCGCGTAATGACCTTCTGCTCGTGTAGCTTGACCTCGCATTCCAATTGGTTTTCCGCCTTCACTGTGAGCTGCAATAGGTAAATAGAAACGTTGTTGCTCATCTACTGTATTATAAGCGGCATTCACAGTTCCTTTCAGTCCTTCTCCGCTTTTACCTTTAATAAACACAATGTCTGTTTTCAAATAGCCAAAAAAACGGTCTCTTGTGTTGTTTGCATAACGATTTTCTAATATTTCCAACGGATTATACTTCTCTATATTTGATGGTTTTTTAGGGTCGTAGTATGGATTAAAATAGGAACCGTCCGGATTTTTTACCGACCAGGTAGGATTGGCTTGATAAGTTGTCATAAACAACTCTTGTTGATTGATAGCGTTATAATTATCTTTCGTTTTGCTTAAACTCAATTCCAAGGTTAATCTGTCGTCAACCAAGGTAGTAAACCCTGTTAAATTGGCTCCTATTCTTTCTAATTGCGAAGTTTTCACCACTCCTTCGGAGTTCAAATAAGAAACAGTGCCTTTAAATCCAAATTTCTTTGCATTGCCGTTGAATGACGCCGAGTGAGAATGGGTAAGCGCTGTTCGTTGGATTTGGTCTTGCCAATTGGTACTACCGCCACGGTCTAACAGGCTGCCTTCGTCTAATTTTGCCCTAAAAGCGTTTGCATCTAATAAATCTAATCTTCCGGAAGCATTCGACATGCTTACAAAGCCTGTATAAGATGCTGAAATGCTTTCTTGACCTCTTCTTTTAGTGGTTATAAGCACAACGCCATTGGCGGCGCGAGACCCGTAAATAGCGGAGGCAGAAGCATCTTTCAATACGTCAATAGAAATAATGTCTGCCGCAGGTACAACGTTCATATCAGATACGACAATGCCATCTACCACTATCAAAGGATTGTTTCCACCCGACAAAGAAGTTCCTCCTCTTAATCTCATTATCGCACCCGATGCTGGGTCGCCGGAACCTTGCACGATGGTCAAACCGGCAATTTTACTTTGCAACAACTGTTCGGCAGAAGTTATTACGCCTTGCTTCATATCTTCTGCTTTAATCGAAGATATAGCGCCGGTTAAATCCTCACGGCGCGCAGTACCCATACCAATGCTGACAATCTCAACTTCTTTTAGCATGGTAACTTCTTCTTGCGCTCTGGAAGCATCAATTTTTCCATCGTCCTGCGCCATTACAATTTGCCCTGTCGTTAATCCAACTGCGAATAATAACACGGATAGACGATGCATCATTTTTTTTGTATTTTTCATCATTAAATTATATTATTTTTAGGTTCAAATTTAGGTTCAAAAGTTTTAATTACGCAAACTTTCACGAGGCAAATATACTTAAAATCTTTTTACATACACAAACAGAGAAAAATTATAGAGAAAATTATAGAGAAAAGATGCTTTAAATCCTTATTGTTACACACAAATGGATATAAATTATAAAATTTTTATAGAGAAAATATAGATGTTTTTTTGAAAACAACTACTCCCAGCAATGTCCCCATGTTGGGGTTTTGAACAACTGTTACCGTTTTACCTGCACGGTTAGTGATTTTATCTCTGATTAGTTCGTGTGAATGACCGCCGATTATCAAGTCTATGTCGTATGTGTTTTTTGCAAGGTTTTTGTCGGCGTCGGTACCGAGATGCGATAAGCAAATCACAATATCGCACGTTTCTTCTTTTTTCAACCATGCCGCGTATTTGTTTGCCGTTTCGACAGGTTCGAGAGCGTGTATGCCTTCAAAATTTTCCGCCGAAATTAAACCTTCCGGCTTAATGCCCAAACCGATTATTCCGATTTTTATTTTCCCGCGATGAACGATTAAATATGGTTTTACAAATTTTTCGAGCACAGTTCCTTCTACCTTGTAGTTTGAACATACAATCGGAAATTCAGCCTCATTCAGATTGTTTGCCAATGCTTTAACGCCATTGTCAAATTCGTGATTTCCCAAACACACAGCATCATAAACCATTTTATTCATCGCCTCCACTTCTACTTTTCCACGATAGAAATTAAAATACGGCGTTCCCTGCAACCAGTCGCCGGCATCGAGCAGCAATACATTTTTATGCTTACTGCGAATGCTGTCGATGGCAGTTTTTCGCCGCGCATAACCGCCTTCGCCTGTAGATGTAGGTTCTACACGGCTATGCGTGTCGTTGGTGTGCAACACTACTAATTGAGGAGCACAGGCTGTAAATACAACAGCAAGCGTGATGTAAAATATTTGCTTCATATCTAAAGTTTTTTAACGGATAATTATTCGCCCGTCCAGTGACGGACAAATTTCGCTTCCCGCACGAGTTTCTTCTTCGATGGCATCAATCAGTAATTCTCTGATTTTGAGCCCTGTACTTTCTGTTTCTACCGCTTCTTTCAATATTGTTAGTCCATCTTTCCCGCATGCCATAAAATCGCTCGTGGCAATACGGTAAGTTCTGTTCGCATCAAATTCTTTGCCGTTTATCAATACATTTTCCGGACGTTGATTTTCGATAAGCATTCGCAGTCCGCTTACGCCTTCGCCTTTCATGTCTGCTATTTGTTGCAACAGCGTATTCACATCGTTTCCGCGTAGAGTAAGAATAACAAGTTCGTTTTCGAAAGGCATTATTTCAAATAAATTGAGGCGAGTGATTTCGCCCTGTTCAATGGGAATGCGCAATCCGCCCACATTTATAATGGAAAAATCGGCTTCCGGTTGCAAACGACTGTTTGCCGCCCTCAACAATGCATCGGCAGCGAAATTCGACAACGGACTTTCGGGCTTGCCCGCATAAAGCGTAGTGCAGGCTTTGCCGATAACCACAATTTCCTTATCTACTTTTTCTTTATACGGAGCAATTAATTGTTCCATTTCGGCATCGCTTTGCTGGTTTTTGATGAGTATGCTTTGGGTTGTTGCGCTCCATTTTTGCGCTCCGCAAGCGAAAAATGTAAAGACACAAATTGATATTAGAAAATTTCTCATGATTTTTTTTTCTTACATTCCATGTTGCAAATATATCACGTTTTTTTTAGATTTCATTTTTTTTTATCATTTATTTATTGTCGAAATAAAAAAAAACACTACTTTTGCCGTCCGTTTTAGCCCAACCGCTGGCAGAATAGAGTGAGGTCTGTGAATGTTGCGTTAAACAAAGTTGAATAAAAAAAACAGAAAAAAACAATGGATTTAATTAAAATTGCCGAACAAGCATTTGCAATCGAACAAAATCTTCCCGCGTTTGGTCCCGGCGATACGGTAACCGTAGCCTACAAAATTAAAGAAGGCGACAAAGAACGTATTCAGCAGTACAGAGGCGTGGTAATTAAAATTGTGGGGCACGGAGATAAAAAGCGTTTTACCGTTCGTAAAATGTCAGACCACATAGGCGTGGAGCGTATTTTTCCGATGAACTCGCCTTTTATTGCCAATATCGAAGTAAACAAACGCGGTAAAGTGCGCCGTGCAAAACTCTACTACTTGCGTGCTTTAACCGGCAAAAAAGCCAGAATTAAAGAAAAAAGATTTTAAAAAAAATCCTGCTCCAAATGAAAAGAGCAGGATTTTTTTTTGTCAAAAATCGTCAGCTGTCATTGACGGGATATTACTTTCGACTGTTGACTAACGACTTTCGACTATTTTACATCGGATCTACGTCCCAATGAATAAGCAGTGATTTAAAACGGTCTATGGAAAGTATCTTTTCGGTAATGTTTTGAATAAGATTTTTGGCGTATTCGTTGGGTGTGTTTACCTCTATTTTTAATACAATTCGTTTAATGAAAAGATTTTGAATGCGGGAAATAATCGGGTTGTCGGGACCGAGCACGCGCGCACCGAATACTTTACGCAATTCATTTGCCAATATTTTTGCCGCGCTGTTCAAAATTTGCAGGTCGCGATGACGCACAACAATATAAATTAATCTGTAATAAGGAGGATATTTAAACAGCTCTCGTTCAGACATTTGAGCGAAAAACATAGCTTTGTAGTCATTCTCTTTTACCTGTTGAATAATCGGATTATTGGGGTCGGTGGTTTGAATGATTACCATGCCTTGTTTGTTTTTCCTGCCGGCTCGACCGCTCACTTGCAACATCAGTTGAAATGCCCGTTCATGTGCGCGAAAATCAGGAAAATTGAGAAGATTGTCGGCATTGAGAATACCCACCAAACTGACATGCTCAAAATCCAATCCTTTTGAAATCATTTGCGTGCCGACCAGAATATCAATGCGTTTTTGCTCAAAGTCTTGAATTATCCGCTCGTAAGATTTTTTTGTACGTGTGGTATCTAAATCCATTCTGCCCACAATCGCATTCGGAAATAACGCCTGAATTTCCTCCTCAATTTTTTCAGTGCCGAAGCCTTTTGTTTCGAGCGTTTCTTCGCCGCACGAAGGACAATGCAACGGAACAGGCTTTGTATATCCGCAATAATGGCAAGTAAGCGCATTGAACGCTTTATGCACTGTAAGTGTTACATCACAATTTTTGCATTTGGGCACGTCGAAACATCGGCTGCATTCCAAAAACGGCGCATAACCTCTCCGGTTTTGAAACAAAATAATTTGCTCGCCCTTGCCCAACGCTTCCTGCATTTTTTCCAATAAAATGGGTGAAAAAAAACCTTTCATTATTTTGCGTTTTCGCAGGTCGCCCACATCAACCGTGATAATTTGCGGTAGGGCAATTTCTTCGTGTCGTTGCAAAAGTTCTACCAAGCCGTATTTTCCGGCAATAGCGTTGTTGTAGGTTTCGATGGCGGGTGTTGCCGTTCCGAGCAAGGTGTTTGCGCCATGCAAATGCGCAAGCATTACCGCCGCATTCCGGGCGTGGTAGCGCGGCGCTGAGTCGAACTGCTTGTAGCTGTTTTCGTGTTCCTCGTCCACAATAATTAACCCTAAATTGCTGAAAGGCAGAAAAATAGAAGAACGCACGCCGATAATTATTTCGTAGCCGTTATTTTGTAACAGATTATTCCAAATTTCTACCCGCTCGGCATCAGAGAATTTCGAGTGATAAACGCCTAATTTATTGCCGAATACGCGGTGTAAACGATTAGTTAATTGCGTAGTAAGCGCGATTTCCGGCACAAGAAACAATACCTGTTTTTTTGCATTCAACGCTTCTTGAATAAGATGAATGTAGATTTCGGTTTTTCCGCTTGCGGTTACGCCGTGAAGAAGTACTGTTTTTTTGGCTGAAAAAAAATCTTGAATTTCTCCGTATGCCTTCTGTTGAAATGAGTTGAGCGGATACATTTTCCTACGATTTGTTTCGGGAAAATCTAAACGGCTTACTTCTTTTTCGTATGACACGATAATTCCTTTGTCAACCAAGCCTTTTAATACGGAGGCAGTAAAATTTGAATGATTGAGAAAATCCTTTTTGTTTACCTCATTATTTCCATAATTATCTATGAAATAAAGTAACAATTCGCTTTGTTTTTTCGATAAAACCAAAGCCCCACCCTCTCCGGTTTTGTTATGAAACGGCAAAGGATTGTTTCCCCTCCCCTCAAAGGGAAGGAGGGCAGAGAAATGACTGTTACCTATAGCCTCTGCGGGGGCGAGGTTTCGAAGGTAAGTTTCGGTTTTTGCCTTGTAGCGTTGATAAATATTTTCCGATATTTCGACAAGTCCTTTTTCCATTAGGATTTTTATCTCTTTCAAAATATCTTTTGCGCCGATTAAACGTGTTAAGTCGCCTGTTGTAAGCGGTTTTTTTGTGTCGTGCAAGGCGTTGATTATGCGCCACTGTTTGGGTGTAAGTTCAGCAGTTCCAGCAGCCCCACCCTCGCCGGCTGTATTGTTCAACAGCAAAGAATTGTTTTCCCTTCCCTCAAGGGGAGGGGGGGCAGAGAAATGACTGTTATCCATAATGCTGGCGGGGGTGGGGCTACCGGGGGTTTTAAGCGAGAGCGTGGTTTCGCTTTCGATTTTCAGCCCTGAAGGCAAAGCGCATCTGTACACATCACCAAAAAATGCGTGGTAATAATTGCTTATCCATTCCCAAAATTTTAGTTGAATGGGAGATACAAGCGGTTTTTCGTCTAACACGGCGAGAATTGGTTTTGTTTCGTAAGCTCTCGGTTTTTGATTGTGCAGAGAATAAATCAGTCCGGTGTAAACTTTCGATTTCACGGCAACCGCCACGCGCACTCCCTGTGTGAGCAGCGGCGTGCCTTCGGGAATGGAGTAGGTGTAGAGATTTGCCAAAGGAAGCGGCAAAATTACATCTGCGTAAGTATATTGTTCGAGTTTCAAAAGTTAAAAAATCGTTACGTTTGTCGTTATAAATCGTTACATTTGTCGTTAAGAACTCGTAACGTGTAACGTTTGTAACGGTCTACTTCGCAATCAAAAGAAAATAATTCTTCTTCCCCTTTTGCGCTAATAAAAACTTGTCGTTCAGCAAATAATCCGATGTGATGATGGTTTCGGGTTCGGTCAGTTTGTCTTTGTTGAGCGAAAACCCATTTGCCTGCAACATTTTGCGCAATTCGCCTTTCGAGGGGAAAACGGCTGTTTTTTCGGCAAATAATTCTACCGCTTTTATTCCTGCCTGCAACTCGGCTTTTGATATTTCAAATTGCGGAACGCCATCAAATACATCTAATAAAGTTTCTTCGTCTAATTTTTTCAGCGCGTCCGAAGTCGCATTTCCAAACAAAATGTTCGATGCCTCTACCGCCTTTTCGTAATCTTCTGCTGAATGTACCATCACGGTAATTTCCTTTGCCAAAGCCTTTTGCAAGGAGCGTAAATGCGGCGCGGCAGCTTGCTCGGCAATCAACGCATCAATTTCTGTTTTCGACAAAAGTGTGAAAATTTTAATATATTTTTCGGCATCGCTATCGCTCACGTTCAGCCAAAACTGGTAAAATTTGTAAGGCGAAGTATATTTTTTGTCCAACCAAACGTTACCGCTTTCGGTTTTTCCGAATTTTCCGCCATCGGCTTTGGTAATTAAAGGACAAGTGAGGGCAAAGGCTTCGCCGCCGGTTTTCCGGCGGATAAGTTCGGCGCCGGTGGTAATGTTACCCCACTGGTCGCTGCCGCCAACTTGAAGTTTGCAGTTGTGCTTTTCAAACAAATAAAGAAAATCGTAAGCCTGCACCAACTGATAGGTAAATTCGGTAAACGACATACCTTCGACGCTTTCGCCTGTGATGCGTTTTTTCACGCTATCTTTTGCCATCATATAGTTTACCGTGATATGTTTTCCGATGTCGCGAATAAACGCAAGGAAAGAAAAATCTTTCATCCAGTCGTAATTATTTACCATAACCGCCCTGTTTGGAATATCGCTCGTAAAATCCAGAAAGCGGGTAAGCTGCTTTTTTATTGCCTCTTGATTATGCCTCAACGTTTCTTCGTTGAGCAGGTTGCGTTCCAGTGATTTTCCCGAAGGGTCGCCTATCATGCCTGTGGCGCCGCCCACCAAAGCGATGGGTTTGTGCCCGCAACGCTGTAAATGTTTGAGCATCATCACGCTCACAAGATGACCGATGTGCAACGAATCGGCTGTCGGGTCAATGCCGAGGTATGCCGATGTAAGTTCTTTTTCTAATTGTTCTTTGGCGCCGGGCATTACGGTGTGAACCATACCGCGCCATTCAAGTTCGTCAACGAAATTCATATAAATTGCAAAAATATTTTTAGGACGGCAAAGATAACACTTTTTTCGCGGAAATTGTGAATGAAAGTTGAGTTGAGTTCAGTCTTAAAAAAAACTTTAAAAAATATTTTTTTTTAACAAAATTTATTCTATACTTTTGTCTGCATAATTTAGCTCGCCGAACGTAAAGAATGTGTAGATACTTGGCAAGCAAAAATTGAATTGCATCGCCGAAAAATTATTAAATTTAAAACAATGAAGGTATTAAAAAGAAATTTATTTATTATTTTCAGTTGCCTCATTTGCAATTTTGCATACGCTATTCAGCCTAATTCCGTTTATACTCAACGGCTCGCCGACCCTGAGGCGTTTTATTTTACGCCCGAAAACTACAATATCAAGGCAGACGGAAAAATAGACGTTTCCGAGCAACTGCAAACTGCTATCAATCAACTGAAAGCGGAGAAAAATTTCGGAATTTTGTTTATTCCCGAAGGAAAATATCTGATAAGCAAAACAATTTATGTGCCTGCTGCAATTCGTTTGATTGGCTACGGAAAAAATCGCCCTGAGGTTATTTTGGGTGAAAATACTGCGGGTTTTCAGACAGAACAAAACTATATGATTTGGTTCACAAGTACTTTGCCCGAACCCGACAAGCCTATTGAAGATGCCCACGCGGGCACGTTTTACAGCGCATTATCTAATATAAATTTGCGCATAGAAAAAGGCAACCCCGAAGCAGTGGCTATTCGTTCTCACTTTGCGCAACACGGCTTTATCAGCCATTGCAATATCTATATCGGCGAGGGAAAATCGGGCATTGTTGATGTGGGAAATGAGATTGAAAATGTCGCTTTTTATGGCGGCGACTATGGAATTATTTCGCAGCGTACTTCGCCGGGGTGGCCTGTTGCGATGATTGACACCTATTTTGAGGGACAGCGCAAAGCGGCAATTCTTTCGCGCGAAGTTGGTTTTGCAATTGTAAATATGCACGTTAAAAATGTGCCTGTCGCCTTTGAAATGGCGGAAAACATTCCCGACCGCCTGCATATTGAAAATTCATATTTTGAAAATGTATCAAAAGCGGGAATTGTTGTAAGTACAGAAAATACCCCATTTTCGCAATTAAATTTGATAAATCTTCATTGTAAAAATGTTCCCAAATTAATACATTATTTGCAAAGCGGAAAAAAAGAGATTGCCAAAAGTCCGATTTATCAAGTAAAGGACTACACTTATGGGTTGATTTTGAAGGACTTAGCCACACCTTCGGAATACGGAATTATTTGCGATATTGTTCCATTACAAAAATTTTCTTTTCCAACAAAAAATGATATTCCGCAACTTCCGCCAACAAATACTTGGGTAAATATTCGTGATTTTGGCGCAAAAGGAGACGGCGAAACCGATGATACAGAGGCATTTAAAACCGCTATTGCAAAACATAAAAATATCTATGTGCCGCAGGGTTGGTATCGCATTACCGAAACAATCAAAATGCAGAACGGCACAAAATTGATTGGGTTGCACCCATTCGGCACACAGTTTATTTTGAAAGAGAGCGAAACGGCTTTTAGTGGTTTTGGTGCGCCAAAACCAATGATAGAGAGTTCAAACGGCGGTGATGATATTTTGAATGGCATCGGAATTTCTACCGGTGGATATAATTACAGGGCTGTTGGTTGCAAATGGGCTGCGGGTGAAAAATCGTATTTGAATGATGTTAAATTTGTCGGCGGACACGGCACAATGCGAAAACCGAGCATTAACCAAGCAATTCCGCCGCCGCACAATCAAAGAAGCGCAATGCGCATCAGTTCACCAACAAACCCAATAGCAGCACAGGGTTTGGACTTGGCGTGGGACAATCAATATTGGAGTTTGTGGATTACGGGCGGCGGCACTATAAAAGACGTTTGGACGGCAAACACTTATGCTGCATCGGGTTTTTATGCGAGTAATACCTCAGTTCCTACGCGAATTTATGCAATGTCGCTCGAACATCACGTCAGAAACGAAGCGCGTTTTGAAAATGTTGAAAATTGGAAAATTTACGCTTTTCAGTTTGAAGAAGAGGGGCGCGAGGGCAAGGATTGCATAATGGCAGAGGTGTCGAACTGCAAAAATTTGATGTTTGTAAATGTTTGGTCTTATCGCGTTATTCGCGCCAACTCGCCAAAAGAGTTTGGTATTCGGCTGTGGAATTGCGAAAATATTCAGTTCCGAAATTTTCATAATTACACGCAGGTTTTGCCTGTGGTGGAATTTCCAATTTATGACGTAAATAAAAAATTGCCTGTCTATGACTGGGACTTTGCACGTTTAGATGTTTCGGGAAAGGAGAAAAACAAACGCCCATTCGACAACAGTTTAGGCGCAATCAACAAATTGGCGGAAGGATTTGAATTTGCCGCAGGCATCACCGCCGACAGCAAAGGCAATGTTTATTTTGGCGAACATCGTTTAAAAAGAATATATAAATGGAGTGCAGAAACGCAATCGTTGCAAATTTTGGCTGATTACCCCTGGAAACCATTCACGCTTGCCACCGACACGGAAGATAATTTGCTGGTCTTTTTCCGCTATGACCCGCAACCCGGTTTTTTGGTTAATGGCGAACAGGAAAGCGTTACGCAACTGCCGGACGATAACCCGATGTACAGCGGCTGGGGCAATAGCGGCTGGGCAACCTACGGCTACTCTATCAACCCAAACAACCCCGATAAAACATTTAAACCTTTGGAACGAATGAAGAATGAAAAATTAAGAATTAAGAATGAAGGCAAACTCACTCCTCATTCCTCACTCCTCATTCCTCAAAGAGTTATTCACCCTGCGAGCCGTTGGCGTGTCGGCGATTTTTACGATGTGGCAACATCAATGCCCGAAAAAAGTTTTATCGCCCCCGACCGAGCAACAATTATTCCCGAAACCTACGATTTAGGGCGTTCTGCTGCGTTGGTTGCCGTTACGCCAAATCAAAAAGAACCTGTTTTTATTGTTAATGAAATAAACAAAACAACTATAAAATTTGATGTTTCAGAAAACGGCGCACTAACAAACCCAACCGAAGCATTCCCACAAGGTCAATACAGCAATGTAACAGACAAAAATGGCAACCTCTACATTGCAGACGGCGAAATTTTTGTTTATAACAAATCTGGCAAATTGATAAAGCGCATTCAGTTAGAAGAACGCCCAATTTCAATGGCAATCGGCGGCAAAAATTTTGATATATTGTTTGTTACAACTTCAAAATCTTTGTATGAAATAAATATCAAAGCCATGTAGAGACAAAGCAAACAACAGCGCTACAGGGCTATGAAATAAGATGGTAAACCCCCAACCGTTAACGAGCAGTTTGGCATTTTTATTTCCCAAATGCCGTTTCACGAGAAATATTATAGGGATTATTGCGTTTGAATTTCGATGCATGATGACGGGCGATTACGCTTAAATTGAGTTTTTGCGTGCTGCCATTTTTATCCTTGAAATACTGTTGCAACGTGGCGTCAACCTCATCGTAGTGTGATGCGCCGAATTGCTCCACATCGCTATTCGAAATGCCAAGTCCGTCAGTTGGAACACAATCTATGCAAGCCTGTAAAGCCGCTTTTTGTGGCGGATTAAGCTCGGAGAGCAAATAATTTGCCAACTCATATACCTCTGTTTTCCACAAACTAAACAACGGATTGAAATCGCCCACATCGCCATGCAAGGTCCAAAAACCGAGCATATATTCGGTGTAATTATCTGTACACAGCACCATTCCGCCGTGCTGCTGTGCAAGGTTGTAAAGATAAATCATGCGTAAACGTGCCTTGATATTGCCCACGCGCAGGCGATATTTTTTGTCGGTTGTATCAATAGATACGCTTTCTTCAATCGTATCGCGAGTAAAAAAATACAACTGTGTTAAATCAATTTCTTTAAAATCATCGGCAAAAAGCATACCCATATTTCGAGCGCGTTCCTGTTCTTCGGGTTTGTTGGTCTCAATGCTGATGCTTCGCAACAAAAGCGGGATACCCAACTTGCTGCAAACCGGACGAAACAAAACCGCCACCACCGCCGAGTCGATGCCGCCCGAAATGCCCAACACAAGAGCTTTGAGTTTGTTTTTTCTCAAATAATTTTTAATATCGGCACGGATATTTTCCGTTACTTTTGCCCAATTTATTGTGTTCATATCACTGCAAAAATAGTAAGATAAGAGATATATTGGATTTTTTTTTATAAAAAATTATCAAAAAAGAAAAAATGCCTTATCTTTGCAACCTCAAAATGCGAAAATAGCTCAGTTGGTAGAGTACGACCTTGCCCCAAAGGAATGGATAATGTTCCCGACCTTGGCAAGGGAGAAAGGAAGAAGAAATAAAAATACTGCGAAAATAGCTCAGTTGGTAGAGCACGACCTTGCCAAGGTCGGGGTCGCGGGTTCGAGTCCCGTTTTTCGCTCAAAGTCTATGGATGCCCGGATGGTGGAATGGTAGACACGCAGGACTTAAAATCCTGTGGCTTCGCGGCTGTGCGGGTTCAAGTCCCGCTCCGGGTACTTTGCTAAACGCCAATAATCTGATAGTTAGATTGTTGGCGTTTTTGCTTTTCTGATTTGCGCCACACTTGTACATCATTTTTAATATCTTCTTATCCCGAACTCAGGCTAACAAGCATTTTGCAAAAAAACAAAAAAATGCAGAGGAAACAAAACATCAATTTCCAAATAACGCCCGATACGTCAAATCCGGAGCAAAGCCTCTGCTTGCAGCAAAGCGCATTAATTTTGCCGTTTTTTCTTGCTCGTCTTTGTATTTGATTGTACGCAGTTTTTGCGACAGAATTTCCTTTAAATTTTCAAACATATCAGCATCGTTGAGCATTTTAATTGCTTCGTGAATATGCTCATTCGGCAAATGCTTTGCCTGTAAGGTATACGCAATTTTTTGTTGTCCCCATTTATCAAAACGGCTTTTATCTTTTACAAAGGCTATGCAATAACGCCGTTCGTCAATAAATTTTTCTTTTTTGAGATGCTCTATTATTTTCTTTGCATCAGCATTGGAAACTTCCCATTTTCGCAACTTTTCCAACACATCGTACGGACATTTCTCCGACAGCGAACAATAAGCCGCCGCTTTGTGCAGGGCATTTTCGTAAGTAATTGTTTTCATTTAATCATTTATCATTAACTAATTAACAATTAATCATTGCCCTCAGCATTCTATCGTTGCCAAATAAATCTTTCCGCAACTGGACATTACCAAAACCTTTTTTACGAAGCATTTCGGTGATTTTTCCACCAAATGCGCGATTTATTTCGAAATATAAAAACCCGCCTTTATTGAGTTGTTTTTTTGCAAAACCGGCTATTGCTTCATAAAAAATCAGCGGATTTTCATTTGCGACAAACAATGCAAGGTGCGGCTCATAGTTCAGTACATTTTCTGCGATTTCGTTTTTTTCCATTTCGCACACGTAAGGGGGATTGCTCACGATAATATCGTATTTTTCCGAAGTATCAAAAGAAAAAATGTTTTCCTCCAAAAACGTTATCGAAACGCCGTTCTGCTCCGCATTTTTCTGTGCAATCGCCAATGCTTCAGGCGAAATATCTATTGCCGTAACCGAGCATTGAGGTAAATTTTTCGCCAACGCAATCGCAATACAACCGCTTCCCGTACCGACGTCTAAAATTCGCAAATCGGAATTAACTCTCGTTGATTGTTGATTTTCGACTCGTAATTCATAATTCGTAATTTGTAATTGTTTTATTATCCAATCGACTAATTCTTCGGTCTCCGGACGCGGAATAAGCACATCGGAATTTACAAAAAACGGCAAGCCATAAAACTCCGTTTTGCCGAAAACATACTGTACCGGCTCGAAATTTTTCAATCGAGCGAGGATTTTTTCTAATTCATGCTGTTTTTTTACGGATAATTCTGTAATTTTGTTTGCCAAAATTTCGGCACGGCTGCAACCCGTTATTTTTTCGAGAATGTAAAGCGAAATTCCACGAAGTTCTTCGGGCGAATACACATCGGAAAGCTGGGCGCGAATATTTTGAAGTAACGATTGCATGGTGCAAAGATACAAAATTAAAAGTTGTTGTCATTGCGGGCTTGACCCGCAATCGCAAAAAACAACTATCTTTTCATCTTATTTTTTGAAAAAAGTTGTACATTTGCAAAGAAATTTTTAATGCGAAAAACAATATCGTCATGATAATAGAAAGAACAGCAAACGAATTTGTTATCCGTTTTCCTTTTTCTGCCAATATGGAACGTGTACAAGACGTGATAGATTATTTGCGTTACAAGGAGTTAACAGTAAATTACAGTGTTGCGCAATCGGAAGTGGATAGCCTTGCACAATCAATCAATCGGATGCTGACTTGTGGGATATGTTGAAGATACAGTAGTTTTGCTCTTCATACTTATTTTTATTCGACATCTAACATGACTACTGCCGAAAAATACATGTTTCGCTGCCTCGAACTGGCAAAAAACGGAATGGGAAATGTTTCGCCAAATCCGATGGTTGGCGCAATAATTGTACACGAGGGGAAAATTATCAGCGAAGGATTTCACGCAAAATATGGCGAAGCGCACGCCGAAGCAAACGCGATAAATTCGGTGAAAGACGTTTCGTTGCTCAAAAATTCGACTTTATATGTAAACCTCGAACCTTGTTCGCATTTCGGCAAAACACCGCCTTGCGCCAAGTTGATTATCTCAACACAAATTCCCCGCGTAGTGATTGGGAATGTGGACCCTTCGGAGAAAATAGCAGGAAAAGGTATAAAAATGCTGCGCGAAGCAGGCATCGAAGTCATTACAAATGTATTAGGCAACGAATGTCGGGAATTAAACAAACGTTTTTTCTGTGTGCACGAAAAACGCCGCCCTTACATTATTTTGAAATGGGCACAATCGGAAGACGGTTTTATTGACGGCGTGCGAAGCGACAATACAACACCGCCAGTTCGCTTTTCCAACGAGCTAACCACCACGCTTGTGCACAAAATGCGAGCCGAAGAAGACGCCATTCTCATTGGAACTAATACCGCTTTGAAAGACAATCCGCAACTAACCCTGCGCCATTGGGCAGGGAAAAATCCCACGCGAATGGTAATTGACCGCTCATTGAAAATACCGGAAAATTACTATTTATTCAACAATATGGCAGAAACTCTGGTCTTTTGTCATAATGAAATTACGGGTCAAGCCCGCAATGACGGTAGTAATATTCATTATATTGAGATTGATTTTTCAACAGATATTTTGCCTCGCCTGCTGTCGGAATTGATGTCGCGCAGAATAAATTCTGTAATTGTCGAAGGCGGCGCATTGCTGCTGTCGTCGTTTATCAAATCCGACTTATGGGACGAGGCGCAAATAGAAATTGCTCCTTTTTCGCTGCGCAATGGCGTAAAAGCTCCGCTTATTCCACTGCCGCCGCAAAGCATAACCGAATACGAAAGTAATAAAATTATTCAATACAAAAACACACTAATTGTAAATCGTAAATCGTAAATTAAAAAAATGCCGTTATTCTCACAAATACTAACCTACGTCCTTTGGGGATTGTATATTTTCACAACCCTTTCGACAATCGTAGTTATTTTGCTGGAAAATCGAAATCCGGTACGTTCGTTGGCATGGTTGTTGGTTTTACTGCTGCTGCCCGGTTTAGGACTTCTTTTTTACGCAGCATTTGGGCAAAGCTTCCGTCAACAAAAAATTATCCGGAAAAAGACAATCCACCGTGATAAATCGCGCAACCTGATTGTTTCCACAAAATCGGCTTTGGATAAAAAGAAATTGCCTTCGTCTATTTCTTCTTTAGCAAAATTATTGTTGGAAAACAGCGATGCACACATTTACGAAGATAGCGATATACAAATTTACGCGGAAGGACAAGAAACTTTTCGCGCGCTGTTTGAAAGCATGCACAATGCAAAAAATCATATCCATGTCGAATTTTTTATAATTGAGGTTGATGCAATCGGCTATCAATTCCGTGATATACTTATCAATAAAGCACGGGAAGGAGTCGAAGTTCGCTTAATTTTCGACTATTGGGGCAGTTTTGGTTTGAAGAAAAGCTTTTTGCAACCAATGTCCGATGCAGGCGTGATATTTCACTCGTTTTTACCTGCAAAATTTCCTGTTTTTGCCCATAAAATAAACTATCGCAATCATCGAAAAATTGTTGTGATAGACGGAAAAATCGGTTATTTGGGCGGAATCAATATTGCAAAAAGATACTATTACGGCGACCATCTCGGTGCGTGGCGCGACACCGTGTTGCGTTTCGAAGGCTCGGCGGTACACGGTTTGCAAAGCACGTTTTTGCTTGATTGGTATTTTGTGGGCGCCACAGTGGAAGATACGAAAAAATATTTTCCGAAGCCGCAACAATTCAATCCCAATCGTACGCAAATTGTGTACAGCGGTCCCGATACCGATTGGGAAAACATTATGCAGGCTATTTTTACCGCTGTTACACGTGCCGAAAAACATATTTACATTCACACGCCCTATTTTATGCCTACCGATGTGATTTCCACCGCTTTACAAACCGCCGCCCTCAAAGGCATTGATGTTCGCCTGATGATACCGGACAAATCGGACGTGTGGTTAGCTCATTTCGGCAACTATTCTTATATTGACGAAATGCTAAAAGCGGGTGTGCGAGTATTTCTCTACAACGACGGATTTCTTCACAGCAAAGCTATTGTTATTGATGATTACATATCGACTGTCGGCACTACGAATATGGATTTTCGCAGTTACGAACAAAATTTTGAGGTAAATGCATTTATCTACGAAAAAGAAACCGCCTTGCGATTGAAAAAACATTTTTTGAATGATATAAAAAAATGCGAAGAAATTTCGCCCGAAAAATGGAACAAACGTTCGAAATGGCAACGTTTGCGCGAATCTTTTGCCCGGCTTTTCAGTCCGTTGATGTAGCAAGAAAGATATAAAAAGCAAGAACCAAGAGCCAAAACATGCGATTTTTTCTTAATTCTTGTATCTCGTTTCTTGTATCTTGTTTCTTTTTTTGTATCTTTGCGCCTGCAAACGGCGGGATGTAGCTCAGCCCGGTTTAGAGTACGCGTCTGGGGGGCGCGTGGCCGCTGGTTCGAATCCAGTCATCCCGACGAAAAAAAGAAATGTCTTGAAAGAGATGTTTTTTTTTTGATAGTTGAAAAACAGTAAAAAACCATTCTGAAAGTTTCCATTTTGGGAATTTATTGGTATCTTTGCCGCGTAATTTTGAGGAAGCTTGTCGGAACACATTTCGATTATGATAAAATTAATGCCGAAACAATA
>Ga0099364_10006358_pt1 | contig 17226 bp, 15 predicted proteins | sample TergutTh196P3_FD_73070 | JGI IMG/M metagenome (GOLD analysis project Ga0099364, IMG submission 73070) | Microcerotermes parvus P3 segment gut microbial communities from Pointe-Noire, Republic of the Congo - Th196 P3 | ecosystem: Host-associated > Arthropoda: Insects > Digestive system > Gut ... | reverse complement strand
TTGTTACTTTCTTTTTGGCGGCGCAAAAAGAAAGTAAATAATGCGTCGCGAAGCGCGCTACTCAAACCGCGGAACTTGTAGATACAAGAAAAAAGTAAGGGAAGAAACAAATCGCTTCTTCCCTTACTAATCTCTAATCCCTAATCCCTAATCTCTATAAACTATCCCCAAAATCCGCGCGGAATTTTTTGGCAAGCTCCTGCGGCCAATTCCCAATGGGTTTCAGCCTTCCGAAGAAGAAGCGCAGGACCTTGGGCTCCTCTATAAACTCCAGCCCGCCGATTATATCGCGGTTTTTAAACAGCCAGTCAACGCGGTCCGCGGTGTATTTGATCTGGGAGAGCGTGAACACCCTCTTGGGGATTGCCAGACGCACAAGCTCCATTTCCGCAGGGCGCTGGGAACCGTCCTCCTCGCGCGATTCGCTGAGCGTGCCGCGCTCCATTCCGCGCACGCCCCCGGCAATGAACATCGCCGCGTTCAGCGCCGCCGCCGTGAACTGCTCTTGCGGGACAGTGGGGCAGAACGCCTTTGCGTCCACATGGCAGCCAAGGCCGCCGGCAGGTGTCACAACCGGGATGCCCCTTGCGATAAGCTCGTTGCACAGCGCCTCTACAAATATTGGCGTTTGGCTTATAACATCCAAGTCCATGGTTTCACGGATACCTACAGCCATTGCTTCCATTTCACGCACGGACATTCCGCCGTAGGTCAGGAAGCCCTCGAACAGCGGGACCATTTCGCGCATTTTCAGGAACAGGCTGTCGTCGGAGGTGAGGATGCCGCCGCCGCGCGCGCAGCCTAATTTGCGCGCCGAGAAGTACGTGATATCCATAAGCGAGATCATTTCGCGCACGATATCTTGGATTTCCACATCTTTGAATTCCGGCTCGCGCACTTTGATGAAGTACAGGTTGTCCGCCAAAAGGCTCGCGTCAAATACCAGCGGGATGCCTTCGGCGCGGCAGATTTTGGAAACCTCGCGCATATTTGCCATTGATACGGGCTGGCCGCCTACAAGGTTCGTGCCCGCTTCTATGCGCATGAAGCTGATTTTGTCTTTGCCCAGCCTTTTAACCGCCTCTTTGAGCTTGCCGATGTCTACGTCGCCCTTGAAAGGCTCACTGCTTGTGATTTCGATCCCCTTGTCGCTTATGATTTCCTCAACAACGCCGCCCGCATACATGATATGCGCCTTGGTGGTGGTGAAGTGGAAATTCATCAGCGCGGTTGAACCCGGGGTTACCAGTATCTGCGCGATGATATGCTCACAGGCGCGGCCTTGGTGCGCGGGCAGGAAATACTTTGCGCCGAAAGCTTCCTGCAATACTTTTTCCAGCCTGTAGAAGGTTTCGGACCCGGCGTAGCTGTCGTCCGCCTGCATCATGGCGGCGTACTGGTTTTCGCTCATGGCGTTGACGCCGCTGTCGGTGAGCATATCCAGGAAAACATCGCGGTTTTTGAGCAGGAAGGTGTTGAAGCCCGCCTCCGTGATACTCTGCAGGCGGTCCTCCACCGGCAGCAGGTTCAGTTTTTGGACCATGCGCACCTTGTGCATTTCGAGCGGGATTTTTTCTCCGGAAAGAAATTTTACTTCGGCCATGACTTTTTCCTCTTTTCGTTTTTTATTCTTGCTCAAATAAAACGCCCCTGAGCAAGTTGGGACTTGCCCAGGGACGAGAAATTTTTCCCGCGGTACCACCCTGATTGCCTGCCCTGTTTATCGGGCGCGGCCACTCTGAAGGATCTGACAATCCCTGCCCTAATAACGGCGGGCTTCCGGATGCCCCTACGGCAAAACGCTTTCGGGGAATCGGCTCGGGAGTGTATTTACATATCCGCCGGTACCTGCTTGCACCACCCGCAGGATCTCTGGCGCCCGTATACGGGCATACCGGGATAGGACATCTTTCTCTCCGTCATAGCCTTTCTGAAAAAGATTATACCAGCGGCGGCGGGGCTTGTCAAGCTTTTTTCCAAAGTTTTGAAAAAATATTTTTTTGTGGTATAATATACATAATAACCGCCTGAGAAAGGATGATTTATTTGAACGAAACATTGTCCGCCATTGCCAAACGCTATTCCTGCCGCGCCTTTTTTGAAACAATGCCGGAGCCGGACAAGATCGAAGCCATTGCGAAAGCGGCGGCGCAGTCCCCGAGCGGGATGAACGCGCAGCCCTGGAAAATCGCCGTGGTGCGCAACCGCGCTTTGATTGACGAGCTTGAGGGCGAGGCATGGCGCGTAATCCGCGAAATGGACGACAAATCCGCTTATGACCGCATTATGGAGCGCGGCGGCAAGCTGTTTTACGGCGCGCCCTGCGTAATCGTGGTCGCGATTAAACCGGATACAGATTTAGACTGCGGGATCGTGTGCGAAAATATTTGCATCGCCGCCGCCGGGGTTGGCGTAAACAGCCTGATCTGCGGGCTGGCGGGGTTGGGTTTTTCTGACAGCAAGAAGGATTATTTCGCGGAAAAGCTGGGCTTCCCGCAGGGTTACGAATTCGGGATGGCTGTACTTCTCGGCTTTGAGCGCGAACCGGGCAAACCCCACGAGCCTGATATGGGCAAAGTCAGCTTTATTGATTAGGGCAATTTGCATAAAAACACAAGCCCCCGATAAAAACGGTGGGCTTGTGTTTCTGAGTGATGACAAAGTCATCACTCTTTATGGGGGGTATCCAATACCCCCCATATTCCCCCCGGTTCCGCGCCCGTTGCGCGGGTTAAGGAAACCTTCGGCGAAATGAATTCGCCTTCGGGGAATTACGAATCCCGTAATTTCTTGCTTTGTCTGCAGTTAGGGTCTTAAAGCAGCTTGCCCTGCTCGATGAGCATCTTGTCGCGGAGCGGCTCGATGACAGCATCCGAGCCGCCGCTGCCCCATGCTTCACGGTCGAGGTCCTCGTAAACCACCGTGAATGCGGTTTCCGGTGTGTTCATGGCTTCGCTTGCCGCTTTGACAATTGCCTGTGCGGCCTTTTTCTTGGTCTGCTCGTCCCTGCCGGCGTAGGCGCGTACATGGATAAAGGGCATTGCTCCCCCTCCTTTTTGGAGATGTATTTTAATACATCATACCATATAGCGCGGATACGGCGCAAGCTTAATGTTATAGCAGTTCCACTTTACATCCGTAAAGCGTAACAGCTATAAAACTTATTTAAAATGCCGTTTGGCTCGCCGCAAAGCGGCAACCGCCAAACATGGCAGTTATAGCAATTCCAGTGAGTGACAACTGGAATTGCTATATAACGCAGAAGGGATATGTATCTGTTATGGCAAAATCAAAAACAGCCGTGCTTACACTGTGCGCGCTTTTCGCCGCCCTAAGCGCGGTATTGTCACAGGTTTCGGTCCCGCTCGGGCCGGTGCCGGTCACTATGACGCATATATCAATATTCACAGCCGCAGGGCTTTTAGGTGCGAAATACGGCGCCCTAAGCCAGGCTGTGTTTGTGCTGATGGGCGCGGCGGGTGCCCCGGTATTTGCCGGGTTCAGTGGTGGAATCGCAAGGATAACCGGACCCACAGGCGGCTTTATCATCGGCTACGTGTTATGCGCATTTGTTACAGGGCTGCTTGCGCAGCGGTCGGGCAGGACAATAAAAGCGCTGATCCCTGCAATATTGGCAGGATGGCCGGTAACTTATGTATGCGGTATCGCTTGGTTTGCATACAGCACAAATACAGATATCATCGCCGCGCTCCCGATTTGCGTGTACCCTTTCCTGCCCGGGGACGCACTGAAAACTGTATTAAGCGCAGTTCTGATAAACAGGCTGTATCCAATAACACATAGGATGCTCCCGGTCTGAAGCTCTAAGAGTCCATGCCGATTTTCGCGAATTGCTTGCGCAGTATCCCGATTGCTTTTTTTTCGATGCGCGATACATAACTGCGCGATATCCCCAGCTTCTTCGCCACTTCCCGCTGCGTGAGCGGTTTTTGGCAAAACAGCCCATACCGCATAATTAGGATGCTTTGCTCCCGCTCCGACAGGTGCTGTTTTATGTATTTGTACATACGCTCCGATTTCAGCCTTAGGTCGATGGAGTCAAAGATGCTGTCGTCCCCTGACATGATATCCTGCAAGGTTAAGGAATTGCCCTCAGAATCCGTATCCAGCGGGTCTGAGATAAATATGTCCATCGCGGTTTTTTTAAGGCTCCTGAAGTGCATGAGTATTTCGTTTGCTACATCTAATAAAAGGTAACATACCTGTACAGGGTGAAAAGGTTAAGAACTCCTTGTAAGCTTCCCCGCCTACTCTATTCACCCAATAGAAAAATATGCGCTTGCTCTCCGTCCCAGACTATCCGTTCTATCAAAGATTTTAGCAGCTCCCGCTTCTCGACTGCGGTAGCGGTTAGAACGGTGTCTTTGAGTTTTTTTAAAGCACCTGCCACGGCTTTTGTTTGGCTTTCATAATCGTTATAGATGGTGTTGTTTAGGGCAGTTTTCGCAATTTCGTTTTTCAATGCTTTGCATTGCTCTGATAGTGCATTTACCTTTGTGCGAACCTGCTCCATGAAATCATCTTGCGCCCCGCTCTTGGCTAGTGCCATGATAAGGCCGTCTATTTCTTTTTGCTTTGCCTCAAGTTCAGATTCAAGGAATCCTTGTTTCTTGCTCTCGGATTCTTTTTTACTGGCCAGCCGTTCTTCAAGTTCAAGCAATCCCTTATAGATAGACGAACCCTCACGTTCGCAATTTATAAGCTCGTCCATAATCACTCTATCAAGAACAGCACCGTTAGCGTTACACATATCGCACCTTACCTTTGACGAGCGTTCTTTCAAGCTGCATATATAGTAGTATGGAACGATGTCATCAGCGCTTTTACGGCTTGTGTGAACATGGGGGCGCATAGTACTGTTGCAGTTCCGGCAAACAAGCAACCCGGACAAAAGAGCTTCGGACTTGTACGGCGTTCTTACGGCGGCTTTGCTTTTGACTTGCTTTGCATCCAATATCTGCTGTATTTTGACCCATTCATTCGGTTTGATGATGCCATTATGCTTTCCGACCGCTATCAACCAGTCTGTTACTTCATTTCTTGTCTGCTGGTCTTTGCCGCTGCTTGTCCGGTTGTAGGGCATGAAGCCGCGTTTGTTATCCAGCTCATCTTCCCCAAAACAAATATCCGCGCCTTTTTCTATGAAGTAATCTCCCGATGCTTTACCGGCTATGCAGTAGACAGGGTTGCGCAAAATATCCTTTACGGCGATATTGGTAAAGTCCTTTCCCATTTTGGTGCTGATATTATTCTGAACAAGAAAGCGGGCTGTCCCGGAAATTGATTGCAGCTCCAAAAACTTATCATATATGAACCGCACTAGCTTCATTTCTTCGGCTATAGGGGCAAGTTTGAAAGCTGTGCGGGTCTTGCCGCCAACGTCAACTTGTTCCTCTTTTTCAGACTTAAACCCGGTCGGCGTATGCCCCCCAAGCCAACGCCCGGAACGCGCCATCATGTGCATATTGTCTTTTATCCGCTCGGCGGTGGTCTCGCGTTCCATTTGTGCAAAGACGGACACCATCCCCATCATCGCGCGCCCGGATGGAGTAGTCGTATCATACCTTTCGCTCACACACAGGAAGTCTACGCCATGTTTCCCGAAATCTTCGTAAGTACGGGCGAAATCGCCTACATTGCGGCTTATGCGGTCGAGTTTGTAGCAGATTACGCAGTCAATCTCATTTGACTTTACAGCAAGCATCATTCTTTGAAATTCTGGGCGGTCGGTATTCTTGCCGGAATAGCCTTCATCTTCATATTCAATTATCTGAGTGTCTGCTTCGGCGATGCTCTTTTTGTTTAGGTAGAGCAAGGCTTCTTGCTTGCATAGCTCAACCTGATTGGCGATGCTGTCGCCTTTGCCCGTAAACCTTGATTTACGGCTGTATATTGCGATGGTCACGCAGGCAGGCCTCCTTGTTTGGGTGTTTTTTTATCAAATTTTTTCCAACTCATTGCATCACTACAATAAATATTCAATCTACTGAGTTCCTGTACATCTGCAAATATTAAGCCTTCAATTTCATTCACATTCATATCAAAAAACCTACTCATGTTATGTTCTTTCCTTCGCAAGCCACGGCTTAGGAATAGATACCATATGCTCTTTGATAAAGGTATCAACACGCCTATCTACAATTATATCGGATGCCCTTAATTCTTCTGCGAGATATAACTCATCCAAACTCTCGCATCTGCTTAACGCAACATAAGCCTGTCCATGTACAAATGCCCCTGAATCCAAATCAACAGTCACCGATTTATATGTTTGCCCCTGCGATTTATGTATAGTCATTGCCCATGCCAAGCGAATTGGGAATTGAATCATTTCTGCAACTGTTTGTTTGCTTATTTTACGCGTTTTTTCATCATAACAATATTCCAGCGTGCGCCAAGAAACCCGTTCAATGTTGTGTTTAGCCCCATTTATTTTTACTTTGATTTCCTGCTCGGATAGTTCAGCTATTTCAGCAAGCGTTCCGTTCACCCAACGGGGCTGACGTTGAGAGTCATTTCTAAGCATGACAACTTGTGCGCCAACTTTCAAGGACAATTCTCTTTCCACCACGTTTGGTAATTGCCTAAAATCCCCTGTGCAGGCTGCTCCATAGACGCAAAGTTCCCCGGGCAACGTATCTAGCTTATGACCATTAATTTCATTTGCTTTAGCGTTTTTCGTGGCAATGGTCAATGTTTCGTATGCAGGCGGCACTATACGCCGTTCGTTGAATTTTAACAGTGTGTCTTCGGAGGGCATCCCTATCCTTACTTCATTTAGCATACGTTGAAAATGCTTATCCTTTTGGCGATATATATGTTCAAGCTCGAATATTTTCAGCTTTTTGAAATGTGCTAATCGTCTGACAGCGCGGGAAAAAAAGAAATATTCGCCGCCATAAAGATATTTTCCATTTGAATCTGTTGCGTTTTCAAAATATGTTTTGATTTCACCATTAGCCACAACAGGCGGAAGCTGATATAAATCTCCAAAAATAATCATTTGAACTCCGCCGAATGGTTGCTTATTATTTTTTGCAAGTTGAAATTTGCGATTAACACATTCCATAACATCAGCGCGCACCATTGAGATTTCATCAATAACAAAAGCATCAATTTCGTTCAATATAGATTTGGTGACGTCATCTATAATATTTTTTTCGGTGATTTCATCCGGGTCAAGCACCCCATCGAAGTTAAAAGCGAACCTCGAATGAAGTGTTTGTCCTTTCACTAACATGGCCGCCACACCGGTTGGTGCAAGTATAATCACTTTTTTCATTGTATTCTGTGCAAAGTATTTAAGCAGTACGGATTTTCCTGTACCTGCTTTACCTGTCACAAAAATATTTTCGCCGGAGAGTTCCATAAACCTATAAATAATCTGTTGTTCAGCACCAAGCTCAATGCCTTCCAGTTCCTCGTAGATATAATCATTTGTAGACATAATGCATCACTCCCAACCATGATATAATCTCTTCATAAAAGTTTTAATAAACTCCGTTTTCTACCGCCAAAAGGTAAGAGTACGGATTTTCTCTTAACTTCTGCTGTTTGTCTATATTATACGATATTGCAGAAGCCAACAGCGAAACCCCCGCCCCTGCCAAAAGTGCTTGCGGAACTGCCATGCCCAACGCCGCCATTGGAACGCTCGTTGCTCCCGTAGAAAATAAAGAAACTTTCAAAAAATTATCTGCAAACCATTTGATACGAGAACTTTCGAGGGCGCGTTGGAAATTGTTATAAGCGGGTTTGAACTCATTCTCATATATATCATTAATTCTTTGCCGTAAGGCATCAACAGGCATATCTGAAGATACACTTTGCGTTAATTTTGCAAGCTCCGTCCTAAACAAGCCAAGTTCGTCCTGATGTCTTTTCTTGAATTCCATAATATCGTGCAATGATGTATCCGGCGAAATTTTTAATCCGTTTATGATCAAATCCAACAGAATACCTTGTTCACAATGACGTTCTCTGCGTAATCTTACGTTATTTCGATGACGGCGAAACAAATCGTTATCAGGGACCAAAGATACTTGATTATCATACCTTATAGATTTTGTTATACTTTCTGATTGAACATTATCAGTAACCAAAGCAATAGCGTGATTTTCGCATATCTTATTTGCTAATGTTACCATATACAAATAGGCGAAGCTATCTTCGAGATAGAAAACGCCATCATGATAAAAATTTCGTCCAAACCCCATAAAGTGTTCTCTAAGTTTAAACCTCATTTCTCTGCCATACACATCGCCCCGCTCAAGCATTTCTCTGAGGCGATACGACATCTTTTCGTTATAAACTCCATAAGTTCGCATATTATGACGTGAAAACAATCCGTTTATAAATTCGGGCGTATACATCAATTCAATAATTTCATCTTCTATATCGATAACAGATGTATCGTTTGAGTTTATATAAAACGGGGTCAAAAAACCAATATCCGCAAGGTATTCAGATTCGTTGCTTCTGTATGGATTATTGATTGATTCGGGAACTATCGTTGAAATCGAATCCCAAAAAAGAACGGCAGTTTTTATCCATTCAAGGTTTTCTATATCTATTGATGGGTAATATAATGCTTTTGTAAATGCAGGTAACATAATTTTCTCCGTCCTCTCCATTTATACTTAATATCGGGGTTATAGCATTTATAAGCCTATTTGTCAACATAAAACTTGTTAATTTTTCATATTTTGCACAATGATAATCGGCGAGAGGATTCATCCAAAACCCCTTATCGGAACGTTCCGATTCCACCGCAAGGGCATAAATTCCAATCATTCCCCAAAAGGGCAGCGGGTTTTTCCACAACTGAAAAAGTTTTTCGAATACTAAAACCGGGTACGGGTCAACCTCCTGCAAAGTGCCGCGCGCGTCGATCTGTCCCTTGACGCAAACAGTCCGGTTATATTTTAACTCTACATCCACGACTCATACACGGCGTAAACATTGGCTGGGTTGCTGCCCACGCCGAATTCGCATTGCGCGATCGCGCCGCCGTTATGCCACAGCGCTTCGCGCACAGACTGCACAGCGGCTTTTACTTCGCCGGTTGTAGCGTAGGGAAGGATATGCTGGCGGTCAATTTCGCCCCAGAAAGTTATTTTCCCCGCGAATTGGCGCAGGTTGTCAATCCCCATGCAAAATATCTGCGAGTTTACCGCGTCCAGCCCAAGCTCGATTAAATCGGGGTAAATGCTGAGTATATGCCCGTCTGAATGCATGAAAATTTTCTTGCCCGCGCGGTGCGCAATGTCGATGTAATCTTTGTAAAGCGGCCCAAAAATCCTGCGCCACATTGCGGGGTCGATAAGCAAGGCCGTCTGTGAGCCCCAATCGTCCATGAAATACAGGCTGTCTACTTCGGTTTTCGCCCAAAGCTCCAGCAGGTCGCAATAAAATGTGTGCATCTTTGCGATGAATTTTTCAAGCCCGGCGGGCATTGGCACTAAATCTACAAAAAGCTGCTCGGTGGTGCGGATGAACTGCAGCTGCTCGAAGGGCCGCGGGAAAACGCCGGACATCACAAATTTATCTGTTGCGCGGCATTGCGCGTTTATTTGCGCGGTATCAATACTCAGCCACTCGGTGGGGAAATGCACGCGCGAAATGTCGTCCCAATCGGTTTCTTCATCGATTATCGGGACGATTGCCTCTTTGACCTCGCCGACATAGCCATCCGCCTTATTCTCAAAAATACAGCCCCAGGCGGTGATGTGCCTGCCGATTTTATAAGCGTCGCCCTGCGAGATATCTTTTTCCCGATAGCATGGGTCGGGGGACATAAAATCCGAGGGGAAATCGCTGCGGATTTTTTGCAGCTCATTCGGATAATGGTTTGCCGCCCATGGAAGCACCCACAAATCCCTGGGCGCGCGGTGGTCCGTGTTTTTGTGTTCAAGCGTTTTGTATACCAGCTCGCGTGAAGTCACCTGACATCATCCCCCTGTTCTTCGAATACCGCGAAACCCCACGGCTCAAGCGTGAGCGGATCGCCTTCATTATATATTATATCCGTTAAAAGTTCAATGGCGCGGTCGTGGAGATACTCTTGGCGCACAGTATTGTCCGAGTAGTTGAAATAGTATCTGATCATTTTACCGGTGCTATTTTGGCCGCTGCGGATAATTATGGGGAAAGCGGCATTTTGCTCCCGCCCCCATAAGCCAGCGCCCTTTAAAACATCGGCGAAAAGCTGTGTTAGATACGCTTTGCTTGTCATACAGCCGATATACACAGCTTCCCCTTTGCCGAAACGGTTGCGGGTGACGCCGGCGTACTTCCCCCAAAACCGGTGGTCATACGAGGACACAACCTCCGCGCCATTTGGCCGCAGAAGCTCCATAAAAACTTCTATCCGGCGGTCTTCGTCTTCAAGCGTGAAGCTGTCGCCCGTTAAAGAAACATTTTGCGGCCGGGTGAATTGGTCGTAAGCGATGCCAAAGCAGTCCGCTAAAAGGCGCGGCTGTGTTTGTGTACCGGCGGTCAAGTTTTCATCGGCAAAGCCTGTCTTGAAGGATGCCGCCAAAATACCGCCATTTTTTACATAGCCGGAAAGCGCGTTAAGTAACGGTGCGGGCGCGCTGTAAAGCGCCGGGGCAACCAGCAGTTTATATTCCCCAAACCTGTTTGCATCATCAGGGAACAGGATATCGCACTGCACGTTCATGTCGTACAGCGTGTCGTAGAATAGGCGCAGCACATCGTTATAACCGGTTTTGCCGCCGGACAAGGGGAATTGTTTCAGGCCGGTAAGGGATTCGTTGCTGACAAGTATCGCGGTTTTGTTTACCTTTTTTAAGTTAGCAAGCTTAGGGCTGAGCCTCACGAAATCCGCGCCGACCTTACATATCTCGCGGTATGGGGCATTAGGCAAAAGGTCGTGGCTTAAAATGCCCTTCCAATAAGTTTCGTAAGAGTTGTGGATGGAATGCCAGTGCCAGTACATCACGCCGTTTGCACCGGACGCTAAATGGGAAAACGCCTGGAGCCGAAGCTGCCCATCGTAAGGCGTCCAGTTCACATGGCCCTGCGCCTGTGTTTCGATAACAAGATAGTTGTCGTTTTTGAGTGACCGGCAAACATCCCCGCCAAAAGCTATCTCACGGCCTGTAAGCTCGCTTTGGCTAAGGTGGTAAATATCGCAGCCGGCTACAGTAAGCGCCTTTGCCGCGGATTTGTGGTTTACATCCGGCTGAATACCAAAAGAGAAATTGCGCCATTCATAGTCAAAGTTATGGGTGATAAACTGCCCTTCCCTTAAATACTCGCGCACAATTTCTGATTGCCACGAAAGGAACTCATCGACCAAGGAGCGGCGGAATTTCTCAAACTCCGCGGCAAAGCTGCCGTTGATTGTCCCTGTTGGGTCGGGGACATTTTCCCAAGAGTCAACACGGTTGCTCCAGTAGTTAAAGCCAAATGCTTTGTTCATTGCGTCTACAGTGCCGAATTTATCCCGTAAATGGCGGATAAAACGCTTTTGCACATTGGGGCCAGCCGTATTATAGTGCTTAGTTTCATTATCAAGCTGGAAGCCGATTACATGGGGGTATTCCTGCACACACTGCATCAGCGCCCGTATAACACGCTGTGCGTGGAAAAGGTATGCCGGGCTTGTGATGTCCATATTCTGCCGCGCGCCGTATTTACCCGCGCCGTTTTGCGTTATGGCGATAACTTCGGGGTGAAGCGCAGCCAGCCAAGGGGGCACAGCATAGGTTGGCGTGCCTACGATTACCGAAATCCCCGCTTTTTGGGCGGCCTGAAGGGCGCGGCGGGTATGCGTGAAATCGAACACTCCCTCCTGCGGCTCATGCGAAGCCCATGTAGATTCCGCAATGCGTATGACGTTGATACCAGCACGCGTCATCATTTCCATGTCAGTATCTATGCGGTCATACGGCATATATTCGTCGTAATACGCGGTGCCGTATAATATTTTGCCGTGATCCATTTCTATCTCCATTCTATCTGTATATATTATCACTCTTTCAGTGACCCGATCATTATCCCCGACACAAAGTATTTCTGTACAAATGGGTATATCACCAATATCGGCACGGTTGCAACTATTATTGTACAGTATTTTACCAGCATACGGTAGGCCTCCTGCCCCATCTGCCCGACAACGCTTACCTGTGTCATTGAACTTGTATCGTTGCGGATCAGTATATCGCGCAGGACAAGCTGGATTGGCCACAGCCGCCTGTTAGTCAGGAATATTGAGGGGAAGAACCACTCATTCCAAAAGCGCACGGCGTAAAACAAAACGATAACCGCTACGGTGGCGCGTGAAACCGGAATGACAATCTGCCAAATGACCCGCAGTATAGACGCGCCGTCAATATGGGCGGACTCGATTAAAGATTCAGGCACGCCGGCAAAGGATGTGCGCAGGATAATAAGGTTCCAGGTATTGACAAGCAACGGCAGAACGATTGCCCAGCGCGATTCCAGCAGCCCCATATTTCTTACCATAATGTAGAATGGGATAAGCCCGCCCTGAAAATACATCGTGAACACGATCATCAGCATGATGGGGCGGTTCCAGAAAAGCCCCTTTCGGGACAGTACATACGCACTCGGGATGGTAACAACCATGCTCAGCACAGTCCCCACCGCAACATAAAAAATGGAATTCAAAAAGCCGGTGGAGATATTCGGGTTTTCTAAAACAAGCTGATACCCCTTAAGGTTGATATCGCCTATCGGCAGCAGAAAAAAACCGCGCTGCGATATTACCATTACAGGGTCGCTGATAGAAGCCATCGCAATATGCCACAGCGGATACAAAGTGGCAACGCAGAGCGTCAGCATAATAAAATAATTAAAAACGGCAAAGATAAGCTCGCCCTTAGTCCTTATATTTAACATATCGCACCCCCTACCACAAACCGGTATCGGTCATAGCTTTGCTGGCTTTATTGGCAAAGACGACCAGAATGAAGTTAACTACGGAATTGAACAGCCCCACAGCGGTGGCGTAACCGAAATCCCCGTCCACTATACCCTTGCGGTAAACAAAGCTTGAGATTACATCCGCGGTTTCGTAGGTAAGGCCGCTGTACAGCAGTATGATCTTTTCAAAGCCCAGGTTCATCATGCTGCCTATGCGCAGGACAAGCAGTATTGCTATAGTCGGCAGTATGCCCGGCAAGGATACGTGCCATATCTGTTTTATACGGCTTGCCCCGTCAATCGTGGCGGCTTCATATAGCTCTGAGTTGATACCTGTAAGCGCCGACACGAACAGGATGGAGTTCCAGCCCAAAAACTGCCATATTTCCGATGTAACATACACCGTGCGGAAATACTTCGCATCCCCCAGCAGGTTTACAGGAGCCATGCCAAACAACTTGGCAACTTCGCCCAGCACACCGTCCGATGCAGTAAAATCGACGATCATTCCGCAAATTACAACAAGTGAGATAAAGTACGGCATATATGTAATAGTCTGAACTGTCCGCTTAAAGGAGTTCCTGCGGATCTCGTTGAGCATCAGCGCGAAAACAATAGGCAGCGGGAAGCCGAAAACCAGGTTCCAAAAGTTGATTAAAATGGTGTTGCGTATAACCCGCCATGCGAACGCGCTGTTAAAAAAGGCTTCAAAATTCCGAAGCCCTACCCAAGCTGAACCGGAGATCCCCAGGCGGGGCGAAAAATCCTTAAAAGCGATTTGTATACCGTACAGCGGCCCATATGCCCATATGATATAGTAGGCAATCATAGGAAGAAGCAATATGTAATACCGCCAATGCTTTTTCCAGTCGTAGCTGATTGTCTGCCCTAAACTAGCCGGCTTTTGCAAATGTAACCCTCCTGTCTTAATGATATTAAAGGACAGGCGGGCTGTTTGCCATCAGGTAAACAGCCCGCCCCGGCAGTTTGATTATCTGCTAAGGTATCTGTCAAGCGCCGCCTGCTTAATTTCAATGCAACGGTCTATGCCCATACTTCGCATTTGCGCAACGTAGGCGTCAAATTCGCTCAAGGGGGATTGGCCTGTAATAAAGCGCAGTGCCATTTCTTCCCTATAAGTGCCGATGTCAGCTTCCAGCAGTGCCAGTTCCGAGGCTTCTTCCGGCGTGTGTGAAATAGCGTCGGGCATTACCCAATCCGCGCTTTGCGAACCCCAAACATCAACGGAATCCCAAACTTCCCGGTCGTTGTCATAGGCGGTGGAGTCGCGCAGGTATGCGGGGGAGCCGTGGAGCTTGAAGCGCGGGAACAGTGTCCAGAAATCCGCTTCGGGGTCATTGATAAGGTCGGGGTAAATCCACTCGATCACGCCTTCGTTTGTCCACTGATACGATAGGCCTTCGGGGCCGTACGAAGCTAGGTCGCCGCCGTCCTGGCTGTAGAGGTAGTCAAAGTAGCGGATAACGATTTCTTCAACCCCGTCGTCAACCGCCTGGGTGGTTACGTAACCCATATCAGAGCCGCGCACGGTGGAGTCAAACAGCCTTAGATGGATAGTCTGCCCGGCACGGACAAGCGGCTGGGCAACAGGGGCGACTTTGAAGAGCGGGTCGACTTCGGGGCCTGCGAGTTTAAGGTGCCCGACAGCGCCGTAGTAATTGCTGAACGCGCCGTACAGGCCGTTTATGGTGTTCGCCATAACATCATCATAGGAACGGGTGGCAAAGTCGGGGTCCAGAATGCCGTCGCTGTACCAGCGGTTCATCTTTGTGAGGAACTCCCGCCAGCCTTCATTGACCGGGCCGAATTCAACGGTGGTCCCATCGCGCCTTATGTAGTCCCAGTGGGTTTCATAACTGCCCGCGATGACATAGCTGTAGTACATACCAAACCAATCGGGCAGGTTGATAAACAGCGGGTTAGGCGTCTTTGCCTGCATGGCGTAGAGCATGGTGTCCCAGTCCTCAATGGTAACGGGCGCGCTAAGGCCAAGCTCATCCATCCAGTCCTGGCGTACCCACATACCGCTCCACGGTGAGCTGGGGACAATGTCCAGCAGCGGGAACATCAGCATACGCCCGGCATCGTCGACCATGTCGCGGTTGATTTCGGGGTCGTTTTCGCGCAGGAATTTAAGGTTAGGCATCCAGCCCATGTCGTAATACGGCGTAAGGTCAAGATAAACCCGGTCGCTGACGGCCTTTGCCACGCCGCCGGGATAACCGGGCGGGTTGCTGAAGAAATGCGGCAGGTTATCCGAGGCGATAAGTAAGTTGAAATTGTCGGAAGCCTGGCCTTCCGGCGGGTGCATCCAGTTGATCCTTACATTCGTGCGTTTTTCAAGCTCTTTTAGGACTTCGGAATCGTTGAGGTCTGTCAGCGCGGTTGAACTCCACGCAAGCCAGACCGTGATCTCAACCGGTTCATCCACGATAGGTAAAATTGTAGCGTTTATACCGTTGAGGTATTTATCCTGCCGGTTGTCATACGCAACCTTTGTCAGGTTGTAGGGCCTGCCATTGTTTGTGTCCTTGCCTTCAGCCGGGGCCTCACGCCCGCCGCCGGAACTGCCGGCAGCTGTACCGGAGCCGGATGCCGTGCCGGACGATGTACCGCCGGAACCCGATGGGGCGGCGCTTTCGCTTCCGGAATTGCCGCAGCCCGGCGCGATGGCAGCTACCATCATAACGGCCGCGAACAATGCGATGATTTTTCTGAGCTTCATACTTTTTCCTCCTTATTGCATCCTTCGCCCGCCCGGCTCAAATGCCGGGCACTGCTTTTGCCTATACAAACAAAAGGATATAAGGTTATTGTAAAATATCTATGAGATATGCTACAATAGGTAATGTTATCATTTACATACGGATTATTGCTCTTTTACTCGACTGGAGGGGACCTATGCCCGCTATTACGGTTTTCAGCAAAGACGAGCTCGAAGGCGCCGTCAAATATAATATGTGGGATACGCCGCATATCAAAAAGCATATAAGGGTCCCGCTGTGGTTCTACACTGATGAAAACGCAAATGTGATCCTAAAGGATTTTTGCGTAACATGGGCGGGGGTCTACGAAAAAGCGGGTGAGCATATAGTCCCGCCGAGGATTTTAAAGGATGAGTACCAAATAATGTACTGTGTGGAGGGGCGCGGGCATCTCATTTTGTCCGGTGTAAAATATGAAGCCACCGAAGGGGATATGATTTTTTACCTGAAAGGCGAGGCGCACTCCTACCACGCCGATGCCGAAAATCCATGGACTGTTTATTGGGCGGGATTTTCCGGGGGGCATTCGGAGCATTACCTAGCGCTGCTGAAGGTTACGCAGCACAGCCCGATTATTCATGTGGGCATTGACGACCTTCTGGTAAAGCATTTTGCAGAAATAACAAACGTGCTGGGCGGCGGGTGCTTTCTTATCAGCCTGCTGCACGCAACAACGTGCCTGAGGTATATATTAAGCCGGATGATAGATATAAGATTTGATTCAAAGCTCACTTTAGCAAGCGCGGCAACAACAAACAGTATAATTGAGGTAATGCACGTAAATATCGGCCGTGCTATGACATTGGATGAGCTTGCCTTTACCGTAGGTATGTCAAAGTACCATCTGTCGCGGAAATTCAAGAAAAGCACGGGCTACCCGCCGCTTAAATATTTTACGCGCCTGAAAATTCAGCGCGCGTGCGAACTTCTCATGATCAGTGAAAGCAAGGTCAAGGATGTCAGCGAGGCACTGGGGTTTGCCACGCCATATCATTTTTCAGAAGTATTTAAAAAACATACAGGCGTATCCCCGGTTAGGTTTAGGGATATGATATAGCCGGTCAAATTTATAGTGAATTGGCAAATAATAAGCCGATAAACCCTTGATTCATCGTCCCGCTCTTTTGCGAATTTTCACAGGAGCGGTCAAGCGTAAGCAATTTAACGGTCTGCTATCCGAAGCTCTTGCTTTAAGGCGGTTTGCAAGATGGCGGAAACATTGATACCCGCTTTTAAAGAAAATTGCCGGTTATTTTTGTAATATTAGACCTCTTGCGAAACTTTCATTCAAGTTCAAAATTGCAAATACCGGCGATGAGATTGAACCTCAAGCCGAAGCGTTTTCTGCGGTTTCGATAGCATTCGGAGAGGATTTTGAAGCGCTTGATGAATCCGATGGCGTGTTCGTTGGTAACGCGTTCGCTTGAAATTTTACGGTTATTTGCCTTGTCTTCGGCGGTTAGCGGATTTTTCTTCGTTTTCTTTTTGGGCAAAACCGAATTAACGT
>Ga0099364_10006357_pt1 | contig 17226 bp, 17 predicted proteins | sample TergutTh196P3_FD_73070 | JGI IMG/M metagenome (GOLD analysis project Ga0099364, IMG submission 73070) | Microcerotermes parvus P3 segment gut microbial communities from Pointe-Noire, Republic of the Congo - Th196 P3 | ecosystem: Host-associated > Arthropoda: Insects > Digestive system > Gut ... | reverse complement strand
CAAAGCCTTGAAAGGCCACAGGCATTACTTCGGCTTTGCCGCACCACATGACGACAAAAATCCGGCGGCAAATCTGCCAACTTATTTCTCGACAGACCCTTAGTAAAAGAAGCTTGCTCCATCGTGCATGTATAACTTCGCCGGGAGGGGGAAGGGGGGTTCCTCCGGGGTGAGTTCGCCAGCGAGCAGCTTGTTTGCGGATATGATCATTTTATCTATTTGCCCTGACGGGAGCGGGAACGGTCCGTGTGCGGGGTATATTTTGTCGAATAAGTTGCGCATATCAGCGAGTTTTTCCATGCTTGATATATATGCGCGGAAGTTGCGCGAGTCCCCGAACATGAATACGGGACCTGCCGAGATACTGTCTCCCGATAGTATAAAACGGTTTTCCCGGTCAAGCAGCGCGATACTGCCCTGAGTGTGGCCGGGTATGAGGATGACCTCAAAATATCTGCCGCCGATGTTGATTACGTCGCCTTCCCACAGCGGGACTACGGGCGCGTCCGGTTTTGCGCATAGATAATAATGCTGCATCTCGGCGGGATGCATATGCGCTGCGCCAAACTCAGGGTTGTTCCCTATGTGATCGAAGTCGGCGTGTGTGTTGACGAGTATAACGGGCTTATCGGTAAGTGACTCTACAAGCGTTTTCAGACTCCCGGCCGCACCGAAGCCGGTATCGACAAGCAGCGCGAGCTCCGTGCCGATAAACAGCATACAGCGAACCCCGTTGTCCTCTATGAAATATGTGGCGTCATCTATTTTTACAGTTTCCAGCGGTTGCGATACATCCATTTCAGGCATAATAACCCTCCTCATATTATCTATGCTATAGCATGTTTTTCTTTTTGCGGACGTCGTCGCCGCGAAATGTGAGTATCTGATACTCACCCTCAAGGCGCGACATTATCTGCTCGGAATAGCGGCGACGGAGTTCATCGAGCGTCAGATTTGAACTGACGATAGTTTTTCGGTTTGTCATGAGCCGCGTGTTGATGAGTTCGTACAGCGCGCTTATCGTGAATGCGGTGGTCATTTCCGTGCCGAGATCGTCGAGGATCAAAAGATCGCACTCCAAACATCTCCTGACCTCGCCACGCGCCTCGTCAGGGTCGCCGGTGCGCATGAATTTTGCGTCCTCAAATTTCGCAAAAACGGACCCGGCCGTGTCGTATACGACGGAGTTTCCTTTTTCCGAGACGACGCGGGCAATACATGCCGAGAGGAATGTTTTGCCCAATCCGGGCGCACCGTTAAAAAACAGATTCATGGATTTTTGCCCGTATTTACGGGAGTATTCGATGCATGTTTCGTATATGATCTCCATCGTCCGGCGCGGTGATATGCCGGCTTCGGGATCGGGCATGTCGTCGTAGTATGACAAATCGAAGCTGTCAAACGTTTCGCAGCCCAGCTTAAAAAGGCTGCTGAGCGATTCTTTCTGCTCATCCCGGTACAGCTTTAGCAGACAATCGCATATGCCTGTGCCTATATATCCCGTATCGTGGCAATCAGGACACATGAACTCTTCGTCCAGATAGTTTTCGCTGAATCCTGCGCGTAACAGCTCGCCGCGCCGATCTTCCTGCAACTCAAGGTTTCTCCGGCGTATTTCCTCGACCTGATCCTCGGCGGACGAGCCCAGCGCAACGCGGAACAGATCCGCCATCGTCCCCCTTATTTCGTTATCCAGCGCACGTAAACGAGGAGCAACGGAATAAACCTTATCAAGGCGGCGCTGATAATGGTCATCACGAATTTTTCGCTTTTCTGTAAGCACATCCTTTGCCCGTGCAAGCAGTTTTCTATCGAGGGACATTATCAGTCCTCCTTGATTTTGCTTAGAAGCCGTTTCATACGCTCGATATCATCCGGTTTAGGGGCGCCAAATTTCGCAGCGGGGAAGTCCTTGTCGCGGCGAGTATCCGGAGACGCTTTTTTTGTGTCTTTTTCCAAAATCTCACGGGGAGTGTGAAGGCCCTTGCTATGCCAACTATTCATGATCGAATCCATATAGTTCCAGACAAGCTTGCCGGTTTGGATGAGTGTTCTGTCATATGCGATTCCAACCGAGTCGGCGACAAAACCCATAGAGATCCAACTGTCCACATATCGTTTTTCTGTTGAACTCAGTTCACGGTCTCTGATCTGCAGCGCGGCTTTTATTTCGCCCCGGGCGCTCTTGCGGGTGTCTAAGGCTTTTAGGTACGCTTCAGCCGCTTCAAGGGAAAATATCTCCTCGCGCTCCCAGGTGTATGCGGCCTTTTCTATATATCTCATAGACGGCATACGTCCGCTGCCACGTCCGCGGCTTTCGGATATGCAATGGCTGATAAGAAGCAGAATGACTTCCGGCGGTAGGCGCAGTCCGTCGTAGATGCCCAGCAACCGTTCAAGCTCTTCCGAAGACAATATCTTCCCGAGGCTGCGCTGTGTTTCCTCAACGAGAGCAGGGAAAGCCGGGCTTGTTTCCATCTCATGTTTTATCTCATCGAGGGAGTAGCGGCGCGACTGTTCGGTTTCGGGGTCTGCCGGAGGGGGGGCGGCGTCGTTATCGTCACATTCTATAAGCCCGAGGCGCGACAGCACAGCCATGGACGAAGCGATGCTCCCCGCGCTCTTGCGCAGCGCTTTAGCCGCATCGGCAGAAGTACCCCGGGCGCGGGTTCTCAGAATGTAAAGATACAGCAATGCCGCATCGCCGTCACATGAACGTATCAGCTTGTCGACGGTCTGGCTTGAAACGGTGACCGTATCCGGTCCGGGCAGAGTAAACTTCATATCAGCCATGGGCGCCGCCTTTCGGAGTTGAATGCTGAACTCAAGTTTCGCAGTTATGGCATTTAAGGGACTAGGGACTAGGGACTAGGGATTAGTAGAAAGAGTAAAAACCCCGTTTAGTGGTAAAATTCACTATAACCCTTAACTTTACTTTCAAATTGCAGACTAATCCCTATTCCCTAACACCTAATCCCTCTCAAGTTTCGCTACTGCGAAACTTGAGTTGTGAATTGTGAATTGTGAATTGAACCCGCTCATTGTATCACAAGTCAACTGCACTTGCTATAAAAATCTGTTGACAAACTAATTTTGCGGTGGTACAATCGGCTGGCAGTAAGAAGAACGGCATCCCCGTCCTCACCCGGCCGCCGTTGGAGCGAGCCGTGGTCAATGAGCTGAGATTTTCGTCCGTTATGGGCGGAGTCTGATCAGTGCGGATGCTTTTTGCGTCCGTGTTTATTTTTATGGAGGTGTTTTAATATCAGCAGCGTGGCCTATCAGATCAACGAGGAAATCAAAGATAAAGATGTGCGTCTGATCGATGAAGACGGAACACAGCTTGGCATTATGGCGTCGGTGGAGGCGTTCCGGATCGCTGTCGAAAAGGAGCTCGATCTTGTCAAAATCGCGCCTGCCTCAAACCCGCCGGTCTGTAAAATCATGGACTACGGTAAGTATCGGTTTGAGCAGGCAAAGCGGGAAAAAGAAGCGCGTCGGCATCAGCATATTGTCGAGGTCAAGGAAATACGAATGTCACCGAGTATCGGGGTAAATGATTTCAACGTTAAACTGAAAAATGGGCTGAAATTCCTCAAAGAAGGAGACCGTCTCAAGGTCACCGTGCGTTTCAGAGGCAGGGAGATGGCCCACACCAATATAGGCGAAGACCTGCTGAAAAAGTTCGCATCGGAATGTGCGGAGCATAGCACAATGGACAAGAACCCAAAGCTGGACGGGCGTCATATGACGATGTTTTTGTCCCCGAAAGCCGGAAAATGACACACTCTTTATGAGTGGTCAGTGGCCGGCAAACGAGCGAAGCTACCGCATTAAAAATGGAAGGAGAGATTCAGCATTATGCCAAAGATCAAAACTCACAGTGGGGCAAAAAAACGTTTCAACCTCACCAAAACAGGAAAGGTCAAACGTGCGCGCGCGTATAAAAACCATATCCTGAATAAAAAGACGACAAAGCGCAAAAGGGGCCTTCGCAAAGGCACCTACGCCGACGTCACAAATGAAACCGCGATCAAATTAATGATCCCGTATAAATAGGAGGGCAGCAAAATGGCAAGAATCAAGGGAGCGGCGACTACGCGCAAAAGAAGAAAAAAGATATTAAAGCTGGCAAAGGGTTATTGGGGCGCGAAGTCAAAGCGCTTCAAGATGGCAAACCAGGCGGTCATGAAATCGCTCACTTACGCATACGTCGGGCGTAAGCATAAAAAGAGGGATTACCGCCGGCTTTGGATAGTGAGAATAAGCGCCGCATGTAAGCTAAACGGCATGAACTATTCGCGTTTTATGCACGGGTTGAAGCTGTCCGGAATAACGATGAACCGAAAGATGCTTTCTGAAATGGCGATACACGAGCCGGAAGCATTCACACAGTTATGCACCACGGCAAAAGCCGCCATTGGGGCGTAAACACTAAAATAAACTAAAAAAAGTGGCCAACGGCCACTTTTTTGTTACTGCAATGCAGGGACTTGTGTCTGTTTGTCGAACACGGGGTTTTGGACAAGGAAATCGAACGTCTTTATAAATGCTTCTTGGGGGGGCTCGTCCGGGAATGCCCTTAACATCGCGTTTACGCGCGCCGAAAAGCCCTCTTTGAATTCGGAGTGCGTCAGGATGTACAGATCGCCGCGCTTTACGCCGCGGATGACGCGCTCTGCGGCTTCTTCCGCAGGGCGGGTGAGCGTCCATATTTCTTCGAAAGACGGCCGCTCCTTGCCGCCTTTCATGGGAGGCGGGTCTTTGGGTTTTTCGCCGAGGAGTTCCTCTGTAATGTCCACGGTAGTTTGTCCGAGACTGGATTTGAACGGTCCCGGGCAGAACACGCTGGAACCGATGTTTGTACCTTCGAGGTCTTCCGCCAGCGTCTCCATCACGGCGATGACCGCTTGCTTTGTAAAGTTATACAACCCGCAAAACGGAACGGGTATAATCGCCGCCTTGGAAGACGTGCTGACGATATGGCCGCCCTCGCCGTGTTTAAGCATTCGCGGCACGATTATTTGAATGCCGTTTAGGACGGCGGTCAGGTTTATGTCTATCGCGAGGTCGGTCTCTCTGAAAGACACGTCCCAAAGCGGGCCTCTGGTGCAGCCGATTCCGGCATTGTTGACAAGCAAATGTATGTTTCCAAATGCGGCTTCCGTTTGGTCCGCAGCTTTGGCGTAAGCTTCGCGGTCTGTGACGTCGAGTTGAAGCCCGAGGGCATTATAGCCGTTTTCGGCGAAGTAGGGCAGAGCCTCGTCAATCGCGCTTTGGCGCAGATCAGCGAGGGCGACGTTCATCCCTTCTTTTACGCACGCCTTCGCGATCGCGAGACCCAATCCGCTGGCGCCGCCGGTGATAAATGCGGTTTTTCCGCTAAAATCTTCCATTTCAGGCCCCCGTCATTCATACTTTGCCGCAGCTTCTTTGACCAGATCCATCACCTTGAGCTGCTGCGGGCAGGCTTCGGTACACTTCCCGCACTCGATGCAGTCGGAACCCTTGGCGCCAAACTGTGATTCCCAGAAATATCCGAATTTTGCCGCCATGGGGTCCATAAAGACCAGCTCACGGTTCAGCATCGCCAGGAACTTCGAGATGGGGATCCCTTTCGGGCAGCCCGCCATACAGTAATCACAGGCGGTACACGGGATGGAAGTAATGTCTGCCAACGCCTTTTGCGCTTTTGCGATAACAGCCTGCTCCTTTTCGTCAAGCGGGCGGAAATCCTTCATATAACTGACATTGTCTTCGACCTGTTCAGGCGTGGACATGCCGCTCAGTACAGTGATGACGCCCTCAAGCGACGCCGCAAATCTTATGGCCCAAGACGCGTAAGACATGTCCGACCCCGTCTCGTCAAAAACCGCTTTCACTTCAGGGGCAAGCTTATCGGCGAGCATACTGCCCTTAACGGGCTCCATTACGACGATAGGTTTGTTATGTTTCCGCGCGACCTCATAGCATTTGCGAGCTTGGATCGTGCCGCTTTCCCAGTCGGCGTAGTTCAGTTGGAGTTGAACGAATTCCATTTCAGGGTGGGCTGTTAGCAGATCGTCGAGGACATCGGCCTTGTCATGGAATGAAAAACCCGCGTGACGGATGAGGCCCTTTTCTTTTAGTTCCAGCACATAGTCCCAGAGCCCGAAGTCGTCAAAATACTTCCTGCGTATGGTGCTGAGGTTATGAAGCAGATAAAAATCAAAGTATCCCGCGCCGGTACGCTCAAGAGATGTCCAAAACATTTGTTTTGCCTTTTCCGCTGTTTCAGGTTCAAACCAGGCCGGGAGTTTTGTGGCAAGCTGAAACTTTTCGCGCGGGTAGCGGTCAACTATCAGGGTTTTAGCCGCTTCTTCGGACTTGCCTTCGCTGTAGCCGTATGCGGTGTCAAAATAAGTAAAACCGCTGTCCATAAACAGGTCGACCATTACCTTAGTCCGCTCAATGTCGATCTGGCCATCCTCCATCGGAAGACGCATGAGCCCAAAGCCGAGCTTCGGGATATTCTCACCTAAGTATGACATATAAAACCTCCGTGATCATTATTTTACAAACAGGATATATCAGATTCGCCCAACAGTCAAGCGGGAGATTGAGAATTGAAAATTTCGCTTGTTAGGTGTATAATCTGCTGAAGAGGTGGTAGCAATGCCAAAAATTACTTTTCTCGGTGCGGGCAGCACTGTTTTTGCCAGGAATGTTTTGGGCGACTGCATGTGCTGCGACGCCCTTAAATCTGCTGAGATCGCACTGTACGACATCGACCCCGTGCGCCTGAAAGAGAGCGGGGAGATACTTGACGCCATACGCGCTGCAAAAGGCGCCGGCGCGAGAGTAAGGTCGTATCCGGGCGTGGAAAACCGCAGGGCGGCAATGGAGGGCGCGGATTTCGTCGTCAATGCCGTTCAGGTCGGCGGATATGACCCCTGTACGATAATTGATTTTGAGGTTCCAAAGAAGTTCGGGCTCAGACAAACCATCGGTGACACGATAGGTATCGGCGGAATCATGCGCGCGCTTCGCACGATACCGGTACTGGATGATTTCGCGCAGGATATTCTGGAGGTCTGCCCGGACGCATGGATGCTCAACTATGTAAACCCCATGTCAGTGCTGACAGGCTACATGCAACGGTATACCGGCGTCAAAACAATAGGGATCTGCCACAGCGTTCAGGAATGCTCCGGGAATCTGCTCCGCGATTTGGGCATGGAAGATAAGATGGAAGGGCGAAAAGAGCGGATAGCGGGGATAAACCATATGGGCTGGCTGCTTGATATTAAGGATAAAAACGGCATTGACCTTTACCCTGAAATAAAGCGCCGCGCAAAGGAAAAGAACGCAAACGAAAAGCATCACGACATGGTGCGCTACGATTATATTGACAAGTTGGGATACTATTGCACGGAATCAAGCGAACACAACGCTGAATACAACCCTTTCTACATTAAACGGAATTATCCGGAGCTTATAGAGCGCTTTAACATCCCGCTGGACGAGTACCCGCGCCGCTGCATAGAGCAGATCGAAAAATGGGATGTTTTGAGGTCGGCGATAACGGGCGCCGGCGGCGGTGAGCACGACAGAACGACCGAGTACGCTTCACATATCATGGAAGCCATGGTTTCTAACTCGGCTTTTATGTTCGGAGGCAACGTTCTCAACAGGTACAGCCTTATAGAAAACCTCCCTGCAGACGCCTGTGTGGAGGTTCCCTGCGTGGCCGACAGCAGCGGCATATACCCGTGCCACATCGGCAGGCTGCCGGTGCAGCTCGCGGCTATGAACATGACGCACATAAATGTTCACCTGCTCACGATCGAGGCCGCAGTAACGCGCAAAAGGGAATGCATATACCATGCGGCCATGCTCGACCCGCACACTGCCGCAGAACTCTCAATCGACGATATACGGAAAATGGTCGACGAAATGATAGAGGCGCACGGCGATTGGCTTCCATCTTTTATTTAACACTTTTATTTGACATATCATAGTTTATTGTTATACTATTACACAAATAGAAGGTGAGAGCAGGAATGATCAAGAAAAACATCAAAAAAGCAGATGTTGAGAGTTTTCTGAGCAGTATTTTAGATCCGCAGGATTTGGAAATCGTTGTTGTACGAACCAAGTGTGAGCTTATCTATGCCAACGCTAATGCGGGGGTTCGCATGGGCTTTGCATTCGGCGTTGAGTGCAAGTGCAAGGCGTGTTACTCAAAAGACTTTGAGAATCTTTGTGATTATTGCCCGTATGGCAGAAAAGACGGGGAAGTTGACCTTGAATCATTTGAAATTGTAGATAAAGACGCTCGTTCTTTTGTGGCAAAATGCAGAAAGATAAGCTGGATCGACGGTAAGCCGGCTTCAATATTTTTTCTGCGTGACATTACGCAGGAGAAAGAGAACATAGAGCAGCTCTATGCGCTGGCATACGTCGATCAACTTACCGGAGTGCCGAACAGGCAAAAACTCAAGGAAGATTTCGGCGCGATGGAAGCGGATATCAATGACGGCAAGTTAGCCGGGGTTGTAGCATTGTTCGATCTGGATAATTTTAAAGCTGTTAACGATACGTACGGTCATAATACCGGAGATGTGGTTCTTCGCCGACTGACCGAGCATTTGCATGGGGAAAGGGAGTTTTTAGGACGTTTGTACCGTTTAGGCGGCGACGAGTTCGTGTTCCTGTTTAAGGATCCGCCGGAAAAAATCAAATCTTATGAAGAGATGAAAGAATACTACAGGGCGGTTTTATCCGCCGCACTTAGAAGTTACACGCTGCCGACCATAGCGTTAGAGTGTACTATAAGTATCGGCGTTTCGTTTTTCCCCAGACATGGGCATAGTCTGGCGGAACTTTTACGAAAAGCCGATATCGCGCTGTATAGAGCGAAGGCGGGAGGCCGTAATCAGATTGTATTCTTTGAGAATCGGTATGATATTGTTCAAAAGTTCAAAGATTTGTATATAAATATCCAGCCTGTTCTCCTTGCAACGGGGAAGACTTTCGGATATGAGCTTAACGATAACGGAAGCGGTGAGAAAGAAGATGAGAATACTGTCAGCCTAAATGAGCTTAATCGAGCTTTGGACGCTCTCGGGTTAAATGATATTGAAAACGATGTGCAATATTTTATCTCTTTTTCAAGACAGTTACTTAATTCCACCGTGCTGGAAGGGCTGCCGAAGGAAAAGTTCATTGTGCAGATGGGTCTGCCGGATAAGATCACGAAAAACGATTTGCAGATATTTAATATTTTAGGCAACGCGGGTTATAAACTGGCGCTTGTTGGTCTGCACAGTGGCAAGCCTGTGCCGGAGTTATTAAATCTGATTGACTATTGCAAGTTCAGCCCTGAAGATAGGAACACTGAAATGCAGGAAAAGGTTATAGCAGATTATCCCAAAATACGATTCATTGCTACTAATGTGGATTCGCAGGCCGCTTACCGGGAAGCTAAAGAGACAGGGTTCCATATGTTTCAAGGGTATTTCTTCAGTCAACCGACGGTCATTAAAAAGACAAAAGAGATCAATCCTCTGAAAGTGAATTATTTCCGTCTGCTGAAGCTTTCCAGCACTGAGGGGTACCTGGACTTTCGTGAGATCAGCTCACTGATTTCTTCCGACGTGGCCCTTACATACAAGCTTCTGCGTCTTTTAAACTCTGCCGCTGTGGGTTTGCGTAATGTGTCTTCAATTGCGATGGCGGTAGCTTATTTGGGGGAGGAAAGTCTGAAAAAATGGATAGCGGTGCTTGCGCTCAGGGGTATTGTGGAAGGTAAACCTCTTGAACTTGTCAGGATATCGCTGATAAGGGCGCGATTTGGAGAACTGCTTACGCCTCATTTCCGAATCAAGCGCGACCCTAAACAGGTGTTTATGGTGGGCATGCTGTCACTTTTGCATATAGCTCTCGAAAGATCTAAGGAACAATTGCTCAGAGATATACCTGTCTCTGAAGAAATCAGGCAGTCGCTCCTTACAAAGAGCGGCGTCCATTCAGACTTATTGCTTTTTTATGAAAACTACGAGTATGCGAACTGGGACGGCGTGACAGGCTTTATAGATGATATGAATTTGGATCCTAAAACTGTAAACGACGCTTATATTGAAGCTGTGAAATGGTATAATGATATTGCAAACGCATAGGTAGTGACCAGTAGGCGAAAGTCGTTTTGGAAGAAGGTGTGTTTTTGAGATTGCTTATTGCCGTTGCGGTATGCAGGCTGCTGTATTTTTTCGGAAGTAAGCTTGGCAGGGGAAGCAGTCTGCCGGGGCTTGCGGCCTTGAAGATTTATCCGGGTGTGCTCAGCCGGCTCAAGTTGCCTGAGATAACGATAAGCGTGACGGGTTCAAACGGCAAGACTTCAACCGCGGAGATGATTGTGCGTGTACTCACCGGTGCCGGTATGAGCGTAGGGTGGAACCATGAGGGGTCGAATCAAATCGAAGGTCTGGCAACTTTGCTTTTACGCATATCGTCCCTGGGCGGAAAGGCGCGCAGGGACGTTTTAGTCTTTGAAAGCGACGAACGCTCGGCGCATAAGATATTCGAGGTCATTAAACCGCATGTGATAGTCATTACAAACCTATGCAGAGATCAATTGACCAGAAATGGACATTATGAGTTTATTCAGGATCGTTTGCGCGAGGCGTTGGATGTCTCCGGCAACGGAGCGCTGGTACTCAATGCGGACGATCCGTTTGTTGCGGCGCTGGCCCGGCGCGGCGGTAATGGAGCGGACGAAGGGGAAACCGGCGGCGCATCTCCCCGCGAGACGGTTTGGTTTGGTATCGCAAACGGTGCTGTTAACGAAGTTGCGGCAAGCGGTATGTATGACGACGGAGCGTTTTGCCCGGTGTGCAAGGCGCGCATGGCTTATGATCACCGTATCTCATCGCATATGGGCGGATTTCAATGCGGCGTGTGCGGATACTGTCGGCGCACGCCTGATTATGAAGTGACCGGACTCGACTATGAAACAGGCGAGGTAACGCTGAGCGGGAATTTAAAGACTCGGCTTGCGCTTCCGGGATTAACAGGCGCGTATAATCTGATCGCCGCGATAGCAGCCGCGGCTGCGGCCGGCATTAACGCGGAGGATTCTGCGCAGGCGCTGGAAGGTTATAAGCTGACCGGCGGCCGCACCGTGCGGTTTACTGCGGATGGGCGTAAGGGCATATTGCTGGTATCTAAGCATGAGAACTCGCTGTCATACAACCAGTCGCTCTCTTTTGTTGCGAGGCAGGCAGGCATTTGTACGGTTGTGATACTGGTCGACGCGATCAGCCGCAGGTATTACACAAGCGAGACTTCGTGGCTGTGGGATGTGGATTTTAGCATACTGGAAAATAGCGGCGTTCGGAACATCGTGCTGGCGGGGCAGTATGTCAATGAACTGGCGGCTCGATTCTTAATGACAAATATTGAGCAGGAATTAATCGGGTATGTGCCTGATCTGAGTGAGTTACGGAAATATGTTACGGATAAAACCAAAGGCGATATTTATGCGATAACATGCTTTGCGGACAAAGCAAAGTTAAAAAAAGCATTCGCAGAGTGAGGGTAAGCAGTGAGTAGTAAGCATTCCGAATTCCACATTCCGAATTCCGCATTACCGGGCGAAGCCCGCATACTGCATTTATATTATGATTTGATGAATTTGTACGGAGATTGGGCTAATGCCGCAGTGCTTGCGCGTAAGCTGGCGCTGCGCGGATGTAAGGCTGTGGTTGAGCGCAAAAGTGTTGGCGAAAATGTTGATTTTAGCGCATATAACTATATATATATAGGAAGCGGGACGGAGCGGAGCCAACGCGCCTGCATGAGCGATATGACGAGGCATGCGGACGCGCTTATTGAGTGTGTGGAGGCGGGGACGCCCCTTCTTGCGACCGGCAACGCGCATGAACTATTCGGACGCGCGGTCACGACAGCCGGCGGAGAGAGGTATGAGGCGCTCGGCCTTTTGGAGTTCGAGACGGTTCAGCGCGATACGCGCGTCACGGGTGATTGCGTGTGCGGCGCGGCATTTTTGCCGGACAAACTTGTTGGTTTTATTAATCGGGCGGGAGGCGGTCAGCAAGGAGCGATAGACCGTCCGTTTCTGACCGAGCTGGGGCCGGGCGCGGATGAAACTACCCGCACCGAGGGGATACGGTACAAGAATTTGCTTGGGACATACCTCACGGGACCGATCCTCGTGAGAAATCCGCCGCTTTTAACATATTTTACCGATATGCTGTTTCCGGAATCCGGAGCCGAGCCCGGACCGGATGACCCGTTCTTTGGGTTTCAGGAGAAGGCTTACAGGAAAGCGGTTTCTGAACTTATGGGCGGAGTTAGGTAATGCAGAATGCGGAATTCGGAATGCGGAATGGGGAACATTTTTTTTAAACTTGCGTCTGAAGATGTGTCAAAAAAATTTAGGAGGATAATTTTATGAAAAAGCTTATATCGTTGCTGCTGGTAGTGGGAGTTCTTGTAATGGGACTTACAGGCGTGGCTCTGGCTGAGGAGGAGGAACACCAGTTCGGGGCGCTTCCGCTGCCGTATTACATGCCTTTGAGGGGAACGGTCATTTCTGTTGATGAGTCTGATGACCTGGTCATCGTAAAAGTCGAGGATGAAAACGGAAGTCCGGCGCACTTTACAGTGACAGACAGGACATACTTTCCGTTTGAAAGTGAGATAGCGGAGGGCGACGAGATCGTTGCTTACTATCAGGCCGACCGGCCGGTTCCGGCGATTTGGCCGCCTATCTACACCGCGGATGTGATAGTGGCCGGTGTGCCCGAAGGACAAAATGCACAGGTTGACCGCTTCCACGAGTGGGAAGACGGTTCCGAGGGATATCTTATCGGCAGGGGCAGGACATTTGCCTTTAGAGTAGACGAGTCTACAGAGATCATAACCGCCGACGGGCTGGAGTATGACGGTGTTATCGAAGGCAGGCGTCTTGTGGTGATATACGATGTGTCAACAAGAAGTTTTCCCGAGCTTGCCACGGCGAAAAAAGTGATCGCGCTCTTCGAAGACGCGGTGCATCTGCCGGGGTTGGTTCAGCAGGGTTCCCCGAATGTCATAGTCAGCGCCCCCGCCGGCCCGATACTGGTCAACGGATCGCCGATAGTCTCCCCCGAGGCATTTACGGCTGACGACGGTGAGACATTAATGGTCCCGTTAAGGGCGATAGCGGAAGCCCTTGGATATATTGTCGGTTGGGACGGGGCGGCCCGCGCGGTCACGCTGGGTGATGATATAAGTTTTGTGATAGGGCAAAACAGCTACCTGATCGGCGGTGAGACCGTGATTTTAGACGGAGCGCCCGCGCCGGTCATAGTGGACGGCGCCACATTCGTCCCGCTCCGGTTTTTTACAGAGATCGCCGTATAGGGTAAATTGAAAGTATAAAATTCAGGGGCGGTCACATATTGTGGCCGCCCTTGAATTTTTAATTTTCATTAACAGCATGAGCCGGTTTTAACTTCAACGCTGGCGGTGTCTGTTCCGCAATCCTCAAAAGCGCCAAAGTGTGTTGACCTGTCGCCGATAACTTTGAACGCCTTACCGTATCGGGTATTGGAAATCATTGAAGCCGTATTTCCACAAACAAGCATCGGCTTGCCCGTGATAAAACGGTGATGATCGTCAAGGTCAAAGAAATGCGGATGACCCGGAATGCCACCGTCATAATATGCGACTTGTCCGTAGTCCTCGCAAATATCTTCTAAATCATCGAGTTTGAAAGCGCGCACCGTCCGGGATGAAAATGTTGCGAATCCGAGTTTGCTGTTGATTTCCTCGTTATCGGTATCAAGTATGCTGATACTCGTATATCGGAAATCAGCCCATCCGCATTTTGCCATAATCCTGCGGAAATCTTCTGTGTACAATGTGCCGCCTAAACACTCTCCACGCAACACGGGGTCATTTGAGAGTGATTCAGGTATACGCCTATCCGAAAACACATCAGCAAAATATAGTTCTCCCCCCGGCTTGAGGACCCGGAATATTTCTTTGAAAACCAGCTCTTTTGCAGGGGAAAGGTTTATTACGCAGTTAGAGATTACAACGTCAACGCTGTTGTCCTCAATTCCGGGTGATTTCAAATCCTCTATATACCCTTGCAAGAATTTAACATTTGAGGTTTTGTATCCAAAACGCTCTCGCTGTTCCTCTTGATACTTTCTTGCGACTTCCAACTGTTCGGTTGTCATATCAATGCCGATAGAAAGCCCCGTTTCGCCAACCAGCTTAGACGCAATGTAAACATCCCTGCCCGTTCCACAACCTAAGTCAAGGACGGTCATGCCTTCCAACAAAGGCGGCAGCGGTGAACCGCAGCCATAAAACTTTGTCAGTATTTCATCCGCAATCAAAGGTAAAACACTTCTGATTTCCGCAGGCGGTTTATCCAAACTGCAACACGCACCGGAAAGCAAGTCTTTATTGCTTTGAAGTGTTTTACCATAATATTCTTTTACGATTTCGATTACTGACCGTTCACCACAGCAATCATCAGATGCGCTGCAACAATTCTTTTTTTCACTCATTTTCTACAATCCCCTTTAATACTGAATATCCAAGCAGGGGGACGGTTCGTCTGCTTGGCACTGAAGTGGAAAACTGAAAACAGAACGCCAAGCAGAGGAACCGTCCCCCTGCTTGTGTGTTGTCAGCTATCCGTCTCCGGAATATCACCGGGGCGACAAATCTCGTTTTCGCCGAACAGATCGAGTTTCTCGACATATGGCTGAGGGGCGTCGTTGAACTTTAGACGTAATACGTCCGGCCTGCCGTAATGCCCGATCGGGTCGCATGCGTATTTTATAAAAATCCGTTCATCTAAATCTATATCGGCGTAGAGTATTTTTTCTTCCGATCCTTTATGCGGGCCGGCTATGTATTGGCCGTTTGGCCCCACGATACCGGACATAGCGCCGCCTGTTTGCATCATATCAGGTTTGTCGGCAAAATCCAAGGCGTCCAGCGTGTCTTGTGCAATCGGGGTCATGGCGCAAATGACAAAACTTTGCGCACACAGGGCATGATGCCTTATGGCGGCGTCGGCAACGTTGTCGAAAATGCCGGACTGCGGGTCATGTTTCAATGCGGAAATACCCGGCCATACAGATATATGTATCTGCTGCCCCTGACTTATCAGCGCGAATCGGGCCAGATCCATCGTATGTTCCCAGCAAATGAGTCCGCTCATCTTTCCCAGCGGCGTATCAAAAACTTTGAGGTCGCTGCCATCGCCCCTTCCCCATATGATGCGTTCGGCCATGGTGGGTTGAAGTTTCCTGTGTTTACCTATTATCTCGCCGTTGTCGTCAAAATAGACGAGGGTGTTGTAAAGCGAGCCGCCGTCACGCTCAGTAACGCCCATTACCACGTAACTTCCCGCGTTTTTTGCGGCTTCTCCGATTTTTCTTGTAGCTGCGCCCGGGATTTCTACGGCATTTTTATACAGCTTGAAAAACAACGGAGCGCCGGCCTTGGGCGTATGCGTCCATATCCAGTACGGATAACCGGGGATATATACCTCGGGAAACGCTATGATCTTTGCGCCGGTTTGCCCCGCCTCGTCAATAAGCGCGCACGCTTTTTTAACAGTCTCGTCTAAATCGAGATATACGGGCGATGCGTGGATACTTGCCGCCTTGTACCGTGTTAGTCGTTCCATACAAACCATCCTTTCAATATCCAAGCAGGGGGACGGTTCATCTGCTTGGCGTTTTGTTTTTAGTTTTTCACTTCAGTGCCAAGCAGATGAACCGTCCCCCTGCTTGGTTTTCTAAAGAGGGCCAACGCTGAAGGGGGCTTTTTCCCGGAAATATATTTCCAAAAAACCCTTGAAAATGCACAAATCCTATGATAGTATAACACCCGTGAAAGGCCATAACAAGGGCCGCAGCGACCGTGAGGTGTTGGTCCACCGCACGGCGTATGTAGGGACAGTTTAAGCACATGCCTACAAACACGGGAAATCCCCGCCGCTACAGCTAAGTCAGTATATCTGTTTTATCAGGTGTTTTCAAGCTGATTTTGCCGTAGTTGTGGTTGTGTTTTTCGTAAAAACGCTGAAAATGTAGATTTCAAGCGCGTAGGCAAGGTAGTTTTACCCCTGCGCGCTTTTTGATTTGGCCTTCCGAAAAGCCTCCTGGGGCGCGGTTTCGCGCCCCGGGGGATAAAAAACGGGAGGAGAATTCTCATGAACAAAGAACGGATCAAAGGCATTGTAATAGGGTTTATTCTATGCGCAATACTCTCCGCAGGCGTGGCGGCGACGGCAAATACCACGGTCACCCGGCAGATCACTTATGGTATAAATGTTATTCTCAACGGTCAGCAAATGCAGTTTGCGGAAGATTCACGTCCGTTTGTAATGGACAACAGGACATTCCTGCCGCTACGGGCCATGTCCGAAATGCTGGGTTTTCCGGTAGATTTTGACCCGGCCACAAACACGGCTATTGTAGGCAATAGGAATCAGGGGGTGAGAACGCCGTTAAATACGGCTGCGCCATTTTATGATAAGGGCGGTACTGGTGTGTATACAAATGTTGTGGTCAGTGATTCTGTAAATATGGGAGGAACCGCTTATCGTAATGCTCTTGTATTTGGAACCCAAGGTTGGAGTAGAAGCGCATTTTCACTACATAACCTAAACGGACAGGCTAGATTGCTAACAGGACATATAGGGCGTGTTGATGGTCAGGGCATGTACAACGCCACATTCAACTTCTATGGAGATGGGGTTTTATTGCAAACATACGATCAAAGAGCAGCAGATCTACCAACACCCATATCTGTGTTTGTTGAAGGTGTTCAGCAACTGAAAATAGAGGTTGTTGCCAGTTATGCACTCTACGCCCTCGCTGGTTTTCTTGAGTAACTACGGCTCGTCCGCTATAAGGAGGAACCCACCATGTTCTGCGGTAATTGCGGCGCGGAGGGCGTCAAAGGTAGCAATTTTTGCGCAAGCTGCGGGAAGCCGTTGGCTGAGTTACCTGCGCAGGTGCCGGGACCGGCATGGGCGGCTAAAATAGCGCCGAAACGAATGGTCGTAATTGCCGCTTGTTTTGTGGTCGCCATCGGGGTCGCGCTCATAGTTCTGTTTACCGGAAACGACGGTGACCGCGTGGACGATTTGGGGAGCGCGGAGACTGACGGTGCCGTTGTCGCGGTGTCCCCGTCGCCTGCGGCGTC
>Ga0099364_10006356_pt1 | contig 17226 bp, 12 predicted proteins | sample TergutTh196P3_FD_73070 | JGI IMG/M metagenome (GOLD analysis project Ga0099364, IMG submission 73070) | Microcerotermes parvus P3 segment gut microbial communities from Pointe-Noire, Republic of the Congo - Th196 P3 | ecosystem: Host-associated > Arthropoda: Insects > Digestive system > Gut ... | reverse complement strand
TCATCGGGTATATTTTCGCTGTCCACCCATATTATATTGATATTCGTGCCGGTTTCAAATCCCGCATGATTCAGGCTCTCCGCGACCGAAAGATACGCATCGGGCAGCTGAACATATTTTCCCACAACCGCTATATCAACCCGGTTTTTTCTCGCTGCGATTTTTTTTGCCATATTCTGCCACTCGCTTAAATCGGGTTCGGGAACTCCGAGCCCCAGCTCGCGGCACACCACCCTGTCAAGCCCGTTTTTATGGAGCAGAAGCGGCACTTCATACAGGGACGCCGCGGTTATGTTTTCAATAACGCAGTCCGGCTTGACATTGCAGAACAGCGATATTTTCTGCGCTATGCCCGCACTCAGCGCCTCTTCGGAGCGCGTGATTATAATATTCGGGGTTATACCCGCGGCGCGCAGTTCTTTGACCGAATGCTGCGTGGGTTTTGATTTATGCTCGCCCGAAAATTTTAAATACGGCACAAGCGTAACATGGATAAACAGACAGTTCGCAGCACCTTTTTCAAGATTGATCTGCCGGATCGCTTCGAGGAACGGCTGGCTCTCTATATCGCCGACCGTGCCGCCGATTTCGGTTATCAGCACGTCGACCCCGCTGTTTTCATATATAAAAGCCTTGATTTTTTCTGTCACGTGAGGTATAACCTGCACCGTGCCGCCCGAATATCCGCCCTCACGCTCGCGCCGGAGCACATCCCAATATACCTGACCGGAGGTCAAGCTGCTCAGTTTGGTCAAATTCTCGTCTATAAAGCGCTCATAATGCCCAAGATCCAAATCGGTCTCCGCGCCGTCATCGGTGACAAAAACCTCGCCGTGCTGGAACGGGTTCATCGTTCCCGGGTCAATATTCATATATGGGTCAAGTTTCTGCGCCGCGATTTTCAAACCGCGCTGTTTGAGCAGCCTGCCCAGCGAAGCGGCTGTTATACCTTTGCCGAGTCCCGATACCACGCCGCCTGTCACAAAAATAAATTTTGTCAAAAAAATCCCCCCTATTCCCATTCTATCAGCGCCGGCGGTTTTGACGTTATATCATAAACCACGCGGCTTACCGATAATATTTCGCTTGTGATTCTTGAAGATACCCTGCCGAGAATTTTATGCGGCAGAGGCGTGTATTCACAGGTCATAAAATCGTCCGTGTTCACGGCGCGTATCGCTATTACCGGCTCATAAGTCCGATTGTCACCCTTGATTCCAACCGTTTTTGTATCGGTCAATACCGCAAAATACTGACCCGGCTTATTTTTCAAGCTGTCCAGCTCCTCGCGCAGAATCGCATCGGCTTTCCTTAAAATTTCAAGTTTTTTGTTTGTTATGACGCCTATAATCCTGATTGCCAGCCCGGGACCGGGAAACGGCTGGCGGTTCACAAGATATGCCGGCAGACCGAGCTCTTTGCCCAAAGCCCGCACTTCGTCTTTAAAAAGCCCGGAAAGCGGCTCGATCAAACCTTCAAAATCAAGATTTTCCGGCAGACCGCCCACATTATGATGGCTCTTGATGACCGCGCCGTATCCGCCGCCGGATTCGACAATATCGGGATAAATCGTCCCCTGTGCCAAAAGTTTAATATCCCCCAGCATTTTAGCCTGCTCCTCGAATACCCGTATAAACTCTTCGCCGATTATCCTGCGTTTTGACTCGGGTTCGCGTATACCTTTTAATTTTTTAAGAAAACGCGCCTGTGCATTCACACGCACGAAATCCAGCTTATATCCGGAAAAAATACGCTCTATCTCATCAGCCTCGTTTAATCGCATAAACCCATGGTCCACAAATACGCAGGTGAGCCGGCCGGGCAAGGCTTTTGAAAGCAGTGCCGCGCATACCGAAGAATCAACCCCTCCCGAAAGAGCGAGCAGAACTTTTTTATTGCCTGCGATCTGTTTTATATTTTTTATCTGCGAGTTTATATAATTATCTGTTTTATATTCGCCGGACGCGCCGCATATATCATATAAAAACCGCGCTATGATCTCCCTGCCTCCGCTTGTGTGTTTTGTTTCCGGATGAAACTGCACCCCGTATAATTTTTTTTTATCATCTTCAAAAGCGGCTGTGCAGCCCGCTGTGGACGCCGTTATGCTGAAGCTCTCAGGCAGACGGGTGACAATATCCCTGTGGCTCATCAGCGCGTAAAACGCGGACACGCCGCAAAACAGTTTTGATTTGCCTTTTGGCGTCACCTGCACCCTGCCGTACTCGCCCGCGCCGCCCGGAGCGGCTTCGCCGCCAAGCATACGGCACATAAGCTGCATACCGTAACAAATACCGAGTACGGGTATGCCGAGCCTGAACAGCTCCGCGTCACACTCCGGCGCGGACGGCGAATATACGCTGCCCGGTCCGCCCGTGAGAATTATGCCGATGGGGTTTAATTTTTTTATTTCGTCCGCAGAAATACCGCCGGGTTTTATCTCCGAATACACCGAAAGGCTCCTGACCATGCAGGCGATAAGTTCTTTATACTGACCGCCGAAATCAAGCACAATTACAAGTTCGCTCATTTTTTAACCACCCCGTAAATTATTTATATCGATAAGCTCCGTATTATTTTCGCTGTAACCCGAAAGCAAGCTGTCCGCGAACGCATTGGCTGTATCAACCGATGTAAAACACGGGATACCGAGAGAGCAGGTCTTCCTGCGGATTTTAACATCATCAAGCGCGGGGTCTCTGCCTTTTTCCGATGTGCAGATCACATAACTGATTATTTTACTCTCAAGCAGGGTTTCGGTGTTATTGTTTGCACATTCTTTTATCTTTTCAACAACTTTTACCTCAAACCCTTTGGACTTAAGGTATTCGGCTGTGCCGCGTGTCGCATATAGCGAGAACCCGTATTTTACGAGTTTTTCCGCAATCCCGGTGATTTCGGCTTTATCGCTGTCACGCACGGTAATCAAAAATCCGCCCTGTTTTTTCATGTTATACCCCGCTGCGACAAGCCCTTTATACAGCGCCTCTTCCAAACTTCTGCCAAGCCCAAGAACTTCGCCGGTGGATTTCATCTCGGGTCCCAAATGCGTGTCGAGCCCGGCCAATTTCTCAAATGAAAAAACAGGCACTTTGACCGCCGTATAATCCGGTATTTCCGCGATGCCCGATCCATATCCGAGCTCCGGGAGTTTTTTACCCATGCTGACCTTCACGGCAAGCTCGCACAGCGGCACACCCGTCACTTTGATTATATAGGGCACGGTGCGCGAGGCGCGCGGATTCACCTCAATCACATATATATCATTTTCATAAAGCACATACTGTATATTTATCAGCCCCCTCACCTCAAGGGCAAGACATAATTTTTCGGTTATATCAAACAGTTTCCGGGTCAGCATACCATCAAGGTTTACCGCGGGATACACCGCTATGCTGTCGCCCGAATGAATACCGGTGCGTTCAATATGCTCCATTATACCGGGTATAAACACAGCTTCACCGTCGCAGACCGCATCGACCTCAATCTCAAGCCCGCTCAAATATTTATCTATAAGCACGGGGCTGTCCTGCTTTTGGCGCAGTATGATTTCCATATATTCTTTTATATCTTCCGGCGCGGACGCGATTATCATGTTCTGACCGCCGAGTACATAAGACGGGCGCATCAGCACCGGGTATCCGAGCGCTTCAGCCGCGCTCAAAGCCTGCGCTTCGGTCATAACGCCGAAGCCTTGCGGACGTTTTATACCGAGCCGCTCCAGCAAATCGTCAAAACGCTCCCTGTCCTCGCATATATCGATACTGTCCGCCGATGTGCCGATAATATTAACGCCCGATTCACTCAGCTGTTTTGCCAGTTTTATCGCCGTGCCGCCGCCGAACGCCGCTATAACCCCCACCGGCTTTTCAATCTCTGTGACATTCATCACATCAGCTATGCAGAGCGGCTCAAAATATAATCTGTCCGCAGTATCAAAATCAGTCGATACGGTTTCGGGATTGTTATTTATCACTATCACTTCATAGCCCATACTTTTGAGCGTCCATACGCAATGCACGCAGGCATAATCAAACTCTATCCCCTGCCCTATCCTTATCGGCCCGCTTCCGAGCACAACCACGCGCGGCTTTTTGCTTTTTGCAATAAAAGGCAGGGCTTCATTTTCAATTCCGATCCCGCCGCGCACCGAATAAAAATAGGGCGTTTCCGCTTCAAATTCGCCGCCGCACGTATCGACCATTTTATATGCCGGCGGGCTGTTTTGCTCAATACAGATATTTTTGTTTGCTGTATTGATAAGCCCGTGTAAAAACCAACGGTCAACCTTTGTGATAAGATGCAGCTCGTCAATACTGAACCCGCGTTTTACCGCTTCATACAGCACAAACAGCCGCTCGTCCGTCACAGTATGCAGCAATTCGCGTATTTTATCGTCGGGCAGAGCCGCCAAGCGGGGCAAGTCAAGGCTGTCCAGCCCGAGTTCGGCTCCTCTGACGGCTTTTAAAAGAGCCTCTTCAAAATTATCGGCGACAGCCATAACCTCGCCGGTCGCTTTCATCTGAGTGCCGAGATTTTTATGCGCGTATATAAATTTATCAAACGGCCATTTGGGCAGCTTGACCGCGACATAATCGAGCGCCGGCTCAAATGCGGCGAATGTTGTGCCGGTCACCGCATTCTTTATCTCATCGAGATTATATCCGATGGCTATCTTTGCCGCAACTTTGGCGATCGGATAACCCGTAGCCTTGCTCGCGAGCGCCGAGGAACGCGAAACCCTCGGATTGACTTCGATAACCGCATATTCAAAACTGTGCGGATCGATAGCGAGCTGACAGTTGCAGCCGCCCTCAACACCCAGAGATTTTATAATATCAAGCGCTGCGGTGCGCAGCATCTGATATTCTTTGTCCGCAAGCGTCACGCACGGCGCAATTACTATGCTGTCGCCCGTATGCACGCCCACAGGGTCAAAATTTTCCATGGAGCAAACGGTTATCATACTGCCGGCGCGGTCGCGTATCACCTCAAACTCTATCTCTTTCCAGCCCGCGATGGACCTCTCCACAAGAATCTGATCGATCGGAGAGAGCGCGATGCCGCTCGCCGCGATTTTGCGCAGTTCGGATTCACCCGCCGCAATGCCGCCGCCGCTGCCCCCCAGCGTAAACGCCGGCCGCACAATTACCGGGTAGCCTATCGCGGCGGCGAATTTGACGGCAGTATCGATATTATCGGCTGTCTCCGACGGTACGCAGGGCTGACCGATACTCTCCATGGTCTGCTTGAACAGCTTTCTGTCTTCCGCTTTATCGATCGTTTCGGGCGATGAGCCGAGCAGCCGCACATTCATTTTATCAAGAAATCCGTCACGGGCGAGCCGCATACAGAGCGTGAGTCCCGTCTGCCCGCCCAGACCCGATAAAATACTGTCCGGGCGTTCTTTTTCTATAATACGCTTCACCGTCTCAAGCGTGAGCGGCTCGATATATATCTTGTCCGCGATATTTTTATCTGTCATAATCGTTGCGGGATTGGAATTGACAAGAACTATCTCAATCCCGTCCTCGCGCAAAACACGGCAGGCCTGTGTTCCGGCATAATCGAACTCCGCCGCCTGACCTATAACAATCGGACCCGAACCTATGACCAGCACTTTTTTTATATTTTTATCGAGTGGCATATTCAGTTATCCTTTCCATAAATCTCTCAAACAAAAATCCCGTGTCCAGAGGTCCGCCCCGGGCTTCCGGGTGAAACTGCACCGAGAAAGCATGACCGTAATCAAGCCCTTCGCAGCTGCCGTCGTTCACGTTGATAAAAGAACTGTTATCCGCAATCACTTCATAGCCGTGATTCTGGCTCGTTATATACACCCTGCCCGCAGCTGTATCTTTTACCGGCTGATTTACGCCTCGGTGCCCGAATTTTAACTTGCGCGTTTTATACCCGTTCGCCAAAGCCATCAGCTGATGCCCGAGACAGATCCCGAAAACCGGAACACCGCTTTTCATAAGCTCCGCAATTGTTTTAACAATCGGCACATTCGCAGAATCAGCGGGGTCGCCCGGTCCGTTTGAGAGCATGATACCGTCCGGCTTGATTTTTAAAATTTTGTTTGCGGGAGTATCATGAGGGAATAAATATATTTCACAGCCCATATTTTTCAAAGCCTCCGCAATTCCGCGTTTCGCTCCGAAATCCATCAAGGCAATCCTGTATCTGCCGCTGCCGCTTATTTGCGCCGATTTTGACGAAACAGCTGCCACAGCGCCGCTCACACAATATGCCGCCGCTTCCGCTCTGTCCGCTTCGCCGGGAGGTGTTTGTGAAATTTTCCCGTTCATTGTGCCGTGTTCTCTGATAATTTTAGTCAATGCCCGCGTGTCGATACCGCAGAGCCCCGCAATCCCCCGTTCCCGAAGCCAACAATCAAGCGTTCCCTCACTCCTGAAATTGGAAGGGTTTTCGCACGGGTATTTGACTATATAGCCCAAAGCGGCGATCGATTCGCTTTCAAAATCATCGGGTATTACCCCGTAATTTCCGATAAGCGGGAATGTTTGAAGTATAATCTGCCCATAATAGCTCGGGTCTGTAAGCGTTTCCAGATAACCCGTCATACCTGTTGCAAAAACAATCCCCCCCGCCGCTTCCGCTTTAAGCCCGAAAGATTCACCCTCAAAAACCGTGCCGTTCTCCAGCATCAGATAAGCCTTATTCAACATATTTCTCCCCTCTTTTAACCATAAGTGCCGTTACCGGTAAAACACGCGGTGCATAGCGGCAGCGTGCACTGTCCGCAGGCGTTCTTTAAACCCTCAACGCTTATATAGCCCAAACTGTCCGCGCCGATTTGACGGCATATACCGTCTATGCTCATTTTGTTCGCAAGCAGATTTTTTTCGTCGTCTATATCCGTTCCGTAATGGCAGGTATATATAAACGGCGGCGAAGAAATGCGCAGATGCACCTCTTCCGCACCCGCATTTTTTAAACTGCGCACAATTCTTTCGCTTGTTGTTCCGCGTACAATCGAATCGTCCACGAGTACGACGCGCTTGCCCCTGACGGTTGCCGCCAGCGGATTGAGTTTAAGGTTCACCGCGCTGTCACGCTGTGTCTGCGTGGGATAAATAAAACTCCTGCCGATATATCTGTTCTTTGTGAACACGGATACAAGCGGCAGTCCGCTGACCGCGCTGTAACCGTGCGCCGCATCAAGAACCGAATCGGGAACCCCGCATACAACATCGGCTTCCGCCGGGTGTTCATAAGCGAGCGCCGCACCCATATTATATCTCGCATCATATACGGAGAGCCCGTCGATCACAGAATCCGGTCTGGCGAAATACACATATTCAAATATACACACCCCCCGCTCATGCTCTTTATTTTCAAGCATTATACCATAAGTTTTTACAATCCCGTTTTCTATCACTATTATTTCTCCCGGCAGCACATCCCTTACAGTCTTAAAGCCGCAGGAACTGAGCGCGCAGCTCTCCGACGATACGGCGGCGCCCGTCTCATTTTGCCCGATGCACAGCGGTCTGAAACCGTTAGGGTCGCGCACAGCGGTGAGTCTGCCTCTGCCGTCGGCGATAACAAGCGAAAACGCGCCTTTTAATAATCCGGCAGCGCGGATGATACCTTTTAATATATCTTTTTCTTTGGTTATATTATATGCGATAAGCGAGGCTGTAACTTCGCTGTCGCTTGTTGCGCCGAATCTCAGACCGTGTTTTTCGAGTTCGCTGCGCAGTTCTTTTGCATTAGTCACATTGCCGTTATGAGACACCGCAATTCTTCCGGTAAGATATTCCACCACAAACGGACCGACGTTTTCAGGCGTGCTGTCCCCGGTGGTCGAATAGCGCGTGTGTCCTGCGGCTGTCCGCCCTTTCGGCATATTTTCAAGTTTTTCAGCTGTGAAAACCTCTGTGACAAGCCCGGGTTCTTTATGGCAGTATATATTGTTATCCCCAACTACCGCAATACCCGCGCCTTCCTGTCCGCGGTGCTGCAGCGAGAGCAGTCCGTTATAAGTGAGCCCGGCAGCTTCGTCTGTTGTCAGACTCACGCCGAAAACCGCACATTCCTCGCCGGGTTTATCGGGTTTGTTTTTAATTCTCATTATTTAATTCTCCGTATACAATTGTTTATATGGGTTTTTCGCATTGGGTTTAAGCACATAAAAATTATCTTTGAGCAGCGCTTCCGCGTCCATCTCAAAATATCCCGCAAACTCAACAATATGATTTCTGATTTTTTTCATATCGCCGGCTGACGCTATGGTTTCCGTTACCTGCGCGGGCAGATTTTTTAACTTTTTTTTTGTGCGTATAAAAATACGCCCGCCGTGCATACCCGTTCCCGTAAAATTGCCCACAGGCACATCAGCCTCGCCGATCCCGAGCACAATGATCAAGCCGCCGGCGAGATATTCCCCCAAAAAGCTGCCCACACCGCCTCCGATCACGATAACGGGCTTTTTATCTTTATATTCTTTCATGTGTATACCCGTCCTGTATCCGGCGCTGCCGCGCACAAAAATACCGCCTCCGCGCATAGCATACCCGAGAGTATCTCCCGCGTTCCCGTAAATTATGATCCTGCCGCTGTTCATCGTATCGCCGGCGGCGTCCTGTGCGCTGCCCCTCACGGTTATAACCCCGCCGTCAAGATATGCTCCGAGCGCATTCCCCGGCGTCCCGTTTATTTTGATCAGCTTTTCGCCGAGCCCGCTGCCGATAAATCTTTGTCCGCAGCAGCCGTCGATTGTTATCTCGTTCCCTCCGGCTTTTATCTGCCTGTTCAATTCTTTAAAATCAAGATTTTCTGCGGATATAATCATTACTTATACACCCCCCAATTTTATTTTCCTGTATTCCGCACCGAATGCGATAAGCCCCGGTTTACGGCATACAAGCCCGAAATCAAGCGTATCAAGCGCTCTTTTTTCGCGTATTAAACTTGTGTAAATCCCGGCTTTTTCTATATCGCCGATCAATATATACCCGTTTAATTTATTATCGCCGTAATATAAACTCTTAAATGAGCCGGCGCTTTCTTCTCTGTAAATCTCTCCGTTATATTCCCCTGCTGTTATAATATGCAGACCGAAAAAGCCTATGGCATTCATAGGTATCAGCTTATCAAGACTCTTTTTTCCCCCCGCCATATTGATTCCCGCACATTCGCCCTGCATATAAGCGTTGGGCAGCAGCGCCATGATTTTATCCTGCCCCTTTATCTGCGTGCAGTCCCCCGCGGCATAAATACCGGGCACGCTCGTCTCGGAACTTTCATTCACCAATATACCGCGCAGGATCTCGGCCTTACCATTGAGCAGACCGATGTTCGGGCGCACCCCCACTGCCAGAACGAGTATATCAAAATCGAGCCTTTCACCATTTTCAAGCACCGCGCTGTTTTTGTCAAAATATTTAACACCACAGCCCAATTTAAATTCAAACCCTTTGTTTTCAAGATGCGACTGAACTATTTTTGCGCCTTCGGTATCGAGAATACTGGACAAAATCCCCGGAGCCATATCGAGAATTGTGACGCTTGCAACCTTGTTTTTGATCCCCTCCGCGCATTTAAGCCCGATAAGCCCCGCGCCGATAATCAGCACGCGTTTGTTTTTATCCGCTGCGGCGTTTAAATTTTCTGCGTCGTCCAGCGTCATAAAATTATGTTTGCAACCAACGCCGTCAAGCCCTTCAAACGGCGGCGCAAACGCCGACGAACCCGCCGCGACAAGCAGCTTGTCATAAGAAATAAACCTGTTGCCGGCCAGACGCACCTGTTTGTTTTTATTGTCTATACCAATCGCTTCGCCGTAAATAAGCTCCGCATTATTGTCTTTATAAAAATTTTCGTCCCTGTATTTTATTTTATCTTTTGTGATTTTACCGAGCAGCAAATAGGATATAAGCGGGCGCGAATACGTATGATGCGGCTCATTTGTTATAATAACGATTCCGCCCTTCCGGTCAAGCTGCCGGATCCCTTCAACCGCGCCGATTCCCGCCGTTGAATTGCCTATGATAACATATTTCATATTTTTCAGAACACTCACCCTCTCTCCTCAAAAACAATCGCACCGTTCGGACAGCCGGAAACACACGCCGGCGTCCCCGCGTTTTTATTTATGCATAATTCGCATTTCTGCACCGCGCCGTCCTCAGAGGGCGAAACCGCTCCGAACGGGCAGACCAATATACAGGTGTAACAGCTCACGCATTTTTCTTTATCCGTTACAATCACGCCGTCCGCTGTTTTTAACGCGCCGGTGATACAGCTCTTTACGCACAGCGGCTCTTTGCAGTGCCGGCATGAAACGGCGAAACTTATATCGCTGCATTCCTCTATTTTTATGCGCGGATTTATTTTATTGGTTTTTAGTGCCCTTGCCATATCTTTTTCGTTTGTTCCGGCAAAAGCGCAGTGATATTCGCACAGCCGGCAGCCCAGACACCATTTTTCATTCACATATATTCTTTTCATCTCCGCCTCACTCCCCCATTATCAAGTAATCGCCGCGCTCCGCTCCCACAGACACATATTTAACGGGACAGCCCACAGCCGCTTCTATATATTTAATATATAAAACGGCCGCTTCCGGCAGCTCGGATTCTTTCCTGCATTTTGATATATCCCGCCCGAACCCGTCAAGGTATTCAAACACAGGCTTCGCCCCCGCCAATTTACCGCCCGACGGAAATTTATCTGTTATAACCCCGTCTGTTTCATAAGCGGTGCAAACGGGGATTTTATCCATATATGCGAGCACGTCGAGTTTGGTCAGCGCAATTTCGTCTGCGCCCTGCACTTCTGCGCCGTAACGGCTCGCGGGTATATCAAAAGCGCCCACGCGCCGCGGTCTGCCCGTCGCAGCGCCGTATTCGGAGCCCGCTTCGCGCAGCGCCGAAGCCTCTTCGCCGAACATCTCGGCGGTGAACGGTCCCTCGCCCACACAGCTTGAATAAGCCTTCATCACGCCCGTCACCTTATCGAGTTTTGCACCCGGTATACCCGCGCCGATCGGCGCATATGACGCAAGCGTCTGTGACGATGTGGTATACGGATATATGCCGTAATCTATGTCGCGCAGCGCTCCGAGCTGCGCCTCGAATAAAATATCTTTGCCGGCTCCCGCCGCCGAAGCCAGGTACGAACCCGTATCCGTTATATACGGCGCGAGTTCCGCACCGTATTTTTTGAGCCAGCCTGTATGCTCGCTTAAATCAGCCTGTTTAAAATAACCTTTCAGCGTGATATTTTTCCATTCGAGAATATCCGCGAGCTTATCTTCAAGAGCGTCAAAGTCAAGCAAATCCATTGTCCGCAAGCCTTTTTTCATGTACTTGTCGCCGTACACAGGCGCAATCCCGCGCTGTGTTGAACCGTATTTTTTATCGGCAAGCCGTTCTTCCTCCAGAATATCCTGCATTTTGTGACAGGGCAGACAGATAAACGCTTTATCGCTGATTTTTAAGTTATCCGGCGTGACCCTCACGCCTTTTTCGCCGAGCGCCTTGATTTCGCCGCATAAATGCTCTATATCGATCACCATGCCGCCGCCCATTATATTCACCGTATTTTCGCGCAGTATACCCGAAGGCAGTAAATTGAGTATAAACCTGCCTTTTTCGTTTATGACCGTATGCCCCGCATTGTTTCCCCCCTGATACCTGCAGATGATCTCATACCTCTCACCCAGCAAATCGACCATGCGCCCTTTGCCTTCGTCCCCCCAGTTTATCCCCGCTATAACAGTAAGCATATTTTTACCTCCTGCTTTTATATCAATATTTCAACCGCTTCGCCTAAAAGCTCCCGGTTGTTTTCCAGAATAATTTTAACTTCGCTCAAAAATTCCTCTGTCTGCTCTTTTGCCCTTCCCGTAAAATTCCCGCCGGAAACAAGGTTTTCCAGCTCTGTTTTGTCTATATTAAATGATTTATCCGCCGCAATACGTGAAATCAGATCGTTTTTTGTGCCGTGCAGCTTTATTTGTTTTGCAGTCTCAACCGAATGGAGCCGCAGTCTTTCGTGCAGCTGCTGTCTGTCGCCGCCTTTTTTTACGCAGTACATCAAAATATTTTCAGTAGCCATAAACGGCAGCTCTTCATCGAGATTCTTTTTGATCATATTCGGATAAACGCTCATTTTACCCGCTATGTTTATCATAAGCGAAAGTATGGCGTCCACCGCAAGAAACGCTTCGGGGATTGCTATGCGCCTGTTGGCAGAGTCGTCGAGCGTCCGCTCCAGCCACTGCGCGCTCGCCGTCAGCGCGGGGTTGAGCGCATTTACCATCACATACCGCGCCAGCGAAGCTATGCGCTCGCTCCTCATCGGATTGCGCTTGTACGCCATCGCACTTGAACCGACCTGCCCTGCCTCAAATGGTTCATCAATCTCCTTAAGATGCGAAAGCAGTCTTATATCATTTGAGAATTTATACGCGCTCTGAGCGATACCGGAAAGCACCGACAGCGTATAATAATCTGTTTTTCTCGAATAAGTCTGTCCGCTGACAGAATAAATTTTATCCAAGTCAAATCCCATTTTTACGGCAATTTTTCGTTCCAGCTCTTTTACTTTCACATGGTCGCCCTCAAACAAATTAAGAAAACCCGCGCTTGTACCCGTCGTGCCTTTACAGCCCAGCAGTTTAAGGTTATCCAGCGTAAAATCAAGATGTTCCAAATCAAACAGCAGATCCTGTATCCACAGTGCGGCGCGTTTTCCGAGTGTTGAGGGCTGCGCCGGCTGGAAATGCGTATATGCGAGGCAGGCTGTATCTTTATATTTCTCCGCGAAATTATACAGTTCATCAACGGCGTTCAGGAGCAGTTTTTTTATAATATTCAAGGCTGTGCGCTGTAAGATTATATCGGTATTATCACCAACATAACATGAAGTCGCGCCGAGGTGTATGATGGGCTTTGCTTTGGGGCACAGCTCACCGTATGCCAGTATATGCGCCATAACATCGTGCCGCGTTACGGCTTCGAATTTTGCCGCGGTTTCATAATTTATATCGCTCACATACATTTTCATCTCGTCGATCTGTTCATCGCTTATATCAAGTCCGAGTTCTTTCTGACTTTCTGCGAGAGCTATCCAGAGTTTGCGCCATGTATAGAATTTATTGTCATCGGAAAAAACCTTCTGCATCTCTTTACCCGCATACCGTTTGCATAATGGGTTTTCATATCTGTCCGACATTTAAAAGCCTCCTCAGCACATATTCATAACTTTCTGTAACATCGCCCAAATCCCGCCTGAACCTGTCTTTATCGAGTTTTTTATCTGTGCCGGCTTCCCAGAGCCGGCAGGAATCGGGTGAGATTTCATCGCATAATATCAGACGGTTTTTATATCTGCCGAACTCAAGTTTAAAATCTATCAGTCTGATACCGGCTTTATTAAACAATCCGCTTAATAGTTCATTTATCAAAAGCGACTGCCGCCGCATCTCCGCAAGTTCTTCGCTTGAAGCCAGTCCCAGCGCGGTTATTTGAGTTTCATTTATCATCGGGTCGCCGAGAACATCGCTCTTTACGCAAAATTCCAAAACAATATTATTTAACTCCGCGCCTTCCGGAACGCCGTATTTTTTCGCGAATCCCCCCGCCGCGATATTCCTGACAATCACTTCCACCATTATTATTTCTGCTTTTTTTACAAGCGCCGAGCTCTCGTTTTGTGTTTTAATCAAATGTGTTTCTATCCCGTTTTTTTCAAGATATTCGTATATCAAACCCGATACAGCCGCGTTTAATCTGCCTTTGCCGGGCAGCTCCTCTTTTTTTTCACCGTTAAAAGCCGTCGCCGTATCTTTATATTTGATCAAAAGCGTATCTTCTTCCCCGCTTGCATATACAATCTTTGATTTGCCTTCGTATAATATTTTACTCATGTTTTCACTCCCCCGCGTGTTTTATTCCAAGAATTTCAAGCTCTTTTTCATTCATGCCCACTCCGCGCAGCATCAACCTGTTGCCTTTTAAGCTCTCAATCGAATTTATACCCATACCTCCCATCATCTCTTTGATTTCATGCTTCCACGCATTCATTAAATTAAAAAGCCGCTCATAACCCAAATCGGGATTTAAACGCTTCACCAGTTCCGGAACCTGCGTCGCAATACCCCAGTTGCACTTTCCCGCATGACAGCTCCTGCACAGATGACAGCCCAGCGCGATAAGCGCCGCAGAAGCAATATACACCGCATCCGCGCCCAGAGCCACAGCTTTAACAACGTCCGCGCTCGACCTTATGCTGCCGCCCGCAATAACCGACACATTGTCGCGTATACCCTCGTCGCGGAGCCTCCGGTCGATTCCGGCAAGGGCAAGCTCGATCGGAATACCCACATGGTCCCTTATGCGTGTGGGAGCGGCTCCGGTTCCGCCCCTGAACCCGTCGATCGCTATGATATCCGCGCCGCTTCTCGCTATCCCGCTCGCTATCGCCGTGACATTATGCACCGCCGCAATTTTAACTATCACCGGCTTTTTATATTCTGTCGCCTCTTTGAGCGAATATACGAGCTGCCGCAGATCTTCGATTGAATAAATATCATGGTGCGGCGCGGGCGAAATAGCGTCGCTCCCCTCGGGTATCATCCTTGCCTTTGAAATGTCGCCCACGATTTTTGTGCCCGGAAGGTGGCCGCCGATACCCGGTTTTGCGCCCTGACCCATTTTAATTTCGATCGCAGCGCCGCTGTTGAGATAGCCGATATGCACCCCGAAACGCCCCGAAGCGACCTGCACGATCGTATTTCTGCCGTATTTATAAAAATCCTCATGCAAACCGCCCTCGCCCGTGTTATACAATATACCGGCAGCCTCCGCGGCGCGCGCCAAGCTCTCGTGCGCGTTATAACTCACCGAGCCGTAGCTCATCGCCGAGAACATCACAGGCATGGACAGAGAAATACGCGGAGGCAGATTGTTTTTGAGCCGTCCCGAACTGTCCCGTTCGATATTCTGCGGTTTTGCGCCGAGTGAAACTCTGGTTTCCATGGGTTCGCGCAGAGGGTCTATGGGCGGGTTTGTTACCTGTGACGCGTTTAAAATAATCTTGTCAAAATATACCGGATAATCTTCGGGGTTACCCATGCTTGAAAGCAGCACGCCGCCGCTTGCCGCCTGACGGTAAATCTCGTTTATGGTCTTGCCGCTCCAGTTTTTGTTTTCTTTATATGTGCTGCCGCTTTTTATGATTTTAATCGCGCGTGTCGGACAGAGAGCCGCACAGCGGTGACAATTGACGCATTTTGCATCGTCACAGACCAGCTTTTTTGGTTCTTCAAGATATTCATGCGCTTCATTGGCGCACTGGCGCTCACACACGCGGCAGTTAATACATCTGTCATAATTGCGCACCAATTCATAATCGGGGTATATATAATTCAAAGCCATTATTTCTGTCCTCCTTTCCAATCATTCAGGTAAACAATAACAGGCTGACCGCCTTTGGGAAACCATACCGTATCCAAATCCGGCTCAACAACGCGGATCGCCGCTTCTTCGCTCGCTATATATACTCTGCCGTTCGCCTCGCCCGCCACCATGCTCCGCAGTTTCAGCCTGTCATTCAGCGCTATCAGTCCTCCCTCAAACCCGACGAGGATCGAAAACGGTCCCGTTATCAACTGGTCCGAAAACATTATGCGCAAATATTCGTGCAGCTCGCGCTCTTTTTCCGGCATACGCTCGATGCTCTGCCAGAACGGTGCGGCGATAACCGCCGCGATTTCGTTAAAATCAAGCCCTTTTTTCCTGTGCAGATAATCGATGATATACGTGATCACTTCGGTATCGGTCTGCAGCGTACATTTATAGCCGTACATCTCAATCGCCCTCCGGTTCGCATCATAAGACGATATTTCGCCGTTATGCACCACCGAATAATCGAGCAGCGCGAACGGGTGAGCTCCGCCCCACCAGCCCGGTGTGTTGGTCGGATATCTGCCGTGCGCCGTAAAACACCAGCCCTCATAATCCTCAAGTTTATAAAAACGCCCCACATCTTCCGGATAACCCGCAGCTTTAAACACACCCATGTTTTTCCCGCTTGAAATCACATAAGCCCCGCTTATCCGCGTGTTTATCCTGAACACGCATCTTGATACAAACTCGCGCTCGTCCAGCTGGCTGTCTTTTAACTTGGTGGGCAGCGGCGTGACAAAATAACGCCATATCAGCGGCTCATCCGTGATCTCTTTTATTTTTCTTACGGGTATTTTAGACAGATTGATAATATCAAAATGACGGTCTAAAAAATCCTCGCAGTCTTTTTTTATCGGTGTCGAATCATAAAATATATGAAAAGCGTAATAATCTTTATATTCCGGGTATATCCCGTATGCGGCAAACCCGCCGCCGAGTCCGTTTGAACGGTCGCGCATCGCGCCTATGGATTTTATAATCGCTTCACCATTCATGCGCTTTCCGGTTTTATCGATTATCCCCGATATTGCGCAGCCTGACGGTATTCTGATTTCTCCTTCACGATACATATATTAAAAACTCCCCCTCATCAGCGCGTCTTCCAACGCGTTTTTTATCATATCCGGGTTGCCTGTTCCGTTGAGTTTTTTCATGATCTGCCCCATCAAAAACCCGAACGCTTTAGCTTTACCCCTGCGGTATTTCGCGGCAGCGTCGGTGTTTTCAGCTAAAACTGTATTTACGGCATCAATTATAATGTTATAGTCACTCATCATCAAAAGCCCGTTCTTTTCGATATATTCATCAGGCTCGGCGCCATGCAGAAGCACCGCTCCGACAGCCTCTTTGTATGCCGTACGGTTTATTCTGCCGGATAGTACCAGACCTATCAGGTATGATAATTTCTGCTCGTCGAGGTTTAAGTCTTCCGGCCTCATATCATTGGCAAGGCGCATCACTTCGCCGATGATCAGATGCGCCGTTTCTTTCGGCTCCCCGCTTTTTTTGCTGATCCGCTCGAACAGGTCTGCTGTGTTTTTATCACCTGTTAAAACCTGCGCTTCATATTCCGTTATATTAAACTCTCGCATATATCGTTCCCGTTTCTGCTGAGCCAGCTCCGGGATACCGCTCTTGATATGCTCAAACCAGGCGTCATCGATCTCCACCGGAAGCAGATCGGGTTCGGGAAAATATCTGTAATCCTGCGCGTTTTCTTTGGCGCGCATGGCGAAAGAAGCACCCTTGTCATCATCCCAGCGGCGCGTTTCCTGCATGACCC
>Ga0099364_10006355_pt1 | contig 17227 bp, 13 predicted proteins | sample TergutTh196P3_FD_73070 | JGI IMG/M metagenome (GOLD analysis project Ga0099364, IMG submission 73070) | Microcerotermes parvus P3 segment gut microbial communities from Pointe-Noire, Republic of the Congo - Th196 P3 | ecosystem: Host-associated > Arthropoda: Insects > Digestive system > Gut ... | reverse complement strand
CGGGGGTATCCCTCTTACCAGCAACTATGCGCGAAACGACATGGAGCTGTACATAGATACCACACTAACACCCCCCGCCAATACCGGAGCTAACGATAGAGACGGTCAGGATGTGTCCGGCGGCACAGGAAGCGGGCAATACAACAATCAGGCATTCTGGACAAGCATTGATGCGGGCTGGGATTTCAGCAATGTTTGGATATGGGGAAGCAATAGTCTTCCGGCTTTGAGGGGTATGCCGTAGGGGACACATAGGCAATTTTTTTATCGGTAGGAAAATTTAATGTTTTATGCAACAATAAACCTGCGATTAAAAAACCACGGGAGTGTCATATGGCGGAAAATAAATTAACAGTAAAACAAAAACTGGGTTTTGGTATTTTTGATCTTGGCGGCAATATGTTTTTTACCCTCATGTCTTTCTGGGTATTAAAGTATCTGACAGACACTGTAGGACTTGCCGCTGCCCTGGCCGGTATCGCTGTCATGATCGGCAAGGTCTGGGACGCGGTGACTGATCCCATGATGGGCTTTATCTCGGATCGCACATTAACACGCTGGGGACGGAGACGGGTCTACCTTCTTTTCGGCGCATTGCCAATGATGCTTGCCATGGTTTTCTTTTTTACCTCCCCTCAATACCTTCCTTCAAACCTTCACCTTGCCTGGGCCATTGTCGCATTAATGATACTTAACACTGCCCAGACAATTATCAATGTTCCCTACGCTTCCCTAACGCCGGAACTGACAGACGATTACCACGAACAGTCAAGCCTTAACGGTTACCGTTTTAGCTGCGCTGTTTTCGGCACCATAGCCGGAGCAGCAGCGGTCCAGCCTTTGATTCATATCTTTGCCAGGCCCGGCTCTGTTGATCCGCTTCTTGACAGCCGCGGTTTTTCCATGATGGGGTTTATACTTGGAGCAGTAATGGCGTTCGTTACAATTCTAACGTTCCTTGGCACAAAAGAAAAGAAAATTACAAAAGAAGAACTGCCAAAGGACGGTTTTTTTGCAAGTTATTTTTCGGTTTTCAAAAACAGGCCTTTTGTGATCCTGCTTTTAACTTATGCCCTGCACATGATAGGGATTTCCTTCCTTACAACCATTCTTGCGTATTATACAGAAAATGTACTTAAACGCGGTGATATTACAACCATTGCAATGGTCTTTCTGCTTATAACAGCCATGGTTTTTATTCCTGTTTCTGTTTTAACCTCAAAAAAAATAGGGAAAAAACTTACATATCAGATCTGCTTTATAATTATTTCCAGCGCCTGTATTTTGATTTACTTTCTGGGTCATCGTATGCCGCTTGGCTTTTTTTACGGCATTCTTGTATATGCCGGCATGGGCGTTGGCTTTAGTTATGTCGCGCCCTTTGCCATGGTACCGGACACAATAGATTTTGCTGCTGTCAAAACCGGAAAAAGAACCGAAGGCTCGTATTACGGAATGTGGACCTTTATTTCCAAATGCGGCACTGCTTTTGCATTGTTTGTTTCAGGGCTCATACTTGAAGCAGGCGGATACATTTCCCAGGCAGGCGAAGCCGCGGTTCAGCCGGAGACGGTATTCAATTCCATCAGGCTTGTCATAGGTCCGCTTCCGGCTCTGGTCATGATAGGAGCAATAATAATGATTGGCATGTATCCGTTAAACGAAAAAACCCATGACGAGATAAGAAAAAATCTTAAATAATCCAGGCAGGAATATACCAGCTTTTTTTATCTATTGGCATGATATCTGCGGGCATACATATAACAGCACCTGTGCCGATTTTGGTTTTTAGATGAGCTGTGCCGGAAAATACATCTTCTTCAAGAGGTTCTTTTTCTATGGATCTCAAAACAGAAAAGTTTCTTACAGCATCTTTTGGAGCAGCCCCTTTTTTGATTTCAATTGGGTTGACTGTTCCATCCATTGAAATAACAAGGTCTATCTCTTTTTTATTGCTGTCCCGGTAAAAAAACAGCGGTGGCCGCTTGCCGTTATTGATATAGCTTTTATAAATTTCTGAAACAACCCATGTTTCAAAAAAAGCTCCATCCATCGCGCCGCGCTCCAGTACAGCAGGGCTGCTCCAGCGTGTTATATACGAACAGAGTCCTGTGTCAAGAAAATACATCCTTGGCGCTTTTATCACACGTTTTAATGCGTTGTTGGAAAATGGCGGAATCAGCGCAACAAGTCCGGATGAAACCAGAATGGAAAGCCATTGCTTTGCCGTAGGGGAAGAAATCCCTGCTTCTTTTGCCAGAGTATCATAATTAACATTCGTTGCTGTTCTCGCAGCAGCTATTGCAATAAAATTAAGAAATGAAAGTTCGTCCGCGACTTGGGTTAAATCTTTGACATCGCGGCTTATATATGTTTCAAGGTATGATTCAAAATATTCATCGCGATTAACATTATCTTTTTCATATAAGCGGGGCATAGAACCCTTAAAAATTCTGGAAAATAATTCATTTATATTCATGCGGGGAATTTCATCCATACGCCGGATCAGTTCTTCGGGCTCTACTCTAAACGCCGGAAAATGCTTTCCCGAGATCTCAGCATTGGATAACCCCAGCATCTTCATAACTCCGACCCTGCCTGCCAAAGATTCTGTAACCTGCTTCATCATGTGAAAAGTTTGAGAGCCGGTAAGCCAGAAATCGCCGTTTTGCTTATGCCTGTCAACATATACCTTGATATAGTCAAATAATTCAGGAGCATATTGCACTTCATCAATTAAAACAGGCGGTGAATAACGCTGTAGAAACAGTTCCGGTTCGTTTTTTGCCAAAGCCCGTACAGTAGGAGTGTCAAGTGATACAATCTTGCGCTTACTGTCTGCCATCCTGGTCAACAGGGTAGTTTTACCAACCTGGCGTGGACCTGTAAGCAGCATTACAGGGAAAGATTCGCTTATATTTTTAAGGGTTTTTTCTATGGTTCGTTTATAAAACATAAAAATGCCTCTTGACTCACAATAAAATAGTTTTATGTATATATAAAATGCTACTTTAGATTTGCATAAATTATACTTTTTGTCAAGAGCCCTTTTTACTAAACCTTACTTAAAACCAAAGGGATTATATTTTTCGCTATTATCGTAAACATCAAGGTTTTCTGCTTTTTTTAGCGCTATGACAGAAAGATATGTAAAAGGCAATACAAATACTTCCATAAGCATTTTCAAAATATAATTGGTAAAAGTAAGGGTTACAAAAAGTTCCCAGGGAAAAACCCCGGCAAGGCATGCAATGCTTACAAAAGCAAGGCTGTCTAAAAGCTGGCCTATAACAGTGCTTCCCAATGCCCGCACCCATAACAGGCGGCCTTTCATCAAAACCTTGATTTTCGAAAGGGCTATGGAGTTGGAAAAACTCCCGACAAGGTATCCGCAAAGGCTTGCGAGCACAATGCCGCCCGTGCTCATGCCGCCGAGTATGGCGTCGTAAGCGGCGCTGCCGGCATATTCTTCCCAGCTCTGCTCGCCGGGAAGCATGCCAAGCGTAAAAAACAGCAGGGCTGACAATGCAAGAACAACAAAGCCTGTCCAAATGGCCCTGCGGGCTGCCTTAAAACCATAAACTTCTGTCAAGATGTCCCCTATTATATAGGCAAGGGGAAAAAGCAAAGTGCCGCCGTCAAACGCAAGGTGAATCCCAAAAAGGGAAAATCCAAGGTCAACTATTTTTGCAGAAGACGCTATGTTGCTGGTGATAAGCACAGCTGTAAATAAGACAATCACCACATCCAGATAACGGTATTGATGAGATTTTTTTATAGTCATAAAAACTCCTTGTTTTGTTAAGGCAGGTGTTCTAGGATACTGCCGGTTTAGTGGTTAGTAGTTAGCAGGTAGTGATTAGTAACCCTAACCACTTATCACTAACCACTATTCACTATATCATGCCCATTTGATAAAGCCTGAGCGGTAAGGATGCACCAATGCTTCATGCGTTGGAAGCAGTCTTATGGTATGACCCTGCATACCTGTATCAAGCGTTTCGATCTTAACCTGGTACTTATAGGCATTTCCTTCCTGACCCACGCACTTCATCACCGAGCGCCGGGCATTTTCAAATTCATCTGACTGATTGGAAACAGAGCCGTGATAAAGTTCCACAAGTATATCTTCCGGTTTAAGCGTACTTAAATCGATCCTGGCGTTAACTGTAATAAAATCGCCCCTCTGCATAACAGGTTTGGCGTTGGAAGTAATATTCAGGATTTTAAGACTGTCCCAGACCTGGCGCAGCCTGGATAGATACACTGCAAGGGCTTTGGATTCGGCATATTCATCCTTTACAATGCGGCGGTAATTCTTGAGCGCGGGGAAATAAAACTTGGTGCAGTAATCCATTAACATTCTGTGGCTGGACATTGACTGGCCGATTTCCCTCATGCTGTTTTTCATGCGCCTTATCCATTCACGGGGGAGTCCGTCCCTGCCACGCTGATAGAAAAGCGGGATAATTTCCCTTTCAAGCAAATCGTAAAGCGCATTGCTTTCGATATCATCCTGGAGAGGTTCATCTGCTTCGGAATACTCCTCGCCCTGGCCTATTGCCCAGCCAACTTCCGGGGTAAAGGCCTCGTCCCACCAGCCGTCAAGTATGGAACAGTTAAGAACACCGTTTACGGCAGCTTTCATGCCGCTGGTTCCGGAGGCTTCCATGGGCCTTCTTGGGGTATTGAGCCAAAGGTCGCCGCCGGAAGTAAGGTAATGGGCAACGGTCATATCATAATTTTCTATAAAGACAAGGCGGCTTGCAACATCATTCTTTTCTGCAAAGCGGACTATCTCGCGGATCAATTCCTTGCCGGGAATGTCATGCGGGTGCGCCTTGCCCGCAAAAATAAGCTGAACAGGCCTCTCGTTGTTTTTCAAAAGCCGCAGCAGGCGTTCGGGATCCCTTAAAAGCAGATTGCCTCTTTTATAGGTGGCAAAGCGCCGCGCAAAAGAAAGGGTCAGCGCGTAAGGGGAAAGCGCATCTTCTGCCTGGGCAAGTTTGCTTTCCACTGCCCCGTTACGCTTAAGATTCTGGCGTATGCGCTCCCGTGCAAAAACCACAAGTCTTTCACGGCGGCGCTCGTGGGTGCGCCATAGTTCTTCGTCAGAGATGCGGTCCATACGGTTCCACACAGCAAGGTCCGTGGGCGTGGTTTCATACTGGGGGCCAAAATACCTGTCCAAAAGGTCGTTCATATTGCTGGAAACCCAGGTTCTTGGATGAACGCCGTTTGTAACATGGCTTATGGGAACTTCGTCCATCGGGAGGCCGGGCCAGAGATTTTTCCACATTTTGCGGGAAACTACTCCATGCAGCTTGGCCACGCCATTGGCATAAGCTGAAAGTTTAAGGGCCAGAACAGTCATGCAGAATTGCTCTGTCTCATCGTATGGGTTTTCCCTTCCCAGGGCTATAAAGTCCTTCCATGAAATACCCAGTATCTTTGGCCAGGCGTTCATGTATTTTTCCATTAATTCAATGGTAAACCGCTCGTTACCGGCAGGAACCGGAGTATGGGTTGTAAAAATATTTGTGGGCCACAGGGCTTCGCGGGCTTCGTCAAAAGTAAAATTCTTTTCCTGTATCAGTTCGCGTATGCGTTCAAGACCCAGGAATGCTGAATGTCCTTCGTTCATATGGCAGGCAGCGGGATTTATTCCAAGCGCGCGCAGGGCCCTTATACCTCCTATGCCAAGAAGTATTTCCTGCTGCATACGTGTTTCTTTGTCACCGCCGTAAAGCGCAGAAGTGATATTGCGAATTTCCTGTGTGTTTTCATTGATATTGGTATCCAGAAGAAAAAGGGATGAGCGGCCTACTTTTACTTCCCAAATCTGGGCAACAGCAATACTGCCGGCAATATCCACAGAAATTTTTATTGGGTTATTGCTCTTGTCGGTTTTAAGTTCAACAGGCATATTATACCAGTCATTTTCCGGATAACTTTCCTGCTGGTAGCCGTCGTGGTTCAAAAGCTGCTTGAAATATCCCTGTCTATAGAGGAATCCAACACCAACAAGCGGCAGACCCAAATCCGAAGAAGTCTTCATGTGGTCGCCGGACAATATCCCAAGACCGCCTGAATAGATGGGCAGGGACACATCCATGCCGTATTCCATGGAGAAATATCCCACCATTTCCCTGCGGGGGCCTTTGTACCAGGTTTCACCTTTTTTGTATCTTAAAAAACGCTCGTAAACCTCGTTCATGGCTGCAAGGAACGAATCGTCCTTTGCGGTTGCTGCAAGGCGCTCCTGGCTGACCATTCCAAGGGTCCTTACAGGACTCCCCTGGGACTTCATCCAGACATCATAATCCAGCCTTATAAAAAGCTGGACTGCGTCAAAATTCCAGGAAAGCCAAAGATTTCTTGCCAATTCTTCAAGAGGCTTTAATGGTTTTGGTAATTTTGGTTTAATTGTATAAGTATTTATATTCATATATAAAGAGTAGGCTTCATTCAGCGGTTTGTCAACCTGACCATTTATCTAATATGGTATGGCCGGCTCTTTTAGTGAAGTTTGAAATGGGTTCTAAGCTCGTTTAGATGGCTGCCGATGAAAAAAGCGCCGTATCCTGTCAGCATAATTCCTATGGTAATGCCAAGCGGGATAAGGAATGAAGAACCAAAACCGGAAGCAAGGATTGAAAGATCAAGCCCAAAGAGTAAAATGGAAGAAACAAGAAGAACAAAACCAATAATTACCCAGGCGCGGAAAGAAAAACCGCCCGGCTCTTCCTGCCCGGTTTCCATAAAATGTTTAGCCTGAATTCCCTCTGCATAAATCTGCTCCATCACCCTTTCTTCAAAAGAAGGAGAGGAAGGGAAAAAATCAGATTTTAGTATTTCATTGCATAATTCAAGTTTTATTTTCGCATTTTTATACATTAAATACCTCCTTCAACATAATCCTTTAATTTATTACGAAGCAGCTTCTTTGCCCTGAAAACATGGGATTTTATTGTATTCACGGGATATCCCGTAATAAGCTCTATTTCCTTAAGCGAACGATCGTAAAAAAACGCAAGATCCACGCAGACCCTGAAACGTTCCGGCAATTCTTTTATCCCGTCAAGAACCGCTTCCCTTAAAACCTTGCGCATCATATTGCGTTCCGGTGTATCCCAGTCCGGAACAATATCATCTTCGGCAAGGCTTAAATATTCCTTTTTCCTCTTTAGGCTGTTAAGCGCGGTATTATACGCGATTTTATAAAGCCATGTTGAAAAACGCGAGCGGCCTTCAAAGCGCAAAAGACTGCGGTACGCCTTTAGGAATACCTCCTGTGTAAAGTCAGAAGCGTCTTCTGCATTGCGCAAAAAACTTAAGCCCATTCCGTAAACCGGCTGTTCATACCGCCTGACAAGAAGGCGGAACAGTTCCTTCTCCCCTGCCAGAACCTGATTAATGATGACCATGTCATCATTATCATTCATGGGGTTTTGCCGCCCCGCCTGATAAGGTAATAAGCCAATAAGCCGGCTCCGCATGCCAGGGGTATAATTCCCCCCAAAAGGCCGAAACTGACGCCCTGAATAATAACCAAAAACACGGTAAGGGTAATCCCGACAGCGGCAAGGAGCAGTCCTGCCAAAAGACTAAAAGACAAAAAATCAAATTCCGGCCGGTTGAACTGTCCTGCCTGAATCAATAAAGTCCTGCGTTTATGATGCCAGAGCAGGTAGAAAAAAATAACGACAGAACCCATTACAATTCCCACTATGGGAATTATCGCAATAATTACATGAGCTGCCGAAGACCATGTTTCCAAAAGCCTTTCCTCCTTTTTTTAATATATAATGACCCGGAAAAAGGGCCTTCGTTGCATCTGTTTCATCGAAAAGGACAATCAGACTAAAGTCCGCGCCCAACAGACTCCTAGGGAATATCCTTAAGGGTTAAGGTTATTGCCCGCTCGTAGAGTCTTTGAATGCCGCGCGTACTAAGACGCACTCTGGAAAGAGTAATTGTTTCCATTATATCCCCGGTTTCCGGTGTTCCAAATTCCACAAGATAGGTTTCTCTTGGACCTGTATTGTTCATGATTCCAGCATCCCTGTTTTCCAGCGGCCGCAATTCCAGGATCTGCTCTTCGTTCAGCAAATAAAAAGCGTATTTTCCCTGTATGTTGTTCTCTGCAGAGATAATCCGGAAATTTCCTTCAAGGTCAAAATTAACAGTGCCTATTGGGCTGTCATAAGCAGCGGAAATATGTGATACCAACGCAGACTGGGGAGTAATATTTTCCTGCGCACGGGCTTTCCTGTAAGAGCCGTCCCATGGTGCGGGGCTGCCTAAAACAAAGCGCACATTGTCACTTATCTTAATCCGTATGCTGTCCAGAGATTCCAGTTCAATATCTATGGAACGCCTGAATGTGGCTACCGATAAATTCTGGCTTCTTATAAAAAGCCCAATACGTGTTGAAAATGCGTTATCCCAGGTAAAGACCTGCTGTGTTTCATTTTCATAAAAGATAATTTCCTTGTTTGGCGGATCAAAATAAATATATTGCCTTGAATCTATGGTTCCCTGAGGGCTTACATAATACCAAAGCCCGGAAATAAATTCTTCAAAAGTTCTTTGGTCCCGTAAAAGCTCCCTAACACGCTGCTGTTCAACCTGCGTGCCATGAATATGAACAATTCCGCTTTGTTCATATACTCCGGATATGGAATTAAAATCGTATGTTATCTCTATTTGATCCATCAGATTGGCAGAGTCTTGATTTCTTACATTCGCAACAATGGAAAAACTCTGCCCGCTGGCCATTCCAAGCTGGTAGGCCTGCGATCGTTCAGTTTCCCTGACCATTATAGAACCATCCACAATCATTTCCCCTATCAGTGAAAACGGCGGAATATCTTCCCGGCCTGTTCTGTATTGGACATTATGCCTGTATATGGTCAGGGTATGATATCCATTATTGTTCATTCCGGAAACAAGCATGCAAGTACTCCGGTCCCCGAGAAGGTCAAGCGTATAAAGTGAGATGGTTCCGGGCTGGGTTGCCGCCACAGGGGCAGACCAGACCCGTACATATTCCCTGTCAAGCGCATCATAATCGATATAACTTATGTATATTGGATTCCCGCTTTCAAAAAGGTTTCTGTATGCGACAATCTGCTCATCATAAAGATCATTATCAAAGTCCTGATTAATAAGGGCTGCGTAAATTTCGCCGTCTTCCAAAGGGAGTCTTAGGGTCGATAATTCCATGCGGGCTAAATACTCAGCCGGATTAACGTCATCCGGATAATATTGCAGAGCCTGGGGTATAATTACCCTGCCCTGTGGAAACTGAGTTGTATTATCAGGCCCGGCCGAGATCGGGAATATTACAAGAAAAACAATCCCCAAGAGAGTTAGAATAAAAAAAACCAATATTATGTTTCTGGCCGGTTTACTATTCATTGCAGACTTAACTACTGCTCATATACGCAGAGGCAGCCTGCCTTACCCTTTGAGCAATATTGGGATCAATTACTATGGCTTGCCATCGGGAGTATTGTTCTGTCCTGAACCAGCGGAAAAGCGCGGGATTCCCTTCAAATGAAGGGGCCAGCGCTTCTGCGGAACTGCTTATCAGCACGGTATAATTAATCCGTCTTCCGTCAGGGTTTTCCCGGTTTGCCATGGAAGCCGCTTCCCTGACAGCGCCCGGAAAATCTGCTCTTGAGCCCGAAGCCTCAAAACTGCCGAGTTTTTCCCTGGCTTCGCTTACCGTCCCGCTTATTGTTTCAGAATGGATTATCCTGGCCTGGGACCCGGCTGTCCAGATGACCAGCCTGTCTCCTTCCTGTAAAAGCCGGTTAAACAGCTCGGTATTTATCCAGTTTAATATTTCGCTTCTGTCTTCCCTTAACCTTTCAGAGGCGTCTATTATAAGGTAAAGGTCAAGGGGCACCTGCCGGTTTTGCGCCAAAAGGAGCCCCGGGCGCAGTCCAGGGCCAAGGAAGACCATTAAAACCAATATGAATTTGACATGATTATTTATTTTCATATTGATATTTTAACATATTTTTAAGAAAGTTTTGCAATAAAAATGCTTTTTTTTTAATTAAACTATTGCTATAATAGATAATATCAAGTAGAATATATCTACTTTTAGAATAAATTTTTTATATTTAAGGAGATTAAAAATGGGAGCCATTGACCTGCCAAAAAGCCCTAATGTATTCCATCCGGAAAAACCGAGTGCCGTGGGTTCTCGCAACTCATTAGCCCAGGAATACAGGGATCAACAAGCTGAAGTAAATCAATTGCTGGAAGAAGAAACCAACAAGGTTATTCATCACCTTACCGCCAGACTGCCCAAAGACGTTCTTGAACGCCTTGATGTTATGGGTGGTTTGAAGGAAAAACTGTACAACTACTTCAATCAGAACTACCAGAACATGTTCAATCGTTACATGGTAACGAGCGAAGATGAAATGGTAAAAAAGATCAGGAATTTCATTGATAAGGAAGAAACCAAGGTTCTTGCCCGGTATACGCCCAAAGAAATTGCGGATCTTCTGGATGCTGTCGGCGGAGCTGACAAGTTCAATACCGGCGAAATCGAAAAATCCATAGTTAATATGTATGGTCACCTCCAGGGTCATGTCCAGAGGGGTGTAAACGAGCTCGAAACCCATACCAACAGTATTCTGCGGCAAAAAACCGATACCGGCGCCTTTGTCCGCGGCGAAAATGCATATTCTATTGTAAAGTGTGCGTTTAAGGACAATCTGGTTAAGCCCAAGGCCGTATCAGATGTTAAACTTTCGGTTAATATTCTTGATTCCGAGCTTATCAGCCCGATTTTCCATTATCAGGTAACAGTTGAATATCTGATCAAGGATCTTCTCAGCAAGCATCTTGTTGACTCAATCGATCAGGTTATTGAACAGATCAAAGACGACAGGATCGATCAGGGGCTTGAAGAGCTTACTGACAGCGAGATTATCTTTAACAAAGTCGGCCAGGTACAGAACTTTACCGATGATGATGTAGATAACCCAAAATCAAGGCGTTATTCTGTTGTTGCCAAGGCATTAATGGAAAAAATCGACGGCCTTAGGGCGGAAATTGACCCCGAAACCTTTGATCAGCTTAATACACGGGAAAATATCAAAAAAATTATTGATATTGAAAACATCCGCAACCGCGGATTCAATACCGCCATCAACTCCATTACTTCAATTCTTGACACCTCAAAAATGGGGTATCAGTACATTGAAAACCTCAAAAATGCCAGGGAAGTCATTATCCGCGAATACGAGGATACTGATATAGCCAATCTGCCTGATGAAAGGTACCAGATTTTACTCCGGTATTTCGACAATGCCCAGCTTAACGAAGACCGAAAGGCATACGATGTGCAGATGAAGAGCTTTGAAAACGAAATTATGCACATCTGGGATGTTCTTGAAGTCATTTATCAGGGCACAAAGAACTCCTGGAAAATCCAGGATTTTGAAGATCTGGCCAGGAAAAACAAGCCCAGGATTCAAAAGATGATTAAAGCCAAAACCGGCGAGCCCCTTTACGAAGACATTGCCAAGGTTTGGGACGAAATCTCCTTTGTAAATGCAGGTGAAACGGAAGTTGAAAGATCCAACCGCACCTATATTTACGAAAAAGACAGAATCCGCCAGCGCATTATTCTTATGCGCAATAGGATGAAGGAAATGTATACCTACCAGTACCCGATCGAAAGAAGGGTAATGGAAGACCGCCTTGCATTCCTGGAAAAAGAATATTACCGGTTTGAATACATGATTAACCCCTACCACCTCCAGCCCGGTATCCTGCTTGATGTTGATATTACTTCAATCAAGAGGAAAAAAGCCACTCTGGATGCCATGGCCAATGTTCTTAATGAATTCCTCCACGGCGTTTCCAAGGGATTCCAGGACGCAGCATTTGCATCCTTCAGCCGGCGCAGATCAACCGTAAGGGAAGACATCAGCCAGTCCTTCGGCGCAGTCAGTGAAGACGGCGCTTCGGCAGCCGAAGCGCCCGGTTCTTCATACCTTGATATGATTAACTCTGACAGCGGCGCTCCTGCACCCAAAGCTCTTGCTGCTCCCAAACGCGGAACACGCAAAGCTGCTGTTGATAAAAAATCAAGGCGCGGAGGCGGCGGCACAAGGAGAAATACCCGGAGAGCAGGCGGCAGAGCCTCTGTTGGACTTAGAGAAGTATAAAAATTAACAACCCTGCCTGACCGCTTTACAAGTGGTTAAGGACGGGGTATGTTGGTTTGGTAAGAGGTATTGGTCTCCCCGGCGCCAATTTTGGTGCCGGGTCGCCTACAATCAAAGCGGGGGTTCTTGGAGGTTTCCAATAAAAAACCGCTCGATTAATCGAAACGCCCTCACCTGATTTTAAGGCGGGGGCGTTTTTTATAAGAGGTTAAAAGTGAAAAGAGAATCAACTAATCTGGAAATATTATCTACCAGGGCCGGATTCAACACCGCAGTCAACCACATGAACAAAACCATTAATATCTCAGGGTCTCTTAAGGGCAATGCCAATTTGGGAGATATACTGTATGAAATGGGGGATGAGGACCTGTCCGGAGAAAGGAGCGCCATACTTCTAAAAATGCTTCTTGTAGATAAACTTGGGTATGTATCAGTTTCTTCAAATCTCGAATCAGTTGCACAGGATATTTCTGTTCTGGCAAAAGAATTTGCAAAATGGAAAGCTGTGGATCTTATTGCCGCCTATCATCATCCTGATTTGGGTCTGCTTATAGCCAATCCCAAGATGGCAGAAGAACTGGCCAATTTCGGAATGCTTAGGAAACGGGAACTTTTGGTTATTTACGCCGGGAAGGTAGAAAACCCGCCTAATGAAACCTGCCTCAAGGCTGCTAAACTGGCTGTAAATCTTTTTGAGGGAAAGAAGGCAAAAGCTCCGCCGGATTTTCTTAGGGGCAGTTTTGCAGTAAAAAAACTTAAAAAAACCGAAGCTGAAGAACCTGTTCAAAGATTAGCGTCTTCAAGAACAAGGGCAGCGAAAGCAGGCAAGGGAACAAGGACATCAAAGGCAGCCATGCCAAGCAGCAGGGCTTATGCTCCCCCGCCAAAAGCGCCGGCCAGGGAAAGCGCCAGAGTCGCTCCGCCTGTGGTAACAGCGGCAGCTCCAGCCATTTCCAAGGGCCCGATGCGCATGACGCCCATGTACTCGGTCGTGGTTTCCAATGAACTTTTCCATAACGGGAACGTAGAGGCCTGGAAACGGATTGTCGCAAGTTATAATATGAAATATACGAATCTACAGGTATTCATATATTACGAAGGTGAACGTATTATTGATATCAATACCCTGTTCAAATGGGGCAAGGTAAAGCACGGAAGCGCCATTCAGTTTGCAGTAGCCGGCAATGATATCAAGGATGTTGCTAAATTACAGCGTTACCTGGTTCAGGGAGCCAGCAGCAGGTTTGAGGCCTTCCTGCACGGCCCGGTAAACAACGTCTTAAGGCTCTTTGGTTAGGGGGAACAATATGGACAACAGAATACATTTCTTTAGTCAGAAAGACGTCATCTCCAAAAAAATCGAAAGTGAGAAATTGGGGATTAGGGGCCGCCAGGCCAATGAATTTGCAGAGCTGGGTTTCCCCATTTTGCCGGGATTTATTCTTGATACCGATATAGCTTCGGACATCAGGATTAAAGACATTAAAAATGATTTAACTGTCCTGTTAAACAAATGCTCGAAAATTGTCGGGAAAAATTACGGTGATCCTGAAAATCCCATGTTGTTAAAAGTAGTCATTTCGTCCAACCTGGCAATTACTACATATCCTGCCCTGCATAACTTTGGCCTTGTTAAACCTACAATCAAGGGTTTTGCCAATAATGTCGGGAAGGATTTTGCCGCCAACGAGGTTATTTTCATGCTCCGCGGCATACTCAAAATTGAGGAGAGGATCAAGGAACTGGAAGACAAGTCAAAAGAAAAGGACGAAATTTCGGCCCGCATTAAAATTGTTGATCGTATGCTGGGCATTACCGGACCTTCCAATGAATTGCACGAAAAAGAAAAGCCCATTCCCATTGACAAGAGCGCGGAACACTACATGAACGAGTATGCAAAATACCTGCCCAAAGGCTTTTTTGATTCGGCGGAACAGCAGCTTCATCTGGCATTAAGCGAGATTACACGCATGTTCCAGATGGATGATCAGAACGATACGGACACCGCTATTCTTATCGCTCCCATGGTTTACGGCAACTACGGCAAAAACTCATGTTCCGGTGATTTTTTCAGCAGGAATGTCGTTACCGGCGAGAGAAAACTTCAAGGTAAATTCTTCAGGGGAAAATTCAACGAAATAGGAGCAGCGGGACAGGACATTAACAAGATTGATCCCAAACACATTAAGGATCTCCAAAAAATTGCCTGGACACTTGAAGATAAATTCAAGGAAATAAGGCAAATTCGTTTTACAATCGAAGAAGGAAAACTCTGGCTTATTGAACAGCGCCAGGTAGAATCAAAATCCACCCAGGCGGACATTAAACTGCTCCTTGACCTTGCAAAACGCAAGATCGTGGACAATGCCAGTGTGGTCAAGGCCATTGATCCCTTAAGGCTTAATGAGGTACTCCACCCGGTTATTGAACCTTCAAGCGCCAAAGGCCTTAAATCCTGGGAAGGCGGCATTGCCGGCGCTCCGGGAGCTGCTATTGGCAGGGTATATTTCAGCACAGATGCGCTTCTGGAAGCCAAAAAACTTCATCAGCAGAGGGGCGAGGACACAAGAACCATACTGGTGCTTTTTTCCTCTTTTGCGGAAGACGTTAAAGCCATTGAAGTCAGTACCGGCGTACTGACAGCAGAAGGCGGATATTCCGCCCATGCGTCGGTTGTCGCAAGGCAGTACGGAAAGGTTTCTCTTGTTGCGCCGGATCTAAAAATCAAAGGCAAAAAAGCCACTCTGGGAAATTTAAGTTTTTCTGAAGGGGATTTTATTACCCTAAACGTGCCTTTCTACGGCCGATCAACGGTATACAGCGGAACCGCTGTTTTGATCGAACCTGATCCAAAAGAATCCGGGTTACTGGACCTTATTTCCATCAGCAAGAGTTTCCTTAAAAAGTTCCACATACGCTGTAATGCTGATACGATACGGGATGCAACCCTGGCGTTGTCTTTTGGCGCGGAAGGCATAGGCCTTTGCCGTACGGAACACATGTTCCTTAAAGCGGACAGAATCCATGCGTTCAGGGAGATGCTTCTTTCCTCAGATAAAAAGGAAAGGGAAAAATCCCTGGCTAAACTTCAGGGAATGCAGCGGGACGATTTCTTCGGGCTTCTTAAAGTAATGGCAGGCAGGGAAGTTACAATACGCCTCCTTGATTCTCCTCTGCATGAGTTTATGCCTCATAACGATGATGAACTTGCCTCTTACATGAATTACCTTAAAACCACCAAGAAGATAAAACCTGTCAAGGCTGATATTCTTGCCCAGATCGAAGCCCTCCACGAGTTTAACCCCATGCTGGGACACAGGGGCTGCCGCATAGCGGTTTCTTACCCCGAAATCTACGCCATGCAGATAAAGGCTATTTTTGAGGCTGCGTATAAACTGCGCTCCCAGGGAATAGACGCAAGGCCGGAGATTATGGTTCCCATAGTCATGAACGCATCGGAACTCAAACTTATTGCATACGGCAAGAAGATCGAAGGCGCGAATTACAAGGGAATTGTGGATATCGAAGATGAATTGCGTGCGGCAAAAAAAGCCAAGCCCATACACTATAAGATAGGCACCATGATTGAGCTTCCGGCAGCTGCGCTTGGCGCAGGAGAAATTGCCAAATACGGCAGCTTCTTCAGCTTTGGCACCAATGACCTGACCCAGACCACACTTGGAATATCCAGGGATGACTTTACGGCTTTTATGCCTGACTATACCTTGTTCGACCTTATAAGCGGAAACCCATTCAGTACCCTGGATAACCGCGTCAAAGAGCTTATTTCCATGGCCACAATACGCGGAAGGCTCACAAGACCGGATCTTGTATGCGGACTCTGCGGTGAGCATGGAGCCAACCCGGCCAATGTGCGGTTCTGTATGGAAGCGGGACTTGATTATGTTTCATGTTCACCCTATTCTGTGCCCATTGCGCTCCTGGCAGTGGCCCAGGCTGAACTTGACAGCAATTAAATTATCAGGTGAGGCAGCCGCAAAACTAACCTAGTTTTGCAAGAGGTTCAAGTAAGTAAAAAGCCGGGGTTTCAAGCCCCGGCTTTTTTAATGTGCAACTGTGCCCGGCAAACCCTTAGTCTCCGAAATCCGGTCTAAAAGCCATGGTTTTTTCAATAACGGTTGCGGTTTCCTTTGCAACCTTTTTTGAGTCCGCCTGGGGAATTCCGGCATCCTTGTTATAGGATTGTTCAAAAAATTTGTCCAGGGTGTCATATACGTCATCATTATTGTAAAAAACAAAAGATATATTAAGTCCTGTTGGTTTTGTTACAGTAAAAGAAGACAAGGATTCAATCGGCTTTTTGGCCATATAAATTTTATTCTGATTCTTTGACGTAAACACATTTAATTCATTAAACCTGAGCGGAATTTGATCAGATTTATCACGAAGATAAGGTTCTATGGCCTTATGCGAGTAAGAAGCAGGCTCAATCAGAATATGCATCTTCTTACCGGAAGACTGGAATGTAAGTCCTTCCCCTTCAGGGTATATTGCTTTTACACCTGAATAAGATATAACTTCATAGATTGAGTAACCTGTATTGCCGTCTATAAAAGACGAAACAATATAAGCCTGATCTTTGGGAAGTTTATCCTGAGCATAAGCCTCAAACAAATCCATTGCTTTAACAGACATATAATCCTCCAATTTTTTATTTATTCTAATAATAGATTAAACAATATTTTAGAATTCTGCAACAGCCTTTTATTGTTTTTTATAAGTTTTTCGTTTTTGGACTTCCCTGTCAAAATAACGCGCTTGATCCTGATCCTTGTTTTTACGGGCAATTATTGCCATCCATTCGTATGGCCGCGGGTCTCTGCGGTCAATTGACGCAGCTTCCCTTAGAAAATCAAAGGCAGCCTCTGTTTTTTTGCTTCTAAAACAGAGTATTCCCAAGGCCAAAGATAAATCTGCGGAATCCTTAAATATTTCCCTGGCTTTTTCGAGAATCGCAAAGGCATATTTTCCGCCTCCGGCGCGTTCAAGGCACCCGGAATATTGCA
>Ga0099364_10006354_pt1 | contig 17228 bp, 13 predicted proteins | sample TergutTh196P3_FD_73070 | JGI IMG/M metagenome (GOLD analysis project Ga0099364, IMG submission 73070) | Microcerotermes parvus P3 segment gut microbial communities from Pointe-Noire, Republic of the Congo - Th196 P3 | ecosystem: Host-associated > Arthropoda: Insects > Digestive system > Gut ... | reverse complement strand
CATCTGGATTGGGATGGGATGTTCGCGCTGTTTGAACAGACTTATGAACAATCACACGCACGGGGGATTGCCGATATGATGGACTTCTTCAAACATCCTGCCCTGGCGGACTTTGGCGAAGAGGTGGTTCACAGGACGCAAAATATGATGATAGATCGCCTTACGCAACTTTCGACGGAAGAACTCAAGGCGATTGCCGCTGAAACAAGATTGAGATTCCATGGCACTCAGGGCGGAAGCGGAGACGACATTCTGGTGGGAACGGAGGAAAACGACATGATGCGTGGCGGAGCCGGAAACGATATTCTGATTGGTGGAGAAGGGAATGACAAGATTTGTGGCGAATCCGGAGACGACATCATAATTGGTGGAAAAGGAAATGACTATCTGGACGGCGGCGCCGGGGATGATACTTACGTCTTCTCGAAGGGAGATGGCAGCGACACCATTGCGGATAGTTCCGGGATGAACACGATCCGCTTCACGGATGTGAATGTGGATGAGATCACGTTCTCCCGTTCGGGTACTGAACTGGTGATAACTTATGGCGATGGCGATCAGATTTTTTTGGTTTACCACTTCCATACGCTCTATCCCGACTATCGCATTGCCCAAATTGAGTTTGCGGATGGGGGTGTGTATTCGCTGTCTGAACTTCTTGAGAGCAAGCCTGTCCATCTGCCGGATGTGAACAATAGTTTAGTTTTTGGCGCGGACAATGATGTCATTTGTGGCAGTTCCGGAAACGACACGATCCTTGGTGGTGCGGGGAATGACCTGATCTATGGTGGAGAAGGGAATGACAAGATTTGTGGCGAATCCGGAGACGACATCATAATTGGTGGAAAAGGAAATGACTATCTGGACGGCGGCGCCGGGGATGATACTTACGTCTTCTCGAAGGGAGATGGCAGCGACACCATTGCGGATAGTTCCGGGATGAACACGATCCGCTTCACGGATGTGAATGTGGATGAGATCACGTTCTCCCGTTCGGGTACTGAACTGGTGATAACTTATGGCGATGGCGATCAGATTTTTTTGGTTTACCACTTCCATACGCTCTATCCCAACTATCGCATTGCCCAGATTGAGTTTGCGGATGGGAGTGTGTATCAATTGGATGACCTACTCGCGCCCATCCCGTTTGTTACCGGGGTGGTGTATCAATTGAGCGATTTTATCCCGCATGAGCCGGAGCCGGTGATTGATGACGAAGAGGATGACTCGCTGGATGATGGCGAGGAAGACGATACCCTTTACAGCAACTCGGAAGATGATGGCGAAGATGATGTTTTTTCCAGCGTAGCGGGAGACGGTGGCGAAGGCGAATTCTCTGACGGCATCATCAGCTTTACGGGGCTGAATCTGGATGAACCGGGCGCGGCGGGCGATGGGGAAACTTTCCAGACTGCCGGGGAAACGCTGGACGGACTCATGGAGCCATATTCCGGCTTTGTCGAAGAAGACTATCTGCCGGACGATGGCGAATGGGTAGACGTGACGCTTGTCGGCATTCAGTTGCCGGAGGAGGCGCATTTCGGCCTGTAAGCGAAACGCAAAAAAAGCTGTGTCCGACCGATTGCCACGGCTCACCCAACCGAGGGCAATGGATTAACAAATGCACGGAATATGATTGACATAACAAAGTAATTCATTGGAGGAGCAAGAAATGAGCTACAGGCATTCATGCCTGTAGCTCAAAACGAACAAGGAAAGGGTTTGCATCCCCTCCCTTGTTGTTATGGCTTTAGGCCGGGGGTTCCAACCTTCGCGCCACCCTGAAAGGCTGGGTTTCAAGCCGGAATCAGCATTACGATGAACAGGGGTCTGCATGTCGTATAGAGCATTTTCTATTTAGTCATAGACATTCTATTCCGATAAAAAGCAGTTATGGCAAGGAATATATTACAGAAAGTTTACATGGCTAAACAGAAATCACTCTAACAGATTATCTATCCATATAACCAGCAGGCGATTGTCCTGCCGTCCGGCAGGGTAGTTGGAGGAGGGGTAGAGGCGGCGCATTGGGGAGTGGCTTTGGGACAGCGCAGGCGAAAATGGCAGCCGGAGGGAGGGGAGATGGGGGAGGGCGGTTCACCCTCCAGACGGATACGGTCGGCGGAAATATCATCCAGGCGCGGCACGGCGGAGAAAAGCGCCTGGGAATAGGGATGGAGAGGGGCAGCCAGAAGCGCGGCGGCAGGGCCTTGTTCGACAATCCGCCCCAGATACATGACCGCTATTTCATGCGCCAGATATTCGACGACGGAAAAATTGTGGGTAATGAAGAGATAGGCAATGTTTAGCTCTTCCTGCATGTCGCGCAACAGGTTCAGGATTTGCGCCTGCACCGAAACATCCAGCGCGGAAGTGGGTTCGTCGCAGATCAGAATTTCCGGCGAGACGGCAAGGGCGCGGGCAATGGCGATACGCTGGCGTTGCCCGCCGGAAAATTCATGCGGATAGCGATTTGTCGCGTCGGGCGGCATTCCCACTTGCTTCAACAGGGCTTCAGAGGCGGCGCGGCCTGAAGTTGCGGAATCGGTAAGACCCAATGCCAGCATCCCTTCCAGGAGAATTTCGCCCACGCTCATGCGAGGATTCAGGGAAGCGAAAGGGTCCTGAAAGACCATTTGCAGACGGCGGCGCATCTGGCGGGATATTTCGCCGGACAGGAAAATTGGCGTCTCCCGCCAGAACATCGCGCCGCCGCTGGCTGGCAGAAGGCGCATCAACGCCTTGCCCGCCGTGGTCTTGCCGCAGCCGGATTCGCCCACCAGCGCCAGGGTGCGCCCCGGATATAGCAGAAGATTGATGCCATTCACCGCCCGCACATATCCCTTTATCCGCTGGAAAATTCCCTTGCGAATGGGAAAGTTGACTTCCAGATTCTCGACACGCAAGAGGGGAATTTCCGCATCAAGCGGCGCGTCTGCCAGAGATAGACTACCCGGTGTAAAGTCTTTGTTTTCCAGGAGCGGATCGTCTTCCGGGAAATGACAGCGGATGAAGGAATCCAATGATGCCGCATCATCCGCCGGAACAGGTTTTTCACTTCGGCAATGTGCGTCAACCCTGGGACAACGGTCGGCAAAATGACAGGCATGTTCCGGTATTTCGGTCAGCGAGGGCGCTTGTCCGGGCAGGGCGGCAAGGCGCTTGCCATGCGCCCTGTCCGGCAATGCCCCAAACAGGGCGCGGCTGTACGGATGGCGCGGCAGGCGGAAAAAATCTTCCCGCCGTGCAAATTCCACAATCTGCCCGGCATACATGACCCCGATCCTGTGCGCCATTTTGGCGACGATCGCCAGATCATGCGTAATGAGGAGCATTGCCATGCCCCGTTGTTCCTGCAAGGCGAGCAGGAGATCAAGGATTTGCGCCTGCACGGTGACATCCAGCGCCGTGGTCGGCTCATCCGCAATCAAAAGAAGCGGCTCGCCCGCCAGAGCAATGGCAATCATCGCCCGCTGCTTCATGCCGCCGGAAAGCTGGAACGGATATTCGTTCAGCCTGCGGCCCGGATCGGGGATGCCTACCTGATTGAGCAGATATTCCGCCTCTTGCAATGCCTGCCTGCCTGTTATGCCGCGCAAGGCGAGAGCTTCATTAATCTGCGTTCCGATGGTAAGCACCGCGTTCAGGCTTGCCGCCGGTTCCTGAAAAATCATTGCGATCTTGCGCCCGCGATATTGGCGCATGTCGGATTCGGGCAGGGCGAACAGGTTTTTGCCGTCAAGCCGCGCCTCGCCGCCGACAATGCTGATCGCGTTCGGCAACAGGCGCATCAACGCGAGGGCGGAAAGGGATTTACCTGAACCGGATTCGCCGACCAGCGCCAGCGTTTCTCCGGCGTGAAGCGAGAAGCCGACATCATCCACGACCGGCAGCAACACGCCCGCCTGCCGGACGACAAGGGAGAGATGGCGGACTTCAAGAAGGGCGGACATGGGACGTTATTTTATAGCGACTCGCTGCATATATAGTCATTATCTTAAATTTAAAATTATAGTTCTTCCCGCAAATAACGAGACTATCAGGGAACGCTTTGCTTCCCTCTCCCACAAGTGGGAGAAGGAAGAAACAGTTGCCGTCTGCAAGACACCTCTCCCGCTTGCGGGAGAGGAAAGCCACTAGCTTTGATGTCAAAGGCAGGGAGAGGGTGTGTAAAATGCGCTCACTTGAACCAAAACCGCTCTAAAGGATATCAGAAATGACAGATATTTCCGCCAAAACCCGTGTCGAATGGCTGCGCCGTGAGATCGGCATCCATGATCACGCCTATTACGAACTTGATGCGCCGACGATTCCCGATTCCGACTATGACGCCCTGTTTCGTGAATTACGTGAACTGGAAGCCACGCACCCGGAACTGGCAACGCCCGATTCGCCCACAGAGCGGGTCGGCGGTAGACCGCTTGCACAATTTGCTCAGGTCACGCACGCCGTCCCCATGCTTTCCATCCAGACCGAAACCGATACCAATGCTTACGGAGCCGAGCATTTCGATACGCGATTGCGCCGCGAACTGGATATGACCGACGCTGCGGAAGTGGAATACGTGGCGGAACTGAAATTCGACGGGTTGGCCGTCAGTCTGCGTTACGTTAATGGTGTTTTAACACAGGGCGCGACCCGTGGCGACGGTGTGACTGGAGAAGATGTGACGCAAAACCTGAAAACCATCCGTGATATTCCCCTGCGTCTTGCGGAGAATGCGCCGCCTTTGCTGGAAGCGCGTGGCGAGGTCTACATGCGCCGCGATGACCTTTTGCGTTACAACGAGCAAGCAGAGGCAAAAGGCGAGAAGCTGCTTGTCAATCCCAGGAACGGCGCGGCGGGCAGCATTCGCCAGCTTGATCCGAACATTGCCGCAAAACGCCCGCTCAGGTTTTTCGCCTACGGCATTGGCGCAACAGAGGGCTGGAGTCTGCCGGATACGCAAAAGGAATTGCTTGATGCGTTGGCGATCTTCGGCCTTCCGGTTTGTCCGCATCATGTCGTTGCGCGGGGCTGGCGGGAACTGGCCGACTTTCACAAACGCATGGGCGAGGAACGATCCCGGATACCGTTCGACATTGACGGCGTTGTCTACAAGGTCAATAGCATTGCCCTGCAAAACCGGCTTGGCTTTCGCTCGCGCGAACCGCGCTGGGCGGTGGCGCACAAATATCCGGCGGAAGAAGCGCGCACAACCGTTCTTGCCATTGATGTGCAGGTCGGGCGCACCGGCGCGCTCACCCCGGTCGCAAAATTGCAGCCCGTATTCGTCGGCGGCGTCACCGTCTCCAATGCCACCCTGCACAACGAAGAAGAAGCGCGCCGCAAGGACGTGCGCGTGGGCGATACCGTCATCGTGCGTCGCGCCGGCGACGTTATTCCCGAAGTCGTAGCCGTCGTCCTCGACGCCCGTCCCGTGCAGGCGGCGACAGACGACCTCTTCGCGGAAGCGCCTGTTCATCCCCCGTTTGAACTTCCTGACACCTGCCCGCAATGCGGATCGCATGTCGAGCGCGAAGAAGACGGGGCTATAGCGCGTTGTTCCGGCGGGCTGATTTGTCCGGCGCAGGCGCGGGGGGCGTTGCTGCACTTTGCCGGTCGCCGCGCAATGGACATTGAAGGGATAGGCGACAAGATTGTTGACCAGCTTATCAAGGGCGGACATGTCAAAACGCCTGCCGACCTATACACGCTAACCGCGCCCGCGCTGGCATCCCTTGATCGCATGGGCGAGAAATCCGCCGAAAAGTTAATCGGCGCAATCGAAAAAAGCCGACATACGACCCTTGCCCGTTTTATCTTTGCGTTAGGTATCAGGAATGTTGGCGAATCCACGGCCAGAAGTTTGGCGTATCGCTTCAAAAGCATTGCCGCCCTGCAGGAAGCAGATGCCGCCGCGCTTGAAAAAATTGACGACATTGGCCCGATTGTCGCCGAATCCATCGTTGGCTTCTTTGCCGAAGAGCATAATCGTGAAGAAATCGCGCGCTTAATCGGAGCAGGCGTGCATTGGGAAGAACAGAAAGAGAGCGAAACATCCGCCACAGGAACGCTTGCAGGTATGACTTTCGTTCTTACCGGAACCCTGCCGAACTTGAAGCGCGAGGAAGCCAAAGAATTGATTGAAGCCGCAGGCGGCAAGGCGAGCGGTTCCGTGTCGGCAAAAACCAGCTACGTTGTGGTGGGAGAAGAAGCCGGTTCCAAGCTCGACCGCGCGCGGGAGCTAGGCATTACAATTCTGGATGAAGCTGGTCTGTTGCAATTGTTGCGAGGAGAGAGTTCATGAGCAAAAAGATAACGAAAGCCGTCTTTCCGGTAGCGGGTTTGGGAACCCGATTCCTTCCGGCTACCAAGGCCAGCCCCAAGGAAATGATGCCCATCGTCGACAAGCCCTTGATTCAATATGCGGTGGAGGAAGCCGTGGAAGCGGGCATGACCGACATGATATTCATCACCGGACGAACCAAGCGTTCTATCGAAGACCACTTTGATAAAGCCTACGAACTCGAAACCGAACTGGAAGCACACGGAAAACAGGAACTCCTCGAAATCGTCCGCCGTACCGTGCCGAAGGGCGTAAATTGCGTCTACATTCGCCAATCCGAAGCCCTGGGGTTGGGACACGCCGTCCTTTGCGCGAAAAATGTGGTGGGGAATGAGCCTTTCGCCGTCCTGCTTGCCGACGATTTGCTCGATGCTTCCCCCGGCGTATTGAGGCAGATGACAGAAGTCTACGCGCGACATGACTGCTCAGTTCTGGCGGTGCAGAAAGTGCCGAACAATCAAACCGATAGCTACGGCATTGTAGCGGCCTGCCCGATAGGAGAGAGAGTTGAGAAAGAGCGCGTTGAGAAAGTCATGGGGATTGTCGAAAAACCCAGGCCGGAAGCCGCGCCTTCCAATCTTGCGGTAGTCGGGCGTTATCTCCTCACTCCCCGCCTGTTTCATTATCTTCTTCACCATGTCAGACCCGGCGCGGGCGGGGAGATTCAACTGACGGACGGCATTGCCGCCTTGCTTGCCGAGGAGAGTATTATGGCTTATCGTTATATCGGCAAGCGTTACGATTGCGGCTCCAAACTCGGTTATCTTCAGGCTACTGTGGAATTCGGTCTGCGCCATCCGGAAACCGGCGCGGAATTCAGGGAGTATCTGAACAGCCGAGCGTGGCGCAGGTAGCAGGAATCAGGTAGCAGGTATCAGGTATCAGGTATCAGGGGTTGATGGCGAGCGAAGCGAACCCCGGAACTGCGCCTGCAAACTGATACCTGTTCGACAGCTTGTAAAGGGATGGTATAAAATCCGGGTAATGTCTTGATCGAAACGGAGAAAATATGACGCCTGAAGACGCAAAAAAGCTGCTTGCAGAAGCGGATCTGATACATTCCCCTGAAGCGATACAGGCGGCTATTCTACGAGTCGCCGGGGAAATCAGGGCGAAGTTGTCCGACATGAACCCGGTCGTGCTTTGCGTCATGAGCGGCGCGGTTCCCTTCATGGGACATCTGCTGCCGCTTCTGGATTTTCCTCTGGATTTTGATTATCTCCACGCCAGCCGCTACGGCGAACAGACCAGCGGCAACAAACTGACATGGCGCAGCGGCCCCTGGATTAACCTCAAAGGTCGGCATGTGCTGGTCGTGGATGACATTCTCGACGAAGGCGTCACCTTGGCGACGATCTGCGAGCGTTTGCGGCAAATGGGCGCGGCAAGCGTTTATTCTGCGGTATTTGCGGATAAGGAGACAGGGCGCGTAAAACCATTGCGCGCGGATTTTATCGGTGTGACCGTACCCGATCGTTTTGTCTTTGGCTTTGGCATGGACATCTGCGGCGCGTGGCGCAACCTGCCCGGCATTTACGCGAAGAAGGGAAAAGCGTTACCATAAAATCAGGCATGGATAACTGTCAGCATGGATCGCTATTCTTCTTGCAGTAAAACGTATACATTCTGGATTCTGGCGTATGCGACCTGGTCATTCATGCAGAGGCGGTCATTTATCGGTCATTCCCGCGAAGGCGGGAATCCAGAATTGCCTTTCCGTTCCTATGTTGTTTCTGCATGGGAGCGCAGTTTCTGCCTCAAGTTGTTCTGGATTCTCGTCTCGGCTTCCGGCTCTGTACTGGATTCCCGCCTTCGCTGGAATGACGAATGGGCAGAGAAGGCACGCAAAATGTTCGCATCCAAACCATTCTAAAAACGCTTTTCATATCTATTCATGAGCCGTTTCTGGAACCCCGTTGTTCACACGCTTCTGCCCTATGTGCCCGGCGAGCAGCCGAAGATAGCGCAACTGGTCAAGTTGAACACCAACGAAAATCCTTATCCGCCTTCGCCCAGGGCGGTAGCGGCGATGCGGGAGGTGTTGGCGGGCGAGGGTGAATTGTTGCGGCTTTATTCCGACCCGGAAGGCCAGGCGCTGAAGGCGGCAATTGCCCGACGCTATGGCGCTTATGGCATCAGGGAAGAGCAGATATTCGTGGGCAACGGTTCCGACGAAGTGCTGGCGCTTGTGTTTCTGGCGCTTCTGAAACAGGCGCGTCCTCTCTATTTCCCGGATGTAACCTACAGTTTTTATCCCAGCTACTGCCGCTTGTACGGGATTGATTTTGTGACAGTGCCGCTGGATGAGCATTTCGCGCTCCGCGCGGATGATTATGTCGGCTCTGCCGATATGGGCGCGATCATTTTTCCCAACCCCAACGCGCCGACAGGACGCGCGATTTCACTGGATGATATAGCCGCCGTCGTGCGCGCCAATCCTAACGCGCCGGTCGTGATTGACGAAGCCTATGTGGATTTTGGCGCGGATACAGCTATAGCTCTGGTCAATGAGTATCCCAACCTGCTGGTGGTACAGACCTTTTCCAAATCCCGTTCACTTGCCGGATTACGCGCGGGCTTTGCCGTCGGCGATGTCGCATTGATTGAGGGATTGGTGCGTGTGAAAAACAGTTTCAATTCCTATCCGCTTGACCGGGTGGCGTTGGCAGGAGCGGCAGCGGCGATTGAAGACGAAGCATGGTTTGAAGAAACCCGACAGAAGGTAATGAAGAGCAGGGAAAAACTGGCTGATAATCTTTCCCGCATGGGATTTGAGATAATCCCTTCGGCGGCGAATTTTCTCTTTGTCCGCCATCCGGGTTACGATGCGGCAATTCTGGCGCGGCAATTGCGTGAAAAGCGTATTTTGGCGCGTCATTTCGAGCAGCCGAGAATCCGTGATTTTCTGCGGATTACAATTGGCACGGAAGTAGAATGCGAGGCGCTGATAGCGGCCTTGATCCAGATTTTGCAACCCCATGAGGAGAAAATTTATGACAACCACGGTAGATGAAGCCATCCGATCGCGTCGTTCCATTCGCCGCTTCCTGAATAAGCCTGTGGACAAGGCGACGGTGGCGGAGTTGCTGGAGCTTGCCTCGCGCTCGCCTTCCGGCACGAACGCGCAGCCTTGGAAAGTGTATGCGCTGGCAGGTAAAGAGAAAGCCGCACTTTCGGAAGCGATCCTGAACGAATACAACCAGGGCAGAAAAGAGGGCAGAGCCTTTGATTACTATCCGGAGGAATGGGTAGACCCCTGGCTTTCGCGCCGCCGCAAGATGGGGGTAAGCCTCTATGAACTCATCGGCATTCCGAAGGGCGACAAGGAGCGGATGCATGAGCAGACCGGGCGCAACTATCTTTTTTTCGACGCGCCTGTAGGTCTTGTCATGACGATGGACAAACGCCTGGGGCGCGGCATGTTTCTGGATTACGGCATTTTTATCGGCCATTTGATTCTTGCCGCCCGCGCTCGTGGATTGGATACCTGTGTGCAAAACGCTTTTGCCGATTATCCCGATACCGCACGCCGCCATTTGGGCATTGATGATGGCGAACTCGTGGTCGGCGGCATTGCGCTGGGCTATGCCGACCCTGATGCGCCGGAAAACAAACTGGAAACGGAGCGCGAGCCGGTGGAAGGGTTTACCGACTTTCGCGGGTTTTGAGCTATTCAAGAACCCCGGCCTCTATCGAAACGCTCCAGGGGCTGGGGTGATTCTTTCGGGAATAATTGCAGATTTACAAATCAGGATTTGTTTTTGCGAAAAAAATTTATATGAGGGTTCAGGATGATTGTCAAACATTTATTTTGCGTTATAAAATAGCTGCGCTTTTCACACTTAACTGAAGGAGTAATCAATGGATATTTCTCAACTTTCGCTCATGGAATTGAAATCCCTGGAACGTCAGATTCCGAGGGAAATTCGTCGCCGTTCGGCAGAGGAAAAAACCAATGTGCGCCGCAAGCTGGAAAAGCTGGCGCAGGAGAATGGTTTTACTCTTGCTGAACTGATGGATGGGGGATGGACTGTTGCCAAGCGTCAGACCGCCAAAGCCGTTGTCAGGTATCGTCATCCTCAGTCTGCCGATCTGATATGGACCGGTCGCGGACGCAAGCCGCGCTGGGTAGAGGCTTGGCTGGCAGAGGGCGGCAATCTCGAACAGCTTGCAGTTTGACAAGCGCGGAAATATGCGAATTCTCCTTAGTAACGATGATGGTTATCTTGCGCCGGGGTTGTTGCATCTGGCGGAGTCTTTATCGGGCTTGGGAGAAATTGTTGTGGTGGCGCCGGAACGCAATCATTCCGGCGCCAGCAATTCCCTGACTCTTGATCGCCCGTTGTCGCTACGACAAGCGGGGAACGGATTTTATTACGTCAATGGCACGCCGACCGATTGCGTGCATCTGGCGGTTACGGGGATGCTTGACAATTTGCCGGATATTGTGGTTTCCGGCATCAATCATGGCGCCAATATGGGGGACGATACCATTTATTCCGGCACGGTGGCGGCGGCGACGGAAGGTTATTTGCTTGGAATCCCCGCGCTTGCGATTTCTCTTGCCAGTTATTATGAACATAATTTTCCGGCTGCGGGGCAAATCGCCCGTCAGTTGGTAGAGCGTTTTATTGCTTCTCCCCCTTCGGAAGCCACGCTTTTGAACGTCAATGTCCCTGATATGCCGTTTTCAGAATTATCGGGAATCAAGGTGACGAGGCTTGGCAAACGGCACAAGGCGGAGCCGGTAATCAAGGTGTTTTCTCCGCGCCGCGAGACTGTTTATTGGATTGGCGCTGCGGGAGCGGCGCAGGATGCGGGAGAGGGCACGGATTTTCATGCGCTGGCAAATGGTTTTGTTTCAGTCACACCGTTGCAGATTGATCTGACCCATCAAGAGCAACTTGCCGCTATTCGCGCCTGGCTAAAATGAAAGCCAATTTGACGGGCGTCGGCATGACTTCGTTGCGTACCCGCGCGCGCATGATCGAGCGGTTGCGCCAGCAGGGCATCAGGAATGAATCGGTATTGACGGCGATGAATGACGTACCGCGTCATGTTTTTGTTGCTGAGGCTCTGGCGCATCGCGCGTATGAGGATACTCCGCTGCCGATTGGCTGCAAGCAGACTATTTCAAGCCCGTATATTGTGGCGCGAATGATTGATATTTTGCTGGAAGGACGTTCGTCTTTGGGGCGGACGCTGGAAGTCGGCGCGGGTTGCGGCTATCAGGCCGCCGTGTTGGGGCGGTTGACCCGCGAGATTTATTCTGTCGAGCGCATTGCCCGCCTTTTGGAGAAAGCCAGGACTAACCTTGCCGCCCTGCCGGATTCGCGCCATGTGCGCCTGCGTCATGCGGATGGCAGTCTTGGTTTGCCCGCGCTTGCCCCGTTTGACAGTATTATTGCCGCAGCCGCGACTGCAAATATCCCGCAAAGTTTGTGCGATCAACTCGCGCCGGACGGAATATTGGTCTTGCCAGTTGGGGACAGTGAACAGTATCTTTACAAAATTCGTCGGACGGCGCAGAAATTCGTGGAAGAAAAGTTGGATGCCGTCCGTTTTGTTCCTTTGTTGACAGGTCTTGAAAAATGAAGTCAGAGTTTTTTCGCGCAAGTTTGCTTGCCTGCTTTTCCGCTCTTGTTCTTGCAGCCTGTACCAGTTCGAGCATGGCTCCGGTCGAGGATCGCTCCAGAGTGTCGCCTGTGGCTACGGCACAGCCGGTGGCAGGCCCAGGGTATCATACGGTCAAACAGGGCGAGACGCTCTACAGCATTGCGCTTGAATATGGGCAGGATTATCGGGAGGTTTCCGACTGGAACTATCTTGCCGATCCTAGCCGTATTTCCATTGGGCAGGTCTTGAGGGTTTGGCCTCCCGGCGCGACTTCCGCAGACGGCGGCGACGCGATTGTGAGCACAGCGCCGGTTGTCGGCGGCGCTGCTGTTGAGCAGAGATCGCTGGATGGCGCTCCGCCTGCCAGCCTCAACACCGAGCATGTGAAACGTGAGCCTATGGGTGGCAAGGAACCGTATTCCGACGCGCGTTACGCCGCCTTGAGCAATCCTGCCGCAGCTGGAGCGACTACTACCAGCGCCGCTCCGACTTCCACCGCTCCTGCTTCTACGGCTTCTGCTGCGCCTGCGGCATCTTCTTCTCCTGCTTCGACGACTGCGACGGTTGTGGCGGCGACTCCTGCTGCTTCCACGCAGGCTACGGCTACCGCAGGCGGCATTGTTTGGGCTTGGCCGGCGGACGGCAGGGTTACCGGCGGTTTTGCCCAGAACAAGGGATTGGAAATTTCCGGCAAGGCGGGAGACCCGGTGCGCGCGGCGGCGGACGGCAAGGTTGTCTATACGGGCGACAGCTTGCGCGGCTATGGCAATCTGGTCATCGTCAAGCACAACAACAATTACCTGACTGCTTACGCGCACAACCGTAAAATTCTTGTGAAAGAAGGCCAGAACGTAAAGCGCGGCGCGAATATCGCGGAGATGGGCAACAGCGACAGCGATTCTGTGAAGCTGCGTTTTGAAGTGCGGATGCAAGGCACGCCGGTAGACCCGGTTAATTACCTGCCGAAAAGATGAACGCCCGTAAGCGGCAACGCCCATTGGCCGGAGAAGAATTCCCTTCCCGGCCAGACGATGAGGCGAAAGAGGCCGTAATGAGCGGGGAGGGCGAGGAGAGCGCGGACGAAGACGACAATCAGGAAGATGAGGTAGAGGCGGAAGCGGGCGAGGCGGATTTTCTTGAGGATGTAACCTGCCTTTACCTGAACCAGATTGGCGTGAAGCCGCTATTGACACTGGAAGAAGAGCAGGTTTATGCCCGGCAGGCCAAGGCGGGCGATGACAAGGCGCGGCAGATCATGATCGAGCGCAATTTGCGTCTGGTTGTCAAGATGGCCAAACGCTATCTGTATCATGGCGTTCCTTTTCTTGATCTGGTTGAAGAAGGGAACATTGGCCTTATTCACGCGCTTGATCGGTTTGATCCTGAGCGGGGGTTTCGTTTTTCCACCTATGCGACCTGGTGGGTGCGACAGGCCATTGAGCGCGGCGTCATGAATCAGTCCAGAACCATCCGTTTGCCGAGCAATATTCTCAAAAAAATCAATCGGATACGACGAGTTTTAAGGCAGATGGAGCCGGAGGATTCAGAGGAGCATCAGATTGCAAAGGCTGCTGATTTTCTGGGCGCGTCGGCGGATGAGGTTCGCCGTATGCTTTATTTGAGCGAAAACATTGTTTCGCTGGATATTCCGCTGGACATGGGTTCCAATAGCTCGTTTGGCGATTTGATCATGGGCGGCGAGGGGGATGATCCCGAATCGCAGTTGCAGGAACAGGAGATAAGCCGTCTTGTCGCTCGCTGGATGGAGCGTTTGTCGTTTCGCCAGCGGGAAATTGTCGAACGCCGTTATGGCCTTAACGGTCATGATCCTTCCACCTTGACTAAAATTGCTTCTGATCTTGATTTGACTTGCGAGCGGGTGCGCCAGATTCAGCATGAAGCCCTGGAATGCATCCGCCGGATTTTGAAGGAAAGCGGATTGGAGCAGGACAACCTTTTATAGTAGTTCTTACAAATATAGTCATTCCTTTGGATAAAGAGACAGGCAGGAGCATGAAAATCCAGGAGATGATGCCTGAAATGCCGCAAACGCATTCCCTCTCCCGCTTGCGGCGTAGTCGCTGTTTTGCACAGGCGATGATCTACTCGTCCTTCCCGCGAAGGCGGGAATCCAGTCGTAGCAAGCTACTCCAACCAGAAGGTATGGGCGACCGTCCTCGGTAGCCCGCACAGCGATTTTGCGCATAGCCGAAATAACGTCATAATTGATTGTAACGTTGTTATGCCAAACCATATTCATATGATTATCTCTTTGGGAACGGGCGACCGGGGACGGTCGCCCCTACAGCGGCGTGGTCGCTATTTCGCACAGGTGATTTCGCACAGATTATAATCCAGCCGTCATTCCCGCGAAGGCGGGAATCCAGCAAAGCCTTTCCGCATAGGAATACCGCTTCTATCCTGTTCTGGAAACATGTCGTTGCTGCCAACGCCGTACTGGATTCCCGCCTTCGCGGGAATGACGAGTGATTGGACGCGGGAGAGGGGAGAATATGTTGCGTTTAATACCACAAAAGCCGTTTATTGCTTTTACAAATTTATCCATGTTTTTTGCAGGGATTAGAATATAATATTCGCGGTTTTTTGGACAACCGTTTCAGGCGATCTTGTCAGATGATCTGGTCAGGCGATCCGGTTGGACGATTTTGTCAAACAATTCTGTCGGTGACGGTTGTCACAGATGTCATTCTGGAGACATTACAATGCCAAGCAAAAAATCTTTTGTAATAAAGGATTTACCGCTCCAACACACCGAATTAAATGGCATAATATCGTCCGGCAAGTCAAAACTTCTACATTTTAATACTTCCGGTTTTTTTGCAGCCTGCTGCGCCTTTCTGTCCGCGCCGGTCTGGGCGCAGACCTATGTAAGTACCGAGAGCGAGCTTAGGGATGAGGTTGCGGGTACGGAACCCACCATTACCCTGACCGATAACATCACCTTGACAGGCTCCCCTCTTACGGTTGGTAGCAGTCGTGATGTAACGCTCACCAGCGACAATCCCGCAGCCCCTTGGAAACTTATCGGCGCTGACGGGCAAGACGCCATCGAAAACGAAGACACGCTGGAGCTTGACGGCATCATTGTGACCCATACCGCAGGGCAGAACGGCAGTGGAGTGTACAGCACAGGCACGCTCAACATCTCTGGCAACGGCGAAATTTCCGGCAATACGGCAACCGAAGGCGGCGGAGTGTACAGCACAGGCACGCTCAACATCTCTGGCAACGGCGAAATTTCCGGCAATACGGCAACCGAAGGCGGCGGGGTATGGAGCTGGGTCGGTACTATCAATGTCTCTGGCAACGGCGAAATTTCCGGCAATACGGCAACCGAAGGCGGCGGGGTATGGAACTGGGTCGGCACTATCAATGTCTCCGGCAACGGCAAAATCTCCGGCAACACTGCAAGCGGCGATGGCGGCGGAGTGCTCAGCGCCGACACACTCAACATCTCTGGCAACGGCGAAATCTCCGGCAACATTGCAGGCGGTCACGGCGGCGGCATATACAAAGACAGCGTTCCTTTCAATATATCCGAAAACGGCAAAATCTCCGGCAATACTGCAGGTGGTCACGGCGGCGGCATATACATCACCAGAAGCGACGCTTTCATCACCGGCGGCACAATCTCTAACAACAGGGCAGACGGCTTAGGCGGCGGCATTTACACAGAGCATCACACACTCAGCCTGATTGCCGACACCGGCAACATCACCTTCAGCGGCAACATGGACAACTGCGGAACTTCCTGCAAACCCAACGCCATATACTCAACAGGGCAAGTCTTCGCGCTGGGCGCAACTGGCGGACATTCCATCTACTTCTACGACCCAATCGCCAATGACAGCAGCCTAGCAATATTCACTATCAACATCAACGCCACATCCGGGCAGAACGGCGTCGTGTTGTTCGACAAGCATCACAGCGCGGTTTATGGCACGACCACAGTCGGCTACGGAATAATGGCTCTAACAAACGGCGCGACCTACGGCGCGGCAAATACTGTCGGCTCTTTCGCCCTGAACGCCGGAGCTACGCTATTTGCCGACGCGGCAAGAAACACAATTCAGGCGGACTACATCGCGCTTGCTACAGGCAGCGCATTCGCCTTTGACCTCACCGGAGCGGTTGCGGTCGGACAGACCGGCGCGACAACAAACTTGGTACTTGACGGGACTGAAGTAATCGGCAGCCCCAGCGCGGTCGACATTCACGCCTTCAATGGAGCCGGAACATTCAACCTTGCCGAACGATCCGATGGTGCGTTCGAATCAGCCGTAATAATACCCACTTTACGCGGCGAATCAATCGCAGGTACACGCGCCGATGGATCAATCGTCAGAACAGACCCATTAAATGATAAAGTGCTCCAACTCGAAAGCACCGCCGAAAATGGCATCGTCAGATGGACAGGCAATGCTGCGGACGGCTTATGGAATATTACGTCAGGCAACTGGGAAAGAGTAAGCGACAACCTGCCCATCGGAACAACCCAATTCCTGCACGGCGACGCGGTTATCTTCGATGACTGGTTCGGCGAGACAGTGACGGTTGCTGCGGGCGGGGTCGAGATCGCGCCCCAGCCCATCGGCGGCAGCGGCAGCAACATCATCTACAACCCGGGAATGATAGTCTCCGGCGACGGCAACTGGGCATTCTACGGCGATGGAATTACCGGCACGGGCGGCATAACCCATGAAGGAAGCGGCATGCTTCAACTTCGGGGAGAAAACACCTACACCGGTACAACCAGAGTCTCGGGCGGAGTGTTGTCAATCGGCTCTGAAGGCGTCGGGAACTGGAACATATCCGACCACCTGATACTGGAAAACGGAGCCACCCTTTACGCGGCTTTCCTTGATGCCGACGCAATGATCAGCAACCCCCTCGCCACGCTGGATGTGTACGGCTCCGCAAGATGGGAAGGCGGCGCACTGAACATGGAAGGGCAAACCATGCGCTTCTTCGTGCCGACAACCATGACAGACAAAGAATCAATGCTCACCCTGGACGGAGGAGCGGACGCCTACATTGGCGGCGCGACCGTAATGGTAGGCATCAACGGCGCATCCTCGCCCCTGAAAACCGGCGACGAAATATATCTCATTAGAGGCAACGCCCCCGACAGCAACGTCTACGGCACACCGGCAAACACCACCCACAACGGAACCGGAATGCAAGGCGTAACCCTGCGCTACGCATTCGACATCTTCGTGGATGCCGCCCAGGAAGCTCTGGTGGCGAGGTTGGCGAGTATTCC
>Ga0099364_10006353_pt1 | contig 17232 bp, 16 predicted proteins | sample TergutTh196P3_FD_73070 | JGI IMG/M metagenome (GOLD analysis project Ga0099364, IMG submission 73070) | Microcerotermes parvus P3 segment gut microbial communities from Pointe-Noire, Republic of the Congo - Th196 P3 | ecosystem: Host-associated > Arthropoda: Insects > Digestive system > Gut ... | reverse complement strand
TCTTTATGGACTATTTGTAATATTATTGCACAAAGAGCGGGTAACAACATATAAAAAGAACCAAAAATAGTATAAGCCAACCCATGTGTAATACGTAAGCCAAGTAAAATAGCAATCCCTGCTATTATCCAACTTACAATACAAGTCAAAACAATAAATTGAACTGATTTTTTCATTTGTTTTATAAATTCCTCCATAAATTTATATTATACACAATTTCATATTATTGTCAATATTTTCCCAAATATTCAATTTTTATTTCGCATAACTTATTTTACACGACATAAAGTGTCGTGTAAACTACCAAATATGGGATATATGTGCAAGTTTTCAAATAGCGCGAGTAAAATGAATATGTAACAAAAATGGTGCAAGCAGGCGGCTGGCAGTGGGGGCTGTGGAAGCATTTCAGGAATTCCTCGCCGAAAGAGACCAGCGATAACCCGCTCGTAAATCAGCTCGAGTAACTACCTGCACTTGTGCAGGTGGGCTCTGTAGGCGAATTCCTCCTGAGCTTTCACAGGCCCCACTGCCAGCCGGCTGCTCGTATCATGTTTGGGAAGGGGGCTATGAAGGCTCGGTTTACATCATGATTATTTAGCAAATTTTCACAAATTTCCCCTAAAGTTCCCAGCCCAAATAGCCGATAAATAAAGAGGTGAGTTGTCTAGGAACGGCCGTCTGAAGCAAATCACCAATCGGGAGCACGGATGCTCTCGCTACAATTCAAGGAGGATCTTATGATCATCAATCACAACCTGAGCGCAATGTTTGCGGACAGGTCCCTCAAGGTAACACAAGTTTACCTCACCAAAGACATGGAGAAACTTTCTTCAGGTCTTCGTATCAACCGTGCCGGCGATGACGCGTCGGGACTGGCTGTATCTGAAAAGCTTCGAAGCCAAATTCGAGGCTTAAACCAAGCTTCTACCAACGCAGCAAACGGTATCTCCTTCATTCAGGTAGCTGAAGGCTATCTCCAGGAAACCCAGGACATTATGCAAAGACTTCGCGAACTCTCCGTCCAGGCAGCAAACGGTATTTACAGTGACGAAGACAGATTGTACATCCAGGTCGAAGTATCACAGCTTGTTGACGAAATTGACCGTATTGCCAGCCATGCCCAGTTTAACGGCATGAACCTGCTTACAGGCCGTTTTGCCCGCTTAGTTGGTGAAAATGTCGTTACCGCTTCTATGTGGCTCCATATCGGTGCTAACATGGATCAGAGGGAACAAGTCTTTATTGGCACAATGACCGCCCAAGGTCTTGGTGTCCGCCAGATGGACGACAGCTTTGTTTCACTGCAAACCCCGGATGATGCCAACAGGACAATCGGCGTTGTTGACGCAGCACTCAAAATTATCAACAAACAACGAGCCGACTTAGGCGCTTATCAGAACCGCTTGGAACATGCTGTCCGCGGCCTTGATATTGGCGCTGAAAACATGCAGGCTTCAGAGTCCAGGATAAGAGATGCTAACATGGCCAACCAAACGGTTGAATATGTTAAGAACCAAATCCTGAGCCAAGCCGGTGTAGCCATGCTTGCGCAGGCAAATCAGAGGGCAACTTCGGTATTGTCATTATTACAGTAATGTAGTATAATTTAAATGAAGGGGTTATCCCGGCCCCAAAATCGGGATAATTCCCTCCTCTGGCCTGACCGTCCAGCCCAACGCGATTTGGGGTGCTGGGTGGTCAGGGTTTTCCTGTCTAGGGTACTTAACATATGTTAGGTATTCTTTAAGTAGTTTATAGGCTTTAGACTATAAACAGTAAGACTAAATTGCAAATTCCATTTGCAATTTAGTCAGTGTTCTTTGACAACCACTCTCTATGTGGCGCAGAACAATGCGAAACGATTATGTTATCAAACATAACTGTTTCGTTTTGTATTCGGGTAAAAGGCGGCGGCGCGAAACCGTCAATTAGCCGTACTGCGGAACGGCTTCGGCAAGGATGTCGGAGTAATTGTATCTATAAAGATACAAAAAAACATGGAGGGTATAATATGATTATTAATCACAACATGAGCGCCTATTTCGCCGACAGACAGCTCGGCGTAACCCAGCTCACAATGACAAAAAACATGGAGAAATTAAGCTCCGGTTTACAGATCAACAGAGCTGGTGATGATGCTTCCGGACTCGCGGTTTCCGAAAAAATGAGAAGCCAGATTCGCGGTTTGCAGCAGGCAGAACGCAATATCCAGAACGGTGTGTCCTTTATTCAGGCTACTGAAGGTTATCTTCAGGGAACCCAGGACATTCTGCACCGCCTTCGGGAATTATCGGTTCAGTCAGCTAACGGAATTTATTCGGACGAAGATCGTATGCAGATCCAGGTCGAAGTTTCCCAGCTTGTTGACGAAGTTAACCGTATCGCAAGCCATGCCCAGTTTAACGGCATGAACATGCTTACCGGAGCTTTTGCAGTTGATTCACCTGTTGGAAGAGTAATGCAGCTTCAAGTTGGCGCTAACATGGATCAGAACAAGAGAATCTATGTAGGCGACATGACAGCGGCAGCTCTTGGCTTGGAAGAAGCCCAGGGCGGCGAAGGTGGAATCACCATCGCGGATCCTGAAAGCGCGAACAGAGCCATTGGCATGGTCGATGCTGCGTTGAAAGTTGTTTCAAAACAACGAGCCGACTTAGGTGCTTATCAAAACCGTTTTGAAATGGCAGCACAGGGTGTAGCTATTGCAGCAGAAAACATCCAGGCAGCCGAATCACGCATAAGGGATGCAAACATGGCATCGAGAATGGTTGACTATACCAGAGACTCGATCCTGACACAGTCAGGAACTGCAATGTTGGCGCAAGCTAACCTGAGAACACAGTCTGTATTGCAGCTGCTTTCATAAGGTATTGATTAGTTAAGAGAAGTAAAAGAGGCTTCTGGACGTCGTCTTTTTTACGGATTGACTGCCGGCAATATCGCCTGCGGTCATGCTGGCAGTGAAGTTCGCGCCTTCACTGCTTGTTATTTACCTGACTACTAAAATGCAAACATTTTAATAGTCAGGCTGTTACCGCCAGGGATTGGCGGTAAATATTACATGGAGGTAAATATGTCCGTAGCAAGTGTAGGATTTAATTCCTCGCAAATGCCTATGCCCGTTGAATTTAACGGAATAGCAAGGCAGCAAGATACGGCCGCCAAACCGGAAACCAGGGTAAAGCCTTTGGTCATTGAATCTGCAACGCAGGATTTGCAGAAAATTGGAAATGCTTTTAACAGAAAGCTCCAATTTGTAATGGATCACCAGTCAAATCAGGTCATTGTCAAGGTGATTGACAAAGACACCGATAAGGTGATTAGGGAACTTCCACCAGAAGAATTACAAAGGCTGCATCAGAACCTTAAAGAAGCTATTGGTCTAATTTTTGACAAGATGGCTTAGATTTGCCGCCGCAGTTTAGCTGGGCGGTTATAACCGGAATTTGGGAGCGATAGATCTATGTCCGATATTTATGTACCTGGTATAAGAAGCAGATTCAACACAGATCAAATCATCGAAGGTTTGATGAATGTTGAACGAATTCCCAGGGATAGAGTTGAACGAAATATTGATAATCTCCAGGTTCAAAAAGGCTATTGGCAGGAGCTTGGCCGCCGTATTACATCATTACGCGACAGTTCACGGTTTCTTTTTTCTTTTCAAAACCCCTTTAATGACCGGATAGCGGCATCCGGAAACGATTCTGTAATTACTGCCGCAGCTACAAGGGAAGCCTTGGAGCAATCATACTCTTTTACTGTAAAACAAGTTGCATCGGCAGACCGTTTTCTTTCACAGCCGCTTGATGAAAGAATGAGGGTCGAAGCCGGTAATTATATATTTACCGTAGGCAATGATGAAATTAACATAAACTTTCGCGGAGGAACCTTAAGAGACTTTGCAGAAGCCATAAATCGACGCGGAAGGGATAAAATAGGAGCAAGCCTTTTGGCTGTTCAAAGCGGCACAAGGTCTCTTTTAATTGAATCCAAAGTAACAGGCTCCGAAAACAGGCTTACATTCGGCGGAGACACTGTTGAGTTTGTAAAACGAATCGGCATGATGGAAGTAGGAAACGATTCCCAAGTTTCTGTCAATGTTACCGACACTTCCGTACAAAGAACAGGAACTAACGCGCAGCATATAACTATTAATGACGGTAATATTAAAGTTGCTCCACGCGCTTCCGCTTCTATTCCGGTGAATGTTCCTGTAAGCGCGGACTCTACCTTAATGTTAAGGTTAAATACTCAAACAAGAATTGAATCGAGCGATACTTTTAATGTGCCTTCTGCTCCTCCCGGTCCTGCGGTTCCTGTGGGTTCTGTAACCTATGGCGGAATTACAATAGAAAACGACCCTTCTTTGGCTCCTTTCCCTGAATTTAGCGCCCCTCCCCCGCCCGTCCGCAATGACACAATGGAAGTTTTAACTGTTTCGTTTTCTGACGGCTCTTCCGCAAAATTGGCTCCCATTACAGACAGCAGCGACTTTACTTCAAGGCAATATTCACTTGCAGGCATTGCACAGGGAAGAACAATTACAAGCATCAATATAAATAATGAAAATACACACCGTGAAGTAACGGTTGGAAATATCGAAATATTTGATCCTGCGACTGCCGGCGGTTTACGACCTTTAAACGCTGTAGCCAATGCACGGGATGCTATTATCTCTATGGAAGGTATCGAAATAGTTCGTTCTTCCAATAGCATTGACGATCTTATTCCCGGCGTAACTTTAAATATAAAAGGCGTTTCAGAAAGGCCTGTAGAACTTAATGTAACCGCAAATACAGAAGCTGTTAAAGAAGCAATTATCTCTTTTGTTGGGAATTATAACAGGGTTATGGCGGAAATTAATGTTCTTACAAGAAGAGAAGATCAAATTGTAAGTGAATTAACATATTTAACAAGAGATGAAGCCGACGAAATGAGGCAAAGACTTGGCGTTTTTTCAGGCGATTCTACATTAAACAGTTTTAGAACCAATCTTATGAGGGCAGTTACTGCCCCCTACCCTACCAGTTTAGAACGCGACCTTGCCTTGCTTGCACAAATTGGAATAAGCTCAAATGCTACACGAACTACGGGTTATGATCCGTCTCGTTTACGCGGTTACCTTGAAATTGATGAAAGAGCTTTGGATTTTGCATTGGAAACAAAAGTTCCGGCAATAAGGCAATTGTTCGCAAGCGACACAACAGGAGACTTGCTTGCAGATACAGGAGTTGCTTTTAATGTTGACGCTCTTACAAGGCCTTTTGTAGAAACAGGCGGTATTATTTCTTTAAAAACTAATACTTTAGACTCGCGTATCAGCCAGGATCAAAGGCGAATTACCACTTTAGACAGGCAGCTTGCCTCCAAAGAACAGGAACTTCGTATTCAATACGCAAGAATGGAAGCGGCTTATGCGCAAATGGAAAGAATGTCTCAATCGTTAGATAATTTTAGTCAGCAAAACCGCGGCTCAAGGTAAAATATGGAAATTTTAGTTGATGGCAAAATAGTTGATTTTACCCTGGAAAGCGAAAAAACCGTTAATGAAATAATCACATCTTTAGAACAGTGGGTTACAGGTTCCGGACACCGTATATCAGGGCTTTCTATTGACGGAAAAACGGTTGACTCTTCCTCTCTTGAAAATGTTTTTTCTATGGATATTGATTCAATAAATAAACTTGAAATAAAAACAAGCTCTATTGCAGATCTTACTGCAGAAACCCTTCTAAAAATTCTTGATAACATAAATGAGTATCAAACTTTAAAACATGAAGATAAAGCTGAATTTATTGAAACATGGCAGCAAAGCCCTCAGGCAAATTATACTCAGGATTTTTTACCGGATCTTTACAATGTAATAATTGGCGCTTTTACCGGAACCGGCCTTAACTTAAACAGTGCGTTCTCCATAACAGAAGAAAGATTAAGAGAAGTAAAAGACCCAAAAGCAGAACTGGAAAAATTAAAACCCCTTTTGGATGAAACAATTACTCGTCTTACAGACTTTTCTCTTGATATTCAAACCGGCAAGGATATGCGTGCAGCTCAAACAATCCAGCTTTTTTCCGGTGTAACTGAAAAAATGCTAAGGCTTACAAATCAGTTAGATTCACAGGGTTATTTGGCTGATATTTCCGGCGAAAAAACACTTATGCAAATTATAAATGAATTGGGAGATATTATTAAGGAATTACTTGATGCTTATGAAAGGCATGATACAGTTCTTGCAGGAGACCTTGCAGAGTATGAAGCATCCGGCAAGCTGCAGGAACTTTATACAATTATAAAGGGAGAAAAATGAACTTTTTACAGGCATTATATCCATTACAGGTAGCTGCATCAGATTTTGCATGGGGTTCCGGCGGTTCTTCTGCCGGAAGTACAGGCACTATTATTGCTATAATTGTTCTAGTAATTATTATTTTTGTCATAGTAATTGTTAATAACGCAAGAAAAGGAACAGGCGGCGGAAAATTTTTTTCCGGCATTGCCATGAACCGTTTAGCCAGAAATATTGGTCTTAATCATGAACAGATTAGAATGTTAAACTTTGTTTTTAAAACCGATGAAGTTATTGAGCCGCAAAAATCACTTGTTAACCCGGCCCTTTTGGACAGGCATTTCAGGCGCGCTTACCGCGTAATAGAGCAGACTTCAAAAAATGAGCAGGATATTCAGTATAAACATTCCGTTCTTTTTTCTACAAGAAACATACTGGAAAACAGTGCTATTGGCAAAATATCGTCAACTAAACAGCTAAAAGAAGATACTACTCTTTCCTTAAGTACCGGAAAAGATAAAATAAATGTAAATATTGTTTATAACAAAGGCGAACAAATTGTGGTGGACACCCCAAAAAATGTCCTTGGTACTCAAATAAAAATAGCCAAAGGAACCCGCCTTAATGTTTTATTTTTTACAAAAAGTAATAAGGGGTTTACCTTTGAAACCCGGGTTGTGGGCTACTCTACCCTGCATGGCCGTCCTGTTATGCAGCTTGCCCATTCCAATAACCTTCGCTTCCTTTCCCAGCGCCGCTTCCGGCGCAGGCAGGCGAGTATTGCCTGTACCATGAATTTAGTGTATGTTGAAGGAAGCGGAAAAAAACAAAAGCTTGTGGTTGACAAACGACGGATGTCGGGGAATATTGTAGATATTTCCGTTGGCGGATGCTCCCTAAAAACTACAGGGCCGGTACAGGTTGGAGCAAGGTTTAAGATTGAATTTTCACAGGGGGATAATAACTTAGCGGCTTTAGGACAGGTTTTAAGATCAAATAAAACCGGAATTAGCACTATTTTACATATTAAATTCCTGCGAGTTACCAGGAAATCTATGAATCTTATAAACGCCTTTGTTTATGAATTCGCCAATGAATAACTTTAAAGAAGGTAAACATGAAAGTAATTTCCATTAAGGATATGATAAGAAAAGATGTTCCCATTTATTACAGAAAGCTTTATACAGGTGTCGCTGTTATTGAAATGAATAACGGTGCTGTGGATTACCGTATTGATTTTTCTATTGAGTATAAGCCTACCGGACAAAAAGAAATTGCAATAACATTTATTGACGCTATTGATTATCCTTTGGTTCCTGTAAACAAAGAGTTAAAGAATTATATTTTGGAACTGGAAAATGCCGACGGACTCCCTGACTGAGTTTATAACCGTATCGCCTGAACAAACCTTTAAAATTGGTCAAAATATCGCTAAAAATCTAAAACCCGGATATGGTCATATAATAGCTCTTAATGGAGAGCTTGGCAGCGGAAAAACCTGCCTTACAAAGGGAATAGCAGACAGTCTTGGTATTAAAGAAACAATTACAAGCCCGACTTATACAATTGTGAATGAATATTTGTTAGAAGGGAGTGGGGTTTTATACCACATAGATACCTATAGGTTGAATGATGAGCGGGATTTTGAGGATATTGGCGGAGTAGAAATATTATCTTCCAATAATATTTGCATTATCGAATGGAGTGATAAAATTAAAAACCTGCTGCCTGAAAATGTAATTACAATCAACATAGAAATAACAGGCCTAGAAACAAGAAAAATCACGATTAAGGGAATAGAAATATGACCAAGAACAATTCCCCACTCCCCATATTATCAATCGATTCCGCTTCATCAATCCTATCCATCGCTGTTAACAAAGGGGAACAAATATTTTACAAAGAAACAGAAGAAGCCCGCCACAGTGAATCCGCAATGGCAATTATTGACAATCTTATGAAAGAAGCCTTATTAAAACCTAGTGACCTTAAAGGGGTTGTCTGCATGAAAGGACCCGGTTCTTTTACAGGGCTTCGTATAGGCTACTCTATTGCCAAGGGGCTCGCCCTTTCTCTTTCCATTCCATTTGCGGCAATCCCCACCCTTGACTGCATGGCACTCCCCTTCCGCAATGACAATGAACCTGTGCTCTGTGCAATACAATCAAAAAAAAGCGCATGGTACTATTCCGTTTACAAAAACGGTGTTCCCCGGTCTGCAATAAAAGAGGGAAGCATTGAACAGTTAAAAGCGGAGAATGTCAGGATTATTTTTAAAGACAAAGGCTATGCCAAAGAGTTGTTACAGATTGGAAGCAAACTGGAATCTACAGATACCGAATTATTAGCAGGTCCTGAGTATGTACGGGATCACATGAGCGTGGTCACGCATTAACGCTGATTTACGCGGAAGAAGACGCGCTAAATGGTAACCCCGCCTGCCCGTCCAATTCTCCAAACGCATCAATTAAAAACGAATTTAAAAAAAGCATAATATCTTTACCCTTCCATTTTTCCAGCGTTTTAGGGATCAACTTCTCTACTCCCCATTTAGGATCAGGCCCCTCACAATACCTATACCCCATCAAAATAACCTCTTTCAACAACTGCTCTTTGGTAATTGCTATTTGCTCTTTGTGAGCTATCGCCGTGCAAGCGAGAATTGTTCTTAGCGCTGTGCCATTATCAAAATCGACAATAGTGCCGCTTGCCGAAGGACCTGCGCCCAGCCAGCCCTGCATGCGCCAATAACGAATATTGTGTAAACATTGTTTGCCTTCTTTCGCAAAGTTAGAAACTTCATAATGTTGAAAACCTGAGTTTACAAGTATATCCCGTGCGGTTAACCAAAGCTCATCGGAAGTGTCTTTGTCCGGCAGGGAAAGCGCACCTGTCTTTAACTTTTTATAAAGCGGGGTCTCTTTTTCTACAGTAAGACTGTAAACCGAAACATGGGCAGGGTTATGTTCTAAAAGCCGTTTTATGTCTTCTTTTACAATTTCCTTTGTGTGGAAGGGAAAACCCGTAATTAAGTCCGCACTTAAATTACCGGGAAAATATTTATTGGCAAGGGAAAGCGCTTTTTCTAACATAGCGGAATCCCCTTTTCGGTTTACAGAAGAGCGGGAAGGCTCATAAAATGTCTGCACACCAAGAGAAAGGCGCGTTACCCCGCCCTCTTTACAACAAACCAAAAACTCCTCAGTAAGAGACTCAGGATTAGCCTCCACAGTAAATTCGATAGGCGCAAAAGCCGGCAGACTTTTTAACGCATTAAATAATATTTTTATATCCTTTCCTAAAACAGACGGCGTCCCCCCCCCAATATAGACCGTAGGAAAAGAATCAACATTAAAAAAATCAACCTGCTCATATATATCTTTTATAACATCATCTAAAAAAACATCAAAAAAATCTCCGTGTCCTCTCCTGACTACTTGTAAGTAGTCAGGCAAGTGGTTAAATTCTTCCGAAAAAAAGTCACAATAATCGCACTTGCTGACACAAAAAGGAATATGAATATATAACGATAATTCCATTACAGTAACTGAATCTTATTCAGCGGCCAAAATCTTAATACAGCTTTTTTTGTAATCATTGACGGAGGAATAGTACCCCATGTACGAGAATCATTTGTATTGCTTCTGTCATCTGAAATAACAAAACATTCATTAGGTCCCATAATTATAGGATCCATATTGCCTGAAAAAGGAAGGGAGCCATCCCAAAGACCCGGTGTCTGCGGAATGGCAGGATGATACGGTCTTTCTGAAAGTTCAAATTCCGTAAGGCTATAAAGGCTGTTTTGCGTCTTTACCCTAAATACATAATTAACCATAGATATTTCATCCCCGGGAAGAGCAATTACCCTTTTAACATAATACTGTCCGGAGCCGGAAAATAAACTTATTCTTTGGGCTGTAAAGAACCTTACAACTGTATCAATTGCCCGTAAAGGCCATTTTTGTTCTTTGCTTCTGCTCATGTCAACAAGTACAATGTTTCCGCGGTTAAATAAATACGCATCTTCCGTATTTTTATTTCTGCTTAACCATGAAGGAGAATTAAACGAAGTAAAAATAATTCTGTCTTTTTCAGCAAGACCGGGCTGCATGGTATTGTTATCTATAACCCAAACAGAAAAGAAAAAAGCGGAAAGACAATTATAAATAATAAACAGAATAAAAAAAACTGTAATGGTTTTTAATAATCTATAGCGTTGATATTTTTGTTCTCTATATGAATACTGTGTTGACCTGCTAAACATATTTATTTAATCCTTCCCATGCCTGATAACGGCCAATAAATAATCATGCCTTTTCCAAGTACTTTGGCAAGCCTTACAGGACCAAACTCCCTGCCGTCTCTTGAATTATCACGATTGTCACCCAAAGGAAGCAATCTTCCTTCCGGTACATATTTTCCAAGCTTTATTTTAGACCATTCAACCCTATAACGAGTATCATTGGGCGCTAACATTCTTAGCATTTCCAATCTTGCTTCTTCCCGCGCCAAGTAATCAAAACTGCGCAGGTTTGCGGCTTTGTTGGTTTCTAACAATATTTTTTGCGGTACTTGAAGCTGCATATCCAAATTCCATGCCATAGCATAACCAACAGCTTCAATTACAGAATAATCTTCTAATTTTACTTCCCTTGTAATGTTATGGTTCCAGCCTCTTTGGGCATTATACTCTTCTTCGGTAACCCATCGATTTTCACCGGCAAATCGAATTAATATATTCCCTTCTCTAATGACGATATGATCGCCTGCCGTTCCCACTGCCCTTTTAATTAAAAAATGAACCCTTTGAGCGCCTGTCTCGTCCTTGTCAATATCAACAAGCGACAAGGTAAGCATATAAATAACCCTTTGAGCAATATCAAAAACAGGACCACGCGAGATATATGAAGGGTTTTCAAAAATGATTATATCATTTCGTTTAGGCTGAATAGGGCTTGATACTTTAAGCACACCCGGTAAAAGTTCTGGCCCATAAATTAACTTATTTACAAAAACATGATCACCTATATTAAGGGTATCTATCATGGAGCCTGACGGAATACGATATGCCTGAACAAAATACTGATTAATAAGCAAAACCATACAGGCCGCCCATAAAAAGGCCTCCAGCCAATCACGAATTTGGCTCTTTTTTTCGCGTTTTTCTTTTTTTATACGGCGTACCTTTTTTCTGTATGTTAAAACAGCTTCGGTAACCGCCTGAATGCGATCAAAAAATGACATTATTCTATTTTATCATTAATTGAGTGTTTAAGGCAAGGTATCTTTACAAAATTGTATTTTCATGTAAAAATTAGTATTATGATTAAAGCTACAGCTAAATTGATAGTTGCCCTTAATGGCAACGCCAAAAAGACCCAAATTGCGGCGGGTTTCGCATGGGGGCTCCTTTTGGGGCTTATTCCAATGGGTGTTTTTTTTATTGTTCTATTTCTTTGTTCTTTCTTTTTTAGGCATAACCACGGAGCCAAGATTTTTGGCATGGCAATTATTAAGCTGCTTTCCCCGGTTTATGTTTACTGGCTGGATTCATTAGGCGGCTTTATCCTTACTATCGATTCATTACAGCAAATATTTACAACCATGTATAATATGCCCTTTGTACCCTGGACTAAATTTAATAATACCCTTGTTATGGGGGGGCTTGCGGCAGGCTTTGCCTTGTGGATTCCGGCCTTTGTTCTTTTTATTATACTTATTCCGCTTTACCGTAATAATGTTGCTCCTAAAATAAGAGATTCCAAAATAGCAAATAAAATAGTTAAGTTCCCTCTATTCGCCCTGCTAGACAAAGCTATAAAAGATTATTAACAGGAGCTGACATGAAAAAAATAATAAATAAAAGAACATTTGAAAAAAAATATTCCAGATTAATTGAACATCCTCAGGATAAGAAATTCTTTATTTCCTGTTATGAAGAAAAAGACGGCTATTATTATATTAAAGATAATCTTTCAAAAGAACAAATAAAAAAATTAAAAAAAGGGTTTAAAGTTATAAAAGCAAACCGTAAAGGACCTGTAAGGTTTTTACCCCTTATAATTACAAGCAGTATTATAGCAGGTCTTGTTTTTTTCTTTACAGTTATAGTAAATCCGCTGCTTGGACACGCGCTTGAAAAAGGACTTGAAGCAATTTTTGAGGCAAAATCGGATGTAAAAGGTTTCCGGTTATCGTTAATTAGATTTGAAATTTCAATGAAAGGTGTTACCGTAGCAAACGCGGACGCTCCTATGACTAATCTTTTCCAAATGTCAAGAACAATAATTAAACTAAAACCGGAAGCTGTTCTTCGCGGTAAAATTTATATTGAGGAAATCCGTGCTGATTCTATCCGTTTTGGAACGCCAAGAACAGTATCAGGTGCTATTCCGGGATTAGTCAGAAGAGAAAAAAAGGTAAAAGAAAGAATAGAAAGTCCGCCGCTTATTGACCTTGCAAACTTTGATGCAATGGCTTTGTTAAATCAGGAATTTGATAAATTAAACACGCCAAAAATTTATGATGAAGCTATTAACGCTTATAATGAAACTTTTGCAAAATGGGAAGCACAGTATGACTCTTCCATAGCAAGAGTTGAAGAATTACGGGCTGCCGCTGTTCCAATTATGAATATTAACACAAATAATCTTCGCGATATACAAGCTATAACAAGTACAGTTCAAGATATAACTACAATGATTAACTCTACGCAAAATGCCATAAATGAAGTTACAAACATTGTAAACGGACTTGAAGCTGATATTAATATGGCGCGCCAGCTTGAACAAAATGCCCGTAATGCGTTAAACGATGACATAAATCATTTAAAATCTTATTTAGATTTGGGAAGCGGAGCGGCTTTTGCGGCGCTTGAACCTTTTATCCGCGATGTGCTTTCAGATACAGTAGAACAATACATTGATTATGGTCTTATTGCCCTTGATGCTTTGGACAAAATTCAGGCTATGTCAAATTCCATTCCAAAATCAGATAAACCAAAAAAAGAACAAAGAGTTGTTTTTAAAGGCAGAGATATTATCTTTCCTACGGTACAATATCCGCAATTTTATCTTGGAATTTTTGCTTCTGATTTTACTTTAGATACATGGAATTGGTCTTTTGATCTTCGCAGTGTAAGCTCTAACCCGGACCTTTCAGGAAGACCAACAACTTTAAACCTTGGCATGAAAGAGGACGGAGGAAGCCTTAACAGGGAAGTTCTTTTTGCAGGAAGCGCGGATTTAAGAACAAATGCATCTGAACGATTCAGCGCCCAAGTTGACGCTAATAGATTTCCTGTAAGTTTGACTGATCAAATGTCGGATATTGGAATAAACGGATTTACGGGGGAATCCAATTTTAATGTTTCTCTCGCAGGTCACACCGGAGGCAGGTTTAATGCCGGAGCGTCCGTTATAATCAATAACGCCCGGCTTTTGGATCCTGTAGGAACAATAGCAGAAGCTGCCGCTTATGCGGTTAGCGAAGCTGATAATATAAACCTTGGAATTAGTTTTTCCAATGACAGTTTTAGTATTACATCAAATTTAGCTGATTTGCTTGCTCAGGCTATACGCCGTATTGCGGAAGTTTATGCAAGGCAGGCTATAGAGGAAATTGAAAGGCTTCTTCGTCTAAGAATTAACGAATATATTGATGGCCGCTTTGGCTCTAGAGATAATTTAGATCAAATGATAAGAGATACAAGGCAAAACCTTGCGAATATTAATCAAATTCAAGCAACCCTTAACTCTAAGAGAGAAGAACTTGAACAAAGAATAAGGTCGCAGGCAAACCAACAAGCGGAACAGGCAATACAAAATATACTGCCGGGAGGCTTGCCAAGTACACCGAGCATACCGGGGTTACCTAGACGGTAAGCAGACAAGAAATATTTATTTGTTTTAATTTACGAAACATGTATTTTATAACAAAAATAAATATTTTATTTTAAAAAAATGTATTTTATAACAAAATATATTTTTTTTATTTTCTAAAAAAATATTTTAAATCGCTTGACTTTTTCATGGTATGTTATTACCTTTCTAAAATAAGGAGTATATAACATGAAACGGTTTCTTTTTTTATTTTGTCTTATTTTATTAATTCCATTATCACTTTTTTCTCAGCAGGCTGCGACTGGTGCGGGAGCGTTACGCGATTATGTAGGATTAATCAATCAAAGTTACCATCCGGGTATTGTTGCGATTTTTGAAGAAATAAAAGCTGATCTTACAAAAGAAGGAGCAGCCGATGCGGTTAGAGTTATTGATTTATGGTTAAGCGGAGCATTTGGGTCCGGTTTTCTTTATAACGATGCAAGGGGCAACCTTTACATATTAACCAATAACCATGTTGTAGAACAGGCGCACACTCTTTCCATCACTTTTGAAAGACAGGATGGAACAAACAGAAAAATAGAAAATCTTAGAATTATAGCTACAGATGAAGATAATGATTTGGCTATTCTTGCGATTCCTGCAGGAGGAACAAGACCATTTGTTAATCAAGGATTAACCCTTCTTTCTCGCGTAGTAGAAGAAGGAGAAGATGTCTTTTCCGCAGGTTTTCCGGGTCTAAACGCAACTCCACTTTGGCAGTTTGGAAGAGGCATGATTTCAAACGCCAATGTCCGTTTTCCCAAAAGTCTTTTGGATGAAACTTTGATGGGACCTTTTGTACAGCATACGGCACAAGTTGATGCCGGCAATTCAGGCGGCCCCTTGCTTGTTTCGCAAAGAAACGCCCCTTCAGGCTTTGCCGTAGTGGGAATCAATTCATTGGTAGCATATAACAGGCAGGCTGCGAATTTTGCCATTCCTGTTAGTACTGTCCGCACATTTATTGACAGGTCTCTTAACCCAAGACCGGATACTTTTAGGGCTGACTTGGATCAGCGTCTTGAGAAATTTGTTGAAGGTCTTAGAGCAACTAAAGCTGTATATCCGCACATTGCGGAATATCTTTCTACTGAATGTATAGGCGAAAACGCCGAGTATGCCATAGAAGAAATGTACGCAAAAGGAAATAGAACTGTTAGGCATGATTTTATTACACGGATGGTAAACGAGGGCATTCCTCAGGCAATGGGTTATGCCGTAGCATGGACTATTGAAAACAGTATTAGGTCACCCAGCGGCGTAATAAGAGCGTCTGTAAAAGAAGTAACAGCGTCCGGCGATGAATACACTGTTATTTTTACTGTAAACAATGGAGAAGTAAGCACAAAATGGGTGCGTGAGCATGGCAACTGGCGTATTAGATCATTTGGAACAGTGGCCGCAGGAGATCGCGATCTTATTAATCAAAGACGAAGAGAAAGAGAACAAAAAGCTAATTTACGAATAGGCGATGGTACTCATATAGAAGTAGGTTATGCGCATTTATTTGAAAAAGCTCCTACAGCTATATACGCTTCTCTTGATTTTTACAATGGCATAGCAGGAATGCATCTTTTTACTTCAGGAGCCGATTTTATTGCCATTGGAGGCTTTGTTGGTTACCGTTGGGGAATAGCCGCCGATAATTTTGGTTTTATGCCGTTTATCAAATTAGGTTTTAATTATTATATTGATAAAGAATATCAAGATTACGAGAAAAGAGCATGGGGAATGGGCTTCCCTATATCAATCATGGGACAAGCAGGGCTTAAAATTACAACTTCCTATGTTCCCGGTCTCTTTTTGGGTGCTGCTTTTCAATACAATATATTTAATATGATGGACAGCGGATATAAAAATACGATGAAAATGGGAATAAGCCTTACCGTAGGGTATGCATTTTAGATATTAATTTTTAGGAGTATTTTATGAGAAATTTTAAAAGTATTAGTCGGGTTATTATTCTTGTAATAATAACAATCTTCGGGTTATCTATTCTATCTTGTTCAACATTAAGTAAAATGTTGGAAAATCCAATTAGATTTGATGAAAATACACCGATAGAAGATTCCTGTTTTCTGTATTTTTCTTCTTATCTTAAAATAACTTCGTATAATGGAATTCCTATAGAACAAAAAACCATATTTGCTGGTACTTCTTCAACATGGAATGATAACATTGTTATTTTACCTGCCGGTGAAATGGAATTTACAACAGATGTTTTTGTGAGAACACAGTTTATGACGATTTCTGGAAAAGATTTAAGGTTTAAATATAAGTTTGAACCGGGCAAAGAATATTGTTTGGGTTTAGAATATAATAGTAGATTTGCTGGAGTTGGAATATATCAACAATTACCGAGTCCTTCTCTTAATTTTAACAGAGAAAATTTGATTGCTACCATACCATTTTACTGATATAGTCATCTCGCAAGGACACATCTCTGCTATCTCGCATTCAATTGCTGTGCCATTGCGAAATCTGTGCGGGCTTTTTCCATATCTCCCTTGCTTTGCCAGGCATTGCCTCTGTTTGGTATGCATTTTAAATATTAATTACTTCCATCATTGTACTGATTCATCCCGCAAGCACTGACAACTTTTCTCTAATAAACTCGCTTTTTTCCTTAAGCCCGATGCTGCCTGTTGCAAGCAGGATAACATTGGGCTTTTTGGGATCAAGCTTTACTTTGCCTGCTGATTCCTGCATCATGCGGACAAGGCGTTCTACTTTTACTTTAGATACCTTGGCAAACTCTATACGAGCCATTCCTGCTCTTTCTTTTAACGAAGATACCGCCAATTTACGGCAGATGATTCTAATTTCTGCCAATGCCAAAAGGGATGCGGCTTCATCGGGAATAGGACCAAAGCGGTCGGTTATTTCACTGTAAACGCGGTCTAACTCTTCCTTGTCCGTTACGGCGGCTATCATTTTATAAACTTCCATTTTTTCCTGAGGTGAATCTATATATTCATTGGGGATAAACCCTGAATATTCCAGTTCCAATAGCGATTCTGTTTCCGCTTCATAGTCCGAGTTTTCCAGTTTTTT
>Ga0099364_10006352_pt1 | contig 17234 bp, 16 predicted proteins | sample TergutTh196P3_FD_73070 | JGI IMG/M metagenome (GOLD analysis project Ga0099364, IMG submission 73070) | Microcerotermes parvus P3 segment gut microbial communities from Pointe-Noire, Republic of the Congo - Th196 P3 | ecosystem: Host-associated > Arthropoda: Insects > Digestive system > Gut ... | reverse complement strand
GTGGAAATGGAAAAGCCTCCTTCTAAAAATAGCAAATAATAAATAACAAATAATAAAGAGATTTGCCATAAATAATAAAGCATGTTATTATGAAAAAAGGGGGAGAGATTGAGCCAGAAAAAAAGTATTGAACTCGACGACTACCGCATTACAGCCCAAGAAAAGGACGGAAATGTCTACTATAGCGTTTACTGGTCGCCCCTCACCCTTGCAGAAAGATGGACAATTTCTTCTATAGTACCGGCAATTGCGGGAATATACGAAATTTACTGGATGGACGACCACAAACACCTTCGTATGCTCACTGTGGGCTGCACCCATTACGGGGGTCTCCGCTCGGAACTCCGCCGCCTCACAGACAGCGAACTGGCAATGGACGCGGAAACCAGGCAAATTCTGGAAGATAAAGAAATTTGGTACCGCTATGCCCCCACAAACTCAAAAAAAGCCATGGCGGACATAGTCTGGTTCTTCCGGATAACCTACTTCCCCGAAAACCCGGGCACAGAACCCTCAGGACTGTATAAAAAAATCTTCCTTCGGGAATCCGAACCCGATAAACTCATCTGGGTCCCCTGACAAATAATAAATAACAAATAATAAATATTTTATTAAAGTTTCTCATGGAATGTGCCGATATTCCTAATGGAGAGTTATCTTTAACCGGATAATCCGCGGTTTCTGGAGAAAGTGCTTTCCACGCAGGCAAGGATGCCCGCGATTGAGTATCAAGGAGGATGACTATGATCATCAACCACAATCTGTCTGCAATGTTTGCAGATCGTTCCCTTCGAGTAACCGATGTAAGCCTCAACAAAGAAATGGAGAAGCTCTCATCCGGTCTTAGAATCAACAGAGCCGGCGACGACGCATCAGGACTTGCTGTTTCTGAAAAAATGCGTGCACAAATCCGGGGTTTAAATCAGGCTTCTACCAATGCTTCCAATGGTATTTCCTTTATCCAGGTAGCAGAGGGTTATTTACAGGAATCCCAGGACATAGTTCACCGCATCAGGGAACTCGCAGTTCAGGCTGCCAACGGTATTTACAGTGCTGAAGATCGCATGTACATTCAGGTGGAAATTTCCCAGCTGGTTGACGAAGTTGACCGCATTGCCAGCCATGCCCAGTTTAACGGCATGAACCTGATGACAGGCCGCTTTGCAAGATTAACCGGAGAATCTGCACCTACTGCATCCATGTGGTTCCATATCGGAGCAAATATGGATCAGAGAACACAGGTTTTCATCGGAACCATGACCTCCATGGGTCTTGGCATCCGCCAGATGGACAATAGCTTTATAAGCCTTGAAACCATTGACGATGCCAACAGGGCCATCGGAACCATGGACGCCGCCATGAGGATAATCAACAAGCAGAGAGCCGATCTTGGCGCATACCAGAACAGACTGGAACACGCGGTAAGAGGCATTGACATTGGTGCAGAAAACCTGCAGGCCGCAGAATCCCGCATCAGGGACACTGATATGGCAAGGCAAATGGTAAGTTACACAAGGGATATGATCCTTACCCAGTCGGGGACTGCCATGTTAGCACAGGCCAATCAGAGGGCTGCAACGGTATTGCAAATCCTTCGTTAATGTAGTATTATTTACAGTAAGGCAGGGCTTAGGCGATGTCCGAAGGGTTTTAAACCTGCTCGGACATCTTCCTACCCCCTTTTTTCTCAGTTTTTTAGCAAATCCGGGTAAGAGATCCCGGTTTACCAGAACTTAATAGTTTTGGTTAAGTTCTTTGACAAATACCCTATGGAACCATTGCTGATGATTCCATAGCACGCGGAGCCGTGCGGCAGGACGGAACGATAATCGAGCTTGTATCGAAGATCGTTTCGTACTGTCATCGGAAGGGCTTTTAGCATAGGCGCGAACCTGCTTAAGGCTTTTCCGGCTGTGCGGTACGATCCGGGCAAGGATAGCCCGGGTATCCCGGCTCAAGGAGGGTTATCATGATAATAAATCACAACATGAGCGCCATGTATGCAAACCGTCAAATTGGAGTAGTCCAAGGCGAAATAGCGGGAGGCATAGAGAGGCTTAGTTCCGGCTTACGAATTAACCGTGCCGGCGATGATGCATCCGGACTCGCGGTCTCCGAAAAAATGCGGAGCCAGATACGGGGGCTGAATCAGGCGGAACGTAATATTCAAAACGGCGTGTCTTTTATTCAGGCCACTGAAGGATATCTTCAGGGAACCCAGGATATACTGCACCGCCTTAGAGAATTATCTGTCCAGGCCGCGAACGGTATATATACCGACGAGGACAGGATGATGATTCAGGTGGAAGTTTCACAGTTAGTGGACGAAGTTAACCGTATTGCGAGCCATGCTCAATTTAACGGTATGAATCTATTAACAGGAGCTTTCGCTCAGGATTCGGTTATTAACCGGACCATGCAGCTTCAGGTCGGAGCAAATATGGATCAGTCAAGACAGATCTTCATAGGTACAATGACTGCCAGTGCTTTGGGTTTAACAAATACCCAGGCAGTGGGAGAAGCAATTAATGTATTTACCATTGAAGATGCAAACCAGGCGATTGGCACTGTTGACTCCGCATTAAGGATGGTTAACAGGCAGAGAGCCGATCTTGGTGCATATCAAAACCGTTTTGAAATGGCTGCTCAGGGCGTTGCCGTTGCGGCTGAAAATCTTCAGGCCGCTGAATCCCGCATTCGGGATGCGGACATGGCATCAGAAATAGTCAGGTACACCAGAGATACGATTTTAAACCAGGCTGGAGTTGCAATGTTGGCACAGGCCAATGTTAGAACACAGTCGGCGCTTCAGTTACTGAGCTAGAAATACAGCTTTTCAGCAAAGCAATTTTAGCTTCAGGTTAACCTGATTTTATCTTGGTTATTTTAAGAGACTACTGGATCTTGTCTTTTAGAGTACCACGGACAGGGGAGTTCGCGCCCTACCCTGTCCATTTTTAAAAATAAAACCTGTCATGGATTGACAGGTATAATTCTTAACCTTTTACACACACAGGGAGGTGTAGTATGGGTATGCAGATTTCTTCTCAACTCATGGGAGATCCTGTAAACTTAAACAGAGAACTCCCGGGAGCTGCTTCAGCTCGGGAAAAGCGCCCTCCTTTGCCAGGTGAGCAGCGTTTTTCACCAGAGCAGGTCGAAGCTCAGCTCAAGGGTTCCAGGCAGAACACCCCGACTCTGGAACAGACAATTTCCAACCTCGAACAGATCAGCCTTGCTTTCAATAGGAGGCTCCAGTTCGTAGTGGACAGCGATTCAAAGCAGGTGACTGTTAAAGTAATTGATAATGAAACCGATAAGGTGATCAGAGTGCTTCCGCCTGAGGAGCTCCAGAGAGTTCATTCCAGGATAGAGGAAACCGTAGGGCTTTTATTCGACAGAAAGGCATAAAAGAAAGAAGCTCTATAAACAGGTCTTCCAATCCTCACAGGAGCTGATGAAACATATATGTCAGACATTTTTATACCGGGAATAAGAAGCCGGTTAAACACTGATCAGCTAATCGAAGATCTCATGAGGCTGGAGAGCATTCCCAGGGATAGGACTGCTGCGAATGTAAGCCGGCTTGAGGCGGAAAGATCGTACTGGCGGGAACTTGGATTTAGAACAGATGCTTTAAGGGAAAGTTCCAGGACGCTTTTCTCATTTAATAATCCTTTTAATGACAGAATGGTAAATTCCAGTGACTCCTATGTACTCACAGGCACTGCCAACAGGGGAGCACTGGAACAGGAAAGAAGTTTCATGGTAAGACAGGTCGCCCAGTCAGACCGGTTTTTATCCTCCCCCCTTGAAAATAACTTCCGGGTAGAAGCCGGAAATTACTCATTTACAGTAGGAAATGAAGAAATAAATTTTGAATTCAGGGGCGGTACACTAAGGGAATTTACAGAAGCTCTTAACCGCCGGGGAAGGGAGCTTTTACAGGCAAGTATAATAAATGTAAGACCAGGAACCCAATCCCTTTTAATAGAATCCAGGGTCACAGGTGAAGAAAACCGCCTCAACTTCCATGGGGATGCACTTGGATTCGGTGAAAGCATAGGCATGATTGGCCGCACAAATGATTCACGCCGGGATTTTACCGACGGGATTGTCAGGGTGGAAGCGGGAAATACCTCAAATATACCTCTAAATTTTAATATCCCGGCGTTAGGGAATCATATACTAAGGCTGGAAATTTTTACAGAACAGAGACCCTGGGATAACTGGACTGCTCCTAGACCTCCTCCCGGCCCCTCAATACCCGGTGCAGGATCAATTTCCTACGGGGGCATAGTAATTCAAAACGATGCTACTCAGGTTAACCTTCCCACATGGACAGCTCCGGAGCAGCCCAGAAGGGTAGACAATATGGGCGTGCTTCATCTTACATTTACAGACGGCTCCAGCATGCAGCTTCCCCCCATAACGGATTCACAGGGTTTTAACAGCTACCAGTACAACCTGGCAGAAATAGCTCCGGGGAGAACTATAGCTTCCCTTAGCCTTGTAAACGACAATACCCACAGGGATATAACCATCAGAAATGTACAGATCATGGATCCTTCCGCTATTGGGGGAATTACTCCTTTAAATGCAGTATCTACCGCTCAGGATGCAATAGTTGCAATGGAAGGAATTGAAATACGCCGCCCGGGAAATGACATTGACGATCTAATCCCCGGAGTTACCATAACTGCCAGAACTGCATCTGACAGACCTGTTACCCTTAGAATAGAGCCGGACAGGGAAGTAATAAAAGACGCAATAATTTCATTCGTAGGAAATTATAACCGCCTGATGGCAGAAATAAATATACTGACGCGTAACGATGACCGTATACTCGATGAACTTACCTACCTTTCAAGGGAGGAAAGAGCTGAATACAGGGAAAGGCTTGGGGCATTTTCAGGGGACTCTACCTTAAATACCCTCCGCAATAATTTAATGCGGATAATAAATACCCCATATCAGGTAAATTCAGGAAACCAGGATTATCTCCTTCTGGCTCACTTTGGAGTATCCACCGATGCCAGGGGAACAGGGAGTACAGGGGCAGATGCATCCCGCCTTAGGGGTTACCTGGAAATTGATGAGAGAGTTCTGGATGCAGCAATTGCAACCAGGCTTCCGGAACTTCGTGATCTCTTTGCCCTGGATACCACAGGAGATCTCCTTGCTGATACAGGAGTTGCCTTTGCCATGGAATCCCTTATGCGGCCCTATACCGAAACAGGCGGGCTTATTGCACTTAGAACGGGGACTGTCAATACCAGAATAGAGCAGGAGAACAGACGGCTGGATACACTGGACAGACAGCTTGCGGCAAGGGAGCTGGAACTTAGAAGACAGTATGCACAGATGGAGGGGGCTTTAAACCAGATGGAAAGAATGACAGGTTCCCTGGATAATTTTATGAATCAGAACAATAATAACAGATAAGATGGAAATAATAATCAACAATAACCCTATAGACATTACTCTGGATACCGAAAAAACCCTGGGAGAAGTGCTTTCTGGTCTGGAACTCTGGATTTCTTCTACAGGGAACCGGATTCAGGGGATAAATATAGACGGAAAAGACATTCCAAGCGAGGATCTTAATACTGTCTTTGAAAACGATATAAAAAACATAAAAAAACTCAATATTAGCATAAACCTATGGAGAGACCTTGCACTGGAAGCACTCGAAGTCCTGCATAATGTCTGCCTTGCCTGGGAAAACTCTTCCTTTGAAGAGAGGAAGGATCTAATTTCTATCTGGGAAGACAGTGCAGCAGCACGTTTTCTGGTATCAGACATGGCGGATGTCTATGAATTATGCGATCGCAGTTTTAAGGGTACGGAAAATATTACGGTCAGCTCCCTAAAGGTTTTTATTGAAGAAAGGCTCAGGGAGTTTACAGACCCGTTAAGGGAAATAATCAATGCCGAGGCTCTTGTAAAAAATATTTCCCAGAGAATGGAAGATCTTCCCCTGGATATGCAGACCGGGAAAGAACTCAGGGCAGCAGAAACCATGCAGCTCTTTTCCGGCATTGGTGAAAAGCTTTTCCGGATTTTATTGATTTACCGTTCTATGGGACTTTCCCTTGAAGAACATACCATTGATAACCAGAATGCAAAGAGCTTCATAGACAGCTTCACCGGCATATTGGCAGAGCTCCAGTCTGCCTATGAGAGCCAGGACACAGTCCTTGCCGGAGATATTGCCGAATATGAACTTTCCCCGCGCTTGCTTTTGTTTTACGATGCCTTAAAGAATTTTTCAAATTTAATGGATCCGGTAATTTCAAAAGAATAAAAATCCGATAATATAAGGTAAGGGGAACCATAGGAATGTTTAGCGGATTATTTTCCGGCGGGATTTTTTCTTCACTAATTCTTCTCCAGTTTGGCGGCTTTCCTGCTTTCAGGGAAGCAAATCCCATGGAAGGAATTGCAATAATAATAGTTATAGCCTCAATTGTAGTGCTTACGATTATCTTTGGCGCAGTAAGAACCAAGGTTTCTTCCAGTCCGGCCAGAAGAAGCGCAGGAGTAAAGCCCAGAAGGGTTAGTTATTTTGCCATACGCCGGGTAGCTTCCGCATACGGCCTGGACAGTGACCAGTCAAAATATCTTGCAGGAATTTTTAGAAACGATGCAGTAAGGGAACCGGAGAGAGTTATGCAGAATCCGGCTGTTTTGGACAGGGTTTTTCAGAATGCATACAGAAGCATAGAAAGAAATTCCAGAACAGATGAGGCTGCACAAAGGGGTTTAACCCAGCTATTTTCACTCCGCAATGCAATAGAAGCCTCCCCCGGACCAAATACCGGTCAGGATAACAGAATATCCTCCAATACCCCGGCTATTTTAATGGTTGCGAAGGAGAGTTATCCAGTAAAAGTAATTTCTCAGGATGTAAATGCCATAGTAACTGAAATTCCCAGAAACTCAATAGGCACTCCCCTGCGCTTAACCAGAGGAACCAATGTTTCTCTATCATTTTTTACCCAGTCCAGCAAGGGTTTTTCCCTGGACGGCAGGGTAATAGATAATGGAAACAGCCCGGGATTGAAAATTGTACATTCAGGTAAGTCAAAACCGCTTGTTAAAAGAAACTACAGACGCAAGCAGATAAATATGGACTGCGAATTTTACAGTGTAGTCCTCGAAGTAACAGGATCAGGGAGAAAAAGAACATCCAGGCTTGTAACAGGCAATAAGCAGATGATAGGGACGGTTCTCGATATTTCAGCTGGGGGCTGCTCAATAAAAACAACTACCCCTCCCTCGGTAGGTTCCAGAATAAAGATAAGCCTGGAATACAATAGATACAATATTAATGTACTGGGACTGGTATTAAGAACTAACCGTTCTGCCGGCTATGGGACAATTCTGCACATTAAGTTCCTCAAAGTACCCAGGAAAGCATATAATTCGATAAGTGCAATAGTTTTTGGATATGATTCCAGGTATTAAGCTCCATTGACCATTTTTTCGAATTATATTAAGATCTAACAATAATGCAAATAGTAGAAATAAAAGATATTGTAAGAAAAGAACTGCCCATTTATTACAGAAGACTCTATACTGGTATTGCGGTAATGGAAATTATCAACAAATCCATAGAACTGGAAATGGAATTTCAGATTGAGCATAAACCTACAGGTCAAATGGATATCAATCTCACTTTAAAAGATGAGGTCGATTATCCTGTAATTCCCCTGCACAATAAAATTAAAGAGTTTATTTCTGATCTGGATTCAAACGGCAAGCTTCCTGACTAAACCGGCATTTTTTCCAATGGATTCCTCTGTAAACTATACTGTAAAATCCGAAAATGAAACCTTCTCCCTTGGAGTTTCTCTGGCTGCAGAACTAAGTGAGGGAAGCATAGTTGCGCTTTCAGGTCAGCTGGGTGCGGGAAAAACCTGCTTTGCCAGGGGAATTGCACATGGGCTGGGCGTAAAGGAGGAAGTAACAAGCCCCACATACACAATAATCTCTGAGTATATGGGAATTAAATATAAGGTATTTCATATTGATGCCTATAGATTAAGCGGAAGCGGAGATTTTTCTGTAATAGGCGGTGAAGAAATAATTTTTGGCAAGGGAATCTCGATAATTGAATGGTATGAAAAAATAAATGAATTTATCGGCGCAGATACATTTAGGGTGAAAATAAAAATAGTTAAAGACGATGAGAGAATAATCCAAATAACAAGGCCGGAACCATGAATATAATAGCTCTTGATTCATCGCAGGAAGTTTTATCAATCGCCCTGGAAACCGAATCAGGAATTTACTATACAGAAATGGATGCTGTTCAAAGACATTCCGAACTAATGATGGAAGGAATTAATTATCTGGTAAAGCTCTCAGGTATAAAAAGGGATGAACTGGAACTGGCAGCCTGCATGAAAGGTCCGGGATCCTTCACTGGTCTTAGAATTGCATATTCAACGGCAAAGGGTCTTTCCCTCGCACTGGGAATCCCAATAAAAACAGTTCCAACCCTGGACTGCCTTGCCTTCCACCTGCGTGAACTGCCATTTTATGTACTGCCCGTGATGGATGCAAAGCAGGGGCGGTTTTATACTGCCATATACAGGGAAGGAATGCTCCTCACAGAATATATGGACATAGACATTAACAGCATTAAAGAGGAATTAAAAAAAGCAGGTTTTACATCCAGGGAAAAAATAATTCTAACCGGCTCTGGTGCATCACTATTATACTCACGCCTGCAATTGGATAACTCTATCGTGGATAATCAGTACAGATATGGAAGAGCCAGGGAATTGCTGGAAATAATCAAAAGTGGTAAAATTATAGATAACGAGGATGTAAATTCCGGTCCCATGTATATAAGAAAAAGTGATGCGGAAATACAGAGGCAATTAAAAAAGGTATAAAAAAATGACTACAGTAAAAAAAATACCGCTTACAGAACCCTCAGGTAAATCACCCTCCCAGAGTTTATTATCCCAGGCTGCTACAAAACTCGAAGTAAAATCAGAAAAAAAACAGCAGGACAGAACCCTTTTTTCTGCACTGGCCAATCTCTATGTTAACTGCACCTTCCCAGTTTTATTTATAGATAGAGACATGAAGATCCTCTTTGCGAATATTGCCTGCCGCGACCTCTTTATCGGTTTTTTTGATATTTCCGGAAAGTACTTTGCTGATGTTTTTGGGAAAGCAATAGGCATAGAAGAAATAAAAACAATACGCAATACAATAACAAACGGCTATAACGGTTACTTCTGGAAGGGTGAGGCATTCATAAAATCAAAGACCATGGTTTCCACACAGATAAAAGTGTATCTGTCTCCCATAGAACCGCAGGTGAAAGAGCCTAAGGAATTTGTTGTACTTTTTGACGATGTAACAGAAGAAAACAAAAGGCTGACCAGGGCTACATTTATAAGCCTCCTTGAAGCATCCAAGTTAAAAGATAATGACACCGGTAACCATATTGTAAGAGTGAATCTTTTTTCCAAAAGACTTGCTGAAGAACTCTTTTGCACAGGCAATAAAAAATACAATCTGATAGATGCCGACTTTATAGACAATATAGGTTTCCTGGCATCCATGCATGATGTCGGTAAAATCGGTACTCCTGATGATATCCTGAATAAAGAAGGCCCCCTCTCTGACTGGGAATGGGGAGTGATGAGGGAGCATACAAAGAACGGCGCCTTTATTCTTTCTACTTATCCAAACCCCATGGCGAAAGATATTGCCCTCTCCCATCATGAGAAATGGGACGGTACAGGTTACCCCTTTCAGTTGGCAGGGGAAATGATCCCCCTGTCTTCCAGGATTGTAACAATTGCTGATGTTTATGATGCATTGAGGATGGAAAGAAGCTACAAGAATGCTATGAACCATGAATATGCGGTAAGTAAACTACAGGAAGGCAGCGGTACCCAGTTTGATCCCCATATAATTGATGTCTTTACAACAATACAGGATGATTTTAAGAAAATATTTAATGACAATATAGATGTAAGGTTTAGTTAAATATCCAAAACCGGGAGTGAGAGTGCAGACTGTGCTGCCGCCTTGTTTTCTGCCTTGATTGCATCGAAAACTTCCTGACGGAATACCTTTACAGTTTTTGGCGCATCTACTCCTATCCTTACCTGATCTCCCCTAATCTCAATTATCGAGATGGAGATATCATCCCCTATCATGATTTTCTCGTTGGTTTTTCTGGAAAGTATAAGCACCTAGGTCCCCTTCGCCGTATTTAGTTCCGCAACTATATCATGTTTAGTTTTCCACCTGGAATCAGTCAGTACTGCCTGAATACCCACCCGGTTATCACGGTTAATAACAAGGGGCCCCTGGAGATTTGCTGTCAGAGGTCCTCCATCAGCCGGTACTGTTACAATGGAAAAAATTAAAGCTTTGCCTGGGTCTGTGATACCTATTGGATTAAGATCTTCATTGTCAATATTCATTTCATAATCCGGACGGAATAAAAAAGGATTAATTAAAATAAAGGCTACCTGCTCCATGTCCAGGGACTGAAGCCAAAAAAAAGGTTCGCGCTCGGAATCCATTAACACATATTCCTTAAATGATTCAAAACCAAACAAACCCTGGGGAAAAGAAATTTTTTGATTTTCATTAACCTCAACGGAGCCAAAGGCCTTTGTAGCTACTTTCAAACTATACTCCTTTTAAATATATGAAAACTAACGCAGGAAATCCAGCAGGGTGGTAGGCAGTATTCTGGCAGCCGTCTGCAGGGTTGCCCTATGTGCAAAATCCATCATGCTGAGTTCTGTAGCGGCAGTAACCATATTTACAGCAGATTCCCGTGCAAGCATGGCAGTTACATTTGGGATCTCATCGTTAAGTCTCTGCCAGGTCATCATTGCCCTCTCATGCCGGCTGCCCACCTCGGTAAGCCTTGCCCTTACATTTCCCATGGCAAGATCGATGCCGCCTATTCCCTGACTGCCGATAAATTCCTGATCTCCCCTGTACAAGGCATCCCGGAGGCGGATCACCATGTCAAAGAGGGAACCTCCCCCTACCCTTGCGCCCGGCGACCAGTTGGGGGCAGCCGGATCATTATTCGGCTCAATTATACCCAGTTCGTAAAGGGTGCTGGAACCCTGCCTGTCTTCCATTCTTATCAGGTGGGCATTTGTTCCTGTAAGCACCAGCCCCCTGCTTTCGATATCTATTGATGCCCTTACAGGAGCCCCGGATTCATTGATCCTGGCAACAACGGCAGGAAGGGTATCGCCCAGTTTAACCGGGATCTCATAATCGTTAATAAAAAAAGCACCGTCAGATTCTGCACGCCAATTGGACGAATCAATATTACTGAAAATCTGCATCCTTTCCGCCCAGAAAGCCTCCCCTCCGCCAATATCCAGCTCTGTATAGGAGCCGTTTGAGATTTCTGCTGACCTCGCTGGTCCTGCACCCCTGTACTCCACATCTACAACAAGGAGTTCACCTGCTCCGTCCACAGTGCCTTCTACTATTCTGAACGGCTGGGTAAAGGATCTGTCTCCTGCAAATAACTGCTGTCCGTCAGGTCCGGCAGAATTGGAAATATCTACAAGTTCTTTTAGGAGTTCATTAACCTCTATTGCCATCATCTGTGTTTCTTCACGGGTATAAATACCATTGGCTCCGGTTACAGCAAGCTCCCTTATTCTGTGCATTATATCCAGGGATCTCATTAACTGAATGTCTATCTGGTTATAATGATCCATGGCGTATAACACATTGTTCTCAAAGCGTTCCAGCCTGGATAAATAGGAATCGTAGCGGACTGCCCGTGCGGCTGCCAGGGGATCATCCCTTAAATTGTTCAGCCTGTTTCCGCTGGAAATTTGATTATTGATATTATTAAGTGCGTCTTCCTGCCTTCTCAGAAAAAACTGAATATCGTTAAAAGGCATATCCGAGGAAACTCTTCTCATAAATTACTCCAATTTAGTGCGGATAAATATCCGCACATTAAAATCGAACATGAAACGAAGTTTCATGATAACTCCTGTTAAACTCCCATGCGGTTAATTAAGGTATCCAGCATCTGATTTACAACGGTAATATACCTTGCCGCTGCATTATACCCATGCTGGAATCTCAGCATATTGGACAGTTCTTCATCCATGTTTACACCAGAGATGGACTGTCTTTCATCATGAAGGTTCTTCATAATCCTCGCCTGGGTCTCAAGTTCCAGCATGCTCTGCTCACCCAGAAGCGCAATACGGCCTACAGAAACTGCAAAATAATCATCAAAGGTTCTGTACTGCCCCACCATTACTTCGGAATTTCTAATTGATGCTATTGCCAGGGCTGCTTCACCGTTGCCGGAATTTGCAGGCCTTCCGTTAACGCCGAAACCTGCCGCAACAGAAAGAGGATCCCGCAATAAATTGGGATTAATGTGAATCCAGCCGGAGGGATGCGCAATGGGAGCAACTTCCCAGGATCTTTCATCACCCCTCAGTGCATCTACTGCATCCGCCCTGGTCCAGCTATATGCTCCATCCGGTCCTGAAGCCTGCAATAGTCCTGCATAGCCTTCCAGGAACCGCCCTGAATCTTCTATATGGCGTATAACAAAGTCGGGGTTTTCCCAGCTTCCTGAGGGAGTGGCTGTCATGGTTAAAAAGCCGTCCCTGTTTATCCTCGCAGTAACTTCAGAACCGGAATTGTTAATTCTGGTCACTACATCTGCTACGGTATCTGTCGCATAATATGGAATATGCCTGAAGCCGGAATCGGAGGAAAGGGTAATAACCCCTTCCAGGCCTATCTGCGCACGGTTTTCCAGTGCATTACTTCCTGTAACTCTGAATATATAGCTGGAATCGTATTCACCGTCCCCTGATCTGTCATAATTACCCCTGACATTGGTAACAAAGGGGTATTCCATAAAGAACCTTTCCCCTGTTACACCGTTTGCTCCGTATGCATTCACATGGATTTCGTTTACAAGGCCTACAAAGTTCATGGTCATATTGTCCAGGGTCTGGATTTCCTGCCTGATCGTATGATCCCGGAGATCAACCAGAGCTCCGATGCGGCCATTGCGTCCCCAGTTCTGGAGTTCCAGTTCCTGCCTGGTTTCGTCCCATAATATTCTAGAGTAACCATTGTCGGGATTTACCGTTATGTCAAACTGCCTCCCAATTCTCCCCTGTACCAGGATCTCGCCATTGGTATGAATCATTAACTCATTGGGATCCCTTTGATCAACTGTGATATTTATCAAGCCCGAAAGCCTGTCTATGAGGAGGTCTCTCCTGTCCAAAAGATCATTTGGATTATCTCCCTGAGCTCTTACCCTTACTATCATGTCATTAAGGCCTGCAATCTGACTGGAAAGGTCATTTATCTGACTCACTGTCATGCGGATTTCTTCATCAGCCCTGTCTTGCAGGGTTTTTAACGTATGGTAACGCTCCTGAATCCCGTCAATGAGGGTTCTCCCCCTTTCAATGACAGCAATACGGGGAGCAGTGTCGGCAGGGTATATAGAAAGTTCCTGCCAGGCATCCCAGAATTCGTCCATCTTTGCCCTTATGGATGTTTCCCCCGGTTCCAGGTATATTCTTTCCATATCTCTTATATAGGGATCTCTCGTACTCCAGTAACCCTCGGCACCTGCCTGTGAAACAATACGCATGTCCAGAAGTTCATCACGTACGCGTTCTATGCTGTTTACTATAACACCCTGCCCTATCTGCCCTGCTGTCTGCGCCCTGTTAAGACCGGGAACATATATGGGCTCGAAGGTGCTGAATTCAACACGCTGACGGGAATAACCATCTGTTCTGATATTAGTAATATTATGACCTGTAACATTAATTGCCTGCTGATGGGCGTCCACTCCCCTTCGTCCAATTTCAATCCCCATGAAAGTTGAAGTCATTTATTTCTCCTAGAATTGGCTGTTAAAAACCATGCTTTTAAGATCCTGCGAAACCTTACTGCCGTTACGGGTATACATTTTCCCGCCTCTTGCAGGGTATACAGCCTCTATATAGGCAGATGCCACTGCCTTGGCTTCATTAAGATATGCCATGAAGTTATCGTTTAATGCCTTAATTTTTAAAGTTTCCATTTTTAATTCCCTGTAAAGCCTGGAGAGTTCTCTCTGTTCTGCGAAGGGAAGTCCGGAAATTTTTGCATAAAAAGGTTTACTTTCATCAGAGTCCAAAATATTAAAGAGCCTTGCCCTTTCCTCTTCCAGGGCAGCAAATTCCTCACCCAGATTCTTGACATCCTCAGTTTTTTCTTCAAAATCCGCCCATTCCCGTGCCAAAACACCTTGCCTCACATTATCCTGAGCCAAAAATATCTTTTTTAGGGCTTCAATCTCCCTCTTAATTACCTCAACACAGGCATCATAATTCCAGATCTCTTTCATCATGCCTCTCCTTTAAAAAATGGAAGTTCTCTCTTTATTTATCGGTTTTTCATTTATGCATATTTAGAGACTGATTGACATATTTTAACTGTTAATTTATGCTTGTAGACGATTATTAACGGAAGTTACCGTTAAAAATGTTTTTATGGTGGATGTAGCTCAGGGGTAGAGTACAAGATTGTGGATCTTGTTGTCGCGGGTTCAAAACCCGTCATCCACCCGGCGATGATGTACAAAAAGCCTGTAATTCTTAGCCAGACTGGTTAATTTATTACAAACTTATTAAGGGTTTTGAAAACTTTTTTGCTAAAGGTACATGGATGTACCTTTAGCAAAAAAGGCGGCCTGGAGTGAGCAAACAGGAGGTTTGCGAATGGAAGGCAAAACCCGTCATCCACCCAATTAATTCCTTAAGGAGGTTACAGACTGGAAGGCAAAACCCGTCATCCACCCTTAAATGGAAAAATTATTTAAATATCCTTGGCTTATTATAATTATAATAGGGATGGTAACAGTATTTTTTGCCATCCAGCTCCCCAGAGCAGAACTGGACAATAACAACATACGTTTCATCCCTGAAGATGATGAATCCCGGCTGATTAACGAATACATAGACGATACCTTTGGTTCTTCATTTTTTATCCTGGTAGCTCTGGAACGGGAGCAGGGAGATGTTTTTGAAATCTCTTTTCTGAACAGGATAAGGGAATTTAATGTCAGGATGGAAGACTTTGCAATTACCGGCAGCATTAATTCCATTGTTTCTTCCGATTATATTTTTTCCCATGATGATGCAATAATTGTAGAGAAACTCCTGGGGGATGACTTCACAGGCAGAGAGGATGAGATTGCCGCTCTAAGGGAGAGGATCCTCTCCTGGGATATATACCGTAATGCTCTGGTTTCCGATGACTTTAAAGCCACCCAAATTTTAATACCCCTGGAGATAGACAGCGAGCAGGCAAGCCGCCCGGAAGTAATAGAGAGCTTTCTTCAGATCCGGGATGTAGCCAAAGAAATGTTTGGTGATTACGGGGAAGTTTATGTTACAGGTCTGCCTGTTATAAGTGCCGTGATTAATGAAGCCATGAGGGCTGACCTAATAATCATGATCCCCCTGGTTATTATTGTGGTTCTTTTAATGCTGTTTTTCTCTTTTAGAAAGTTCTCACACCTTATCCTGCCCCTTCTTTCTGTATTAACAGCGGTGATCTGGTCTGTAGGAGCCATGCCTCTTTTTGGTATAAAGCTCTCAATTGTCTCTACTGTACTGCCGGTGATTCTAGTGGCTGTGGGCAGTGCCTACGGCATACACTTTATCACCCATTACCTGGCGGATGTGGATTCCCTTGAGAACTTGAGCTGGGAAGAACACAGATTAAGGACACTGGGAGTTTCAAAAAAGATAGTTAAGTCCGTGTTTCTTGCAGCTCTGACAACCATGGCAGGTTTTTCTTCCTTCTGCTTTACCAGCGTTATCCCGGTTAGAGAATTCGGTTTCTTTTCCACCTTTGGAGTACTGGTCAGCTTTCTTGTAGCCAGTACATTAATCCCTTCCATCCTAATTATCCGGGGGCCAAAAAAATCTGGCGAGGTGAGAAGAGAGGAAAAAGAAAAAACTACTCCCCTGGATTACAGGATCGCGGGCTTTTTCACTGCCCTTGCCGGAAAAAGAACAGCCATTATTATTGTTATTGTTCTTGTTGTGCTTGTTTCCATTTTTGGAATAACAAGGCTGGAAATTGATAATATTTTTGTGGAGTACTTTAAGGACACGAGTGACATAGCCCGGTCAGATCGCTTTATCCGGGAAAGGTTTGGAGGATCAAAGATAGTCAGTGTGGTTGTGGAAGCCGATAGTACCGAAGCACTCCTTATGCCGGATGTACTGGGTGCCCTGGATGGCTTGGCCTTTCATCTGGAAAACAATGTTCAGGAGGCAGGCAAGGTCATGGGCTTCACAGACCTTGTAAAGCGGATGAACCAGGTTTTTAATGCTGGTGAAAGCCCCCATGGACTTGCACCCAGGCTTTCACAGGACATGGGCGGGAACTTTGGCTTTGGTTTTGATGACTTCGGCTTTGATGACTTTGGCTTTGATGACTTTGGCTTTGACGACTTTGACTTTGATGATATAGATCTTATCCATGCGAATTATGATGAGCCGGAAGAAGAAAGGGAAATAGACCATCTGGGGATTACTTACTACGAAATTCCCCAGGACCCCCAGCGTTACGGAATGAGCCGCCCAGAAGAGCTCTCCCACCTGGTGTCCAACTATCTTGTCTTACTCTCTGCCAATATCTCTGAGTATGCCAACCATCCACTAAGCCCTACTTCCATTAAAACTACGATACAGTTAAGAACGGTGGGCAATATAGACACCCAAAGAGGGGTAGATCAAATTCGAGACTATATCGATCAGCATTTCCCCCAAAGCGTGGATATTATTATAGGGGGAAGTGCCCTGGTAGAGGCCTCGCTCAACCGCTTAGTGGTAGAGTCTCAGATAATTTCTGTTATTCTTTCTATTGTGATTGTCTTTATTATCATTACCATGTCCAATCGTTCCCTTATTGCGGGGCTAATTGGAATAGCTCCCCTCTCGGTCTGTATACTAATCAACTTTGCCATCATGGGCATTACCGGGATCAAACTCAATATAGGGACTTCCATGATGGCAAGTCTCTGCGTAGGCATAGGGATAGATTATTCCATCCATTATCTGGAGGCATATAAAAGAGAGTACCCCGCCGGCGGTAATATACTTTTTAGAACTATTGCCTCATCGGGAAAAGCTATAATTATAAATGCCCTTTCGGTGGGT
>Ga0099364_10006351_pt1 | contig 17236 bp, 19 predicted proteins | sample TergutTh196P3_FD_73070 | JGI IMG/M metagenome (GOLD analysis project Ga0099364, IMG submission 73070) | Microcerotermes parvus P3 segment gut microbial communities from Pointe-Noire, Republic of the Congo - Th196 P3 | ecosystem: Host-associated > Arthropoda: Insects > Digestive system > Gut ... | reverse complement strand
TGGGCGCAATGGGGTCGGATTCGGCGCGGGTGATGATGCTGGTGTAGTTCTCCTGCAAATCTTCGGGGATAAAGCCTTTCGCAAAGGCTTCCTGTATGCCGGGACGCGCCCAGAATGTCGCCGCGCCGAGATTGGGGGCAGAAGCTCCGGGTTGAGTTCGGTAGCCAGTAATCCGATGGCTTTCTGACAATTCCTCCGGCGACATATCGAAATAAACATAGCCGCCAAACCGTTGATCCGAAAATGTTCCGTGTTCATATCGGTTCCCGCTGTTCCATGTAGCATCCATCATGATCCATCTGCCGTCAACATACGCTTCGTTCCAGGCATGACCCTCCCAGCTGGTATATCCCACCAATACAGTTCCCAACACATAAACCGCAGGTATACCGGCGGCGCGGAGCAGATACATGGTCAGCCAAGCGTACCCCTCGCACACGGTATGCTTATACTGCAAAACATCCAAAGGGACTGTATACAACGGCGGTATTTTGCGCGCATACCAATCCATATTATACCATACATTGTCAGCGACCCAGTCGTGTATGGCTGTCATCTTTTCGTAATCATCCGTCATCCCTTCGGTGATGGATTTGGCAAGCGCCGTAATTTCTTCGGGAATGTCCAGGTGCGGCATTTGCGCCAGAAAATCCCGCTTGACTTCGGACTCGTTATATAGAGTTACATTATTCTCAAACCGCTCTATTTCCGCGGCATCCCTCTGCGGATCAAAGACAAAGGCATCACTTTCGGCAAGCGTCGCGGCAAGGCCGGTGATATGGCTTGCCGACGGGATGAGGTTTCCGGAAACATCGAGACGTGTTAGCTCTGTGTTTCGGCTTATATCCAGTTCCGTCAGTCTGTTGCGTCTCACATCCAAACTTGTCAGCGCGGTGTTGTTGCTCACGTCCAGTGCCGTCAGTTGGTTCCTCTCAGCGTAGAGAAGCATCAGCTCAGTGTTGCGGCTTACATCCAATGATGTCAGACGGGTGTTGGTTACGAGAAGTGATGTTAGCTGGGTGTTATGGCTCACATCCAGCGTTCTTATCGGGGTACGGCTAACACCTAAGCTGGTCAGCGAGGTATTGCGGCTCACATCCAGCTCTGTCAAGCGGTTACCAAAGACAGTAAGCGATCTCAGCGCGGTATTTCGAGTCAAATCCAATGTTGTCAGATTATTGCCTGACAAACTACTTGTAATTAAGATTCTAAGCATTTCCAGCGAGGTATTGTGGCTCACATCCAGCGTCCGTAAGGGGGCTTCGTTGATTTCAAGTGCTATTAGAGCGGTATTGTTGCTTACATCTAACATCGTTAATGTGGGAGCAGTCACATAAAGTTCCATCAGCGCGGTGTTCCGGCTCACGTCCAATGTGGTTAATGTGGGGGAAGAGACACGTAAACCTGTCAGCGCGGTGTTGTTGCTCACGTCCAGCGCCGTCAGTTGGCTCCTCTCCAACGAAAGCCATGTCAGCGCGGCATTTCGGCCCACATCAAGCGTTGTTAGCGGAGTGTTGTAGATATTCAGCGCTGTCAGCGCCGTGTTGCGGCTTATATCCAGCGTGGTTATCTGCGCGTTATACACATTCAGCCCTGTCAGCGCGGTAAAATGCTCAATGCCCGAAAAATCGGTTATGTTGCTGTCGGATGTTCCAAACCATGTAAGCTCTGCCACATCTGAAACAAGAATATCCCCCGTCGGTTTGCCAATCTGTTCCCGCACCGCCGCCTCAAAGTACGGGTCGGGGAAGGTGATGACGGTCGAGCCTGCGGCCGCGGGGATCAGCGCGAGCATCAGCGCGATTGCGAGGGCGATTGAGGCAATGCGTTTCATAAAATCCTGTCCTTTCTTGATCGCCGCTTGGGCGCGTTCGCAGCCGCGGTGCGCCCCGGCGGCGGGCTGGAGGTTCTTTTGTGCTTTCAGCAGATGTTCCAGCTCACCGTATTTGGCTTGCAGTTCCTTGAGTTTTTCGAGCATAATCAATATCTCCCTAACAACATGAACACCACCGAGAAATACTCCCGCAGATAATAGATATACCGCAGGTCCGCGCGCGGGGTCGGCGCGGCAAGGCCCGTGGCGTCAAGGCCGTTTCTGCGGGCAATCCAGCGGGCGCGGAAGACATGGAACTCGTTTGTCACCATCACCGTTACGGCGCCCTCGGGGATGTAGGCCCGCGCGAAGCGGATATTTTCGCTGGTGCTGGTGGACGCGTCCTCCAAAAGGATGCGCTCCTCCGCCACGCCGCGGGCCGCCAGATACCGCGCCCCGGCGGCGGCCTCGCTAACAGTCGCGCCGGACCCCAGCCCTCCCGTGACGACGGCCAGCGTATCCGGGTTGTCCCGCAGATACGCGGCGGCGGCGTCCAGCCGCGAGGCCAATACCCGCGACGGAGTCTCGCCGCTGATGCCCGCGCCCAGCACGATCAGATACTCCGCGTCCGGCACGGCGTCGGTGCGCGAGCCGGCCAGAATCACAAGCTCCAAAACCGTGAAGCTGAACAGCCACAGGAGGAAACCAGCCTCCATCACGCGGCGGGCGGCGCGGTATACGCGCCCGCCGGGCAGGCCCGCGCCGGACGCCCGCCAAAGCCCGCCGTACAGCACGACCGCGCCCCCGGCCGCCAGCAAAAACTGAAACAGGAACGACGCGCCGGCCAGCGTCCGGACAAACAGCACATTCCCCAGCAGCAGGGCCGCGCCCAGAGCGGCAGTCAGCTCCGGCCAGGGGAAACGCCGTTTACCCCGATATCTGCCGTACGAAATTTTCAATCTCTTGTTCGGCATTCCCCTTCATCCCATCCAAGGCCAGCGCGGCCGCGCGCCGGCATCCGGTCAGTTCATCCAGCTCGTCAAACAGCTTTTCACAGGAGCCTCCGGCACAGGTCGCCAGATAGGCCGTGCTTTTCGCGCCCGTCTGGGCCCGCAGAAACACGCGCAGCGGCGGCGGCGCCCGGCCCGCCCATACCGGCGTGGCAATGACGACGCGGTCATAGGCGGCGAAATCCACGGGGTCGCCGGACAGCAGCTTCGGATGCCCGCCGGACAGCGAGGTGAAAACCGCGCGCAGGAACCCGGCGGGTCCGCCGTATCCGACGGCGGGCCGGACGCGCACGATGCGCTCGTCGCCTCCCATCAGGCGTTTCAGCGTCAGGACCGCCGATTCCGTCCTCGATGTGCGGGAAAAGTATACATACAGCGTCCTCACTGCAATCCCTCCCATTCCTTGTATGCCGCCTGCCACGCGGCATGGGCCGCGGCCCGTTCCTCCAGCAGAACGGTCAGCGTTTCTCCGTCGGAGGCATGGACCTCCATCTCTGCGTCCAGCTCCCGCTCGCGCTGATCCAGCTCCGCCAGACGGCGTTCGAGCGCGCGGGCGCGCTTTTCCGCTTCGCGGGGCGCGGCGCGGCGGTCGGGCGGGGCGGAGCGCGGCGGCCTCGCGCGCGGCGGCTCCGGCGCGGCGGCGGACGCCCTATAGCTCTGGTAGGCCTCGTAGCCGCCGGCAAAATCAGTCACGGCGCCGTCCTTGATTTCCCATATCCGCCGCGCGAACCGGGCGATGAAATAACGGTCGTGCGAGATGAACAGCATCGCGCCCTCATAGCTTTCCACCGCCTGCTCGATCCACTCGCGGGAGGCGATGTCCAGATGATTGGTCGGCTCGTCCAGCAGCAGCAGGTTGACGGCCCCGCCCATCAGCAGGCAGAGCTTCAGGCGGCTTCTTTCCCCGCCGGACAGAACCTCGACCGTCTTGAACGCCTCTTCGCCGCGAAAATGGAACCGGCCCAGCCGGTCACGCGCCTCCTGCACGGAGCAGTCCGCCTCATAGAGCATCGTGTCCAGCAGCGTCCGCCCGGGATGGTCAAAGACAACCAACTGCGGCATATAGGCCGCCTTGACGGACGGGCCCGGCGTAACGCGCCCCGTGTCCGGCGCCAGATCGCCGGTGATGAGCTTCAGCAGCGTGGTCTTGCCCGCGCCGTTATCGCCCAGCAGGGCGATGCGGTCGCCGGGACGGATCGCGGCCGTCAGCCCGTCCAGCAGCTTCACCGGGGCGGCCGCGTCATACGAAAAGCTCACATCCGACAGGCGCAGCAGATCGTCGGCCAGAAACCGCGTTTCGGCAAAGCGTGCCGTCAGCGGGCGGGGCTTTACGGGCTTATCCGTGGTTTTCAGGCGTGCGGCGCGTTTCTCGATGGCAAACGCGCGGCGATGGAGCTTGTCGTTCCGGCCGGCGTAGTCGTGCATCCGGCGGGCCGTGGCCTCCAGACGCTTGACCTGACGGCTCTCCTGCTCCCAGCGGGCCAGGTGTTCCTGATACAGGCGCTCCTTTTCCGTCACGTAGAAGCTGTAATTGCCCGAAAACGACCGCGCCGCGCCGCCGTCCAGCTCGATGACGCGGCGCACACAGCCGTCCAGAAAGAACCGGTCGTGCGAAACGCACAGCGCCGTGCCTTTGTATTGCTCCAAAAACTCTTCCAGCCATTCCATCGAACGGATGTCGAGGTGGTTGGTCGGCTCGTCCAGCAGCAGGATCGCGGATTGCTCCAAAATCAGCCGCGCCAGATTGACGCGCGTCATCTCCCCGCCGGAAAGCTCCGCAAACGGACGCCCGGTCAGGGCGTCGGGCAGATTCAGCCCCGCGCGCGCGCGCGCCAGGCGCACGCCGGCGCTGAAACCGTCCCGGTCCTCAAAGGCGTGCTGAAGCTCACCGTAGCGCGTCAGCGCGGACGGGTCCTCCGCGCAGCGCGGGGCCAGCGCGTCCATCTCCGCCTGCATGGCGGCAAGCTCCGCGAAGGCGGATTCCAGCACTTGCAGGGCCGTCGTTCCGGGCGGATACACGGGAATTTGGCTCAAGGCCCCGACGCGCTTGCCGGAGGCAAAGGAGATCACCGCCGGGCGTTCCGGGTCCGGCCCGCTGTCCGCGCGCTCCTCTCCGGTCAGCAGGCGCAGCAGCGTGGTTTTCCCGGCCCCGTTCGGTCCCAGCAGCCCCACATGCTCCCCGGCCTGCACATCAAAGGATACGCCGCGCAGCACGTGGTTTGCGCCGTAGTATTTGTGTACATCGCGTATGGATATGTCAATCATAGTTGTGAATGGCGGGCGATGAACGGCGGGCGCCGGGCCGCGGGTTCAGCCGCCCGGCGCCCAGCCGTCAAAATTCATGCCTACTCCGTCCGCTCTTTCCCGAACGCGAACACCGCGAGGGTCCCGGGGCCTGTGTGCGCGCCGATGCAGCAGCCCAGCGGATGGATGATCACCTGTTCGATGTTCATGGTCTTTTTCATTTCCTCGACGATGAACCGCGCCTCGTCCTCGCAGTCGCCGTGGCTGACGGTCACCGTATGGACGAGGTCCGGGTCCGACAGGGCCGCCGCCTCCGCCGCCATCGTGGTCAGGCTCTGCTTGCGCCCGCGCACCTTGCCATGGTTGAGCAGCTTGCCCTCCGGCGAAACATGGAGCATCGGCTTGATGCCCAGAAGCGAGCCGACGATGGCCGAGGTTTTCGACACGCGCCCGCCCCTGTGCAGGAACATCAGGTCGTCCACCGTGAAACGGTGGTTGACGCGCAGCGCGTTTTTCGCGGTGAAGTCCACGAGATCGTCCAGACTCGCGCCGCCGTCGCGCAGCTTGCGCAGCGCGTCCACCAGCAGTCCCAGCCCGAGCGACACGCACGCCGCCTCCGGCGCCTCGATGCGCCGGTCAGGGTATTTTTCCAGCAGCTCGGCCCGCGCCATGCAGGCGGACTCATAGGTCGCCGACAGCGCAACGGTCAGCCCGACATAGAAAATGTCCTTGCCTTCCTTCAGGGCCGGCTCGAAGAACTCAGTGAAGCGGGCGGGCGGGATCTGCGAGGTCGTGGCAAGCTCCCCCTCGCCCAGGCGGCGGAAAAAATCCTTCGCGCTGAGTGAGCCGTCGTCCGGCAAAGTCTCCGTCCCGATGTTGACGGAAAACGGCACGCATGGGACATTGTGTTCTCGGTAGTAGCTCCACGGCAGGTCCGCGGAGGAATCGGTAAACAATACATAGCTCACGGTTTACAGCTCCCTATTCAAAATATTCAGTCGCGCTAGAGGTTGAGATCCGAAAGATATTTCTTAATGCCCGGCGCGGCTTCCTCCACGGGGGCGCTGATGGAAACGGTGAATTCGATCCCGTTGACCTCCCCGAACCGTTCGCACCAGTTCAGAAAACGGTCGCACTCCTGCATGTCGCTGTTGCCGGCCACCTTGAACAGGCTGTCGATGAAAATGCGGTTGATGTCATAATTGCCGGCGTAGAGTCCCGTGATGAAGCCGCGAAGCACCTGATAACTCCTGATCTCATAGGGAACCGTGTCGATCAGGCGCGCATCGTAATGGACGTCGTAGGTCAGCTTTTTCCCGTGTTCCAGACACACGACCGCCCCGTGCGCCTCCTTGACCGCCCCGTTCACAAGGTCGATCATCTGCTTGGTTTTCCCCGAGCCTTTCAGGCCCATAATGACCGAAACCAACGCATATCAAGCCCCTTTCCATATTTATGTTCATACCCTGCGGGTACAAAGCCCAAGCCGTAGCTTTCAGTATACCATAGCCTTGGCCCGTATGCAACGGTAAACTCTTTTCGGGAAGGGCAAGAGTTCTAAATCCAAAACACAAAAGGCTCTTGACGCGCCTAATGAGTATCACGATGCTCACCGTTCCAAGCTTGCTATGTACGATGCCGCCGAAGAATATTTGCGCGAAGTTTTGCAGAAACACAATCCCTCCGACATGATTACCAAGCTCGCGCCCGTGCGCCACAACCCGAAAGCCCGATGTCCGCGTTGGGATAAATTCATTTGCGAAGTGATGTGCGGTGACATGGAGCTTGCGGCGTATCTTCAAAAGGCGTTGGGGTACGCGCTTACGGGACTGACCGAGTACGAAATATTCTTTATCCTCCACGGCGACAAAACCCGCAACGACAAAACCACGCTGATAGAAACGGTTGCTAATATTTTGGGCGATTACACCCGAAACGCACAAGCTCAGTCTTTAACAAAGCGCGGCGTGGACGGAGCGGCGGCTACGCCCGATATGGCACGGCTCAAAAGTGCAAGGCTCGTCACAGTTCCCGAACCCGAAAGGGGTTGGAGTTGAATATCGCTCTCATTAAACAGCTCACAGGCGGCGACACCTACACGGCGAGATTCCTTAATGCGAACCCGTTTGAGTTCAAGCCGGAGTTTACCCTTTTCATAAACACCAATCATCTGCCGCGAACGGCTGATGATACCGTATTCACATCGGGTAGGGTAAAGATTATCCCGTTCGACCGCCATTTTTCCGAACAGGTGCAGGATACAGGGCTAAAGAAATATTTCCGCAAAAGCAATAATAAATCCGCCGTCCTCAACTGGCTTAGGATGGTTATCGGCTTCTTCTTGAAAAAGGTTTCGATACCCTGTCCCGCGTGGATGCGGCGATTGAGGTATACCGCTCCGAGGCTGATATTATCGGCGTGTTCCTGTCGGAACATACCTGCGGGAAGGAAAACGGCAGGGTGGCTACTTCTGAATTATACGCCGTTTATGCCGATTGGGCTAAAGCCAACGGCTATAAGCCTTTGAGTAACCGCAGTTTTACGATGGATATTGGTCGCCGTCTTGAAATCCGTCGTACGGGTACGGACGGGCGCGTGGTTATCGGGATTGCGGTAAAAAGTTAGGGTGGCGGCATATATCGTTCACTTCGGACATATCGGACACCGGAAATGGCGAGACCGCGGTCCACACCTTCGGTGTCCGAAGTGTCTGTAGTGTATGTTGGTTGAGGTCAGCTTTACAAAAAAATAAATAATGTAACCCTGTGTCCCTCGGAACACAGGGTTAGATATGGACGCGCGTCCATATCTAACCTGCACAAGGTACGTCAAATGCGGCGGGGCTTCACAATCCTTTTCCCCGCTGGTAAATCACAGAATCTCTACTTGTATTCTTTACTTATCGTCATGCGTAAAAACCTTAAAAGTTCGTTTGATTATCATCAGCAAAAGCATAATTGTCATAAACGATAACGCTAAAATGAGCGTTGTAAATATCCGTGTAGCGATGCAATTTGAAGTAAACATCAGTATTGCAGATAATATAATCGAAATGAGCGAAAGAACAGAAGCTGTCACTATCGAAACAAACGTCTGTTTTATAACTTTGCTTTCCACTTCATTGTTACTATCCTTTTTCCCCACGAGAATCGCCTGAAACGCAAATAGCAATGTAAAAATTAACGAGAATGCTGTTGTTAGGATTTGTGCGAGGTCTTTTGTGATAACAAAGCCACGCCAAAAGCATATTACAAGCGAAAGCACAATCGGACAAACCACAAAACTAAATATATCTAAAATTGAAATGCGTTTTCTTCTGTTATTTATGAACACCTTAAATTGTGCCGAAAATATGCTTGAAATGTTACTTTTGCTATTAAATAGCATTGCAACTAAGCAAATGACTATTAATGCCAAAAACAAATATTCCATTCTCAAAAAATCTTCAATTTTCACGAAACACCCTCCACAATTTTCTTATAATAAGCGTCAGTGCTTGTTAGGAGCGAATTTACAAAGTCAGATGTATTCAATACGCCTGTTATATTATATGCTCCGATGAGATTTTCCATCTCACCAAATTGAATTTTTGAAACTATTCTATTTCCTATTTTCAAGTCAATGACAGCGTCATTGAAATGGTCACGGTTGTCATCTCCCAAACATTTTGTAGATATTTGTGCAAATGCGGTTGCTTTGTCTATGCGGTTGCTTCTTAAATCTTCAACGATGCTTTTAATCGGATTGCTTTCATCTGCCTTCAGATTAATTACCATGCTTTGAACAACCCTGCTTTTCGTCTTTTGCTTTTTTTTAGTATTATCCAATTCATCAGCAATATCACTGGGCTCGCTAATTGGTACGCGCCATTTAAGATTTATTTGTGAAGCGGTAGCGCTTTCGGTGCCAGAATATTGATTTATTGGCACTTGAAGTTCCATATCAAGTTTCATACCTTTTTTACGCAAAACATTATTTGCAGTTTCCATAAATACGGTTTTGCAACCCGATGTTCCCTTTCGATAAAATATAGCAATATTGGTTTCGTTATTATCGTAAAACACCACGTTATAGTCATATAATGCAATGGCTTCCTCTTTGTTATACTTGCGAACCTGGTTAGTAGCGCGCTCTAACATGGTAAATGATTCTTGCTTCCCTGCGTTAGGTTGTATGTGTATTCTTTTAATATTGTTGGGCAATGTTTCTGTTGAGGCAGTTTGAGTGAGTTGAATTGCCCTGTCTGCATTTTCTCCTATCGCAAGCGAGGAAACACCACCTATATAATCGCTTATAAATTCAGATAGCGAATAATCTGGTTTATCACCGTTTTTTATTGCTTCTTTCATTTTATCGGTGTCAATCGGATTATTTCGCTCCATGTAGCTGAAAGTGCATTTATAAGCGGTTAATGAGTGCGTGATTGCCATTGTTGGTTCCTCCTCCAGTATTTGTTTTATGCGCCAATGTTATTTGTTCGTTCATAATCGCCCTGTTTCGCTATCAATATTGACCGTTCATTTTCGCATATTCATCATAGGCTATTTCGTCCATATTTGCTACATATTCCACGGTGGAAAAACACCTTTTTATGTTTGGGTGTCTCGAATCGTCAACATCATGCCATTTTTGATAATATTCGGCGGTCGGCTCAACAGAGCGAAGCAAAACGGAACCAAAACATCTCCACAGTTTGCGACGCTCCTGTCGTTCACGCTCTAATCGTGCTTCACGCTCGGCAAGAAGCATCTCTTTATATTGCCGATACTGCATAAACCCATCGTGTCCTAATGCGGCATAAAGAATAATTTCATTACTGTTCATTTTTACCTCCTTCATAATACAGAGAATATCTGCTCTGCAATCCGCTTAACCACCGGAACACATACAGAATTTCCAATTTGCCTGTAAGCATCGTCCACCGTTATCGTATTCGGGAAACCATAATCGGCGGGGAAACCTTGAAAATCAAGGCACTCCCGATGTGTCAGTTTTCGTATTCCAAAATCGTCACAAACAATCGGTACACGGTCGGGGTAATACCCCATGTTTGCCGCTAATGTCGGGCAATAGTGATTGCGAACTCTTATCAAGCCCTTGTCAGAAATACGATATATATAATCCAGCTCAAAGATTCTTTTGCCGTATTTCTGCACAACATCCGATTCTGCTTTGTAATAGTACGTGCCATGCTTTTTCTCACCCCTGTCAACAATGTCGTTAATGCCTATCGTTAAATCAATCGGTTCGGGAAAGCGGAATCGCTCACACATATCGTAGTCAAGAAAAGCGACTATGAAAATCCTGCTTCTTGGCTGCGGAAGGTTTCCGTAAACGTGTGCATCCATAACACGATAACGCACAGCGTACCCGAACTGAGCGAGCGAACTATATATGACGAGAAAAGTCCGCCCATTATCATGCTCAACTAAATTGCTAACATTTTCCAAGAAAATAACTTTCGGACGCTTAACATCGACTATGCGGGCAATCTCGAAAAACAAATTGCCGCTTGGTACGACCTTACGAATATCGGATTTGTTCAATCGATCGCCACTTGATGTATTTTTCATGCAATTCGGTTTCTTTTTCACAACAGCTCTCATCGATACAAGCAATACACGGTAATATAATTGATTTGCATATAGGACAAAGGCTCGCTTGGCAAATTGGAACATTAAAAACTTCGCTATTACAAGTATTGCAATAGACGTCAAAGTAACAAAATCCGAAAAATTCTTTGCTATCTTCGATTGTTCCAATAACTTCTAATTCCATCATTTGTCACTCCTTTTTTACAACGTTTCAAGCGTTTTGTAAAACACTTGCTCTGATGTCATAACTTGCTTTTCAAATGAGATTTGATTAGTTGGGTCGTAAATAATATTCATTGTGGGTATTTCATTAAGGTTGCTGATAATGGCTAATGCGTATTGACTCGTATATTCCAGAGCCCTATTGTATTCTGTTTTTGTCATTCTGATATGCCCGTGAGGTTCTCGTATCCCTTTAACTTCTGCCAAGTAGACAATACCTGTTGCCGTGATTTGAAAATCGTAACCATCGCCAAACAAGCGGGCATCTTCTAATGAAGCGGATGCAAAATTGCTTTCAGTTGTATAGTTGTTAATGAAATAGCTTTCCGCTTCAATCCCTGTCATTTGAAGCTGTTTGTATCGAGAACGAACTATCGGGCGCACGTTTTGTATTATGGTTGTGTCGGCTATTGCGTCTGCAATGGAAAGCCGCGTCACCTCGGCATATTCCTTTACACCGAGGTTTCCAAATAGGGCATCAATATAATCCTTGCGATGTTTGTATGTATCTCCTTTTTGCCACCAACCCCGACGCTTTCCCCCTTCAGTCATTCCGTCAAATAAATCTTGACGGTTTTTGACAACGCCGACAGTTTCCGCGACGCCAATATCAACCATATAATTGTAGAATGATGTCTTTGTCGAAAAACTAAACTCGGCAACAAATTCATTGTTAAATTTCGATAGACCATAGCCTATCAAATTAAGCGTATCGTAATTCTTATGTCGATTTGATTTAGACGGCACACGAACAACTCCTATCCATATAAGCGGGTTTAGCCGGGTCAAGTCTTTTATATATTTGGCTTATCTTTGTTGCGGTTTTTATTTGTAGCTCAACGGGCAAATCTGCCGTAAAAGCATTTTCGCCGGGACGGATATGCTCCAATCGGCACACAACAGTTTCCGACTGCTTTGTCCGCTCATTATTCGGAGCATCAAATGCAATAGGCGGCCTTTCAATCGCCGCACGGCAGGAGTTATCTATGTTGGCATACGGCAAAGTTGACGGAACGCGATACGTTACGCTTTCTGTATTGCGTATGCCAACTATGATGACGCGATGACGCATTTGCGGAACGCCGTATTTCTCGAATTTATATAAATGCGGTGTAACCCTATATCCGGCATCTCTCATTTCGTTAAGGATTTGTATAAACGCTTTGCCATCATTCGCCGTTTGCAACCCGCCTACGTTTTCTGCGAGAAACCACCTCGGTTGAAAAATTCTAAGTGCCTTTATTCCATAAGAATAAAGAGGCCCGAAAGTGCCGTCCAAGCCTTTTTGTTCACCAACAACGCTGTAATCATTACAGGGAAACCCAAAAGCAAGCGCGTCAATATCACCTTCGTCACCGATGTCTTTTTCAATATTCAGCTTCCGTATATCGCCCCACACAACTCCGCTCTGCCCTTGTGAACAGATGTTTTTTGAGTATGTATCACAATTATCTTGGTCATAATCAGTCGCCCATTGATGTGCAATGCCAAAATCGGGATTGTCTATTTGTGCAGTCGTTGCACCATAGGCTATCCCGCCCGGTTCACAAAATAGTTCGCCAAGTCTAAATTGACCCATAGGATTCACCTCGCTTATATTCGCTTGCCGCCCGCCAACACGAACGCCCGCTCAAATTTGACTCCAACCCCAATTTCGTCTAATTTTCTAATCGTAAAACTTTCTCGTTTCATTTTAGCATTTAACGCTTGCGAGGATTGCCCTGTTCTCCGCGCCAACTCTGCCTTGCTAATATTTAACCTTGCACATAGCATACGGATTTGGTCTGAAATAGTCATGGCAACACCTCACCATTTATATCTTACATCAAATAGTTTAGCTTGTCTAGTTTAGCTTGTCAATATATATTTTTAGCTCCGAGATCCATGCTGGGCTACATCATACAAAATGTGAACAAAGTGTAAATTCTGTGTGAGGTTAAAAATCGTCCTTGACAAACTGACCCAAAGGGGGCTGTATCCTATGAATGGCAAGTATTACGGCGTTTATGACATAAAGAATGAGGATAGCTGTGTCGGCGTTTTTGAAAGCACTCGCGAAATTTGCGCCTTCTTCGGCGACATCCGAGAGAAGCGGGTATCCTGCGCCATCAGCCGCAAAAAACCGTTAGCGTTCAAGTCTGAGCGGTACTGGGTGGAAGTTTTTCAGGAGGTCACCGAGAACGGTGTGCGCCGCAGACTTTGGCGGGAGTTGAGGTTGAAGATATCGGTTAAAGTTGACGGGGTCTATGTGCGGGAAGATCGGCGGGTGGAGTGGCGTTGGTTTGCGAGTGGGTTGGAGGATGCTGTTGGGAGGTTGGGGTGAGGGAGTATTTCAATTTCCAGCATATGGCTTGCTAAATTCCCAAAGCGTTTCGACTTGTCTCTTATATGTGGCATATAGTTTTTCTCCATTAAAAACCTCTACATGAGGACAATGTTTTGTTATTGTATTGACAAGATTTTGACGTGCTATTATGTATCCCTTGGATGTGTTTATGTCTATTGCCGTGTAAGTCATGGGCATTACGAAGTCAATAACGCGCACCTCGACATTCGACTTTTTTGAAAGTTTATCTAGGTACGTGTTTCCGGCTATTTCACGAGACAATTCTTCTTCTGTTGACTGCATATACATTGTGGCAAACGCACGCAAATTCTCTGCATTATTGGGGTTCAACAGCAACAATTGAATGGTTGCTTCAATTCCTAATTCGTCAATATCTGTGTAAATGTGTCCTAGAACATTCAATGTAGCCCCTGAAATAAACAGGCTTTTCTTTGCCTTGTTTTCAGACAGTTGTTTCCTAAAATCTATCTTCTCAATGGCAGGGAAGTAAATTTTTGATGATGTATCGCTAGATGTAGAGCCGCCTCTTATCCAACCAGCAGTCTCTCTCATTGCCTTTGTTTGATTCGCAACGGCGCGTTGAACTTCGTATTTGAGATCACTGCTGTCGCTCCATCGAGCTGCGCTACGCCGTCTATTGTCACAAGCGGTGTCGATAAAGGCGTTTAATTTATCTTGTTTTTCATGGTCTGCACGATCATTCTTCAAATCCCAGTCTATATGCTTTTTAGTTTGAGGCAACGTTTTCCAGTTTTTATGCGCAATAACAATAATTGGCTTGCCTAGAGAATGGGCATACTCAAACTCACGTTGTGTAAAACTTATTTTCCTATCTACAACATCCTCGTCTTTACAATAACTTCCATATCGTCCGCCGATAAGCAATAAATAGAAATCACAAGCCTGTATCTCATCAGTAATAACAGCCCAAGGCTTACGCGCCCCTGCAGTAAACAGTTCCATCCCTCGAGGGAAACAGCTGCAGTTTAATAGAACATCGGCAATAAGGCGGCGCTCCGTCTGTAAATCTTCAAATGTTGAGCTTACAAAAACCGAAAATATTTTATCCATGTTCAACTTCTCCTTTATATCAAACACTCATCCCAACCTCATCGTAACACACCCACACCCAAAACACAATCCCAAATCCGACAAAATATTCCCCCCACCCCCACGGCATATCCCATCCCACCACCGTACCCGTTCCATCCGGCGTAAGCGGTGAGCCGCTATCGGTGCTCCCTGTGTCCGCAAAGTAGAGCGGATTTAAGTAGAGCCCGTCTTTTAGGAGCTCAAAATGCAGATGCGCCCCGGTAGAGTTGCCTGTGCTGCCGACCGTGGCGATAATGTCGCCCATCTTTACTGTTTGCCCCACGGAAACGAGAATGGTGTTCGCGTGGGCATACTTTGTGATAATCCCATGCTCGTTTTCTATTACAACCACATTGCCATAACCGCCGGAATTGCCCGCGAATGTTACTATGCCGTCCTGTGCGGACATATTGCCGTGAGCCTTTTGTTTGCGTAAGCAGGGCATAGTGTGCGTTGAATAGTGCTTGTAGGTCAGCGGAGATTGCGCCGAAACCGCCGCCGCCCGCACTGCCGAATAATCCAACCATAGATGCGGCAATAAATATAACCGCAAGCACCAACAGCACAATAATCGTAATGATGGGGTGACGGATTACAAAGTACCCCGTGGCTTTTACTGCCCTTGCGGTAATTCTGCCTACTTCCTTTGCCTGCTTTGCCGCCCGTTTAGATTTCCGTGCTGCTTTAGCATATAGTTTTTTGCTCCTGCGTTTCTGCATTGCGCGGGAAAGTGGGGCTTTGCGGGTGCGTTTATCACGCGCCCTCAGCCTCTTGCGGCTCATATCTCTACCGCCTGCGTTTCAGACAACCGTGTCGTGAGTAATGAATACAGCTCGGTATCCTTTGGGAATCTATCCACGAATGGGATAATCACATTGCCGTAGAATAGCAGACCTTCGCCTGCGTTGGAGTGGGTGACATAGGACAGTTGGTGCGGGGAAATGCCGAGCTGCTTTGCGAGAATCGCCCTGTCGCCTCCGGCTTGATTGAGCATATAAATAAAGTCCGAATTTTCAAGAATGTTCTCAATTTCCCTGCTTGCTAATAAATCCTTGACGTTTTGTGTAAGACCGGATGGAATCCCGCCCCATTTGCGGAACCGTTTCCATATTTCCACCGAGTATGCCGCCGTCTGTTCTTCTTTTAGGAGCAGATGAAACTCATCTTGGTAGAACCATGTGGTCTTTTTCATGGCACGGTTAGTTGTAACCCTGCCCCACACTTGGTCTTGGAGGATTAACATACCGAGCTTTTTAAGCTGTTTGCCGAGTTCTTTGATGTCGTAGCAGACAAGCCTATTGGCAATGTCCACGTTGGTATGGTGATTAAATACGTTGAGCGAGCCTGTGACATAGATTTCAAGTGCCGTGGCAAGACGTTGTGCCTCCGATTCGGCTTGCTTGCGGAGAAGGTTATATAGGTCTTGGAGCAGGGGCATTTTCTCCGGGGCGGGGTCTGCGAAATACTCCCGATAAACAAGCCGCACACAGCGGTCTATAATTGTCTTTTCCACAGGTTCAAGTCCGGTCTTACCGCCAACAATCAATTCGCAGAGGGATAATATAAAGTCGCTTTTGAGGGTGAGCGGGTCGTCTTCATCTGAATAGTCTACGTTAATATCCATTGGATTGATGTACTGCGTACTTGTAGACGATAGCTTAATCACTTGCCCGCCAAGCCTGTTCACAAGCGGGAAATATTCGGCTTCGGGGTCTGATATGATAATGTCGTCCGTTGTGAGCAGGAACACATTAACAATTTCACGTTTCGCGCTGAATGATTTGCCCGAGCCGGGCGTACCGAGGAACAGACCGTTCGGGTTATATTGTCAAGGACGTTTTTTGACCGGGAAAAATATTTACAATTTTGGGGGTTGATTTATACGTTCATTCGTATTATAATAGCAGAAGAATGTTTGTGAGGTTTTACACATGGAACTTGAATGGATTACACCATAACACGCGACAGAAAAAATAATGGTCGAGTCGCACAGAAACACCATGACTTAAATAATCTCGAAAGGAATTGAACTTGATGTCTGATAAAAGAAAAGGCTTTGCGGATTACCGTGTTGATGCTCATAACTGGATTACGTTGACTTCGGGAGAGTATTATCCCGATATTCTTCAAGATGCGTGTGAGTTGTACAAGCCTGTCTTGGTTCTTTTTGGTCAAATAATGAAGCGAAGCGAAACATCCGAGCGGTTATTCATGGACTTGTGCGATACTGCTGATGGATGGATGCGTGTACAATTGGCGCGAGTATTCAGGAAATATGTAAGCCCGGACACGCCTGTCGAGTTGCTAAAAAAGAAAACACAAGCCCAAAAAATATGTGAACAGTTTGGAAATCGTTTTCGCCCGATAAATGAGGTACAAGCTGCTTTTGCAAGCCGTCCGATTCCAGATGAAGCACTTTGTGCTGTGCTTTGGGAATATAAAGACCGTGGGAAAAAAGGTTATGATTTAACTGAAAAATTTTTTCTTATGCTAAAAGAGCAATTGCCGATGTTTTCTATTACTGGACCTGAACGCGCTGGAAAGGATATCTTACTAGGAACCATATTTGAGGATTATCCTAATCCAAAACGTCCTGTTGATTTTGTAATATCAAATTCAGGCGGTACATTGGCAGTTGGGCTTGCAAGATATGACTCTGATAGAGGCGGCGCGCAAGAAGATGACCGCACGGGGGGCTATGCAAACTGTGCAGATGAGATTTTAACTTATTGCCGAGATAAAGAATTGGATATAAAAGTAGTATTTCTAAATGACGGACCAGGCTTGCTTCTCGGTTCTATGTGGTCTGATTATTCTAATCTTGAAAATCGATGGGATAATAAAATTCGAGTTCTTACACTCCGAATGGTTCCAGAACGATTAACCCAAGCATGGCTTGAAAATAAGGAGTAAT
>Ga0099364_10006350_pt1 | contig 17237 bp, 17 predicted proteins | sample TergutTh196P3_FD_73070 | JGI IMG/M metagenome (GOLD analysis project Ga0099364, IMG submission 73070) | Microcerotermes parvus P3 segment gut microbial communities from Pointe-Noire, Republic of the Congo - Th196 P3 | ecosystem: Host-associated > Arthropoda: Insects > Digestive system > Gut ... | reverse complement strand
AAACGCGATTTTATTATAAAATGTGTAGGTATCAAATATGCCGCAGTGGCGGAACTGGCAGACGCCCAGGACTTAAAATCCTGTGATGGCAACATCGTACCGGTTCGATTCCGGTCTGCGGCACCAGTCCGAGTGTCCATAAAGGAATTGAGTTCTTTATGGACACTCGGTTTTTCTATGCAATTTTGCCGGTAGCATCGTAAGCCACGGTAACGCCCTTGCGGGTCTGCATTTTAACATCCGGCACAGGTAGCGATAACGCCTCAGGTATAACGATTTCGCCAACACAGGTATAATGTATCGTCAGCTTTTGCACCCACACGCCGTCAACCTTTTCCGATTGGCATACCTCAATGCGCTCAATCAGCTCACCTAACATTCTCGCGGTCACGCGCTTTCATGGTGTCCAGTTCTTTCTTCTTGCGCTTTATTTCATCGTCTGCAATCTGTTGGGATTGCCCCATAACAAGCTCTGCAAATTGCTTCTCATAACGGTTTTCAAACCTTGTCAGTCTGCGAATCTCTTGAAGCACAACCTGCTCCAGAAAATCCACTCGAACGTAATGTGTGGAATCGCAAGTCTTTCTGGCCTTATTGTTATTTGAGCAATTGAAGTAGTGTATGGCATTGTTCTTTTGCAGAAAATGAAAATTCATATTGCCGCCGCAGTCTGCACAGAACAGTAAGCCGGAAAATATGCTGTGCTCACCGCATTTTTGTATGCGCTTGCGGGTTCTTCCTCTCTTCTGCTGAACCTTTTCCCATGTCGCGCGGTCGATGATCGGCTTGTGAACGTCAAGGAATACTCGTTGGTTTTCCTCTGGGTTTTCCAATCGCTTTTTGACTTTGTGGGATTTGGAGAACGTCTTAAAATTGATAACGTCTCCTACATATTCCTGTTGCGTAAGGATTTTCTCGACGGACGAATGATTCCAAGCATCTATTTCTTTACCGGCTTTTAATCCGGGACGGTGGATGCCCTTGCTCAAGTAATAATGCGTCGGCGTCATAACTCCGTCATTTTGCAGGGCAGTGGCGATTCGCTCGATACCCATGCCAGACAAAGACATCCCATAGATGCGGCGTACAATTCCAGCGGCTTCTTCGTCAATAATCCAGAACTTGGGATTTTGCGAATTTTTCATGTACCCGAACGGCGGTAAGCCCAGAGGTTCACCTGCGTTACCCTTGACCTGCTTGGCGATTCGGCACTTCTTTGATATGTCACGCGCGTACAAGTCACTGATGACATATCGCACAGAGCCAAGCTCATCCTCACATTCGGCGGTATCAACGCCGTCGGAAACCGATACCAGACGGACGTCATGCTCGACAAGAAAAATTTCGACAAACTCGCCCACCTCAATGTAGTTGCGTCCAATTCGACTGGAATCCTTAACGAACAGCGCGGATATCTTTCCGGCTTCGATAGCGGCTTTCATCTCGATAAAAGCGGGGCGGTTCATCGTCACGCCGGAGATACCGTCGTCAACAAAAGTTAGTATATTTGTATATCCTTTTTCTTTTGCGACTTTACTTAGGAGTTTCTTTTGCGTCTGGATGCTGTTGGAATCCCCATCCAACCCATCGTCGCGGGATAACCGAGTATATATGGCGGCGGTATTTGCTTTTGATTTATTGCTTGACTGCTTCACAGTCTCCTCCTTTCCGGCAGCCAAACAAGCGGTATTTACAAAAATAATTATACCATATTTGACCGCCGAAATCTATTGAAAATGTGTGCTTATGAAGTTTGTTCGGTGTTTTCATCGTATATCAGCTTGAGCAGAATATCGCAGACATTTTCGCCGTCTTTTGCGTAGACGGGAGTAACGATAAATTTACGCTTATCGTTGTCCATTGTGTAGATGAGATTATCAGAAACATGGGGCATAAGTGATTTTTTGCTCATGAGGATGCCTCCTTCACGCGAACCGATGGGCAATGTCGGCATACCCCGCAAACACGGCAAGCGCGCTTGTGAGTATGTAAGGAGGCTTACGGGAGATATATGTAGCTACAAAAGGCGTTAATATAGCAAAGAAGCTCAACCCTATCGGGCGGAGCTTCACTTTAGGCTCTAAATATATTCTTGGAAAAAACTTTAATATTTGCACCTGATAGGTGGTTGCGTGTCACAAACCTGGGTTGTGTGTCATTAGAGCGAACCGGTCTTGAAATATTTCTGCAAGTTGTGTGTCACAAACCTCGGTTGTGTGTCACAGGAAGTTAAATCAAATAATTCGTGATCGCAACCCCAAGTCGGGCATGGCCGAGCGTTTGCGAAATGATATATACATCATCCCGCAAAAACATTACATCTTTTCAGATAAGATTTGAATGTCCTGTCACTATATATTTTTCCTGTAGTCGAATAGAACCTGTAGTCAGCGCCAAGTTGCTTGCGCAGCTCCTTTTTATCCTGGTGCTTAGATTGGCCGAACGCTTTCAAGCTTGACAACCTGTAAAATATTTGAGTTTGTATTGTTTTCTTTCCCATGACATATACCTCCTTTAGGGTTCGGTTAATAAACACAAAAGGCTTTACAATCGCCTTTTGCTTGGCATAGGATTATAACGGTGTGCAGATTGTTAAATAAGAAAACACTTTTTATACTGGTAGCCCTCCAGTTTTTCGCATAGACAAGCGCTTTTATAGCGTTGTCTACACAGTAGCGACTTTTTATTTAATAATTGTGGCGTCCCATCAAAAAACGGGGATTTCACGCCGTTTTTCCGCGACACCCCGTTTACCCTCCCATCCGCGGATGAAAGTGTAACCGTGTGTCGCGTGCCTTGTATCCATGTACAGCTTGATTGGTAGGGCGGTTCCTGCTCAAACCTCCTGCCATGCAGTGTGGAAAGCCGTTTATGAGAGGATGCCGCCCCGTTTCAAATTTATATATATATCAACAGGCACGCCGGAGCAAAACCGGCGTGCCTGTAACGTAATAACCAACCGAGTTCTACCGCCTAATGACGCGGTTTCGGTTGGTGTTGTGGCCTCGCATTTCGCGAAGCCGTTTCATAATCTGTGGTACTGACAGCAATTCTGCCGTACTCGAGAGAATACTCATGATAGAAATACAAAAGAGGGCGACTCGGCGATGACAATAATAACAGGCGATACACACAGGGATTTCCGCCGCGTCGGTACACTCTGTGACAAGTTCAAGACCACAGAGGAATATGATTATAATACGGAACACCGACTGATTTCAGTCGGTGTTCTGTATTATAAATCGAAAAAATTCCGGCAGGCATCCAGAATCTTTTCTTGTATTTTTGTGTCGGAAATCCTACCGGCCATATTATTTAAGCGACTATGCGATATGGTTCGAATCTGTTGGAGCATGGCAACTGATAACTTAGGAAGTCCGGATTTTTCCTCTTCCAGCATTACCTCTGTCGGATAGATTTTATCACCCTGCTTGACTGAGGATATAGGTATTACCGTGGAGACCGGCAGATTGTGATTTACCGCATCGGTTGATATAATCAGGACAGGCCGCGTGCCACGCTGCTCGCTTCCCACAGTAGGGTCAAGATTGCAAAAGTAAATTTCCCATTTGTTTACCATTCGCCAGACACCTCGCTGTCAACGTGCGCAAAATCCTCGGAACATTTCATAGTCCGTGATAGGAACGCTTTGTCGCATCCAGCTTCTTTCATCAAGTTTTCATAGAGTGCTGTCTTGCGGCCTTTCATATATTCATCGAGTGCCTCATTGATAGCGAAATTTACAGATGGAATAACTTTATCCTGAGCCATTTTTTTAAGTTCATCAACATAGGGCATGGGCAAAGTCGCGGTATATCTTACAGTTTCAAATTTCATATAAACCCCTCCCTGTATATATAATATTAGATTTCATCAAAAATGTCAATATAATTATGATTCGCTATTTGATGATATATATTCATGTTGAGATGAATCCTGTAATCTTACAGATTGTAGGATATGATTTCTTTATTGATGAATTGCTAAATCGTGCGGTCAAGTCATTCCATGAAACTAGACAATATGAACTCCTTCAGATCCTAAAATGAGCTTTAGAAAAAATCGCAAATCCCTGCGAACTGCCCTTTTCTGTTCTTTATTTTTTATAATTAGCGCTTTTATCCACTCCCTCGAAAGCATTGCCAGAGACTTTTTTATTAAACTATGCTATAATGGTTTTAATTCCAGGGGAGTGATGATATGCCGCATAACAGAAAAATGGTTACAGGAAATTCAGTATTTATACGGAAAATGAATCGCAGCCTTATCCTAAAAACGATTATAGAAAATAAAAGCATTTCCCGAAGCGGGCTTGAAGCGCAAACCTCCCTTGCATTACCTACGATTATGCGTATTGTTTCAATTCTTATTGAAGAGGGCCTCGTGGTCGAAGTGGGCAAAGGGGATTCTTCCGGAGGAAGAAAACCCACCATGCTGGAAATGAAATCCGACTGCATGTATTTTATCGGTGTAAGTGTGCAGCGTGTTACGCACGTAATTTTAACTGACGTTAGCGGGAATATTATTTCCGGATATCATTGCGACACAACATACGACGCTAAACTCGAGAGTCTTCTGAAACAGATATTGGAAGGCATCGACATTGTGATCTCACAAAGCAAGGTCGATCCTTCCAAAATCAAATATGCCGGTATCGGCATACCCGGAACCAAATTTAAACATGAGATTACGAGCATCGACTTTCCTTTTTATAATGCTTGGGCGGATTTTGATCCGCTTGAATGGAAAGAATCAGGTAAGTTCCCTTGTCCGGTAGAATTTGAAAACGTTGCAAAGCTAGGGGCTCTCGGAGAGTTTTTGTTTGGGGCGGCAAAAAATTGCAGTAATTTTATCTATATTTTCGCCGATTGCGGAATCGGCGCGGGTATTGTGGCAGATGGTAAGCTCTTTACCGGAGTAAACGGCGTGGCCGGCGAATTCGGACATACGGTTGTGGAATTAAACGGACGTATATGTTATTGCGGAAATAAAGGCTGCTTGGAGATGTATTGCAGCAGCAGTTCGCTTATCAACCGTTTTATTTTAGATGAACAAGGGGATCCTGTACTGAAAAGAAAATTAAGAGATACACCGGATTTTTCGATATTTACATCCTCCGCATACAGCGGAGACCAGGCTGCACTCAAATATATAGAGGAATCAGCCAATGTTTTAGGCCTTGGTGCCGCCGGACTGATTAATATGTTTAATCCCCCATTGGTAATCATAGGTGGCGAGCTGCCCCAAAAGTGTCCCGGCTACACAGAGATCGTTGCAAGAAGCGCAAAAACAGCTATTTTTAGAGAGTGCGCCAATAAGCTGAGCATTATATCCGGCAGCTTAAACGATAAGGCTACCGTCCGCGGGGCTGCCGCATTGGCTATGGCTCAAGTTTTCGATCATGTACGACTTAACTAAATAAATGCAATAATACTTGTTATTATTAGCAAATATTAAATAGAGTATTGACATCAAATAATAGGGGTGGTAATATTATAACCATAACTTACTTACAAAGTGTTTGTAAGTTATATATCATGTAAATTTGGGAGGCAAAAATGAAAAGAGTAGTAGGTTTACTTATTGCCGCAACACTAATAATCGCTGTGTTTGCGGGATGTTCCGGTGGTGGGCAAGCAGCGCCGACAAGTAGCGGGCAGGCGGCGGCAGCCAGTAGCCAGACGGCCGGGGTGGATTCCGCCAAATCACTTAAATTTGGTTATGTTGTCAACGACATGTCACATGAATGGTATCAAAACATTGTCAATGGCGCGAAAGCACAGGCCGAGAAACTTGGCGTTGAACTGAAGGTTTCCGATGCGGCCATGGATGTCGGCAAACAGGTTACTCAGCTTGAAAACTACATAAATGAGGGCGTGGATGTGCTCATCATCACGCCGGTTGATGTAAAAGCCCTTTCCCCCGTCATGGATCAGGCGAAAAAAGCCGGTATTCCGGTCGTCACAGAATCCAATGTCGTGGAAGGCGCGGAAACCTATGTCGGCATCAATAATCTGGAGGGCGGTGTAAAAGCGGGCAAATGGTTCGCCGAATATGCTACCGCGAATAATATCGATCCTCAAATATTGATTGTCGGGCTGCCGGCTTTTGAAGACTGCCGCTTGCGCGTGGAAGGCTTTAAACAGGGGATGGACGAAGCGGGTCTCAAGTATACCATTTTACAGGAAGTGGACGGTCAGGGCTCTAAAGAAACCTCTTTGAAAGTTTCTCAGGATGCGCTTACCGCCAATCCGGACATAAACGTTATTTTCGGTATCAATGACAACTCCACCACGGGCGGCATGGCCGCTTACAAGGAAGCGGGCTTCGACGAGAGCAAATTAACTGCGATCGGTTTCGGGTTTGAAGGTAACGTGGGCCGCGAGGCACTGCTGTCCGGTGGTTCGTACAAAGCGTCTGTCGCTATGTTCCCGGACTATATGGGCGTTTCCCTTTTAAACGCGGCCATGATGGCGGCAAATGGCGAAGATCTGCCGGATAACTACGAGTCGGGCACGATCGTTATCACCAATGACAATTTCGCCGATTTCTATACAAAAGACGGCGACAACTACACAACCAATTTCGATGCAATCACCGCTTTGCTGAATAAATAGTCATTTAGACAGATCAAGGGGAAATGGAAATGCCGTTAAACAAACGACTGGAAAATGGGTCCGTTTCAGGGCTTCTGACAAAGATGATGCGCTCTGAGATATTTGTATTACTTATAGCGCTCGTTCTGCTTTGCGTTATCGTCTCTTGTCTTTCTCCGGTTTTCCTCACGACGCGGAATATCATGACTACTCTGCGTCAGGTGTCGCTTACCGCTATTTGCGGGTTTGGGCTTACGCTGATAATACTTGTGGGCGAAATTGACCTGTCCGTCGGCTCTGCCCAAGCGGTTGCGGGGCTTGTGATGGTTTTAGTACTTAACTCCACAGGCAGTATTGTGCTTGGCATCATCACCGCACTTCTTGTCGGAGCGGTTTATGGCGCGATTAACGGCATTCTGGTTACCGCAGGCAAGCTGAATTCGCTGATTGCCACGCTCGGAACGATGGCGATCTGGCGCGGGGCATGTATGGTAACCACAAATGCTGTATCAATCCAGTCCACAGTGCCGCAGTTTCAGGAATTGGCTACCGGATTTGTAGGGCCTTTCCCAAACGCGCTGCTCATGGCGGTTGCGGTTTATATTGCGCTTTACTATATGCTGAACAAAACGACCTTCGGGCGATACTTGTATGCGATCGGCGGCAATCAGGAAGCAGCCAGGCTTTCCGGTTTGCCGGTGGCTCGCATGAAGGTGATCGTGTATATTATCAGCGGTATGCTTACTATGTTTGCAGGAGTACTATTGTCTTCAAGGATGGCCTCCGCGCAGCCTACTGCGGGTACAGGCTTTGAAATGGTGGTTATCGCTTCTATCATTTTGGGGGGCGTGTCGTTGTCGGGCGGTATCGGAACCATAGCCGGCGCTCTTTTGGGCATGCTTATTCTTGGCGTATTGCAAAACGGGCTGACGCTTCTGGACGTGTCATCCTTTTGGCAGGACATCACTCGGGGGCTTCTCATCATTATCGCTGTATTTTTGGACGCCAGGCGAAAAGACAGCGTAGTAAAACGTCTCCTCCGCGAGCAGAAAAAACAGGAGGGAAGCGAACAGGCGGCGTTATGAAACAACCAATTTTGAAAATAAAAAATATGCACAAGACATTCCCGGGAGTATATGCGCTAAAAGGCGTCGAGTTCGATATTTTCCCGGGAGAAGTGCATGCGCTGGTCGGTGAAAACGGCGCGGGTAAATCCACATTGATTAAGATCATGTCCGGGGTATACGACTTTTCCGAGGGAGAATATGAGATAGAAGGAAAAAGCGCAAACATCCAAAACCCGCTTGACGCTATTAACAAGGGATTGAGCGTAATTTATCAGGAGCTCAATTTAGTAGGTAGCTTATCCGTAGCTGAAAATGTCTACTTTGGAAGGCTCCCCGCAAAAAACGGGCAGGTCAAATGGAAGGAGCTTTATAGCGAGACCAAGCGTTACCTTGAAATGGTTGGCCTGAATGTCGACCCCCGGCTAAAAGTGCAGTATTTAAGCGTGGCACAGCAGCAGCTTGTAGAAATCGCCAAAGCGATTTCACTAAACTCCAAGGTCATTATTATGGATGAACCTACCTCCGCACTAAGTCCCAAGGAAATAGAATATCTTTTTAAGGTGATACGAGAGCTGTCGGCTTCGTCTGTGGGTATCGTATATGTTTCACATAAGCTCAGCGAAATTTTCGAGCTCTCAAACAGGATTACCGTTTTCCGCGATGGGCAGCGTGTAGGAACCGTGAACACGGGGGATGTCGGCGAGCAGCACCTTATTATGATGATGGTGGGGCGGGAGTTGGCGGATATGTTTCCTAAGCATACCCCTGCCATCGGTGATGTGATGTTAGACGTAAAAGATTTGACGACTGAAAAGGTTTCAGATATTACCTTTAATATCCGCAAAGGTGAAATCGTTGGCTTTTCGGGACTTATGGGCGCGGGGCGCACAGAACTTACTATGGCGCTGTTCGGTGTGGATCGGCATATACGGGGCACCATTACAATTGACGGCAAAAAGCTGGCCGGCGCTTCACCTAATGAAGCGCGAAAATCCGGTCTCGGCCTTGTCCCTGAAAACCGGAAAGAGGGAGGCATTTTCCCGGGCTTGTCAGTCCTCAAAAACATGACAATCGTAAGCCTTTCCTATTTTACCAGCGGTATCCACATTCACACCGGCGCAGAGCGTAAAAGTGTTCAGGATATGATCAATTCTATCTCGATTCGAACGCCATCCATGGAGCAGCTTGTTTCCAAGCTTTCCGGAGGCAATCAGCAAAAAGTGCTGCTGGCGCGATGGCTTCTCAAAAAGGATCTAAAACTGCTGATCATCGACGAACCGACCAGGGGCATTGACGTAGGCGCAAAAGCAGAAATCTATGAAATTATGGTAAAGTTGGCTGACCAAGGGCTTTCGATCTTAATGGTATCATCTGAGCTCCCAGAGCTTCTAGGCGTTTGTGACAGGATTTATGTAATGAAAAACGGGCGAATTACAGGTGAGTTTAATAAAAGTGAAGCCAGCGAGGAGCTTTTGCTGGAAAAAGCGATTCATTAAATGCATTTCCGATTTGGAAAGGAGTTATCATGAACAGAGACGCCGAAATATTAAAAAGGCTTGGCGCACAGGTAGCGCAGATCGCCGTGCTGCCTGTTCAAGACGATAAGAAAAAGATGTGGCGGGCACATAACGGGCTCCAGATGACCCGCCCGATGGTGTGTATCGACCAGCTACCGTGGCATGAGCTTAATGTGACTGACGAACTGACATTGCTGTGTGAGGATGAATTTTTACGCGATATTGAACAAGGTCTCAGAAGGCAGCTATACAAATGGAAACACTTCCCTGCCGATATGGTGATTGAAAACCGTGTAGACATCCCGAAAACGATATATGGCCTTAATTACGGACTGACGATTATTGAGGAAACGCTTGCAACGCAGGAAGGCAATGACATCGTATCCCACAAGTACGCCGATCAGTGTGAAACGGAGGAATCGCTGGCAGAGCTTCGCCCGGATGAGATTCGGGCAGACAAAGCACTAGATAAAGAACATAAAGAACGCTGTGAAGAAATCTTTAAAGGTATTATTCCCGTGCGTCTGTCGGGCGTTTCAATCCACGCGGGCGTATGGGACAGGATCGCGCAGGCCCGTCCGCTGGAAAGCATTTTATTTGATATCGTGGACAGACCGGAATTTATCCAAATGGTAGCCAAAAAGTTTTTGGAGCTTACCATGTCGACCGTAGACCAGTGTGAGGCGCTGGGCCTGCTGGACGCGGAGGATCCGCTTGTGCACTGTACAGGCGCTTATGTGGACGAATTGCCTACAAAGAGCTGCAATCCTGACAAAGCCACCGCGAAGGACTGCTGGACTTTTGCCATGGCGCAAATTTTTGCGACTGTTGGGCCCGACACCCATGAAGAATTTGAAATTGATATCATGAAGCCGCTTTTTGAGCGGTTCGGGCTTTTGTACTACGGCTGCTGTGAACCGTTGCATCAAAAGATAGATATCATACGCAAGATCAAAAATGTCCGAAAAATATCCATAAGCCCATGGGCGAAAATTGACGAAAGCGCCGAAAGGATCGGCGGCGACTATGTATTTTCGGGCAAAGCGCACCCCGCATATGTGGCTTCGGGTGTTCTGGAAACGGAAAACATAAAGACGCAAGTCACGCAAATGATTGAGGCATGCAAGCGGAACCATACGCCATGTGAAATCATTTTAAAGGACATAAGCACGGTGAACAATAACCCGCAGGTACTGACCGAATGGGAAAAATTGCTGATGGAGATTGCAGGGAGGTAGACAGCTGTGACAGGAAGGGAGCTTATAAACAACGCATTGGCAAAAAAAAACACAGGCGCGAACCCATTTTGGCTGGGGAATCCGGCAGATGAGACAAAGGAAATATACGCGAAAGCCCTTGGACTTTCCGGGGACCGGGCAGCCGCGGCACATGACGGCTCGCTTTACACCACGATAAACGGCAGGATTGATATTGATCTGGCGCTCGGCTCAGGCAGCGATATGATATGGGTTTCACCCGAGCTCGACGCGTCTTCCTATGTCGATCCTGACAACAAGCCCATGTGGGATTCCACCGGGGGAATAGAGCGGAAAAGCCTTTCGCAGCCGGGCGTTTTTGCCGAGGCCGAAAGTGTAGCTGAAATCGAAGCATTTGACTGGCCGGACCCTGAAAAGATAAATTTTGATAAAGCGTATGATGACGCACAGGAAGCACATGAAGCGGGGCTTGCGGTTTTCGGCGGTATGTGGTGCCCATTTTTTCATGTTTTATCTGATTTTTTTGGAATGGAAAATTATTTTATCAAAATGTATACAGACCCGGATATCGTGTTGGCGGCGACGGAACATGTCGTAGATTTTTATCTTGCCGCCAATAAACGCTGTCTGGATAAGATGTCCGGCCTTTTATCAGCTGGATTTTTCGGCAACGATTTTGGCAGTCAGCGGGGGATGATGATCGGGCCGGAATGTTTTGAAAAGTTTATATTGCCATACTTGAAAAAGATAACATCCCAGATAAGCGGATATGGGCTGCCGGTGGCGATTCATTCCTGCGGGGCAATTTCAAATATTATTCCATCTTTAATCGATATCGGCGTAAACGTATTGCATCCGATTCAGGCAATCGCGGCGGGTATGGAGCCGGAAGGACTGCAAAAAAAATTCGGCGGAGATTTAGTATTTATGGGCGGCGTGGATACTCAGGAATTACTGCCCTTTGGCACAGTGCAAGAGGTCGAGCAGAAAGTGGAGCGCCTCAGAGAAATCTTCGGTCCGAATTATATTGTCTCTCCAAGCCACGAGGCTTTATTGCCGAACGTATCATTTGAAAAAGTTAAAGCGATGAGCAAAATGGCAAAAGCTTGAAGCTGGTTAATACTGAAGGTTTGTGGGGACATGCAAGCGATCCTCTGTAATTCACTCCGCCAGACTGTCCCCGTAAAGACATCGTGCATTTTGAAAAGAGTCAGAGTTATCAGTAGCGAAGCTACGGCAGGGGCGCATGTTTAATGGGAACCTGGACTGTCGGAGCGATTGTTCTGATTGTTGTCGGGTTGGCCGGGCGCAAGGTGTATATGGATCGTAAAAATGGTAAGGGATGCGGATGCGGCTGTGACGGCTGTTCCGCCTGCCTGGGCAGACAAACATAAACCATCTTGAAACAGGGGTATGAAATAAATGTCCCGATTAACGGGGGCGCAGATGAAATATCTGCATATGATTTAAAAAGCCCTAAAATTCCAATGGCACAGTAAACAGTAAAGGCGCTCCGTTATGATATGGAGCGCCTTTGCTGTTTAAAAATGCCCGCCGCTTGTTCTAAGTCTCGTCGCTGAGCTTCATGAGCGTCAGCTTGATGCCGGCGTCTTTCAATGGCCTGACTGAATGGCAGATTCCGTAAAATTCCAACTGAAGCACATCGCCGCAGCTTAATAAATAGATGCCCTCCGCGATGAATTGCGACAGGTGGTAGTGGTTCGGTTGGAAACAGAGCTCCGGTAAGGCGCTTCCATTTCTTAATAGATGTACGCCCAGGTTTTCCTCCGAATCCAGATGAACGTAAATCGCCGCCCTGTAATAGCCGGTTTCCTTAATGCTGAAGGAACTGTGATGGTGGTGCTCTAAATGATAACTGTTAATGCTTGTAAAATCGATGATCCTGCCGCGATCGGTTACAGGAACCGGCTGCTCGGTATACGCCGTTAGCCACGCGTTTGAAGGCGACCTTCCCGTTGGTCCCATAGGTCCGCGTTCGCCTTGCAAGCCGCGTTCTCCCCTCTCGCCTTGCGGACCGCGCTCCCCCCGGTGACCCTGATGACCTTGTGTGCCTCTCGGGCCTTCCGGGCCGCGTTCGCCTGGATGTCCTTGCTCACCGCGCTCTCCCCTTTCGCCCTGATGCCCACGCGGGCCGCGCTCGCCCACTTCGCCCTGCTGGCCTTGGTGCCCGCGTTCGCCGGGCTCGCCTTTTAGACCTTCAGGTCCGCGCTCGCCTTGAGGGCCCCTCGGACCATGAGGCCCGCGGCAGCATACGCAGCATTCGCCGTTGTGATGCTGTTCGCAATGATTGCGATGATGGTCGTAATAATCTTGAGAGGTCTCGTCATGACAGACGACACCGTCATCCCATATGCTCATTTTTGTTACCTCGAAAATTGATATTTGAGCCGCATAAATCGGCCCATTCTATTTATATTCCGCGATCAGGAAAAAGGTGTGGTGTGATACAATGAACAAATAATGCGGCAATAAATTGTTCAATACGTAAAATCCATAAAAAACCATTGAAATTAATATAAAACATGTTAAAATAATATCAATTCAAGCTGCAAAGAAGTGTTTCGCACACGGGCTGGATACTTGAGAGTATTTGGCCTGTTTTTATTTATTTCTAGGAGGTGTTGAAGCCCCATAAGGAGGGGGGGATTTCCGAAACCTTTGCTTAAAGACCGAAAAGCAGTATTGCAAAAATTAAAGATGGAGGGTAATTATTATGAGCAACTCAAACCAAACTCAACAAGCTTCGGTATACGAGCTTGAGGGGCGTCCGCCTATAAAACAGGCGTTGCCGATGGGTTTACAGCATGTGTTTGCTATGTTTATCGGCAACCTCGCGCCGATACTGGTCATTGCGGGGCTGGCGGATGCGGTGACCGGCGCCCCGGTCGTAACTCCGGAACAAAGAATGCTGATGCTGCAATGCTGCATGCTTGCATCAGGTCTTACGACCTTAATCCAGCTATATCCCATAAAAATCGGCAAGGTGCAAATAGGCGCGGGGCTTCCTATCGTTATGGGGACGTCGTTCGCCTTTGTGCCGACTATGAGCAGTATCGGCGTACAGTACGGGCTGGGCGCGATTCTTGGCGCAGTTATGGTGGGAAGCCTTGTAGAGGTTCTCATGGGCTTGTTTGTAAAGCAAATCAAAAAAGTCATCTCGCCTATCGTGATTGGTTCGGTGCTTATATCCATCGGGCTTGATCTTCTTCCGGTTGGCGTGACGTATTTTGCCGGGGGAGCAGCCGCACAAAGCAACTTCATAGCGCAGCAAAACTTGATCGCGCAAGGACAGGAAGTCCCCGCGAACGTGGCGGCGCTCGCATCGCAGTTCGCTTCGTGGCAAAATCTCCTCATGGGAAGCGTCGTATTCCTCGTCATTGTTATTTTACAGCGCTTAGCCAAAGGGATACTTAAGGTGTCGGCTATTTTTATCGCGATCGTTATAGGATATATTTTAGCTATTCTATTAGGGCAGGTTAACTTCGGCGCCGTCGCGGATGCAGCCTTTATCGCCGCCCCCGTACCTTTCACGATAAGGCCGGAATTCCACGCGGGCCCGATGATCTCCATGATTCTTATCGTTATCGTGTCCGGCATTGAAACAATGGGACATGTAAACGGAATGACCTCCGCTGTTTGGAACAGACGGGCTTTTGACAAAGAATCGCAAGGGGCGATGATGGCCGATGCTGTCGGCAATATATTTGCCGCATGTCTTGGCTCTCTGCCAAACACTTCGTTCGGGCAAAACATCGGTATCGTCTGCATGACAAAAGCCGTCAACAAATTCTGCCTTTTGATAACGGCGGGCGTCCTAATCCTTGCGGGGCTGTCGCCGAAAGTCGGAGCCGTTTTATCCGTCATGCCCTCCAGCGTACTGGGAGGCGCCGTTATAACGGTATTTGCGATGATTATGCTAAACGGTATAAAAATTATCGCGAAAGAAGGTTTTTCCGACAGAAACGTTTTGATATTCGTACTTACTTTCGGCGTGGGGTATTCCATAGCGGGCAACGCGGCGCTTGTGGGCAGGCTGCCGTCGGCATTTGCGTTTATTTTTGGAAATGCAACGATTGCCGTGTGTGTGATTTCCGCCCTGTTAAACTTGATTTTCCCGAAATCGGCGGAGGAAAAAGCGGCGGACGAAGCGAAAGAAGAAGCCGAAAAGGTATCGCAGGCAGGATAAGATAGACTTTTATGCATACTTGCCTTTAAGGAGAGATAGCAATGTATTTTATTACTGTAAACGGCAAACCTTACGAAACCGCTAACGGCGATAAAAAGCTGATGCTCTTTTTGCGCGACGACCTTCGCCTGACCTCCGTCAAGGAGGGCTGCGGCGAGGGCGCGTGCGGCACCTGTATGGTGCTGATCGACGGAAAGGCGACGCGCGCGTGCATTCCGACCGTCGCGAAGACAAACGGAAAAAAAGTTGTCACCGTGGACGGTTTATCACAGCGCGAAAAAGACGTCTACGCTTACTGCTTTGCGGCGGCGGGCGCGGTACAATGCGGTTTTTGCATACCCGGATTTGTCATCAGCGCGAAAGCTTTGCTTGACAAAAACCAAAGCCCCGGCCGCGGGGAAATCAAAAAGGCGATACGCGGGAACATCTGCCGCTGCACCGGCTATGTCAAAATCGAGGACGCCATACTGATGGCAGCGGAATTCCTGCGCGAAGACAAGCCCATCCCCGCGCATTCGTTTAAGGCGAAGCTCGGCGAGGATTTCCACCGCGTCGACGCCGCCGAAAAGACGCTTGGCACAGGCCTTTACGCCGACGACATGGTTGTCGAGGGCATGGTATACGCCAAGGCTTTGCGCTCAAAATACCCGCGCGCGAAAGTTTTGTCAATCGACAAAAGCGCGGCGGAAAGCCACCCGGATTGCATACGGGTCATTACGGCCGCAGACGTTCCCGGAAACATCAAGTGCGGCCATCTCGTAAAGGATTGGGACGCGCTGATCGCCATCGGCGGTATTACACGCTATGTCGGCGACGCCGTTGCGATCGCGGTCACGAAAACAAAAGAATCCCTCGACGAAGCGCTCGGGCTGATCAAGGTGGAATACGAGGAGCTTAAGCCCCTAACGTCGCCGGAAATGTCGCTTGCCGGGGACGCCCCGAAGATACATGAAAACGGCAACCTTTTGAGCAGGCAGGCGATAAAGCGCGGCGATGCAGACGCCGCTATCGCAAGCTCCGCACATGTAGTTGAGCGGCACTATTCGCTGCCGTTTACCGATCACGCGTTCATGGAGCCGGAATGTGCCATCGCGATTCCGGACGGCGGCGGCCTCGTTCTTTATACCGGGTCGCAGAGCGTATTTGACGAGCAGCGCGAAATCAGCGGGCTGCTTGGAATCCCGCCGGAAAAGGTGCGCTGCCGCTCGATGCTTGTGGGCGGAGGTTTCGGCGGCAAGGAGGATATGAGCGTGCAGCACCACGCGGCGCTTGCAGCGTGGATCGTAAAGAAGCCGGTTAAAATCAAGTTTTCCCGCGAGGAAAGCATAAGGGTGCACACAAAGCGCCACGCGATGGAAATCGATTTCACCACCGCCTGCGACAAGGACGGCAAAATAACGGCGGTGAAAGCGACGATTATTTCCGATACGGGAGCATACGCAAGCCTTGGCGGGCCGGTGCTCCAGCGCGCGTGCACACACGCGGGAGGCCCCTACAATTTCCAGAACATTGACGTTACCGGCATGGCGGCGTATACGAACAACCCGCCCGCCGGAGCGTACCGTGGGTTCGGGGTTCCGCAGTCGGCGTTCGCGATGGAAAGCAACTTAAACCTGTTGGCGGAGATGGTCGGCATTTCCCCGTGGGAGATCAGATACCGCAACGCGATAAGGCCGGGGCAGGAGCTTCCGAACGGACTGGACTATGACCTTGCCGTCAGGGAAGTAGCGCCCGGCGCGGCCCGCAACCTGCACAAGCAGGGAGAAGGTCCGCTCGGCGGCGCGAAAATCGGGAAGCTGCAGGCCGGTATCGGCAAGGATTACCCCGACAAGCCTGACCCCGGGAAAATTCAGGCCTTTGGCGACCATCTGGGTTCCCAGGAGTATATCGACCATTCCTTTTTTAAACTGCTCCAGAATTAACGAGACTCCGCCTTTTTTCCCCGCCGTATCGGCGTCGGCGCGGCAGATTCTCAAGTCCGGAAATGTCCGCCGCGCTTCTTCTTCAATCATTTCTGTCCCAAAGCCCATGTAGCCTGCGGCAAGCGACTTGCATTGCGGGCAGAATTTGGGTACTGCCTGCGAATAACCGCAGTAATGGCACAGCGCCCGGTCCCTGCTTTTATGCCAGGTAAGCGAAACCGAACAATGCCGGCAGGTCTGCTCATAGCCGCATGAAGGGCAGTGGTAGAAATGGGCAAAGCCCCGCCGGTTCAGAAAAAGAATCGTCTGCCGGCCCATCTCTGCCGTGAGCCGCATTTCTTCTTTCAGCTCTGTGGTCAGGCAGCTTTCGCTTTTTGCCAGGCTGACCGCCTTGATTTCCGGCATTTGCCCGCCGGAGAGCCGCCGGGAAAGGTACAGCCGCTTGATCTTTTCTTCGCCCATGAGTTTCCAGGCTTCGGCGGAAGGCGTTGCCGATCCCATAACAAGCATGGCTCCCTCGCTTGAACAGCGCCGCATGGCTGCCTGCCGCGCATGGTAGCGCGGGGTATTTCCCGACTTGTATGACCCGTCATGCTCCTCGTCAATGATGATCAGCCCCAGGTTTTTTACCGGCGCAAACACAGCGCTGCGCGGGCCGACAACTATCGGGGCCTGTCCGTCACGTATCCTGATCCATTCGGCAAGCCGCGC
>Ga0099364_10006349_pt1 | contig 17238 bp, 13 predicted proteins | sample TergutTh196P3_FD_73070 | JGI IMG/M metagenome (GOLD analysis project Ga0099364, IMG submission 73070) | Microcerotermes parvus P3 segment gut microbial communities from Pointe-Noire, Republic of the Congo - Th196 P3 | ecosystem: Host-associated > Arthropoda: Insects > Digestive system > Gut ... | reverse complement strand
TTTGGAAACGATATAATCAGCTCCGTTGTTATAAGCGAAATTAGCCTGCAGCGCATTGCGAATATAGCGAACTAAATATTCGTTGTCAGAATTCCCTAAATCTTCAACCATGAAATATTTTTCAGCCAAAGCAACACCCTGCGGAGTCAGCGAAGCAGACCGCGCCATTTCATTTACAACAAAATCACCCTCTTCTGCCAACTCATCAGATATAATTGAATCCCATGTTCGTTTTTTAGGCTCGTTTACAAGGCGGCCCTTTTTTAGCGTTTTAGCGAACCGGTCAGCAACTTTATACAGAATGTGCGGTTGATTGACAGTGTACGATATGCCCAATGGGGTACGGGCCGCATCAATGAGGATAGAGTCCGCCTCATCGATGACGGCATAATGAAAACCGCGCTGAACAATGCTGCCCGGCGAATCTGCCGCATTATCCCGTAAGTAATCAAAGCCTAATTGTGTGTATGTAGTATATGTAACATCACAGTTATACATACGGCGTTTCAAAAGCCGCGAAGAGTTTTCTGTAACGCAGCCTACCGATATGCCCAACGTCTTCAATACCTCATTCGCGAGTTCGCCGTGGTATTCGGCTAAATAGAGATTAGAGGTTATTAAATGTGCGCCTTTTCCTTCTAACGCATGTAAGTACAACGGCAACAACGCGGTCTGCGTCTTGCCTTCGCCATTTTGCATTTCTGCAACATAGCCTTGATGCAGCAATACGCCGCCCATCAATTGAACATGATAATGACGTTTACCGCCCGTTACGCGTTTATTTGCCTCGCGCAATACCGCATATGCTTCAGGCAAAATGTCATCCAATGTTTCGCCCCGGGATAGCCGTTCCTTAAATAACAAGGTTTTAGAAGCTAACGCATCATCAGATTGCGGCATCATTTCCGATTCTAAATCTTCGATTTTGCTAAGAATAGGCATAATAGACTTGAGAACTCTGCTATTGTTGTCACCGAAGATGCTTTTTAACAGACTCATCAATTTGTTCCCCTTTGTATTGATTGTTTTTTCCATAATGCGATTTGCTCTAACAGAATCCCTTTGCATCATACCGCATTTTGTCGAAAAATTCAAGAAAAATCCCGACAGGGATTATAAATGGAAGGGATTATAAACGATTGTGATGAATCACCGCAGATGCGTTATCTTTTGATAATGCGGTGCCGGCGGGTGTTTTGCTTGACACGGAGTTCGCCCCTACGCATCCCCCGTCCGCTTGTTGCTCGTTGCTTGTCACTCGTTGCTTGGTGCATCCCAACAAAATGCCCGGAGCGGGTACTTGTATAACGAAGCGCTTTATAAAGAGGGTGGCCAACATCGAATTCAGCGACGGCATGGTCAAGCACTACGCCAAGAAAATCATGGGATTTGCCTACGGCAAGACGCAAAACGCCTATATGGCGGAGGATTTGGCCCAGGAAATCCTCTGCGCCCTGACCGCGGCCTTTCGGCGGCAGGAACAGATCGCCGACCCCGACGGCTTTGTTTTCACGCTCTGTTGCCACACCTGGTCGAAATTCCTGCGCGGGAACAAGCGGCACTGGAACAATGTAGACCCCGACGCCCTGAACAACCTGCAAAGCGGGCAATCGGTGGAGCAGGAAGCGGAAAACGCCCTGCTCGCCGACCGGTTGCGAACCGAAATGGCCTACCTGCAACGGTTGCACCGCGAAATCCTGTTGCTCTTCTACTACGAGAACAAAACCGGGGCCGAGGTCGCGGCACGGCTCAACATCCCGCAGGCCACCGTGCGCTGGCACATCGGCGAAATCAAGAAAAAACTGAAAGAAGGCATGGAAATGAACGAAAATACAATCTTGGAGCCAAAAAGACTCTGGTGCGGCCACGACGGCCAAGCCAACGACTTCGATATGCACGGGATCGGCAAGAACCCGCTGGTGGACAGCATTTGCATTGCCTGCTACGGCAAGGCGCTCACCATGGAGGAGCTGTCTCGGACGCTGTGCGTGGCGGCGGCCTACATCGAGCCGTTGGTGCAAGACCTGCTGTATATGGACTACCTCCGCAAATCCGGGAAAAACAAGACCATTACCAATTTTTACATCCAGACCGCCCGCTTCCAGTTTCTGCAATCGAGGTTTTACCTTGGGCAGATCGGGCCGTACGCCCAACGCGTTTGCCGGGTCTTCCGGCGGCATCTCGATGAAATCAAGGCGCTTGGCTTTGTCGGCAGTGATCTGGACGGCGATTTCCTGCTCTGGGCCTTGATGCCGCTGGCGCTCAACAATCTGTACTACCGGGCGATGGAGGCAACACTGCGGAAAAACGGCATTGTCATCGATGTGCCGCGCCGGAAGGACGGGTCGCGGCATTGGGTGAGCGCCGGATACGTCAACGAGACATACCCGCCTGATTTCACCGAAGAAGAAATAGAGTTTCAAAAGAAATGCAAAGCCGCCAACAAGACCCGTGGCGCCGACACCGGCGAAAAAGCACTGCAATACGATTCATACGCCACCCGCGCCGCCGGCATGATGTGGCGCGAATTCGGCTCCGACGACGAGCTTCGGGCCTTGCGGCGGGTGGCGGCGCTGGTTCGCCGCAACGAAGAGCCCAACGACTACGACAAGGTGCGTATCGCGGAATTTGCCCGGCAGGGCTACGCTATGATGGAGGCGGGACGGCCCAAGCTGTTGATCCCGTTTTTTGAAACGGAGGAATGGCCGGCCTTCAACACGGTGCTTTACAACATCCAGCAGGAAATCGGCGGCGGACTCTTCAACGACCTCATCGAGGCGTTTGCTTCGGCGGTGGAGAAGGAAATACCCCCGTTTGTATCCGAGGACGAACGGGTTTACCTGAAGTATTCGGCCTACCCGCAAGCGGCCGTCCTCTACCGGGCCGCCGACAACGGCCTGCTCCGCTACCCCACCGACGAGGAAGCCAAACGCCTATGCACCGTGGTCTGGTGTGAGAGGTAGGGAACGGCAGGCGAATCAAAGCGGGGCGGATGGCTCATAACATACCAAAGTACAGATAACTTGGAACGGAGTCGCCAACAACAAAAACGCCACGCCGAGTAAAATCGGTCGTGGCTCTTTTGTAACAAATATAGCAGGGTCGGTTTGGTATCACCAATGGTTAAGAACATCGTTTATGGTATCTATCGCTTGTTGTTCCAACTGCTTACAAGCCGTCAATGCATCAGCAAATTGGATGCGTGTTTCTCCCGACCATGCCTCAAACGGATAACCGTCTTTTTGTGTTGACACAATCAAGTCATTTGGAAGAACTGTGTTTATGGCAGAGACGATATCGGCATAAAATTCAGCGACATTGCGCATTTTTCGAGCATTTACAGTGGAAAGGTATTGAGATTTTTCTGCCCAAAAAGTATGCGCGGCGCGGCGTGAGTCAATCAGTCGGGCTAAAAGAATGATACCATTACCAGTCGTACCGTACTGTGTGATTGCGGCGAAGTCGGTATCATTACCTTGCAAGCCGCTTATCAGTAAATCATAAGCGACTAAGCCGAACACATAATGTCCATTATGTCGGGGTTTCGCTGAATAAAGATTTTGGGCGGTTTCTAAAGATGTCTTTAGTGCTTCATCAATCGGTAACGGAGTTGTCCGATCTCGGAGAAAATATGTCAAATTGGGATCGGCTCCGGGGTATTTATCAGCTAAAAAGTAATTATTATCGGTGAAAATATCCTTCTCGTCTGGCTTCAAGCGGTCAAAATAACTGCGGCCATATAATCGCCCGTCCCCAGTGTAGCCACAGAGCACCCCCCATTCCATTTCAACTCTCGGCTCAATTAACATGACAGGCTTTCCGCGGCTGATCGCTTCCTTTACTTTACAATCCCGACTCTCTGGAGCGAAGTAATCGCGCTCTACGCCGACCGCTCGTTCAAGGGTGCTATTCGGATTGTACTCGATTTGAGGCATAGTGGCCGATGGACACCAATTCGGTGTCATGGAAAAATAATAGCAAGCACCTGAAAACCCCATGATTTCCGAGTAAGTTACGTCTACACCGATTGCGTCTAACAACAGCTTGACCGAACCGGCCCAAGTACAATCCTGCGACTGCCCCCATTGTAACAGTGGTAAGCCGTCGATATAGTGACCGCCGAGATGTAGCTTGACCGGGTATGTTTCTGGAATCAAAAGTGAATCAATAGAAACGCCTAATACTTTTGAAATGGTTGGGAGCAAGAACGTTTCAGGAAGATTTTTTCCAGTTTCCCATTTTGAAATTGCCTGCGGAGAAACATCAAGAAGTTCGGCTAATTTTTCGCCAGTCAACCCTCGTTCTTTTCGCAGTATCGAAATACGTTCGCCGATTTTTTTAGTATCAAGCATATTTTTCGCTCCTCGGAATTATTGTTAAGGGTACTTCTAAAAACCCTCTCGGTGGCTTACGATGCCGCGCTAAAGTGCCTGTTCGCAAGCCGGAGCTGTTTCGCCATTGGGCGAAAGCGGGTTTTTGGAAGGTCCCTTAATCTATTGTACCACGGCGCTTAACCGTATTCCATACATCTTGATTTAAGCAATTAGCAACCTCAGGTTGATTTTACACTAAACGCTTGCTTCATCGACCACTCAAAAGTTCTGTATAATCGCCAAAAACATAAATAGATTGTTCAGCGTCAAAGCGGACAATGGAATCTTCAAGTCGAAAACCGAGTTTTTCGAGCAAAGAACAAGAACGAGTATTGGCAGTTTGCGTTTCAGCCACAACACGATTTAACTTCAACTCGTTTTTACAGAACCCAATCAATGCTTTAATCGTTTCCAACGCATACCCGTATCCCCAAAATTCCGGCAAGAACATATATGATACTTCCATATCTTCCGGGCTGTGGTGAGAGGCTATTACAGCATAACCAATCAACGTATTTTCATTGATTAACCGCACTGTAAACGGATAATCATTTGGAGAATGAACAGAATGGCGCAATCCCGCAAGTGCTTCTTCTATAGGTCGCACCCCACCCAAATATTTCCGAACTTCTATGTTTGTAAATAATGGTATCAATTCACCAAGGTCCGCATCTTCAAGGGGCGATAGTGTGCAACGTTGCGTTAATAAGGTTTTCATCTGCACCTGTTCTCCCGTTATGGTAATATCGTCGCCGGCCTGCGACAAGGAGCGATAACCCCGCCTGTCAGACTTCCTTCCCATATTTATCATACAACCATTCCGCCAATTCGAGCGACACTTTACGTTGCACTGCATTACCTTGTCCGTCCCAAAACCGAACGAATAGAAATTCAATCACAATCATCAAAACAGGCAGAGCATTAACTTCGTTGCCGGACAACGGATTTACTTCACAATAGCCATGCAAAAGATTCTTATAAATCGTGTGCCATCGCTCAATTTTTTCGAGCTTATCTGTATTTCCGATAAGTAAGCCCGATAACAAATAAGCGATATCGAAAATCCGCACATTGCGCTGTCCTATATCGAAATCAAGCCAGCCTGTTAATCGTCCGGCATCAAACAAAACATTGTGAGCATGAACATCGCGGTGAATGAGCTGGCGCGGCAATTTCGGAAAAATATCGCAGAGCTTTTTGTCCACTCTTTGTACTATCTCGTCTGATACATCGTTGAGGCTTGGCTTAATGTTATTTTTCCAATCGTCAAGCAAGTTGCTGTCGCAGAAGGATGTTTTTGATTCAATATCTACCAGCGCAATATGAAGCCGCGCCAACTCACGCCCCATTTCAATAGCAAGAGCTGGTTCTTCATAGAAATCCATGTGTTTGCCCGGAATCTTTGTCATTAGACAATGTAAACCGTCAGGGGTAGTTAGCTGTCCATCCTTTGTGGGGATAAAAACGGCAACCGGGATTTTATGTGGAGTTAGTAGTTTTGAAAACCTCATTCCCCGTGATAAATCATCAGCATTTCGGCAACACTTTAAGATATATTTACCGCCAACATCCCAAGCTGTTTGTGAATGTGATGGTATGGGCGTGACTGTAATATCGCCCAAAGCCCAATGTCTTAATAGCTGTTCGATATTGTTTATATCGTTCATGTTGTCTCCTCATTTTTTATAATTTCACCCACATTGCAGGACGAACGCCGCCGTTTTCGTCTTCGCCGTGTTCGCGGCTATACATCCATACGTCGTCGCCGCATAAAAATACTTCACCGATGAAGCCGATACTGCCGGTCGTATGTTGTCCCTGCCCGCCGGGTGAACGCAACCACCACCAAGCCATTGAACTGTCGGCCTTGAAAACCCTGCGTGCGTTGTTGTATTGGTCGTTTACAAACATATCCCCGCCTTTTACGGCTACGCCGCCGTCAAGCCCTTCTACATCCGTCCAGTCCCAACCCACGCGGTTGCGTAAGTCACCGCTGTCACCGAAATACTTAATCACTTCGTCGTAGCTTAACAAAAACACCTTATCAACCGTTGGGTTGCCGCACTTTGTTCCCGTCCAGGGATTATCGCGGTCATTTATTTGCGTTTCCAGTATCCGTGACCGCTCTTCCAAAGTGAATGTCTCGTAAAATGAGCCGTTGAGATACTGCCGCATTTGACAATGCTCCCATGTAATGTCAACCAAGTCATTGTGATAAGATCGCTGTTCAATGATGTTTTCAGAAAGAACCAACGCCTTGCCGTCCTTTTCTTCCAATACGCGCCATTGATACTTGCCAAAAGGAATGATTTTTACCTCTGCATTTTTATAATCTTCCATTGTGGTTGTCTCCTTTATCAGATTTTTTGATAAGGATAGTGTTTCAACGATGGAAAGAACAGACGAATCAGTCAACAAGTCAAAATTCATGCGGATATTTTCGTTTTGTTCAAGTTCGTTGGCCAAACGAATCAAAACATCGCGGATTGTGGACAGGGTTTTAATTTCGCCGTCAAGTTCACGGATACTTTGCATGAGAATGTCCATCGTTTCAGATGCTTGTGAATTGTTTAAAATAACGCCGATATGTTTCATCGAGATACGCAGTTTCCGTAATATAATGATCTGCTGTAATCGCCTTAACGCGGTTTCATCATATACGCGATAGGCATAATCGGCTTTTCGTAAACTTGAAATAAGTCCGAGTTGCTCATAATAATACAGCATCCTTGTTGAAATCCCGTATGTTTTTGATACCTGATTGATTGGTTGTAATTCCATCGTTTCACCTCCTTCATCAATATCATAAAGTAAGACACGGTGTTTAAGTCAATAGCTTTTTGAAAAAAGTTAAAATTATTTTTCAATTGTCCTATTGTAAATTCAATGCCTCGCGAAGGTGCGTCCTAGGGTTGCGTGGAAAGGCCGCCTACCCCGCCCTCACCGACACCGTCCTGTCCGGCGGCAGGCCGTATGCCGTCAGCGCGGGGGCGTCGATGGCTTGGCCGGCCGCGCAGAGCGGGATGCCGGGCGGGTAGAGCAGGATGTCCTCGGCGGCGGTCAGGCCGTTGGCTCGGTCCAGCCGTACCGAGAGCGACGGCCCCAGCAACGCCGTTCGGGGCGAGCAGACCCGGCGGGTTGGCGGGAAGACCATAGGCGGCGCGGCCAGCGGCGGACGGCGGTTGTCAAACAAGAATTCCAGCGCGGCGTCGAGGACGGCGAATTCTTCGGCGCCGTCGGCGGCGGTGGCGACACAGACGGTCTGCCGCGCGTCGGCCAGTTCGGGCCAGAGGTTGAACCGCGTTTGCCATATCTCGGCGGCACGATGCCCGCTATAGCCCCAGTCGGCGACCCGCGCCGTGATGCGAAACGGGTCGGAGATCGCCGTTTCCTGCGACAATATGTCGTATTTGGCCCGTAAATTACAAATTGTTTTCAGGTTTTGTGCCCAGCGGCCGGTACCCGCTGTTTGCAACCAGTCGAACGCGGCGTCGATGGATGCCATCAACAGATAGGACGGACTGGCGGTGCCGAACCACGATGTGGCCCGCCGCAGACGGGAGAGCAACGCCCGGCCCTCCGGCCCCGTTGCGCGGCCAAACAACAGGGCGGCCTGTCCCAGCGCCGGCAATGTCTTGTGCGCCGAGCAGACAAACAGGTCGGCCCCTTGTGCCGGATGGCCCAGCCCGGCCCAGGGGAAGTGCGCCCCGTGGGCGGCATCGACAAACAGCCGCGCGTTGCGGCGGCGGCAAACGTCGGCCAGTGCCGGGATATCCGACAACACGCCGTAATATGTAGGGGAAGTAATACAAACGGTCTTGATATCGGGATGGTCGCGCAGGCCGGAATCCAGATCGGCGGGCGGCAGAGGCAGACACAGTCCGCTCGGCGAAAAGGTTCGGGCCAGCGGCAACGGGTGCAGGTCCAGCATTGCCATGGCGTGGGTAAAGGCGGTGTGGTAACAGCGGTCGAGCAAGATGCGGCCGCCCGGTTCGGTCAGGGCGGCCAGCGCCGCCGCAATGCCCTGGGAGGAGCCGCCGGTTAGAAAGCAACAGACATCGGCGCCGAAGACATCGGCCCACCGCGCCTCTGCCTGCCGAATGGGCGCGTCCTCCCGGTCGTCGCGGTAGAGGTCGCCGGTCGGCGGCAGTTCTGTACAATCCAGCGCGAAGGGGTCAATGCCCTTGTGGCCCGGTATATGCATCCGAACCGGGCGGGTGCGCGAAAAATCCATCAGCGCCGACAGCAACGGCCGCCGCCGCTCCTCACGATTCATAGACCCTCGGCAGACGGGCGGCGTAGATGGGGTTGACATCCAGCTCGGTCATCTGTCCCGGCAGGGCGCTGACCTCGGTGATGTCGACCACGGTATGGCCGGTGCCGACATGGCCCAAAACGCGGGCGGGTACGCCGTTGATACGCACAAAAACCCGCCGCCGGGTGAGGCCGCGCTTGAGGTCGGACAGGAGATAGCCGAAGGTATCGCGCAATCGCCAGCTGTCCCGCTCCTTGCCAATGCAGAAGCCGTCGGCGCTTCCGATGGCCAGCACCGCAATCTTGGTCGGCCGCTTGGTTTTGTAAACCCCGGCGTAGCCAACGGTCATGCCCTTGGGCAACCAGCGTATTTCGCAGATGGGGCATTGGGCGCGGGTGGCCGGTTTCAAATCCTTGCAACGGCGGGGCAACCGCCCGGTGAAGGCCGAGCCAACGCGCACGGCGTCGTAGCGGCAGTCCTCCTGAAAAAAGAGGGCCGACGAGTTGGCGGCGTGGACAAGGCCGGTATCAACGCCTTCGGCGCGGAGCTTTTCCAGCAGGTCGTCGAAGGTCTGCTTTTGCGCTTTGGTGATCTTGGGGTTGCCGAAGGCCGAGGGGAAATGGGCGTAAAGCCCGGTGATGGCCACGTTGTTCATATATTGGTACAGATTGATGATCTTGTCGATCTCCGAGGGCAGGAAACCGTAGCGGCCCATGCCGATGTCGATCTCAATCTGCGCCTCGGCCACGGTGCGGCGTTGCTCGGCAATGCCGTTGACGGCCAGCGCCGCGTCCTGCGATCCGATCGTGAGCGTTACGTTGTGGTCGAGGCAGAGGTCGATTTCTTCGCGCCGGGAGGTGGAGCGCAACAGCAAAATCTCCTGCTGGGTATGTCCGGCGTTGCGAAGACGCACGGCGTCGTTGGGTTCGGTCACGGCAAAGCGGGTGATGCCCTCCTGGGACAGAATAGAGGCAATTTCGGGCAGACCCATTCCGTAGGCGTCGGCTTTGAGTACGCCGTAAATGGGCCTGCCGCCGGCCCGCTCCTTCACACAGCGAACATTGTGCCGCACACAGTCGCGGTTGACAACCAGAGCCTTCATGGCAATCCCCCTTAGGCGGCGTCGCGTAGCATCACGCGATAGCCGTCGATGATTTGCGCTATCTCGGCGTCGGGGTAAACGTCGTCTGTAGACAACAGGCTTCCATTAAATTCAGAAAGCACCCAAACGCCCGCTTCTTTGACAAAAACAAGATCCAGCCTGCCCAGATAATGGTCGCGCTCGCCGCCGGCCTGTACAACGGGGATCTCCCTGTCGCCGTCGCCAATGACGGCGGGGGCCGCGAGCTTCAGGTGGTCGTCGCCGCCCACAATGGCGGAAACGCCGCGCATTCGCCTGTCGGCCGCAATGCCGGCGTGGGACAGCACAATGTGAATGTCGGCCGAATCGCCGATTTCGGCGGCCATGCGGGCCACGGCCTCCGCCGGGTCTTCAAAATCGTAGCGGCGGGACAGGTCAAAGCCCCTGTCCCAAGGCTTTGCCGAGGTAACGCCGATGACGGCGATACGCAGTCCCTGCCGTTGCAGAACAACATAGGGCGCAAAGCCCTCCGCGACGCGGCCGTTTTGCGTTACATTGCCGCACAGCACCGGGAAATTGGCCGTTTGCAGAATGGTGTGTTCGGATAGATTGACCAGCTCGCGGTCGTTTTGCGGGAAGTCGTTGTTGCCGAAGACCATTGCGTCGTAGCCGATGGCGTTCATCACCTCGGTTTCCGCTTGGCCGCGCAGTGATTGAAACGGCCCGCGCCGATAAAGGTCCCCGCCGTCGAGCAGGATCACGTTTTCAACCTCGGCGCGAACGGCGTATACCAGCGTGGCATACTGCGGCAGGTCGTCCAGTACGCCGTGCCAATCGTTGGTGTGCAGAATGGTCAGGGCAAACTCGTTTTGCCCGCCCCGGCACCCGAAGGCAAGAGACAGCAAAACGACAATACCGAGCATCAACGCAAACAGTTTCTTCAAGAAAAACACCCCGATCCGTTCGGTTTTTTTATGGAAGCGTTGAATTTTGCGTGTTTGAAAATAACGTAGTTATTTTCAAACCGAAGTGAAGGGCTGAAGTCGTTGTGCCGCGGCACATCGACTTCGGCACGGAACGCAGAGCAAAACCGAAACGTGACAGGAATCATGCAAAATGCTATTTTTCAACACGCCCTTTATTCTTCTGTCGCTTGCGCGCAGGACGGTTTCGCGGTTTCGTCGGCCTTGGCTTTTTGGCGTTTTTTGCGCCGCAGGGTGTGCGGTAGCATACGCAGGGTCACCGACAGGCGTTTGCCGCGCGTTACCAACCGATGCACCCACGGGCGCAACAGCAGGTCGAACTCGCCGATGAACTCGGTGAAGTCTCCGTTGAACCCTTTTTTGAAGCGGTAGAGTCCGTAGAGGGGGTTGTCCTCGGAGACAAAGCCCGAAACGCCCCGGAAATCGTAGAGGCGGCAACCCAGCTCCAGCGCCCATTGGATCATCTGCCACTGCATGAGGTAGCAGGGCATATAGTTTCGGTGGGCGGTATCGGAAGCGCCGTAGAGGTACCAAACCTTGTCGCCGTAGTGAATGGCCACCGCGCCGGCCACCGCGGTGTCGTTGACATAGACCATATAGAGCCGCGCGTGTTGGCCCATGGCCGAAAGCATACGCTGAAAATAGCCTTGGCCGCGCACCACAAAGCCGTCGCGCTCGCCCGTTTCGGCCATCAGACGGGCAAACTCGCCCAGCGCCTCCTGGCCCTGCACCCGCACCGTCACGCCCTTGCGCTGGGCCAGCCGGATGTTGTACCGCCATTTCTGGTGGAAGGAGGCAAGGACCTCTTCGGGCGTTCGCCCTTCGGTTTTGAGCCGGAAGACAAAGCGGGGCTGGATGGTCTCAAAATTGTTGGTCTTTTTGGCCGGCTTAAACCCGGCGGCCACGGCCAGCGCGGCGAATTGCTCGTCATCGACCGGCAGGTCGGGGGCTATCTTTACAATGTAGGCCCGGCGTTTTTTGGCAAGGTCGCGGGCGGCCGCGAGGAGGGCCGACACCGCCTCGGCGTCGTGGGGATCGCAAACCGGGCCACGGCACCCGTAGCACAGGGTAAACGGCAGACCCGGCACCTTGCGGGACAGCAAGGCCATGCTCCCGGCGATTCCGCCGTCGCCGCGCCGGTAGAGAAAGGCATCCCAGCCCCAGTCCGATTTCAGCCTGCTCCAAGGGTGCGACTGCAAAAAGTGACCCTTGGGGTGCGATTGCACAAAGGCTTCGTATTCATCTAAGTTCGCTTCGGTAACAGCTTCAATCATGGTGCGCCTCCTGTTGTATCTTCAACGGCTTGTCCTTTTCCTATGTTACCACATTTTCCCCGCAAAAACCATCCCGGACAATGATTATTTTCAGGCCGGTTTTTCGTACATTTGTACTACGAAAAGGGTAACTTTTTCATTGTCAAAACTATAAAAATTTTTGTTTTGGCTTGTTTTCTTAACATTCAGTTCACAATTTGGTAATATTCACGGACAGATTGATGGAATTCCGTCTCATTTTTTGGGATAAACATACTTTGCAAAAGAATTCGCCAAAGATTATAATGGTAACGTCCATAAAATTTCGGGTTTTTGTGCCCGCCGCGCTGTGCATTATCCACAAAACACAATTCAAAGGAGGAAACCCCACCATGAAACGCGCAAAAAAACTCCTGAGCCTCTTCACCGCAACGCTCCTTCTGCTCTCCCTCACGGGGCTTGGTATGCTCACCGCCGCTGCGGAGGAGATCGTCATCCTTGACTACCTCGCATACGCCACTTCGGACTGGGAATACACAGAAGGCGGGAACGGCAGCATTACGCCGAGCGGCGGCAGCGGCAGCGCCCTTGTCTTCAACGCGGGTACCGGCTGGCCCAGAGCCGCGCTGACAACCGCAGACGAAGAGCTGGTAATACCCTCTGACATGTGGAATGATTATTATCTGGAGTACGACTTCGTCGGTACCGGGTATACCGCCATTTCCCTCTTCTCCGGCGACCAGCACAGCAAAATCAATATGATCATCGATCCGAGCCTGACCTATCAGGACGACGGCGTTGCCGCGGGCAGCTACAACGGAAAAATCAGCATTGCCGAAATTGCGGCAAAATCCTACAGCGAAAGCGGAGTATTGGATTGGAGCATCCCGGCATTTACGCCGCCGCCCCTCGATCCCATTACTGGCTATTTCTTCTTGGATTCGATTATAATTCATACCGTGGGCGGCAACCTTACCATCAACACGATGCGTATTATAGGCGAAGCGGCGCCTCCGCCCCCGCCCCCGCCCCCCCCGATTACAGAGGAAGACCTTGATTTCCTGCAGCTCTGCGAAACAACCGAATGGGTAACCTTCGGCGGCGACGACGACCACACCATTGGAATCACCGCAAATCCCGGCGGCGGCCTCGTCTTTACAAAAACCAGCTCCGGCCACTACTGGCCCGCCGTGAGCGGCTGGACCAACGATTACGCTTCCATTCCCAAATCCGAATGGGGCAACTATACCTTCAGCTATGACTTTACCGTCGAGGGCGGGCATACCGCCATACAGCTTTGGTCCGATCCCGGCAGAAACGGGAGCAGAATGCTGGCCGGCGGGAATGTAGAGAACCAGGAATATCTCAACCTTATCCGTTATGTCCGCAACGACTATGCTTCCGAGGTGGTTGAGGATTTGGAAGAGGGCAGATACCAGGACAGCATCAATCTGGCCGAATTCTTAGCCAAATTCGGGTATAACGAAGCATCTTTCCACATTGCCGGATTCAGAGTCTACGTGGTCGGAGAAGCCGGGGCGGCCGTAACCATCCGCAAAATGGCGCTGAGCGAAGGCGACGAACCAAGCTACGCGGGCGTCAACAGTTGGGCCCTTGCGGAAGTGAAGGCCGCTTATGAGAACGGCATGGTACCCAGAGACCTCATGAGCAACTATCAGAGTCCCATCACCCGTGAAAACTTCTGCCGCTTGGCCATTGCCTTTGTCCAATACAAAGTCGGCATGGACATCGACGAATATTTGCAGGAGCAAGGGATCGCGCCGCGTGAACCCTTTGCCGATTGCAGCACCCCCGAAGTGCTGGCCGCCGCCGCGCTGGGCATTGTGCAGGGTACCGATGTGGCAAACAACCTGTTCAGCCCCAGCCGTCTCCTCATCCGCGCCGACGGCGCCGTCATGCTGGCCAACGCCTGCGGCGCGCTGGGCGCAGATGTGGAAAGCTCCCCGCTGACCAACTACACCGACCAGGCCGACATCCGTAGCTGGGCGCGTTCGCAGGTAAACTTTGTTACCGAAATGAACATCATGCAGGGCAGCAACAACGCCTTCACGCCCGGCGGCGACTACCAAACCCAGCAAGCCATCCTCACCTTCTACCGCATTACCCAGAACGTGGAATTCTAAGCGCAATATACGCAGGGTGTCCTTTCCCGCATAGCGGGAGGGGACGCCCTGTGATGGTTGTGTTGCGGCAAACGCAGGAAACACTTGATTGCAGAGGTGAATATGTTTGAAATTTGACTGGGACCCGGGAAAAAATGAAGTGAATATAAAAAAACACGGTGTTGGTTTTGATGAAGCGGAAACAGTATTCGAAGACGAGAGGGCGGTCACAATATACGACCAAGACCATTCCGAAAACGAGGATCGGTTTAAGATCATCGGAATAAGCAGGAAATTACGGGAACTGATTGTGTGTTATTGTTATCGAAACGGAGAAGAAATTACAAGAATAATATCAGCGCGGAGAGCAACGAAAAATGAGGCTATGCTTTATGAAAGAGGATTGTAGCTATGATCAATGAAATAACATCAGAGGATTTTTCCCGCGGCACAAAAAACCCCTACTTCGATAAATTGATGACAAAAACAGAAATAGCATTGAAAAAAGAAGACTACTTCATTTTTTGTGAGGTAGGAAAACTGAACGGCGTCCCGGTGGAAATGATTATGCGTAACTGCTTGGCCGATTGGGCCCAAAAGATGCGGGAGCATGATTGATTCCACGTTGCCGCGTTGCGGCACAGACAAAACATCTCTCAGCACTTTGATTCGCGCAGTACAGGGAATACCGGAACAGAGCGGGGGAATCCGCTGCTTGCCCGCCGGTACAGCCCTGATGCAATAGAAAACACAAGGAGGAAAAACGATGAAACGCATTTTTCTTGTGGCCCTGGCGGTTCTTTTTGTATTCGCCGCCGCGGCCTGCACCGGCGACCCCAACGCGGGCAACGTAGTTGAAGTACCCGATTCGGCCACACCCTTGCCCGACAACTTTCTGGAAACCGCCACCCCCAGCACCTTCCGCACAAAACAGGCCGTTGACTACCCGGACAACGAGGGTACCAACTACGCCGCAAACATCATGGTCTCGGAGCTGGATGACGATCAGCTCAAAGTCTCCACCATGATGAGCATCGACTGGGACTACATTGTTGACCAAAAAGAAGGACAGGGCGCACACCAGTACAACGCCACCAAGATTTGGGAAGCCACATACGGCGGCACCGTAACCATCCGCACCGTGCCGGAAAACGAAATGACCAGCAGCCTTTCGGCCTGGTCGGCCGCCGGCGAAGCGCCCGACATAATTCCCTCCAACAACGCCAACTATCCGCTCTGGCCCCAGAGAGGCCTGACCTCCGATATGAAATGGTACGGCGACAACCTGGACATCACCAACGGCGACATCTTCAACCGCGATCTCATGGAGCTGTATTCCTGGAAGGGTGAGCATCCTTACGCCATTACCAACACGGCCACACATTATTATTACGTTGTCTTCAACAAAACCCTCTTCGACCGCAAGGGCGAGAAAACACCCTGGGATTACTGGCAGGAAGGCAACTGGACCTGGACGCAATTCGTTCAAACCGCCAAAGCCATGACCGAAGGCGAGGAAGCCTACGGGTTTACCGGCTGGGGCCTCTTCCCCTATCAGGCGCCCTATCCGATGGCGGCCGTTAGCGACGACGGCATTGCCAGCCTCAACATCGACAACCCCAATTACATTCGCTATATGACCGAAGTATACAACTTCTACCAGACCGAAAAGGCCGGCCGCAGCGGCTGGAACCTGCAAGACTGGTCTGCCTTGATGCCGCAAAACACCGACGCCATGGTCATTACCAACCTGTCATCCTTTGAGCGCATGTGGCGCATAATCGAGCGCAGGGACACCGGCGCCGACCTCCGCGTCGCCCCGCTGTATGTCTTCGACCCCAACGACGAGGCCGGGCCGATTACGCCCACATCCTTCTGGGGCTATGCCATTGCCCGTCAGGCCAAAGCGCCGTACGGCGCGGCCGAGTACATCCGCCTTGAATCGCTGGTATCGAGAGCCATCTTCGATGAGCGCGGCGGCCATTCCTGGCTCCCCTATGTCACGCCCGAAGAAAAGGCCATGATCGAAGAATACGAGAAAAACGTAACCATGGTCATCGAGCCGATCCAAGGCGTCGGAGACTGCTACGCCATCATCGACGGCCAGATGGTCCCGTCCATCTACTACGACCAGGCCGAGGTATCGGTGCAAGCCGTATTCGACTCCATTCGCCCCATCCTCAACGCCGAATTCGACGCGTTTAACGCGGGGAGCTAACGAAGCGCTGAGCCGTTCCGTAGCCAAACTGGAGCGTCTGGAAACTTTGCCGCAGACCGCAAAGCGGTCGAAGGCAAAGTTGGAAGACCGAAGTTTGGCGTAAAGCGGAACGAGCGAAGCGTGCCACCCCGAAGCGCTGAGCCGGTTTACACTTTTCAAAACCCCTCGATTTGCTCGGAAGTTATGTAAAGCATCCGGGCCGCACAAAACATATTTCGTTCATATTTGTCTGAATAATCGGCAACAACATGCGATATGCGCAACATTTACGCACGATATGTCGAATAATCTCGACCGATTCTTCTGGTTTTTTTAACGTTTCTTAGGTATAATTTTTACAAAAGAAACGTTAGAAAGGTGATGGCAATCATGCGTGAACTTCCCTTTGCCGAGACATTCTTAGAGCTGGAGACCGGTACATATATGCTTCGATACGGCCTTTTGGTCAGCGAAGCGGCGGGGAGCGGGGCGACCTGCTCTGCGAGAGCTACGGCGTGCGCGTATCCTTTTTGGAAAACAACAGGCTGTTAGACCGCCAAGAGGCGCTGGACGTAACAAGCGACCCCCGCGTTTTGGAAGCGCTGCTCCGCCTGCTCCACAAACACCGCGTAACCCCCCTGAGCCTCCCCGACATCATCGAGGATTTTATGGCAAGCTAACGAAGCGCTGAGCCGCTGTGCAGGCAAAACTGGAGCGTCTGTAGATTTTGTTTTTTGCCGCAAAGCGGCAGAAAACGAAATCGGAAGACCGAAGTTTTGCCGCCCGCACGGCGAGCGAAGCGTGCCATAACGAAGTAGGGCGCTCCGCCGCCCTCCCGCATATCATGGGGCATACCAACATGGAGGTGGCCCCATGGAACCCATTCTATCGCCGCAGGAGACCCAACGCGCCAACGAGCTGCTGGCCCGGATTCTGCCCCGGCTGGCCGGGCCGGCGCCGCCGCTGGCCTACC
>Ga0099364_10006348_pt1 | contig 17238 bp, 15 predicted proteins | sample TergutTh196P3_FD_73070 | JGI IMG/M metagenome (GOLD analysis project Ga0099364, IMG submission 73070) | Microcerotermes parvus P3 segment gut microbial communities from Pointe-Noire, Republic of the Congo - Th196 P3 | ecosystem: Host-associated > Arthropoda: Insects > Digestive system > Gut ... | reverse complement strand
AGAGATGGTAGGGAGGGGTGGCAGGGGCAAACGTGCCGTGCGTGCACGGTGCGTTTGGCCCCTGACAGGACCCCAGTTAACTTCTTTAGGGCATCCTTTACCTATGGCTACGCCTTCGGGGGCCACAAGCAGGCGGTGCCTGCGGGGTGCGCACCGCCCCTGCGGGACGAGTGCTGCCCGCACTTACACTGGGGGCCTTAGATCCAAAGTAAAGCGACATATTATTGTTTGTAGATCAATCCTCTTGAATACTCTCCCTTTTTCATGCTAACCTGACAGTTCAAGACGGCTCCCTTGCAATGATTCGGGGGCTTCAATTTAATTGTAAGGAAGCACCTATGAATTCATTTGTATTCTATCTATTGATGGGAGCCCCGCAGGGCGGAGAAGCTCCGGCAGGCAGCGGAATAATGACTTTTCTCCCTTTTATTGCGATAATCGCCATTTTTTATTTTTTAATCATCCGGCCCCAGAACAAAAAGCAAAAAGAAACCCAAAATATGCTGGCTACGTTAAAAAAAGGCGACAAGGTTGTCACTATCGGGGGCATTCATGGGGTTATTCAAAGCGTGAAAGAGCAAACGGTCATCATCAAGGTTGATTATTCTACCAAGATAGAACTCAACCGCAGTGCGGTTTCTTCGATTGTTGCAGCCGGCAAAAAGGAAAAAGAAGTTAAAAATGACGAGGAAAGCGAAGAAGTAACAGCAGAGGAAGTAGCAACAGAAGAAGTAACAACGGAAGAAACCGTAGCTCCTAAAACCAGAAGCAGGAAAAAATAATTATGAATAAACGGTATCGATTAGTCATTGTCCTGATAGTTATGGCAGTGTGTTTTGTATTCCTTTGGCCCAGCCTTCGTTGGTACTTCTTTGTACCCAGGGATCAGCAGGCTCAGGCCCTGGAATCCCGCGAGCAGATCAGGACTTACGCTTCGCGGGCCGCTCAGGTTGATCTGCTTCGGCTCATAGAACTTGCCCATGAAGACGCTGAGGTTCCCGAAGAATTGTCTTTTTTGGTGAGGGATGCACGGAGAATATATCGTGATGCGCGGCAGCCTCTTCCTGAACGAATGGATGCAAGGGCGACCCTTTCTGCCTTTTCCAGCAGAAGGGAAGTGCTGGAAGCTATCGAAAACCATTACCGGGAAGAGATTTTTGCCCTCAAGGATCTGCAAAGAAATGCAGTGCAGCTCGGCCTTGACCTTTCCGGGGGCTTAAGCATTGTTTTGCAGGCCGATATGGATGCCCTGCAGAACAGGCTGGAGCGTTCCCTGAACGATGATGATCGTAATGATGCTGTAAACCGGGCGCTTGATGTACTCAATAGCCGCATTGACCGTTTTGGTCTGACCGAGCCGGTTATCCGCAGACAGGGAACCGACCAGATTTATATCGAAATACCCGGCAGCGCCGATCCCGAGCGGATCAACGATATCATCATGGGTAGGGGAAGCCTGGCTTTTCACATGGTAGATACCGATGCTTCCGAAGCATTTGACCAATACTATCGTGCCAATCCCGCCACGACATTTGACGGTGATGGTAATCTTATCAATCCGGGGATTGTGCCGGCTGATGTGATGATTGTCGGTGTGTATATCAAAGACCGCTACGGCCTGGACGAGCATGACCGCAATCTGGACGGCAGCCTGCGCTATGTGGCCCTGCGAAGGGAAGTGGGCCTTGACGGGAACCATATCCGCAGCGCCATGGTTGAGCGGAGTACCCTTGATGGCCGGCCGGAAGTTACCTTTATGCTGGACAGCGAAGGCGGGGAAATTTTTCACCGGCTGACATCCGCCAATATCGGCAGACCCATGGCCATTGTGCTTGATGACCGGGTAAGATCCCAGGCGACCATCCAGGGGGCAATCCGCGATGCGGTGCGGCTTACCGGGTTTGGCATGGATGAAGCCAACAACATCGCCCTGATGCTGCGGACTGCAGCCCTGCCGGTTGAGCTTGAAGTGGTAAGCCAGCAGAGCATCGGAGCTTCCATGGGCGAGGACACCATACGGCAGGGGATGTTTGCCTTGCTCGGCGGTATCGTAGCAGTCTTTTTCTTTATGCTGGCTTATTATCGATCTGCGGGGATCAATGCCGTTATTGCCCAGGTTCTAAACTTCTATATCATGTTCAGTATTCTTTCTGCCTTTAATTTTACTCTGACCCTGCCCAGTATTGCCGGTTTTATTCTTACCATCGGTATGGCAGTGGATGCCAGTGTCATTATCTTTGAGCGTATGAAAGAAGAAATACGCCTGGGTAAAGGCAGAAAGGCTGTTGTTGAGACCGGCTTTGACAAGGCATTTTGGGCAATTATGGACTCGAATATCACTACCTTTATTGCCGCTCTGTTCCTTTCTCAGCTTGGTTCCGGCCCCATTCAAGGATTTGCCGTAGCCCTTTCTGTCGGGATTTTTTCCTCGGTGTTTACCGCCCTGTTTGTTTCCCGGCTGATATTTGATTTTGGTACTGATGTACTTGGCAGCAAAAAAGTAACCATCAGCTGGTCGCAGTTGGAAGCCGAAGCTACAACCCCGGCGACAGGAGGGGTAAAATAATGAAAAACTTTATCAGGTTTTCCAGGTTTTTTATTCCTGCATCGGTTTTATCCGCTCTGCTTATCACTGCCGGAATTGCCGGTTTCTTTATAATGGATGGATTTAACCTTGGTGTGGATTTCCAGGCAGGTGTTATTCAGGAAGTGCAATTTGCTCCCACAGCGTTCAGCCTTACCTGGTCGGGTACCGGTAATGCAAGTATCGCCTTCGATCGCAGTAATATGTACATCGTTCATTCCGGCGTCGGCGTTGAATCGCGGACCATTACATTGCCCTTTAGTGAATATGAGACAATCGGGGAGCTTACCCAGGCTCTCGGCAGCGAGCTGGAAGGTACTGAATTTGAATTTAGTGTATCCGAATCAATTAGTACACAATGGCTGGTACGCGGCGCACAGAGGGATCCGCAGCTTGGCAATATCCCCTATGTAGTGCACTACCTTGATCCTCAAAGCGAAGAAATTTCCATCATCTCCGTACGAGAGGCAATGGAAGGTTTGGATGAAACCATCGTTGTCCAGAACATGGGGCTGCCTTCCGATCGCCAGTTTATGATTCGTGTTTCGGACAGCGATGAAATGAGCAGGGCTCCCACCGAAATGATTACTTCTGCCCTGGAAACGCATTTTGGCGAAGGTGAGGTTGTTATATTGCGTTCCGACTTTGTCGGTTCCCGTTTTGCCAGAAACCTCACCGATCAGGCGGGTATATTATTTGCCTGTACCCTGCTGCTGATACTGCTCTATGTATCTATCCGGTTTAAACTGCAATATGCCGCAGGCGCTGTATTGGGTATTCTCCATGACACTCTGATTATAGTGGGTTTTGTGGTATGGACAAGAATGGAGTTTAACACCAGTACCATTGCGGCGCTTCTGACCATACTGGGTTATTCCATTAACAATACCATTGTTATTTTCGACCGTTTCAGGGAAAACCGCCGTCTCTACCCGGATGATGCGTTCATCAACATACTTGATCGTTCTCTTACCGATACCTTAACCAGGACTATTATCACCACAGTTACAACCATGCTGGCAGTGTGGTCACTGTATATCTTTACAACCGGGGCAATGAAAGATTTTGCCCTTGCCCTCATTGTAGGCATGGTTTCCGGTGTATACACAAGTATTTTTATTGTCACCAGTTTTGCCCTTTTCTGGGAAAATCAGCGGATCAAGCGGGAAAAACGCAGGCAATCCGGCCAACCGGTTAAGTCCGGCAGAGCGGCAGCCGTTAAAGCTTGAACATAATCCGCGCAGAGATTCTTGGTTTCTGCATGGGGGTACGGCGGGCCGTTGATCTTGCGCAGGCCGAACAGGGCAGCGCAAGGGTCTGTACACTTGGTCCGCTGATTCATAACCCCCAGGTACTCGATTATCTTACACACCGGGGAGTGGAAATACTTTATGAAGCATCGCTGCCCGAAGATCTCAATGGTTGCACCGTTATTATTCGTGCCCACGGGATAAGCCCGCAAACTGAAGCTCAGTTACACAGACTCGGTGCGAATGTCATTGATGCAACATGCCCGCATGTAAAAGCAAGCCAACTTAAAGCCCAGGCTCTTGCCCAGGCCGGGTTCAGCCTGTTTCTGGCAGGCGAAGAATCCCATGCAGAAATTATTGGTATCCGCGGTTATGCTGAACAATACTGCGCCCCATGGTGTACTGTTGTTGGTAGTGCAGCGCAAGCGGCGCAAGCGGCTGCCAAATTTCATGCTGCTAACCCGCGAACAGCTCTTATCGGGCAGACCACCATTTCCGCTGAAGAGTACCAGGATATTGCCGAAGCTATTATGCGTTTTTTCCCCAGCCTGGAAATTGCCCAAACGATCTGCACCGCAACCAGAGAGAGGCAGGACAGTCTGCGCGATCTGTTAAACAAGGTTGATGCCGTCATTATTGCCGGAGGTAAAGAATCCGCCAATACCCGCCGCCTTCTTACCATTGCCCAGGCTGCCGGTAAACCATGCGCCCTGGTAGAAACAGCCGCCGACATTCCGCCGGAATTCTTTAATTACCATACCATAGGCCTAACCGCCGGCGCCTCCACCCCCGATTTTGTCATCGATTCTATCGAAAAAACCCTTGCATCTAATCCCTAGCCCCAAGCCCCTTCTTCTTCAGCACCATCAACAGAGCTATATCTCCCTGTCGTATGCCGGGGATGCGGGCTGCCTGGCCTATGGTCAGCGGTTTTACTATGGTGAGTTTTTCTTTTGCTTCCATGGAGAGGCCGGTAAGGGAAGTATAATCCAGATCGGGATCGAGTTTAATGGCGTCCATTTTAGCGGCTTTGGCGGCTGCGCGTTGTTCTTTTGCAATGTAGCCGGCATATCTGATGTCAAGCCTGATGCGCTCAAGCCATTCAGCGGGGTAGCGGGCAAGTTCCGGGGCAAAGGGGAGTATGTCTTCCATCGCGATTCGGGTATCGCTCAGGCAGCGTTCCAGGCTTTCACCGGCATGGGGCAGCAGGGCGGATGCACCATCAACAGGAGCCGGCGATAGTTTTCGCTGGGACAGGATTTCATTGATTGCATCCAGCGCTTCGGCCTTGTGCCGGAAAATTTCCCAGCGGCTGTCATCTATAAGGCCTGTTTCCCGGCCCATGGGAGTAAGCCGTGTGTCGGCAGTGTCGTGGCGGAGCATAAGGCGGTGTTCGGCGCGGCTGGTAAACATGCGGTACGGCTCCTTGGTTCCCAGGGTGGTCAAGTCGTCAATGAGCACACCGATATAGGCTTCGGCGCGGCCCAGTACCAAAGGAGGTTTACCCAGCAGCTTCATTGCCGCATTGATCCCTGCCAGCAGCCCCTGAGCGGCTGCTTCTTCGTAGCCGGAACTGCCGTTCGTCTGCCCAGCGGTAAAAAAACCTGACAAGCGTTTGGATTCCAGGCTGGGGTAGAGGTCAAGGGGATCAAGGTAATCATAGTCTACTGCATAACCGGGGCGTACAATGCGGGCTTCTTCAAGGCCCGGTATGGTATGCAAAAAATCCCGCTGCACATCTTCAGGCAGGGAGGTTGATGCACCGTTGATATAAGCCTCGTGGGTGTACAGCCCCTCAGGTTCGATAAAAATATGATGCCTGCTGCGTTCGGGGAAGCGGACAACCTTGTCTTCTATTGATGGGCAGTAACGGGCGCCGGTACCTTTTATTTTTCCGCCGTACATCGGCGAACGGTGGATATTGGCCCGGATTATGTCATGGGTGCGCTCGTTGGTAAAACTTATCCAGCAGGGCAGGCAGGGGCGTTTAAACATTTCGCTACCGGCATGTGCGCCGGTAAAAGAAAAGCGCTGCGGCTCCTCACCGTCCTGCTTTTCCAGCCTGCTGTAATCAATGGTGGCTCCGTCAATACGGGCGGGGGTTCCGGTTTTAAGGCGCCCGACTGGAAATCCAAGCTTCTTGAGACTGCTGCCAAGGCCCATTGCCGCCTGCTCACCAAGCCGTCCTTCGCTTGCCTGGTATTCACCAATAAAAATTCTGCCTTCCATGAATGTACCCGAAGCGAGGATCACGGCGGGCGCACTGATTCGATGTCCCCGGCGGGTAATTACCCCGGCGATTCTACCGGGTCGTGCAAGCGATGCTTCTCCATCCAGTATCAGATCAATGACCGTGTCCATAATAATGGCAAGGTTTTTCTGCCCTTCAAGGACAGCACGGGCGGCGTTTTGGTAGGCATGCTTATCGGCCTGGGCACGGGGAGACTGGACCGCCGGCCCGCGGGACCGGTTGAGTATCCGGTATTGGATCATTGCCGTATCGATAAGCCTTCCCATTTCTCCGCCTAGGGCATCTACCTCGCGGACAATATTGCCCTTGGAAAGACCGCCGATGGCAGGGTTACAGGACAGCATGCCGATACGGTCGGGGTCCTGGGTAATCAGGAGTATCGAAAAGCCCAGCCGGGAAACAGCCAGGGATGCCTCAATCCCCGCGTGTCCGCCGCCTATGACAATACAGTCGTAATCCATACTTTGATTATTTAAGTATTTTAATTAATTTCAAGATCGTTTTGCATTGTTCTCTATTGAGGCTGTTGATCCAGCGGAATATTTCCCGTGCCTCTTGGCTTGGCTTGTTTTGATTTTTTTCAAGATTCATATTAACGCCAATAACCAGTTCTTCGACAGTTACCTGTAGTGCTTTTGCTATTTTAACAGCAGTGTCAACTGAAGGCACAGTTGCCCTTGTACCTAAATAGCAATCTAATGTAGGAACAGGGATTCCTGTTTTTGCACTCAATTCTTTTATAGTTACACCTTGATAATTAAGCTCTATCCTCAGGTTTTCTCTAAAATTACACATCATCTTTACGAATTATATTGAAATATCATAGATAATCCCTTGACAATATATGAAAAATCATGTATTTTAGGTACAAAACAAGGATATATCAAAGATATGTGACTTGAACTCAATTAGGGGGAAATCAATGAAAAAATTAATGGTTTTGTGGCTTTTGGTATTTTGCTCTGCATTTGTACATGCACAGCAAAGCATGGTATTGGATGATGCAATTTTTGATTCTGTTGATTTTTTCTCATCAAGATTGCCGTCAGGATCAACTATCGCAGTTACGAATTTTGAAGCTGAAACAAAAGAACTTTCTGATTTTATTATTCAGGAAATTTCAGTTGCTCTTTCTAATTTGGGTTCTCTGAGAGTTGTTGATAGAAGCCGGCTTGAATTGCTGGAAGCAGAATTGAATTTTAATATGTCTGGTTCGGTAAGTGATGAGACTGCTCAGGGAATCGGTCGTATGATTGGTGCTCAAATAATATTTTCTGGTTCAATAGTCCAATATAGGGATATGTACCGTATGCGTGTGCAGGCAATAGTTATTGAAACTACTGAAATAATTGGCACAAGAACACTGAATGTTAAGTATGATCCCACATTAACCGGATTATTAGGAAGAATAAATCCTGCCGACTCATGGAAATACCAGTGGCTGTATGCAGGATTTGGTGTAGGTTATACCGCTCAACTTAATAGGGATGATTCTCCGGATTATGAATATTATGTTGATATACCTCTTGGATTTTCGATTTATGCAAGGTTTCAACCATTTGATTTATTTGGAATCGCTTTAGATTTTAGCGGAGATTTATTTGATGGACCAAATATTTCAATTGTGCCAACCTTAACAATAAGACCTTCTTCATTTGCGATTGATCTTTTTCTTGGGATTGGATACAACTTATTTTTTGGACGAGTTGCGTTTACTGGCGGAGGGCGGGTAGGTTACAAAGTAGGGCCTGGTGTTTTATATACTGAAGTACGCCCAACTGGTGTAATAATTGACGATTATATCCCTATTAATGTTAATTTTTCTTTAGGGTATCAAATTGGGTTTATCCAGCGGAAAAAATAACGAGCGAGTCAAGTTTTTTTGCCCGTGTTCGGGCTTACACCCTCTGTACGGTTTTGTCCCTCCGCAGTTTCGGCAGGGGTCAATGCTACGCATTGCCTTATTACCTGCCCAAACAGTCAAGTTACCTATGAGCATTAAACAAAATGGGGCTAAATTTGAGAAAATGAAGGATTAAATGGTGTATAAAAAATCATACACTTGATAATAAATTATAACCAATATAATATACGACATGGACAGTATATTAATATATATGGACTGTTGCTGCCTAAATAGGCCAAGTGATGACCAAACTCAAGATAAAATTCGTATAGAAGCAGATGCAATCATTGCAATATTATACAAGTGCTTCTATGACTCTTGGGAATTAATAGGCAGTGATATTGTTGAATATGAAATTATGAAATCACCAGATAAAAATAAAAAAAGCAAAACATTGGATTTATATAAAATTATAAATGAAAATATTGAAATAAACGATATAATCATGGAAAGAGCCAAGGAATTGCATAATAATGGATTAAAACCTATGGATAGTTTACATTTTGCATCAGCTGAATATAGAAATGTAGATGTATTGTTGACTGTAGATAAAGATTTTTTGAAAAAATCAAAACATATTACTTCATCATTAAAAGTTGAAAATCCTATTAATTGGTTTATGGAGGTAATGGATAATGACTAGCCAAATTATGACAAAAGACTTAAATTCTATCAGGAGACTGGGTATTAATGCATTAACGGAAAAGCTTGGTCCTGTTGGAATGATTGAATTTATGCGCCAGTTTGATACCGGATATGGTGATTATACTAAAGAACGCCACGCCTGGATGGATAATTTAACAATTGAAGGTATTATTAATGAAATAAAAAATATGAAAAAATGATACAACCCAACGGCACATAAGGGGTATAAAAACAAATACAAGCTATAATTGACCGATTTGGGCGCCTTAATAATCGACAAATCAACCAAAAAATGTTATAATTAGCCAGGTTTTTAAAAGAGGGGTTGGTTATACATCATGAAAGAATACATCCAGACTGACTATGAGCTGTGTGTCGGCTGTAACAGATGTGTCCGTGAATGTCCGATGGAGCTGGCAAACAGAACATTTCAGGATAGTGCGGGTAATATTAAAGTTCAGGTGGACTATGCCAACTGTGTCATCTGCGGCAGGTGTGTTGCAGCATGCAAGCATGATGCAAGGCTGTACTTTGATGATACAGATCAATTCTTCATGGATTTATCTGCCGGAGTGTCTATTTCCCTCATTGCCGCTCCGGCAATCAGGTCGAATATACCGGATTATAAAAAACTGTTTACCTATCTCAAACAAAGAGGCGTAAAAAAAATATATGATGCATCTCTTGGCGCTGATATTTGTACCTGGGCGCATATCAGGCATTTGGAAAACGATAAGCCGGAGCGCCTGATAACTCAGCCATGCCCTGCAATTGTTTTATACTGTGAATCGTTTCGGCAGGATTTGCTCCCCTGCCTGTCTCCGGTACACAGTCCCATGGCCTGTACTGCTGTCTACATGAGGGAATATGAAGAAATACAGGACAACATTGCAGCCATTTCGCCGTGTATTGCCAAATCCAGTGAATTTAACGAAACACGGTTGATCCAATACAATGTTACCTTTTCCAGGCTCATGGAATATATGACCGAAAATAATATTACTTTACCGGAAGAAGAAACCGGGTTTGATCATTACGACAGCGGACTGGGCTCATTGTTTCCCATGCCGGGCGGACTTAAAGAAAATATCGAATACTATTTTGATAAAGAAATATATATTTACCGGGCCGAGGGGTTCAGTGTATATAATAAGTTAAATGCTTATGCCGACGCACCCAAAGATATGCTTCCGGTTATTTTTGATGTGTTAAACTGCATTGAAGGCTGTAACAAGGGTACTGCCGCTCTGCATGACAAATCGGTTTTTGAAATTAATTCCGTGATGATAGACAGCAAAAAAACAGCAATGGATAATCGTGAGAGAAAATATTTTGACGATTTATACCGGCAGTATGATCGTACATTTAATATTGCACACTTTATGCGGACATACCGTACAATTCATGTGCCGCGTCCGCAGATAACCGATGAAGATATTGAAAAAGCTTTTTTATTATTGGATAAGGAAGATTTTACCAGCAAGATTGTCAATTGCGGCGCCTGCGGATCGGACACCTGCCGTGGGATGGCAAAGAAAATCGCCCTTGGCGTCAATATCCCCATAAACTGCATTGCTAAAGCAATGGAAACTGCCAGGGAAGAACATGAGCACATGATCATGTCAGAACAGGCGAATAAAGCAAAAAGTGAATTTCTTTCTAACATGAGCCATGAAATGCGTACACCGTTGAATGCCATTATCGGCATGGCGCAAATAGCGGCAAAAGCGGATGATTGGGAAAAAATCAGATACTGCCTGTCAAATATAGAAAATTCATCCACCCATTTATTAAAGCTTATCAATGACATTCTGGATATGTCTAAAATAGAAGCAGGAAAACTAGAACTTGAATATACTGATATTGACATGGAAAAAATGATTTCTAAAGTAAGTAATCTTGTCATTGATAAAATTGAAAAGCAGAATATCCGGTTAAATATCGCCATAGATGAAAATGTAAAAATGAAATACACCGGTGATGAGCTAAGATTGTCCCAGGTGCTGGCTAACCTGTTATCAAATGCGGCTAAATTCACTCCGGGCGGCGGGAGCATCGATCTGACGGCTGAAGAAACAAGGACCGTTAACGATGGCAGTTTTCTGCGCTTTACGGTTAAGGATACCGGTATTGGCATGACTAAAGAGCAGATTGGCAGCCTTTTTAGCGCTTTCCAGCAGGCTGATAACAGTACAACCCGTAAATACGGTGGTACAGGATTGGGACTTTCCATCTCAAAAAGTATTGTAGAGCAGATGAACGGCCGTATATGGGTTGAATCTGAACCGCAAAAGGGGTCTGTTTTTATATTTGAAGTCATGCTGGGGCATTGTACCGGACACAGCAGTGATTCGGTTAATAATGATATCGAATCAGAGGCCGGGATGGATGTTTCGGATCTTTCGGGCCTTAGGCTGCTGCTTGTTGATGATGTTGATATCAACCGGGAAATATTCATTGCTCTGTTTGAAGATACAAACGCTGTTATTGACACTGCCGAAAACGGCCTGGCTGCCGTAGAAAAATTTAAGCAGGCTCCCGGCGAATATGACATGATAATCATGGATTTGCAAATGCCGCTCATGGACGGCATTGAAGCCACGAGAACTATTCGTGCTCTTGGTACCGAGTGGTCACAAAACATTCCGATTATTGCCATGACTGCCAATGCGTTCAAGGAAGATGTTGATAACTGTATTGAAAGCGGAATGAATGATCATATTGCAAAACCAATAGATATAGATGCTGTCATGAAAAAGATAAAACAGTATTATAGTAATTAAACTGCCTTTTTACAGGCGTTTTCTTCCCGCGATATATGACAGTACGCTTCCAGTGCAGAATGTTATAATGCCGATGATAATAAACCCTGCGGTTATTCCGCTTTGGTAAACAATAGGTTCCCTGACAAGCAGGCAAATCGAACCTAAAATAAGCCCAAGAATTAATGCATATAACATTGTATGATGTTTGTGCAGTAGTTTTTCTATTATCCTGGCGGTGATAATAATACCTGCGAGTATACCCATGCCCAGGGGCAGTGCTACTTTGAAAATATTCGGTAAAAGGGCGATATTGCTTATATCGGTTAGATATACTCTCATCTGATCTATAGTGTAGATTGCCAGGGGATACAGACCCATGATCAATAAAATGAATGAACCGCTGACAGCGGGAATAATCAACGCTGCGGCCGCAAGAATACCGGCGATGAAAATATAGATCATAAAAGGAAACCCTAGAGTATGTTCCCCGGGGTTTACCAACGGCCTGCCGCTGCCCAAAAATGACAATGTAACAAGCAGAACAAACGGAATCAATACCATGAGCATTACCCTGATGCTCAGCCTTTTGCCCTGTTGATTAATCTTTGCGTATACATGGGGAATAATTCCGGCAATTAACCCGATGAAAAAAAACATGGTTGGAAACGAATAATTGGTCATTAGAAAATGTATTAACGAGGCAAAAGCCAGTACTCCGCATATCATACCCAGTAAAAAGGGGATAATAAAAATAAGACTCTTTTTTATATCCCTGGTAAAATGATTTATTATATCAATGAGTTCAAAATAAAAACCCAGCACAACGGCAATGGTTGCGCCGCTTATCCCCGGTATTATCTGAATAATGCCGATACTCAGGCCGTTTAAGAAATTTTTCATTAGCTGTAACATAATTATCAGTGTAGCACAGAATCCGATGTTTTGACTCTATTTACCCACGCAAAACCTGCTGAACATTTCTTCCAGGATATCTGCGGTAGAAACTTCGCCGGTAATTTCACCCAGGGCATTTACTGCATCCTTAAGCATCGGGGCGATAAGGTCAAGCGGCTCTGTACTGTCAAGCGCCTCCTGCAGCGCGGCAATGGCCCTTTCTACCAGGTTTTTCTGCCTTAGTGTTCCCAGGGATGCCGATCCAAGCGCTGCCTGTGCTGTTTTTTCCAGGATTACCCGTGCCATTGCAGGCGGTATTGCGTCAATACCTTCGCCGGTTTTAGCGCTTATACTAAGAAAGGAAATTTCCATTGAAGGCTGGGGATTGAGGTCTGCCTTGTTCCACAGCAGCAACAACGGTGTATCCTGAGGCAGCTCTGCAATAAAGGCCTTATCTTCACCGGTAAAACCTGCCTCGCCATCAACAAGGTATATAATGAGCCCGGCTGCCTCAATCAAATGACGGCTGCGTTCAACGCCGATTTTTTCTACCGGGTCGCCCGGTTCACGCAGGCCGGCAGTGTCTGCCAGGCGGATGGGAATGCCTTCTATGGAAACCCATGCCTCGATCCAGTCACGGGTGGTGCCGGGAATTTCGGTGACAATCGAACGTTCTTCGTTAAGAAGGAGATTGAACAGGCTTGACTTGCCGGCATTGGGACGTCCGGCTATCACCGCAAGAATGCCTTCCTGATATAAGCGCTCCCGCTGCCAGGACCGGGCAAGTTGTTCCAGACGTTCAAGGGATTCAAGGACCAGATCGCGGCGGGGAAGCAGCCCGGCGATTTCATCCGCATCTGCGCTGATTTCGTCTTCACTATAGTCCAGAAGAATTTCTGCGGCGCCGAGGGCTGTAACTAACCGGGTTTTTATCTCGTTAATTTCATTTTCCAGTATGCCCGAAAGGCGGCTCACCGCATTATGCCGGCTTTGATCCGTCCTGGCGCATACCAGTTCCATTACCGACTCGCTGCGGGTCAGATCGATCTTGCCGTTCATGAAGGCGCGGAATGTAAATTCGCCGGGCAGTGCATCCCGGAAACCGGCAGCCTGCAAAACAGTCAATACCGCTTTACCCGCCGCATTACCTCCGTGACAGGAAATATCGAGCCCGTCCTCTCCGGTATAACTTTTTGGTGCACGGAATACCGATACCAGTACATCATCTATTCGCTCTTTTGTCCCGGGCGAAACTATCCAGCCGTGAATAATGGTATTACCCGCAGCTTCCAGCATTGTGCGGGGAGCGGAAAAAACACCCGCCGCACATTCCAGCGATCCTTTTCCCGAGCAGCGGATCAATGTAAGGGCGCTGTTACCGGGCAGGGTAGCAAAAGCTGCAATGGGAGAATCGTCCCCGTAAGAAGCTATCAATGGTGCTCCCCGGCAGGCGAATACAACCTGACGATTCTGAACAGCCAGGGAGCGCCTGCTGTAACCCACAGGGCCATGAGGATATACCGTAGAAAAATAAAGAGCTGGTAATTACCGGTTTCGGCAAAGTTGTCGGTGATTGTTCTGCTTGCCATATACAGCAGAATCATTATTCCCATCCCCAGGATACAGCGGGCAGGAATGATACAAAATTTTGCCAGGATGGTGGTACCCGTTAATGAAGCTCTAAAACCGATATACCGCCAGCATAGGAAGTAACCGGTCCCCAGGCCAAGGATCAGGCCGGCGGGCATGATCATTTCCAGCGATGGCCGGTACAGGTTCATGGTAAAGGCAAGGGCCGCACAGGCAACAAGAGCTGCACGGGGGCTGTGAGGGGCAAGTTTTTCTTCTATCCGTTTGCCGGCTAAAAACCAAGTACACAGCAGCATTCCCCCGGCCAGCAGCCGGATACCAACTCCGATTACCTGCTCCTGATTCACAAGTACATTGAGGGCAAGGTGGATCCAGAGGAATATGCCCAGGGCTATTCCCAGGTGCAGTCCCTTTTTTTCGTTAATGCACCAGAAAACCAGGGAAAACACCAGCAGGTATAGACCATCAAAACCAAAGCCGGTAATAACAGACACTAAAATCCCTCAAAAAATATTTGTTGTATTCTGTTTATCCTCACCGCCTGTTCCCGTGTTGGAGGAACAGTGGTCCGTATGCCCGACATTATTTCCCTGAGCTGTTCCTGCAGCACATGTCTGTTTATGCTGATAGTCACGAGAAATTCATAACGTTCCATTATTTCTTCCCGGGATGAATCATCATCAATAACGTTTTCTTCGTCCTGAATAACGACACTTCGAAGTATCCAAAATGTTTCACCTTTAACAGCCCCCGGAAATTCACTGTCCGAAACAGTCCGAATCAGGGTTTCAAAAAACTGGCCGTATTCATCATCGGGGTACAATGAAGCTGAAGAAAGAAGCCTTCGTTCAACCCGTGCGGCAATCAGCCTGGGCAGGTCATGTCGTGGTGTAAAGCCATTTGCCCACTGGTTCAGGGCATTAAAGCTGCTCCCCCGGTTTTCACCGGCAAAAATATAATCGCTGCTGTACTGTTCAAGCGATTCTATTCCGCGGGATCGATCATTATAGTAGAACCTTACCCATTGGGGGATTTCGGCATCAGCAGGACCGCTTTGTGATTCAAGTATCTGCCAGAGATCAAAAGGATCGGTTTGTTCTTGTTCATCCTGTTCAGGAGTAGGGATAAAAAGTATCCTGTCCCTCTGTCCCGCACAGGCGGCCAGAATAAATGTTATTGCAATAAGTACCAGTGTGTATCGTTTCATTGTCCCGGAACGGTTTCGTCAGGTATCATATCCATCTGCGGGGTTTCTCCCTGAACAGCGGCTTCCTCAAATTCAACATCTGTATCCAATACTATCAGAATGTCAGTATCCTCAACATCTGTCAATGGATGATTGGTAATGCCTTCAGGGAGCAGGTCTGGTTCAGGTTGATGTGCCGGGGTTTCATCAGTACCAACAGGGGTATCGTCGTCGGCAGGTTCGCCGGCGGTTGACAGCTCGTTTTCAAATATTTCTTCTTCCAGAATGGGCAATGATGAGTACAATACTGCAAATTCATTCCAAATGGAATTGGGTGCATATACCAGCCCGGGAGGTTCTGTTTCGATAATGATAAGCTCGGTAACTTCCCCGTCATAAATCTCTATATCATTTGGTTCTATGGATGGTATTGAATCATAACTAACTGTGATGGGCGGGCCGCCCCCCAGGGTAATTTTCCCTGTTCCTGCCAGAGGGCCGGGAAGCCTAATACTTCCGGCTGCACTGTGCAGGGAATGATGATTTTCCAGGGATAATTTGGCTTCCAGGCGGTATGGCCGGATATAGAATTCAACGGCGGCCGGGAGAAAAACCCGTGATTCAAAGGGCACAAGGAAGACAGGTATCTCCAGTTCCATTCCTTCGGCGCGGAGAACCAATACAATGGTCATCTCCCGCCTGATGACATCAATGTGTGCGCCGTGGGTTGATGAACCCATAAACGGGAAAAATGCGCTGAAAATTGTGCCGTCTGCCAGTGAATGTGTATGGAAAAGGAGCAGGCCTCCGCCTTCGTCATGGGAATCGTGTAAAAAAGTTATAGGGGAGAGGAGGTAGGCATCTTCCGGCCCGGTGGCAAGCCCGTAGCTGTTCCCTGCGGCAGCCCACAGGGGATTTTTTTCTGCGGCAGGTTCCAGGGACTGTTCAGGCGCCATGGTATCGTGGAAATACCCCCCGAATTGATGCCATGTGAGCAATACCGGCTGAAGTACATCGTGTTCTTCTTCATTTTCTGTTTCTTCATCAGGTGCCGGCATCTCTGGTGAATACAGTGTTCCTGTTGAAAGCAGGTTAAGGGCAGTATGCTCGGTTTCCTCGAAGAAAAAGCTCCTGTTTGCCGATCCTGTTTTCGTCGATACCGGCAGCGTAATGTCACGGAAAATCCCCGAAATATTTTTCCCCAGTTGGAAGGGAAGTACCTCAACCCTCAAGGCATAAAACCCCGATCGTTCAGGCGCCTGCCATAGGATACTGCCCGCACCTTCGTGTATGTATCCCTCGCTGATAATACTTCTGCCGTTGTACCATGTAATATATGGCTCAAAGCGGCTGTCGAAAGTTAGATTGGGTTCCAGCAGGACTATTGTTCCGGGGGTGATAGGTTGTGTTTCGTAGGCTCCCGGTAAATGTATCCCGATATCCCGCAGGGAAAATTCCAGATTGCTCAGGTAAAAAAAGTTTGTTTCTGTCCGGTGCAGGGTTTCATTATTACCGATTGCTTCAAAAACCAGGCTGTATTGGCCAATATCCAGGCTGTGCGGTAATGGAAAGTGCGGTATTTCCTGGTCAAGGGATCGTACGGTAATCATGAGGTCAAATTGCAGTGCTTCCTGATTCGTGTTGATAAACCCCCAGCTTTCCCGTGATGTCAGGGGATCCTGCAGTCCCCATGTTGTCCAGTCTCCTGCATCACTCAGTGGTACGGTTTCATCCTCATCCTGAGTTTCGGCCTCCGGATAGTCGCCGGAATACGTTTCAAGAACATAGAAAACCCTGTCTCCGACAATTTCCCCCTGTGAATCTGTTAAAAATACCAGTAAACCGGTTAAATCAGGGTCGTTTGCCACAGATAATGCAAAAAAAGGATGGATTTTATCATCAGAGCGTACTAAGGAACGATCTTCGAGGGAATTACCGTTTACCAAAGCCTGTATCTGGTAGTTCCGGTTTGTGGGAAACAGCAGCATGTCCATTTCGCCGCATGCTACCAGGAGGGAAAAAGTAATGATTATGAAAAGTGCTGCTCCAGCCGGCTTGTTCAACATCCTACTTCTAATATACCATTTATTTTGAAAAAATCCAGGTATTTATGGTGTTTTTTTAAATTTAAATAAGGATGGCAGGAGATGAGGGCGACCAGGGTAAT
>Ga0099364_10006347_pt1 | contig 17239 bp, 16 predicted proteins | sample TergutTh196P3_FD_73070 | JGI IMG/M metagenome (GOLD analysis project Ga0099364, IMG submission 73070) | Microcerotermes parvus P3 segment gut microbial communities from Pointe-Noire, Republic of the Congo - Th196 P3 | ecosystem: Host-associated > Arthropoda: Insects > Digestive system > Gut ... | reverse complement strand
GCAACGGGCGGGAGTTACTCACCCTCGGCGTAAGGCGTGATGTAACGGGCTAGGTCGCGTTTCAGCTCAACGGTCGGTAGGCGCTTGAAACGTGCGAGGTACAGGTGGTGACGCAAGCGCCATTTCAGGTAGTAGCCCATGCGGTTAGCGCCGTTCGGGCTGTAACCCGCTTGACGGGCCGCCTTGGCCGCAATGCCGTGTTGCGTGTAGTGCTTGATAAACGCGCGTTGTCTGACGGTCATGCCCTCAACTCCCTATGCTACATATTGTACCATAGAACGGGCGTTCTGTCTACATCTGGACAAGTTGCTGTGGTCGCGCCGCGTCCTGCGGCGCTTGTTCCGTTCGCGCCGCCCTGTCGGGCGGTTCGCGCGGCCCGCGCTTCGCGCTCCCTGCCGCGCCGCTCTCTCCCAGTGTTCCGCGCGTCCTTGCGCGGGGATACGGGGGGAACGCCTTTGGCGAGTTACTAGTTGATAGTTACTAGTTACTAGAAGAACGTCCCTCTTGTAACTTGTAACTTGTAACTTGTAACTTGTAACTTGTAACTTGTAACTTGTAACTGGGTCGGCTTTCGTAAAGAGGGTGGCCCCGCAGGGCCGGGTGTTTTAACGCGGGCGACCGGGGACGGTCGCCCCTACAATAATATTCCCCTGCATTATACCACACCGGTGATATAAATGCAATGTTTTTTTATGGAACGTGATGGCGTGTTTGTACGGCGCGATGTCCTCATCGCGCCGCGTGAAACGCGCCACGCACCCTGTAGGGGACGCCGCCCTCGGCGTCCCGTGGCCGGTCGCAACCGGCGGGTGTTTTACCACGGACGGCCAATGGCCGCCCCTACGAAAAACGGCGCGATGAGGACATCGCGCCCTACGACGGGGGGCGGGTATATTTCGCGGCGGCAGATTTTTTCCCTTGTAATCGCCGCGCCGCGCGTGTATAATAGGGGTATTCTTAAATTATCAGAGGTCGTTATGCTTGATAAGCTGAAACAAATCGAGGCGCGTTATATCGAACTGGAAAAACAGCTTTCGGACGGCGGGATATATTCCGACCCGCCGAAGGCCGCAAAGCTGCTGAAGGAGCAAAAGGAGCTTCAGCCCTATGCCCAAGCCGCGCGCGACATAGAATCCTGCCTTGCGCGGGAGAAGGAGGCGCTCTCGCTGATAGACGGGCGCGACCCCGAAATGCGCGAGCTTGCGCGGGAGGAGCTCTCCGACGCGCGCGCTCAGCTGGAAAAGCTGTATGCTGGGGCGCGCATATTGCTTCTGCCCAAAGACCCGAACGACGATAAAAACGTCATACTGGAGATACGCGGCGGCGCGGGCGGCGAGGAGGCCGCTCTGTTTGCCGGCGCGCTTTTGCGTATGTACACGATGTACGCCGAGCGCAGGCGCTGGAAATTGGAGATACTGAACCTGAACGAGACGGAGCTGGGCGGCATAAAAGAGGCCAGCGCCATGATAGAGGGCCACGGAGCCTACGCGCGGCTTAAATACGAGAGCGGCGTACACAGGGTTCAGCGCGTGCCGGATACCGAGGCGTCGGGGCGTATCCACACCTCGACCGTCACCGTCGCCGTGCTGCCCGAGGCCGAGGAAGTCGATATAGAGATAAACCCCGCCGATTTGAAGGTTGACACCTTCCGTTCCGGCGGCGCGGGCGGCCAGCATGTCAATAAAACCGAATCGGCGATACGGATAACCCATGTCCCCTCCGGCGTGGTGGTCGAGTGTCAGGACGAGCGCAGCCAGCACAAGAACCGCGACAGGGCCATGAAGATACTGCGCTCGAAGCTGCTGGAGGCAAAGGTCGTCGAGCAGGAGCAGGCGCTTGCCAAGGAGCGCAAAAGCCAGGTCGGTACGGGCGACCGCAACGAGCGCATACGCACCTATAACTTCCCGCAGGGGCGCATGTCCGACCACAGGATAAACCTCACGCTGTATAAGCTGAACGCCATCGTTGACGGCGACCTTGACGAGACGATTGACGCGCTGGCAAGCGCGGCGCAGGCGGAACAGCTGACCGCCGACGGGGAATGAGGACGCTTTTACTGACGCCCGGCGATATTGAAACAGCGGCGGAGCTGATAAGGCAGGGCGAGCTTGTGGCGGTGCCGACCGAAACGGTGTACGGGCTTGCCGCCAACGCGCTTGATACCGCCGCCGTTAATAAGATTTTTACCGCGAAGGGGCGCCCGCAGGACAACCCCCTCATCGTCCACATATCGGACAGGCGGCGGCTGCCTGAGCTTGTGACGCATATACCGGATGACGCCGTTAAGCTGATGGACGCGTTTTGGCCCGGCGCGCTTACTATGGTGTTCGGCGCGGCCGCTTGTGTGCCGAGCGCGGTCACCGCAGGGCTGCCGACGGTCGCCGTGCGTTTCCCCGGGCATCCCGTCATGCTGGAGCTTATCAAAGCGGCGGGAGTGCCGCTGGCCGCGCCGTCTGGCAACCGCTCGGGGCTCCCCAGCCCCACGCTCGCGGGCCACGTGCTGGACGATTTAGACGGCAAGATCGCCGCTGTCATTGACGGCGGCCCGTGTGAGATCGGCGTCGAGTCCACCGTGCTGGATATGACGGGCGGCACGCCATGTATATTAAGGCTCGGCGGCGTGTCGCGGGCCGACATTGAGCGGGTGATGGGCAAAAGCGTTACACTTGATACACACAGCGAAAAGCCGCGCTCACCGGGGCAGAAGTACCGGCATTACGCGCCCGTAAAGCCGCTTGCGGCGGTGTCGGCGCCAATCCGTGACGAACGCGGGATTGTTGTGATATGCCCCGAAGAGCAGGCGCATTTGTATAGTAACGCTATAATATACGGACAGTTATCACAGCCTGAAACATTGGCGCGCGGGCTTTACGCGGCGCTCAGGGAGGCGGACAAAACGGACGCGGACAGGATCGTCGCCGTCTGTCCCGACGGAGAGGCGTTCGACGCCGTGAGGGACCGTCTGCGCCGCGCGGAACAGGAGCATACGACATGAAAATAATAGGCGTGACGGGGCCCAGCGGCGCGGGCAAGACCTGCTTGCTGGAATACTTAGGCTTAAAGGGCGCCGAGGTTATAAACGCCGATCGGCTGTATCATGAGCTGCTGAAAAGCAATATATCCATGCGAAACGCCGTCAGGCTCCGGTTCGGCACTCTGGACACAAAGGAGCTGGGCAGGCAGGTTTTCTCCGACCGGCAGGCCATGCGCGATCTGGAGGGCATAACGCATCCGTTCGTGACGGAAGCGCTTAAAGGCAGGCTTGACGGGCTGCGGGACAGAAGCGCCGGAGCGGCCGTTATCGAGGCCATCGCCCTTTTTGAAAGCGGGATTGCCGATTTATGCGACGGCGTTATATTTATAACCGCCGGCCGCGAGAGGCTTATTGACAGGATAACCGCGCGCGACGGCGTATCCCGCGAATACGCGGAGGCGAGGCTGAACAGCCGCGAATTTAGCCGTGAAGCAAGATTTGTTATATGTAACGACGGGGATCTCTCAAGTTTGTATTCGCAAGCCGATAAAATATATAAGGAGATAATGACATGAGAAAAGAAGACCGCGGCGAACGCTGCAAAAGACTGTTCAACACCCAGAAAAGCGCTTTTGACGTGCTGGAGGAGAGCGACGGCGACGCGATTGAAAACCTCTCGTCGTCGTACAAGGACTTTATTGATTCCAGCAAAACGGAACGCGAGTGCGTTGAGAACTCGCGCGGTATGGCTGAGCAATGGGGCTTCAGGCCCTATCAAACCGGCATGGCCATAAAAGCGGGCGACAAGCTTTACACCGAGGACAACAACAAAAACATCATCCTTGCCGTCATAGGGAAGAATTCGCTCGCCGACGGGCTGAGGATAGTGGCGTCGCACTGCGATTCGCCGAGGCTTGACTTGAAGCCCAACCCGCTGTATGAGGAGGACGGTCAGGCGTTTTTCAAAACGCATTACTACGGCGGCGTTAAGAAGTACCAATGGCTGGCGATGCCGCTTGAGCTGCGCGGCGTCGCGGCGAAGCGCGACGGCACGGTCGTTGACATTCAGGTGGGCGCCGACCCGTATGACCCCGTGCTGGTGATAAGCGATTTGCTGCCGCATCTGTCCGCAGACGCTTATAAAAAGACGATCGGCGAGGGGTTTACCGGAGAGAGCATGAACGCGCTGCTGGGCATAAAGCCCGATCCCGAAGAGGGGGACGACAGGGTAAAGCTCGCCGTTATGTCGTGGCTGTATGAGAAATACGGTATCATTGAGGAGGATTTCCGCACGGCGGAGCTGTCGCTTGTACCGGCGCTGAACGCGCGCGACGTCGGATTTGACCGCTCGATGATCGGCGCGTATGGACATGACGACCGCTGCTGTTCGTTCGCCGGGCTTCAGGCGATACTCGAAACGGAACAGCCGCAGAATACCGCCGTCTGTGTGCTGACAGATAAGGAGGAGATCGGCTCCGAGGGCGTTTCGGGGATGATTTCCAGCCACTTTGACACGTTCATCGGCGATCTTTGCCGGACGCAGGGCGTTGAGCTGAATCATTGCTACGCCAAAAGCCTCTGCCTATCGGGCGACGTGTGCAACGCTTATGACCCCAACTATCCCGACGTTCACGACAAGCGCAACAACGCGAAAATCGGCTATGGGCTGGGAGTGTTCAAGTATACGGGACGCGCGGGCAAGGCCGGCTCGTCCGACGCGTCATGCGAAACCATGGCCCGCACGCGCAGGCTTCTCGACAAGGCGAAGGTCAAGTGGCAGGTGGGCGAGCTGGGCAAGGTCGATCAGGGCGGCGGCGGCACCATAGCCATGTTTATCGCCAGACGCAACATAGAGGTTGTGGATGTGGGCATCCCTGTTTTGAGTATGCACGCGCCGTTCGAGGTAATAGCAAAGGTCGATCTGTTCATGTGCTACAAAGCGTATTACGCGCTGTTTAATGAGGTGTAAATAAATGATTACACTGAACAACGTCACAAAAACATACGCGCGCGGCGGCGTTAGGGCTGTGGATAATCTTGATCTGCATGTCAGGCGCGGCGAGATATTCGGGTTCCTCGGCCCCAACGGCGCCGGAAAATCGACCACCATTAAGATGATGACGGGCATTTTGCAGCCCACCGAGGGTACGGTTTTTATCGACGGCGTCAACCTCGCCGAAAGCCCTGAGGAGTGCAAGGCGAAGATCGGCTATGTGCCGGACCAGCACGAGATGTTCGAGCGGCTTTCGGGGTTTGAGTATCTCAATTTCATCGGCGACGTGTACGGCGTGTCGGCGCTTGACCGTGCGGCGCGAATGAATAAATACCTCGATATGTTTGAGCTTGGCGATGCGGCGGGCAGCCTGATACGCTCGTATAGCCGCGGCATGAAGCAAAAGCTACTGCTTGTCGGCGCGCTGCTGCACAACCCGCCGCTGTGGATTCTTGACGAGCCGATGGTCGGCCTTGACCCGAAGTCCGCGCTTAGGCTGAAAGAGCAGATGCGCGCGCATTGCGACGCGGGCAACACCGTGTTTTTCTCCACGCATGTGCTGGAGGTCGCCGAGCGGCTGTGCGACAGGATAGGTATTATTAACGGCGGACGGCTGGCGGCGGTGGGTACAATGGACGAGCTGCGCTCAGGTAAGGGGGACGAAACGCTTGAGAAGCTGTTCTTCGAGCTGACCGAGAAGGACGGGGGCGAGGAACTGTGACGCTTGTAAAGCAATGCCTGCTGCTCTTTTGGCTGCAAGTGAAAATGCGGCTCGGGCTTTCCGCGATGAGATATTACCGCAAGCACGACAAAAAGAAGTTCAACATGACCATATTTATTATAATTGCCGCCGTATACGGCGTTTGCGCGACGCTTTTTATGTACGGCTTAGTGTACCGCGCAATTATTACCAGCGCCGTTGATTTGGGGCTGGGAAGCCTTGTTATCGCCGCGACGGTGCTGCTGGCGATGATAATGTCGCTGTTTTTCGGGACGTTTCAGCTTAACGCCGCGGTGTTCAACGCCAAAGATGTTGAGTGGTACGCGCCCATGCCGCTGAAGCCCGAGGCCGTATTCTTCTCCAAGTTCGGTGTCGTATATCTGGTCGAGCTGGCTATATCGGCGTTTATCATGCTGCCCGCGTATGTGCTGTACTCCGTTGAGGCCGGCGCCGGCGTGGGGTTTTGGGCGGTAGCCGTGCTTACGCTGCCGTTTGTGCCGGTCATACCGCTGGCGCTGTCCGCGCTGCTGGCGCTGCCGCTGTCAAAGCTCGCGTCGAGATTTCGGAACCGCGAGCTGATAATGACGGTCTTTACGGTCGCGCTGGTGCTTGCCGCCACTGCCGGAGGCATGATATTCTCGACCGCGGCAGGGCGCGCCGCCGAGGGCGACACCGCTATGCTCGCAAATATGTTCAACGACGCCGAACCCATTCTGAGGATGATGACGTCTGTGTTCCCGCCCGCGATGTGGCTCTCGCTGGGGCTGACGTTTGCCGATAACGCGGCCGTTTCGCTTCTCCTGTTTTTTGCCGTTTCACTGGCGTCGCTGGCGCTGGCCGTCTATCTCGCGGGAAAGTTTTATTACGCCGGAGTTTTGGCGATACTGGAAACCCCGCCTAAAAAGAGAAAAGCCGGCCGGGCGCGCAGAAATGACATTCGCGCCGCGAGCCCGGTTTTCGCGCTGGCGCGCGCGGATTTTATGCAGATTCTGCGCACGCCCATATATGCCCTGAACTCTTTCTCGGGCATATTCTTCGGGCTTATAGTGTTTATTATGCCCATTACCCTCGGCGCCGAATGGGTGCTGTTTAAGGCGCAGATAAACTCGGCGATCGCGGAGGCCAACCCCTCTTTTTTGCTGGCCTTAATGACGCTGGTCGGCGCGGCGTCGGGACTGATCAACCCCGCCGCCAGCACGGCGTTTTCGCGCGACGGGCGCTCTATGTGGCTTTTTCAGTCCATGCCCGCCGCGCCGAAGGTGCAGGTTACGGCAAAGGTGGTCAGCGCGGCGGTGATCGCTTCCGTCGGCGCGGCCGTGATACTGGCGTGTGTCTGCGTGATGCTCCCCCAGCTCATACCGTATGCCGTGATGGGGTTTGTACCCGCCGTTCTGACCGTGGCGTCCGCGGCCTCAATGTCTATGATTCCCGATATTATCAGCCCCAAGCTGAAATGGGATAACGAGGCTGAGGCGATAAAGCAGAATATGAACGCGATGTGGGGCATGTTCACATCGCTGCCGTCTGTGCTTGTAATGCTTGGCGTTCTCGGCGTTATCGCGTTCACCGGCGCGAACGTCATAGCGGCGCTGATACTGCTGCTTGCCATATCGGCGGGGGCCGCGTACGGCGGACTGTACATAGCCAACAGGGTTGCCGAGCCGCGGTTCAGGGCAAGGGGCGAAAAATTGTAAATAACTCTTGCATTGCATATGGGAATGGGTTATAATCGTATTGCGTTTGTATATGTTCGGTTATTATGGAAATAATTAGCGTAATCCGCATATGAGGTGACACATGTCAATTTTTACTCGTGATATAGGGCTGGATTTGGGTACGGCCTCTATTTTGGTTTTTGTTAAGGGAAAAGGTATCGTTCTGCGCGAACCGTCGGTTGTCGCCGTTGAAAAAAACTCGGGAAAGCTGCTTAAGGTCGGAACGGACGCGCAGAAAATGCTCGGGCGCACACCCGGGAACATCGTCGCCATGCGTCCGCTGCGCGAGGGCGTTATCTCGGACTATGATATGACGGAGCGGATGATAAAGGAATTTCTCAGGAAGGTCATCGGCTTCAGCATGTTCAAGCCGCGGCTCGTTATTTGTGTGCCTTCGGGCATTACGGAGGTCGAGGAGCGCGCCGTTATCGACGCGGGAACGCAGGCCGGAGCGCGACGCGTTTATCTTATAGAAGAGCCTGTCGCGGCGGCTATCGGCGCGGGTATTGACATAACCAAGCCCGTGGGACATATGATAGTGGATGTGGGCGGCGGCACGACGGACGTGGCCGTTATCTCGCTGTCCGGCATTGTTGAATCCCAGTCGATTAAAATTGCCGGGGACCAGTTTGACGAGTCGATAATCAAGTATCTGCGCCGCAAGCACAATGTTCTTGTCGGCGAGCGTACCGCCGAGGAACTGAAGATCAGTATCGGCTGCGTGTACCCGCGCGTCGAGGACAAGGTGGTCGAGATCAAGGGCCGCTGTCTTATGACAGGGCTGCCCAAGGTGTTCGAGGTTACAAGCAATGAGATGATCGAGGCGTTTGAAGAGGTTTCAACCCGAATCATCGAGTGTATCCACGGCGTTTTGGAGCGTACGCCGCCGGAGCTTGTGGCGGATATTTCCACAAACGGCATAATAATGACAGGCGGCGGCAGCCTTGTATGGGGATTTGACAAGCTGATAGAGTCAAAAACCGGTATCGAAACGCATGTCGCGGACGAGGCGGTGTCGTGCGTTGCTTACGGTACGGGCAAAAGCCTTGAATGGGTCAACGAAATGCAGGACGGAACGATAAACATTTCCAGGCGCAAACAAATGCAATCTTAAAATATTGGAGGTTAGGATGTGAACGGCGTAAAGCAAAAGATTACCGTCAATATTGCGGGACACGATTTTTCACTCATATCCGGCGAGCCGGAGGCGCATGTGCAGAGGGTGGCGAACCTGGTTGACGGCGAGATACGCTCCATACACGAAGCCTCGCCCGCGCTGTCAAGTCAGGCGTCGATGATTCTCGCCGCGACAAATATCGCGGACCGTCTTATCCGCGCCGAGGAGACCGCAGAAAGCCTGCGCAAGCAACTGAAGGATTACATAGAAGAGGTCGCGCGCACAAAGAACGAACTCGCGGACACCCGCCGCGAGCTTAATAAGCTGAAAAAGGAAAAATGAGCCGCTTTCTGCTTTCGTCAGCCGGAAACATGGCGGGTATCGCGGCGGCGCATCAAAGCGGCGCCGACGCCGTCTGTTTTCCCTTGCCGAGAAACGAGGGCGCCGTTTTCGCGCGTGAAGCTATTGCGTACTGTCTGCCGCGCGGCGTTAGATCACTCCTTTTCATAGATTCCCGCCCCACGGACAAAGAGCTGAGTGCTCTTGCTCCGTGTATCGCGGAGCTGTGCGCGGCGGGGCTTGACGGAGCGGTTTTACGCGACGCGGGCCTTTTTCGTATGTTTAAGCAGATATTCCCTGACGGGCTGGTACATATCTCACCGTTCGCGGGGGTGAATACCGTGCGCGCCGCTAAGTTCTGGTATTCCATGGGCGCTTCGCATATATGGCTCCCGCCGTTTCTTTCGCGCGAGAGGACCGCGTATATCCTGCGCAATTCCCCTGTGCCGTGCGGCGTTATGGCCGAAGGCACGCTGTGCTTCGGGCTGTCCGAGTATTGCGCCATGACGGCGGGCAGCCGCGGCGACTGCCGTTACGAATGTCTGTCGCTGTACGGTATCAGCGAAAAGCCCTCCGAGCGGATTTTGAATTTACAGCCGCACTCGATGAAACCGCGGCGGGAGGATTTGGAGCTGATGGGCGCGGAGTCGTTCTGCGTGTTTGACTTAAATGCCTCTCCCGAGTGGACCGCCGAAAAGACGCGCGAGTGGCGGGAAATAATAGACGGCGGCGTTTCGGCGCCGCATCTGGTGGACGTGAAGTTTTCCTGTCTTATACAGGCGGGCGAGCCCGTCAGGGTCGCCGTTCAGGATAACGACGGAAATGTTGTGCGAGTTAAAGGGCCGAGGCCGTCACGCTCGGAAGCGGCGCCCCTGGAAGCCGCGATAAATACCCAGTTTTACAAGCTGGGCGGCACGTTTTATAACTGCGCCGGCGCCCGCTCGCATATCGGCGGCGGCCTGACCGTGCCGCTTAACGTGATAGCGGAGCTGCGCAAATCCGCGCTAGACCAGCTGACCGAGCTGCGCTCGAAGCCGCCGCGCCGGACCGTCGGGATATTCCACGCCGGCGCGAAATATCTGCCGCGGCAGGAGGCTCCCGTCATAACGGTATGGGTGCGCCATATGTCGCAGCTGACGCGGAAGCTCTCGGAATTAAAGCCGGCGCTTGTATATGTGCCGCTGATGGAGCTTGAGGAGAGCGGAGAACGGCTTTTAAGTTTCTTCGAGGCAAAAATACCGGTTTGCGCGTGGATGCCGCGCGGCATCGGCGACGACGAGCGGTCCGCCCTGCACAAAGCGCTGGGCGCAGCAAGCTCGCTGGGGATAAAGTGTATAGCGGCGCCGTGTGCGGGATACTTCGATCTTTTGCAGAGGTCAGGCTTCGACGTTTGCTCGGACGGCGGCATTAACGTGACAAACTCACAGACGCTGAAGGAATATAAGCGTTTAGGGCTGAAGTCCGTGCTGCTGTCGCACGAGCTGCCGCTTAATACCGTCAGGGAGATGTCACACGTGCTTGACACGGAGCTGCAGGTTTACGGGCGCGTGCCTTTGGCGTTCTGCGAGCGATGCTTTATGAAAACGGCCAAGGGGATGTGCGCGTGTGACAATAAAAGCGAGCTGATAGACGAGCAGGGCGCGCGTGCGCCCATACTGCGCGAATATAAGTGCCGCACGGGGATATACAGCCCCGCAAAGCTGTTTTGGGGCGACCGCGTCGGCGAGTTTAATAATCTGGGATTATGGGGAATACGCCTTGTTTTCATCACGGAGAACGCTATCGAATGCGTCGCGGTGACGGAGAGGTATATGAGGCGCGGACGTTATGAGCCAGGCGAGTATACCAGAGGGATACTGGAAAAAATATGAATAAAACCGTACGCTTTGTGAAATTGGATAAAAACGCGAGAGTCCCCGCGCGCGCCACTGCCGGCTCGGCGGGATATGATTTGTGCGCCTGTATTGACGGCGTTATGGCGTTGCCCGCGCGCGGGCGCGCGCTGATCCCGACGGGGATAGCGGCCGCGCTTCCCGACGGGCATGTCGGTTTGGTGTTCGGGCGCAGCGGGCTGGGGATAAAGCACGGCGTGACGATGGCGAATGGAGTGGGCGTTATTGACAGCGACTATAGGGGACAGATTCATGTGGCGCTTGTAAATCACTCCGATATATCGTATAATGTAGAGGATGGCGACAGGATCGCCCAGCTACTGATTATGCCCGTGGCGTCCGTGACCTTTGCGCAGGCGGATTCGCTTGACTGCACGGAGCGCGGCGAGAGCGGCTTCGGCTCGACCGGTAAATAAATAGGAGTAATTAAATGACAATAAATAATCTTGCCCTTGCGGCGACCTTCGACGCCTCGCTTCTGGAGATGGCGCTTACCGCTCCCGCAATGCGGGACAGTTTTGATATAGACGGCGATTTCGGCGAGGACCCATACTTAAACGACGTAATGAACCGGACGGCGGCACACGCGCTGAACAGCTCCGTCCAGCCGCTGGACGACGATACCTCCGCCGGAATTATCCGGCATGTATCGGCCGCCGGTTTGGTTCTTTTGCGCAACCAAAAAAACGTCCTGCCGCTGTCGTCATCTCTAATAAGGACTGTCGCGGTGATCGGGCCGCTTACGGTTAACGGCATGTTCCGCGATATAAAAATGATTGCGCCCGAGCATCTGCGGCTGCAAAACGCCCCCGGCTGCCCGCCCGATAACAGCTTCAGCGACGAGCTGCTCGCGGCCGCTCTTTCAGCGGCCGTGCGCTCCGACGCCGTGGTGTTGTGTCTGGGCACCGAGGACGGCATGTATCTGCCGGCGCCGCAGCTGGCGCTGCTGGAGGCCGTCAGTATGCTGGGCAAGCCGGCCATAGCCGCCGTATTCGGAACGTATCCGCACGCGCTTGCGAATATCCACAAAAAGATGGACTCGCTTATATTGGCTTGGGAGCATACGCGTCACAGTGGCGCGGCGCTGGGGCACATACTGTTCGGTCAGGTTAATCCCTCGGGACGCCTGCCGGTAACGCTGCCGCGCGCGCCCGATGAAACGGGTACTTATCTGTTCGCGCGTTATGACCCGCTGTACCCGTTCGGGTACGGGCTGAGCTATACGCATTTCACCTACGGCGATTTCAAACTGTCGGCCAACAGGATAACGGCGGGGCAGCCCGTTTCCGCCGAATGTGTTGTTGAAAATACCGGCACGCTGGCCGGTCACGAAACGGTACAGCTCTATCTGCGCAGGGAGAGCCGCTCATCCGCGGATTTGCCGCGCTGGAGGCTGTGCGGCTTTCAGAGGATATTTTTGAAAAAAGGCGAGAGCCGCGCCGTAAGGTTTGAGCTGCCGCCGCTGAGCGAAATTTCGCGCTATGTCGTTTACGCGGGCGGCCACCAGCCCGACGCGCGCAGTGTGTGGCTGACGGAGACACCCGTACTTTCGGCGTTTTTAGAGGTAATATGATAGAGAGTATTAAAGAGATCCTGATTACATTTTTTATATCCATGCTGCCGGTCGTCGAGCTGAGGGGCGCGGTTCCTTATGCTCTCGCGCATGACGTCGCGTGGCCGGTTGCTTTGGTTGTGTCGATCATCGGGAATATGCTGCCCGTGCCGTTTATTCTGCTGTTCATGCGGAAAATGTTCGATTGGCTGTCGCGTTTCAGGCTTACGTCAAGGCTGATTGATTTCCTTAACGACCATATCAGAAAAAAGAGCCGTCCCGTGCTGAAATACGCTACCGCCGGCCTGATAATACTGGTGGCGATCCCCCTGCCCGGTACGGGCGCGTGGACGGGTTCTATGGTGGCGGCGCTTCTTGACCTCAGGATGAAAACCGCCGTGCCGGCCATATTCTGCGGGGTTGCCGCTGCCGGAGCCATTGTGACTTTCGTTTCGCTAAGCGCGATTCACGTATTCGGGCTGTAGCTCATATGCTGTCATGGGGTGATAACCGTGGCGGCTGTATTGGATTCTTTTATCGCGTATTTCGCGGCGCTGGGTCTTTTTATCGTCCTGTGGACGGTATACGGCTGGATACTTGACCTTGTCAGACGGCATACGGCATTTGAGACAAACGGGCGGTGGTTGATTGGAAAGCGTAACAGGAACGGTTGACAGCGTCGTCTATTCGGCGGACGCGACGGGCTATGCCGTCCTGCGCGTGACCGCGGACGACGGCTCGGCCGTTACCGTGGTTGGGTGTATTCCCCGGCCGATCCCCGGCGAGACAATCGCCGCCGAGGGGCGCTGGACCGTTCACCACTCCTTTGGGAAACAGTTTGAGATTACAGGTCTTAAACGCGAGCTGCCCGCGTCGGCGGGCGCTATGCTTAATTATCTGAAATCAGGGACGCTGCCCGGCGTGGGCAGCGTAACCGCGAAGCTGCTGCTGGACAAATTCGGCGCCGATATTTTGGGGATAATCGAAACTGACCCCGAAAAACTTACCACTGTAAAGGGCATATCAAAAAAGCGCGCGTTGGACATCGGGCACGCTTTTTCCGAGCAGAATATCGTCCGGCGGCTTATAGAATTTCTGTCCGCACATAAACTGCCGCCAAACCACGCCCTTAACCTGTACAAGCATTACGGCTCCGACGCTATGGCAAGGCTGAGGGAAAACCCGTATATACTCGTATCGTTCGACCTCACGTTTGAGATGGCGGACACGCTGGCGTTTGATCTCGGTATCGCGCCGGACAGCTTTGTACGCCAGAAAGCGGGCGTGCTTTACGAGCTGCGGTACAATCTTGATCAGGGCCACTGCTATATCCCCTTTGACAAGCTCTGCGCCGTGACGGGCGCGCTGTTGAGTCTGGATGGCGTGAATATCGCCGACGCCATAGACGCTCTGACGGAGGAGGGGCTTATTGTCCGTGAGCGCGTCGGCGGCAGGGACGCGTGTTATCTCGCCGAGATATACGACGCCGAATGTTATATCGCCGAACGCGCGCTGTATCTCGCCGCGAAAGCGCCCGCGGCGCCAAAGCGGTTGCTTGAGCAGATCGAAAGCGTCGAGCATGGCATGGAACTCACGCTTGAGCGCCAGCAGCGTCAGGCGGTGTCGGTCGCCGCCAAGTCGAGCCTGTTTGTATTGACCGGCGGGCCGGGGACGGGAAAGACCACGACCGTTCGCGCTATCGTCACACTGTTTGAGCGGCTGGGGCTGAAGGTCGGGCTTGCCGCGCCCACGGGCCGCGCTGCGAAACGCCTGAGCGACGTTACGGGGCGCGACGCCGCGACCATTCACCGTTTTCTGGGATTCGCGCCCGACGGGGATACAGGCGGCTTCTCTTTTTACCATACCGCCGACACTCCTCTGCCGCACGACGCCGTTATCGTGGACGAAACCTCGATGGTGGACGTGCCGCTGATGGGCGCGCTGATGGAGGCGCTGAGGGACGACGCGCGGCTTATACTTGTCGGCGACGCCGACCAGCTTCCCGCCGTGGGGCCGGGCAGCGTGTTAAACGACCTGCTGTTGTGTGACAGGCTGGATTCCGTGCGGCTGACGGAGATATTCAGACAGGCGGCCGACTCCCGTATCGTGACGGGCGCTCACGCCGTGAACGCGGGCCAATTGCCGGATTTGAGCAACAGGGGCGACCTGTTCTGTCTTGGGAGGCTCGACGCGGACGACGCCGTATCAACTATCGCCGAGCTTGTATTGAAACGTCTGCCCGAAAACATGGGCATAGCGCCGGAACGGATACAGGTGCTAACGCCCACGCGTCTGGGCACATGCGGCACGCGCAGTCTTAACGAGGTGTTGCAGCAGGCGCTGAATCCCCCGTCGCCCGAAAAAAACGAACACAGGCTCGGGCATACCGTTTTTCGTGAGGACGACCGCGTTATGCAGATAAAGAATAACTATGAACTGATGTGGACCACTGAGAGCGGCGACGCCGGAATCGGCGTATTCAACGGCGACACGGGACGGCTGGCCTCGGTGGACAGGCAGACCGAGCGCGCGGTCGTCCGTTACGACGACGGCCATATCATCAGCTATCCGTTTGAAAGGCTGTTTGAGCTGGAGCTGGCCTATGCCATGACCGTACACAAGGCTCAGGGCAGCGAGTACCCTGCTGTTATATTCGCGCATATGCCGTGCGCAAAGACGCTGATGACGCGGCGCGTCCTGTACACCGCCATGACCAGAGCGAGGGATTTGCTTGTTATGGTCGGCGATAAGCGCGTGTTGGGCGAAATGGTGAAATCGGGCAAAAAAATCGCCCGCTACAGCGGGCTGAGCGAACGATTGCAGAAAGTATCGGGGGTTAATGAGGATCTGCATTGATATCCCCGCCTTCGCGCTCTTTCGCAGTACTCTCCCCATACGCGCGGCACACCTCGTCCACATCGCCAATGCACGCGATTTCGCCCTGTTGCAGCAGTATGGCGCGTGTACACATGTTTTGTATTTGCTTTATGTCGTGCGATACCAACAGCACAGTAACTCCCTGTTTTATCATGCTGCGGATGCGCTCCTCGCATTTTGCCCTGAACTTATAGTCACCGACGCCTAACACCTCATCGACGATCAGGATGTCGGGGTTTACGCTTGTGGCTATTGCGAACCCCAGACGCGCGACCATGCCCGAGGAAAAATTCTTGACCGCCACATCCTCAAAATCCCTAAGCTCGGCAAAATCAAGTATCTCGTCATACCGCGCCGCCATATATTTCGGCGGATACCCGAACATGGCCCCGTTGAGAAACACGTTGTCCCGCGCCGAAAATTCAGGGTCAAAGCCGGCGCCAAGCTCTAAGAGCGGGGCTATTTCCCCGCTTACGGAGACCGTGCCTTTTGTCGGCTTGAACACGCCTGATATGACCTTCAGCGTCGTTGATTTTCCCGCGCCGTTTAAGCCCATGATCCCGAAGACCTCGCCACGGTTTACGGTAAAGCTTATATCTCTTAGCGGCCAAAATTCCTCGAAAAACAACTGCCCGCGCAGCGCCTTGATGACATACTCCTTAAGCCCCCAGACCTTGTCTTTGGTCAGGTTGAACCTTACGGAGACATTTTGGACAGATATAACGGCGTTTTCCACAATCCACGCTCCTATAAATGCAGAATATATTTGTCCTGCTGCGACATAAATACATACACGCCGCAGCACAGCGCCGCCAGCGCGAATCCCATACAGACGACGTTTTGCCACAGTCCGGGGACGACGCCGTCCAGCGCCACGCTTCGGAAATAAGTGAGAAAATGGTATATCGGATTAAAGCCCATTATCGGCATCGCCCATTCCGGTATAATATCGACCGGATAGAAGAGCGGCGTCGCGTAGGTGAGCAGCATGATGCCGATGCCGTATAAATGGACAATATCCCTAAAGAAGACCGCCATTGACGACAGCAGCATACCCAGCCCCAGCGTAAACACAAACGTATAGATAATCGGTATCGGGATAAGCAGTACCGTCCAATGAAACGGCGCGCGTGTTATGACGAACACCGCAAGAAAAGCCAGCAGAAAAAACAGTATATTGACAAGCGACGACAGCACTTGGGACACCGGATAGACATATTTGGGGACGTAAACTTTCTTGATTACCGCCTCGGCGCCGATCACCGAGTGCATGGAGTGCCCGGCCGCCTCCTCAAAGAAACCGAAAATGACCCTTCCGCTTAGTATATACAGCGGGTAATTCGGTATTTGAAACCTGAACAAAAGCGAAAACACCATCGTCATCACCAGCATGGTGAGAAGCGGATTCAAGAGCGACCATAACACACCCAAAACGCTTTTGCGATAGCGTTTCAAATATTCCGCTTTTACCAGCTGCCACAGATAATATTTATAGCGGCTGAAAGAGAACGCCTGCCATTTGATAAAATCGCGCTTAAAAATCAAAATCAAAATAAAAGCCATAGTAATCGCGGCGGTCACGCTTAAAAAGAGAAGTTTCGGGGCGAATAAAAGCATATTTTCCGCGCGCGAACCCACTACAGCCTCGGGCAGCGACAGCAGCAATATAAAGAAGAGTACGGCCAATAACACGGTTATCAGCGCCATACGCTTTTTCGTCAGCATAAACGGCTCCTTTTGGTTAAATTCGTCACGATAATATCATACCCAAATACATTAGTCAAGCAGGGACGCGCATTACGCCTACCAGAGCTGACGCATGAAAAGATAAAACGGCCTTGCGAGGCGAAAACACCCGGCCCTGCGGGGCCACCCTCTTTACGAACGCACGGCGTTCCCCCCGTTTCCCCGCGCAAGGACGCGCGGAACACTGGAAGAGCGGCAGGAGCAGACGGAGTTACTAGTTACTAGTTACAAGAGGACGTTCTTCTTGTAACTTGAAACTTGTAACTTGTAACTACGCACCCAGAATGGGTTAAATGTACATAAAACGCGCGGC
>Ga0099364_10006346_pt1 | contig 17240 bp, 22 predicted proteins | sample TergutTh196P3_FD_73070 | JGI IMG/M metagenome (GOLD analysis project Ga0099364, IMG submission 73070) | Microcerotermes parvus P3 segment gut microbial communities from Pointe-Noire, Republic of the Congo - Th196 P3 | ecosystem: Host-associated > Arthropoda: Insects > Digestive system > Gut ... | reverse complement strand
TGCTCGTCTGTTTTTACGCCCTTTAATTTCAGACTGTCAAGCATCCTGTCGAATGCTCTTATATAAGCCTGTTTGATTTTCGGGTACCTTGCCGCCTCAGCAGTTTTTTGCCTGTACGAAGCATTAGGGCATAATACACATCCGACACGGGCGTACCCGCATTGGTACAGCGGATTGGTGGCAATTTTGTTTATACGCAGATATTCCCATATTTCATTGAAAGACCAGTCAATAATCGGGTTAGTGGCTATGCGTGAGCTCTTCATGCAGATTTCTGTGAGCTTACGCCGGTTGTCGCTTTCGTCCATGTAGACTAGCCTGTCTTGTTTCTTTTTTGTAATTCTCTCGTGTAACCCCCTGCTTTTCCTATTATGGCATTCGTCCCATCTTATACCGGTCATAATGTGCTGATTGTCGAATTTGCCTTCCTTAAGATACTCGCAGCAGTACCGCATATGCCTCATAGGTGGTATGCCTTTTTTAACAATAAGCTCCCACATGGTCATATCCGGCATATTGACTTTTCTTTCTACGCACTGCGCAGATATGCGCTCAAATACCTTGCGTATGTGATATACGGTTTCCGGCGCGTCTGCCGTAGTATGATTGTGCTGCGTCTCAAATCTAACACCGGCTTTTATGCAGAGGTCCAGCAATACGTCGGAGTCTTTGCCGCCAGAATAAGCACAGATAAGGGTGTTGCCGCGTGATTCTGATATGCAATATGCGTGTTCAATCCTCATAATGCTCTTTTTTATTTTATCGCCCAGTCTGAGCACGCTATCTCACCCTCTCCCTATGTGTCATAGTCCTTAAAATCCGTTCCTTTTTCGCAAAGATTTAGCTCAGTCACGTCCTTAGTGATCTGCAATGGGCAGTAAATTATTGCATAAAGCCTTTTGCTATAATCACCATCGCTTTCGTTTGGATACCGGTCAACTCCATGCACAAGCCCAAGTCTTGTTAAATTGTCCCCGGAAGCTGTCTTAACAAATGCGCGTTTCGTAATCTTCTTCAAAGCTTTTATATGACGCTTTAATCCTATGATTATACGAATCATTCTGAATAGTTTTCTTATGCTTCTCATAATATTTACCACCACTTATACCTGAATCCGTGGAAACCTTTAGCTTCGATGATTGTTTCGCAATACTGCAAATCATCCATGTACAATATGCATTTTCCTTGCCACGTCCTGCCGGTCACATCACATTTTTGAACAGTGTCTTTCCTGATATCAAACACCCTCATAGACGATTCCACGCAGCCATGCTTGACAAAATGCACTCTGTCGCCGATATTTAGTTTTCCCGGTGTCTTGCTTAATGCCCAGAACTGGCACGATCCTTCATTATCAAGGACGGCTTCTGTTTCTGCGTCGTCGTTGTCATATTCCGATTTCGGTATCGTTACCACTATGTCCATGCAAAACCATCCTCGTCAATAAATCTCTGCGTTTCGCGTACCAACGCTCATATCTATGCCTCCATCCTGACCCTTGATATAACGGTCTCTGTTTCTGCTCTCGTGTAACGCTGCATGGCGCAGTAGCTGATTGCTTCGTGCAGCAGTTCGTATGCCCTGCGGTTCCAATTTTCGACGGCTTCGCGGCGTGTTGCGTATCTCGGGGTTTCAATGCCGCAGTTTTCGCAGAGTGCCGTGTATGCTTTGCCGTATACCGCGATAACGCCTCTCCCTGCGCAGAAAGGGCATCGTTTCAAGCAGTCGTTGTCTATTTCCATCCCGTAATCTCCTGTCTTAGCAGCATAATTCCGGTAGGTTTGCCCTAGTCAGAGCTTCTGCAAACGGCGGTGGTACGGCATTCCCGCATCGCGCCACTTGCGCCGCTTTTGATATTTTCTTGCCGTCTGCTCCTATGTCGATGATATAGTCAGGTGGGAAACCTTGCGCGTTAAACAGTTCCCGGGGTGACAGCATTCTCAGCCCGATATCAACAATGGCATATTCTTCACCGTGGACTGTGACAAGCCCTATCCTGTCTTTGCTTGTCGCGGTGTGCAGCGGCTCGGCGGCTGACTGCCCCGTTCCCTGTCCATAATATTTAATCAAGAAAGCCCTGACCTCGCCGAAGTGTCCGGCGCTTGTCATAATCGTTTTTGCCGGTTCGTCCGCTTTCTGGCCGTTGCTGTTGTTCCTGAATATCGTTAAGTGTGATGTCACGATTGCGTTGTGGTCTATCGCCGTTACGGTATTTAGTGGATACGCGGGTGCGTTCCCGTTCCCGGCGTGGCCGCCGCTGTAGTATTTCGACATAAACGCTGTTACGAGCCCGTAGCGGTTTGACGTATCCACAGTTAGTAAGGGATCCTCCAGCGATTGGCCGCGCACCTCTCGCGGCGACTTTTCTTTGTGGTATTTTACAAGTGAAGGTGCTACAAGACCGTAACCATTGACCGCAGTTATTGTATTCAACGGATTGCTTTCACCCTTTGGTTGATTGTCAAATTTAAAGTCAACAATAAACGGTTCCGGATTGTCGATCACGAACTTCTTTAATCCCAGGGCTATACGCCGTATAGTCGCTTCTGCAAGCGGCCTAATAGCTCTTATGCCGTACTTTTCCCATATTTCACCTGATGTATCAAAAATTGACGGACACGGTAACGACCAGTCGATAATCTCCGCTGCGGTTCTCCAAGGCTTTAATCTCCCGCTCTTTACATCGTCACTGTCAGGTGCCGCGCGGGTCGGTTCAGGCCACATAATAGGCTGTCCGTCACAGCGGGCTATCAGAAACAACCGCTTTCTTATAGTCGGCGCTCCGTAATCGCAAGCCCTTAGTTCCCGCCAGTCCACCGTATACCCATGTCTGCGCAGCGCGTTTACAAAGCTGTTGAATGTACGTCCGGCTTTATCTTTGATTGGCTGACCGTTCTCAATCGGCCCCCATGTCTTGAACTCTTCAACGTTCTCAAGGATGATTACCCGTGGCTGGACGGTGGCGGCCCATCGGACGGAAACCCATGCCAAGCCCCTTATTTCTTTTTTCACCGGCTTGCCGCCTTTGGCTTTTGAAAAATGCGTACAGTCCGGGGAGAGCCACAGTAGCGCAACCGGGCGGCCTTTTACAGCTTCTCGCGGGTCTACGTCCCACACGTTTTCGTTGTAATGGTGCGTATAGGGGTGGTTTGCCTTGTGCATTGCTATGGCGCAGGGGTCATGGTTAATAGCTATGTCAACCGGTCTGCCTAATGCTGCCTCAATCCCGGTGCTTGCGCCGCCGCCTCCGGCGAAGCTGTCTATTATTAACCCGTCAAGTTTCTGTATGCGTTCGACGTAGTTGTAGTAGTTTTCAAGGTCGCTGTGCCCCGTTGCATTCATGCCGGCAGGGGAACGCCCGAAAAGTATCGTCTGAGGGACGTCGGTCGCTGCGGAAAGCATATTGCATGTGGTGTTAATACATAACATGGGGTTGTCATAATTGCCCATATTGCCCTCCATTTTGTTCCTGTCACGCAGTAATAGCGCAATCGCCCTCTAAAAAATCGAACAGCGTGGGCGTGTGCAGTAAATCCTCATGGGCTTGCAGATAGCCTACCGCGTCACGGTGGTAGCCGCTGTTAAGCTCCACCGTGTAGCCTTTGCGCCCCGCTTTAATGGCTTGCAGCGCAACCGTGCCTATGCCGCCGAACGGGTCAAGCACTAAGTCGCCGGGGTTGGAATAGCGGTTGATTATGCGGTCTACGATATCGGCCTGAAGCGGGCATACATGGAGCTGCTGCCTACGCTGGCTTTGCGCGGTGTTAAGCGTTTTCATGCGGTTTATGTCGTCCCATACGTCCATGTTCCATGAGCCGGGCGCGACGACCATGAACACTGCCGGCAGCCTCCCTTTTTCGTCAAGGCCTTTGGCCAGCTTGACATGCTCCTCATAGCTATATATATTCTCGCGGCTGTATTTGCGGTATACGGACTGCAAGCTCGTCATAGGCAGCCTGAGCATCTCGTCCTTAGTAAGCAGCCTGTCGCCGCTGGACCGCCAGAAGCCGTGCGCGTCAATCTGCCACTGCGCCCGAGTATAATCTTCTTTGGTTTTTTCCACAGGCTCGTCGGCAAATGCCGTTGACGTATCGGTTGGCAGCTTGCGGAACAGCAGTATGTATTCCGGGCAGCCTACACCCATCTTCGTGCCGTCTTTGCACTGCATGGACCAGCCCAGGCGGTATGTCTGGTTGTTCTCCCTGACGACATCGGTTATCACGGTTATCATCCCGAAATACTGAAAGCCGTGCCTGATGTAATGCTCAATGCAGAGCGCGTGGAAAGGCTCGATTGTCGGCATCCCTGTGCCGGTGGCGTTCCCGAAAAGCACCCTGTCCTTAACGTGCACCGCAGCGACGCGCCCCGGTTTCAATACCCGGAGAAGCTGCGGCGTGAGGAAATCCATCTGTTTGAAAAACTCCGCCGTGTCTTCGTTGCAGCCGAAATCGTTGTAGTTTTCGCTGTATTCGTAGTGGTTCCCGAATGGGATTGACGTATGTATAAGCCCCACGCTGTCGCTTGGCATCAATGCCGTTTCGTCAACGCAGTCGTTATTGACCGCAGTGAAGCTGTCCCCTGTGACCTTCACTCTTTTTACCCCCATTTTCCGCGCCATCATCCCATGCTGCATTTCGCCGGACAGGCCGTATTTCAAGACTATTTCCCTCATTTTTTTCTGCTGCTCTTTGTGCTGTTCCCATTTTTCCATGAGCGCGCGGTATATGGGCTCTTCCGCTTCGGTGTGGATTATGTCTATTATGACTTTTTCGCCCTGGAGAAACCGGTATATGCGGTGCAGGGCTTGAATGAAGTCGTGAAACTGGTAGTCTATGCCAACGAATATGGCGCGGTGGCAGTGCCGCTGGAAGTTGCAGCCGCAGCCCGACAGGCTTTTCTTCGTTGCGAATATCCGGGTTCTGCCTAACGAAAAGTCGATGACCCTCTTTTCGCGTTCCTCCAGCGCCATGCTCCCGTGTATGTCAACCGCTTCGGGTATGGCGCGTTTTATTTCATGCCGCTCTTCCTCGCGGTCATGCCACAGGACGTAATGCGCTTCCGGGTCCGATCCGATTATCTCTTTTGCTTTAAGCACCCGCGCTTTAATGCTGCCGCTCTTTTCCTTTGACGCTTCCTGCAGCGATGCCGCCGCGTCGTTAAGCAGCTTATACTGGCCGTCGCGGTCAACGGCTTTGCCGTACCCCATGCTTATGACGTGGGTGCGCACCTCCATGGGCGGCAGGTCATAGCCTTCGTCACTGTAGCCGAGGTCGGATGGCTTTCCGATGAACAGCGCCCATGTAGAGACCCAGAGCCAGAATTCCTCCTCCCTGTGAGGGTATATCGTGAGGTTGTTGGCCTTCGTGCTGTCGCGCTGGAAAAACTTTGTAAGGCTCTGTCCGGTAGGCATAATCTCCAGATACCCGGCATAGTGAATCAGCTCTTTATAGCGGTTAGGCGACGGCGTTGCTGTCGCGACCATCTTGTATTTGACGCCCTTGAACTTCGGGAGGAACGTCTGATATGTCTGGGAGCCGTAGCTGCGCAGCACGGCAGCTTCGTCAAGGCTTGCCGCGGTGAACTTGGAGGGGTCGATGTCGCCGTCCCTGACGCGCTCGTAATTCGTCAGCAATATGCCCGGCTCCGCCCTCATTGCCTCGGCCATGTCCCGCACATACGGCGGCTCTTCCATACCGAGAAGGCTAACGGCATCTTGCGAGAACTCCTGCTTGACGCCCAGCGGGAGGACTATAAGGGCTTTGCCGCCTTCGCGCTTTATGGCAAGCCTGCAGAACTCTAGCTGCATGGCGGTTTTGCCTAGCCCGAAGCTGGCGAATACTGCGCGGCGGCCACCGCGTAAAGCCCATGTCACTGCATCCCGCTGATGGGGCTTCAGCGCCGGGTTTATCTGGCTTGCGTCCACTTCAAACCCGCTGACAGGCGCAATGTCGATTTTGGTTCTAAGAAAATCGTAATATCCCATCCCTAAACCTCCGTGACCGCTATGCCGTAGCGTTCCATCATCCGGTTCTTCCGCAGCTTGTACGCCTGCGTTTTTGTAGCCTTGCTCTTAACGTCCTCCACTACAGGCGTCCACCGCCGCGTTTCCTCGTCTGCATATGGCCATTCGCCTTTCACGTATGAGAAGTCGGCGGTGAACGTCTCGCGTTTTACCCTGCCGCCGCCGGGCGTTGTGTACGGCTCTTGCAGGGTGTAAGCCGGGTGTATGCGCAATTCTTTTATAAACCCGCCCTCAAGCATAAGCATAAGCTCGTCATACCGCCCCGCTTCCTTCTGCGAGTCGAACCTGATCGTATTGCCGCTGCCCGTAACCCGCTCCGTGGGCTTGTTGCGGTACTTTGGCGGATTGCCTGTATTGAGCAGCCTGTACTCCTCTGCCGTCATCCGCATCATCGCCCCTCCGCGCACCACGGGCATACGTCAAGCCATTCGCCGTTTATCCAGCGGCTTTTCCAGCCCTGTTCTTTCTTTTCCGCGACCGCCTTATCAAAGCTGTCAGCCTCAATGCAGCTTTCGCAGCATATGTCGCACTGCATCACGGTGCGCCCGTATATCTTTTCCGTGCTCATTCCGTTTCGCCTTTCCCCGGCGGTATGTCCGCCGTTTTGAAGTAAACGCAGTTGCAGTCGCCTTTCACGTCCTCGAACGACGCGCTGACCCATCCGCTGAGCTTGGTGCAGCGCAGCCCGGGCTTGGCGTTAGGGTCGTACCCTGCGCAGTTTTCGCATTTCCTCGCCATTGTTTACACCGCCTTATAATATCCCGCCGTAGCCGTAGCCGTCGCCGCAGCCGTCGCCGCAGCCGTCGCCGTAGCCGCAGCCGCAGCCGCAGCCGTCGCCGTAGCCGTCGCCGTAGCCGTCGCCGTAGCCGCAGCCGCAGCCGCAGCCGTCACCGTAGCCGTAGCCGTCGCCGTAGCCGTAGCCGCAGCCGCAGCCGCAGCCGCAGCCGTCGCCATCGCGGGGTTGTGTATAGTCTGCAAAGCCCATCGGCTGTATGATGTCAGCGTTGTTTGCCGTCATTGCAACCACCTACCATTCGCAGTTTATTTTGGCTATTATGCCCTCCGGTGCAAAAGATACAGTGCCAACCGGGTCAAGCGTGTATTCGTTTTTATATTCAGCTTTTGTCAGCCCTCCTATTCCCCGTCCGTTGCTCCATTTCCGGACTACGGAAGAGTTGATTAAAGTCATTTTGCCGTTATCAGATTTGTCAAGATAGCCTATGAATATCCACCCGCGTTGCGCGATTACGATGATATGCTCTGTATCAGAGGCTTTTAATGGCGCAATGTCAGATTTGCGCACATACTCTTCTCCGTTAATTGTAATTGTTTTGATGTCGGTAATTTCCATTACAGTTTCCTTTCCGCAGCTTTTCGCTGCTTTGTATTATTGCTATTGATTGCTGTGCCGGGGCAATTCCACCATCTCGCCCATAAAGCCAAGCAGGTAGCTGTAGTAGCTGCCGTGCCATCCCCTGTGGGAGTTTTCCGTCACCCCGGACGGGTCCCGCCCAGTGCTGTGGAAGTAGGCGAGCCGCCTGATCGCCAAGTCCTCGTCCGCTTCAAAGTCGATGTCGTAGTTGTCCAGGCCGTATAGCCATTTCTCCATTGCCGACAGCAGGTTGTCGCAGGGGTCTTTCAGGTCGTAATCCCTGTGCCTGTCGGTGAGCCTGTAAGGGGTCAGCGTCCCTGCCGTCTTCCAGTAGCCCGACATCTGCGTAAGGCCTGTCCACGGGCCTTCTTCGTTCACGGCGCCGGGGTCCCATGTTGATTCCAGCGTTATAAGCCGAAGACGAACTTTTCCGGGATCCCGTGGGCTCTGGCGATGTCGCGCGCCATCCACTGCAGCTCAGGCGTCGCCGCCGTAATCAGCCTGCCGTTCTTGTATACCTCGTACGGCGGCCTCGCCCTGTCTTCCGGCGCTTCTGACAGCGGCGGGCCATGCATCTCCTGCAGGAGCCATAGCTCGTCGATCCGCGCCTCGTACCGCTCAATGCCTGCCATATGCTCCTCATGCGTAATCGTCCTTACGGCTTCCGGCTCCGCGCGCTGCGCCCTCCATCCGGCTGAGCCGTGCATGGCCGCGCTTATATGGGGCGGCTCGGGTTCCTCCGCCTGCGCTCCCTGCGCCGTTTTCTTAGGCGCCCCAACCGCCGGGGTTATAAGCGCCGCTATCACGCATACTGCGCAGAGCGCCATGTACGCGGCCGTGTTGGCCGCTTTCTGTGCCTTAGTCAATGTCATCCCTCCGTCGCGTCATGTCTGCGCTGCCATGGGCCCCGGCCGCGCGGCTTGTTCGTCCTCCTGTGGGTTCCATTCCCCCTCCGTAAGCTGCTTTGCGCCCGCCGCGCTGTTTACGGTTCCGCCGATTAAGGCTTTCAGCTCAGGCGGCATAAGCTCGAGCGTCTCCCTGCGGCGCTTCAGGACCCCGTAGGTTTTCATGAACTGGCCCCGCGTGACGGTGTTGAACTTGTCAGCTTCAAGCATCCCCAGGTCCCTGAGCCCGGACATGCCGCCGCAGAACTGCCGGACCTCGTAAGGCAGGGCGCCGTACTCGGCTGCCGTGATCACGGAAGCGCGCGATGCCGCCTTATGCAGCGCGTTCCACGCTTCGGTCGCGTCGTCTTCCCCGGAACACATAGCTTCCTTGACGCGCTCAATCACTTCGCTTACCGCAGGCGGGAACTTGCACTCGGATATAAGCCTCTTCGCGGCGAACGTGACTATTTCCGGGGGGTACGGCCTTAACAGCTCGTCCCACAGCCGCAGGGCGGCCTTTTTGTCCGCGTTGCTGACGTCGCGGTAGAACGCCGGGTATGCCGCCTGCAGCACCGCCATGAGCTTTGATGTGTCGGAAGGTGTCATAATCCGTCCTCCTCCAGCTTTTCTAATTCTTCCAGTTCCTTTGCCATTTGCGCGAAATAGTTCGCAGATTCATGCGCGTCGGCCAGATCATCCTCCCAGCCTTTGCGCCTCAGCCATGAAGCCGGATAGGGTATATACTGGCCTCCGTCCTTTACCCAGTCCCTGCAAGTCTTGGCCTGCTCTAGCTTATTCAGCATTATGGAGACAAGCTCGTTGCTTGGCTTTATGCCTTTCCACGCTTTTTCCGCATCGCCTTTGTTGCGCTTTTTCGGGTATGCGGCCCAGAATAAGTCAAAACCGCTTTGCGCGTTTTGCCCGCTCTGCGCAGGTTTCTGCGCAAGAGTATCCTTACCTAACCTATCCTTACCTAACCTAACCTTACCTAACCTAACCTGTGTCTCCCACTCGTCAACCGCTTGGTTACCGTCTGGTATACCGCTGGTTGTCGCTTGGTTGTCAGGCGGTATACCGCTTGGCACAAGATGTAGCTCGTATGCGTTTTCATCATCGCAACTTGTTGTTAATTGGCTATATTCCCTAATGTAACGTGTCTTATTGTATCGGTCGCTCCTGATGTAGTTATTCTGCTTCCAGTGCTTAATCACCACAACGCCGCTGTCAAAAGGTATCAAAAACCCCTTTGCGCATAAAAGCTTCAGATCGTCGTTGGCGGCTCCTGTTATCCGCACCACTGTTTTTGGGTTGCCCACAAACCCGTCATCGTCGCTTCTCATGCCTAAATCGTAATACAGCAGCCTTGCTGACGACGGCATGTCAAGAAACAAGTCGCTCTCAATTACTTTCTTTGCAAACATTCTTCTTTCTGCCATTCACCGTAACCACCCGTCTGTATATTTATTCATTCTTAGCTTCTTCGATTACCTCTATCACAACGATGCGCCGCCCTGTTTCCTGTTGCCCAGACGCTCCTTGTTTTTGCGTAATCCTTTCCTATGCCTGCTTTTTGATATTGAAGACGTCCGGCTGCCGCTGCTCCCCGCCGTACATGTCCCCCTGCCCCGGTATCTGCGGGACTAGCTCGACAAGCGACATCTGGCCTCCGCGCCTCAGAAGGGCGGTCGCGCCCGATATCGGGTTGGTAGGCTGCGGGGCGGATTTGACGACGCACTCGTGCTTTATCTGCATCCTGTCGGCATCGGGCGTGAGCGTGAGCGTCAGCTGTATTTTGCGCGGCTTCGTCGCCGGGGTGTTAGGGTCGAGTATGTTGTCGATGATGCGCTCCAGCTCGTAGTCGAACCGTTCGAGCATAGCGCCCCTGCCGATTTCCAGAAATGCCTTTCTCTGCTCGCTGTGATTCATAACTTATCCTCCTCGTGTTTTTCTTTCAGCACACGTACACTTCCGCGCCCGTCTGCCTCTGCACCGCCTCCCTGATGACCGCCGCGTCGCTCCTGTCGTCGCTGAGGTGCATAAGCCATATCTGCCTTACCCCGCTCATGTCGTTGGCTCTGAGCATCGTCAGCAGCGTGTCGAGGCTCGTGTGGCTCCTCACGATGCGCTGCGCCATCTCCGGCGGCGTCGCCCCCGCCCTGACGCTGCGCCACAGGCTGTCCGCGTCGTAGTTGCACTCGGCGGCTATGATGTTCATGCCGGGGAACCTGTACCTGGTGTAGTTGCTGTCGCTGATGAACAGCAGCCTCTCGCCGCAAGTAAGGCTTGTTATGAGGAACCCCAATGGCTCAGCCGCGTCATGCTCCACATCGAACGGCAGCACCCGGAACGTGCCTATAACGGTTTCCTCCATGGCTTTCAGCGCTTTTGCCCTATGCCCCGCAAGCCCCCTCTCTTCAAGCGCCCCCCTGCTTGCGTACACGTCAACGCCGCATTTCATCAGGTCGGCCGCCGCCTTGCAGTGGTCGAGATGGCCATGCGTCACAAGGCATCCGCCGACCTCGCTCAGCCTGTAGCCCAGAGCCTGTTTTATCCTCGCAAGCGGCACCCCGCACTCTATGAGCAGCTTGGTCTCGCCGTCATAAGCCATATAGAGGTTGCCCGCGCTGCCGCTTTCGTATGGCGTAAAGCTAATCATGCGGTCGCCGCACTCGATTATGTTGTTTATAAGCATAGCTTCCCTTTCACTGGCTCAACTTACTGTAATAAGCCAGCGCGCTATCGTAGCGGTAGCTCCCTGTCGCGGATGGTAACGCGGCATACCGTACGGCTAATTCCTTGACAATCGCCGTGTATATTTCCTTTAGCTTAATGTCAGTTTCGATGACATCAAGGCGCGTGACGCTGCTCATCTTAGACTTTGCCGCCCCGTTCTCTCGCAGCCTGTGTTTTAGGTTTTCAAGCCGCCTGCCGGTATCGCACCCTGCGCGGCGGTCAAGCATTTCGTAGGTCTCGCTGCGGATTGTGCGGAAATCTTTATCAGGGCTGTTCATTACCGCATTATTGAACATTTTGTTTATCCATGAGCGCCAGTCGTCATCGCGCTCGATGATTATATCCTTGATGCTGCTGACTTCCGCAACAGCAGCGTCTGCTTTTTCCGAAGCAGCTTCTGCCTTATCCGCTGCCTCGGCTAGTTGCTTCTTCATCTCTTTTTGCTCTAACTGTGCCGCCGCCATGCTGTCCCACATCTGCTTGAACATCTGCAGTTCGGGCGATAGACAGGAAACATCAATCGTCTGGGACGTGTGTTTTTCCTCCACGGCTATAAAATACTTGCGTACCTGTTTACCGATATCGTTGCGCTCCAGCATCGCCATTTCTTTAGCAATTGCGAGCTTGACGGTATATTCTTGCGTAGGTCTGCCGCCATCGAGGTTTTCGCCAATTTTGACGGAAACCGAAAAGTCTTGGTTTTGCAAGGCGTCGCACTCATCGAACCGCCGTTTTATCCAGTGTGAAAATTCAGTCTTGCTTTCAAGTTTTCGCCATAGCTCACGCCCGTCAACGACGCGCTCTCCGGTATCGGTCGTGTAGACCGGGACTATTCCGTTTTCTAAAACTGATAAATTGTTCATCGTGCTTACTTCCCCTTTCCATCTGCGCCGGTACATTCCTGTGCGTGAACTCCGGCAGCGACAACTTGCCGCCGTTCTTTGATATCTAGAAACTAGGCGCAAGCGACATCTGCGCTGGCTCGGCCTCGCTTCCCGGCGACTCATCAAGCTGCTCTGATGCCGCCGGTAATGGGTCAGGCTCGGCTGCTGCGGGCACCGCGCTCTCCAGCGCCGGCACGGGGTCGGCATCTATGACTATCACGTTGGCGTTTTCGTCTATCTCAGCCATGGCCTCCAGCTCGGCCATCTTTGCCTCGCGCAGCTTCATGTGGTGGTAGCTGTCGTCGATCTTGCGCGGGTCGCGCGGTATATGCTTGGCGCTGTAAACCTCGCGTATCAGGGTCTTGTGGCACATCTCGGCGAACCATCCGTCGGTCTCGGCACTTACCTGTTTGCCGCCCTCCCACTTCTTCACGGTGCCGCCCCAGAACTCGGCTGACGCATAGGCTGGCTTGCGTTTGAGTATGTCCGCCATGGTCATGATGACTAGCTTGTTCTTCGCCGGGTCCTCGTATTCGACGTAGCCGAACCCGCCGAGGATTTCCCCTCTTTCAAACGGGTTCGTTATCTCAAACTCGTATGATTCAACCTTGTTTGATATTCCCTTTTTGATAGCCGTGAATTTGTCCGTGCTGTATACAAGCTCAGTCGTGACCGCTATGGGTGTTTCCACCGCGTACCGCAATGCGACGTACCTTATGCCGTTGTAGCCTAGCATAAGCGTCAGGTCGTACTTGTCGGTCTTTTTGTTGCGGTACGGTATCGGGAACAAATGGTTCTCCTGCATCATGTCAAGCTCCATCCGGGCGCAGTGCACCGCGTCAAGGGCGAGGTCAAGCATGTTCACGTTCTGCCATATGCAGGGTAATGGGTTGTCGTAGTCGTGGTTTTTGTTCGCTTTGTTCTTGGTTACACGCCCGTCCTCCGCGATTTTGAGCGCGCGGTCGATTGCGATGAAGTAGCCCTGTATGAGCTTCTTCTGGAAATCGGTCAGCGCGACGTCGCCGGGGACGCCGCTGCCGAATTCGCGCATGACCATTGCGGTGAACCTTTCGGCATGGTTCATTTCGGGGTGCTGCCGTTTTTCCAGTGCAGTATCGCTTGTTTTTTCTTTGCCGTTTGCTGCCATTGTATGTTCCTCCTTTTATGTATATATATTCATGTTATTAACGTATATTATGCAGCGCATTCAACCGTATTACTGTGCGGTTTAGGCTCTTCCTTAGGCTCGTCAAGCACAAGCCTAAGCTCTTTGTCCGGTTTGGAAACGACCAGCCTGATAACCTGAGCATCGATGTCAAGCAGTTCGCACACGCTCTCTGCGTTGTCCACGAATACCGGCATTGACAGCCCCCAGTGCTTTGAGAGAGTTTCAACGATTTCCAGCCCTGCGTTTATCCGCGCTGCGTTATTGGCGAATGCGTAAGGCGTTAAACTGGTGCCCGCCTCGTTAGGTATCATACCCTCGCAGTCCTCTTTTAAGCCGCCGTTAACCTGTTCCTTGAACAGCCGGAAGCGGACGGTTTTGAACTTGCCGTTAATCCTGTCGTCAAGCAGCCTGACTTTCGTGCGCATGAACAGTTCGCAGAGCCATACCCCGCGCTCCAGATCCTCGTACTTCGCGGCAAGCTCTTTCTCGGACGCTTTAAGCTCCTCTATCCGCTTCTTCTGCGTTTCCGCCAGATCATACGCCGACATGCGCGATTCTACGGCGCGTATGCGTTCCTGCACGCCCTGCATTTCATCGTATATGGTTTTGGCCGCTTCCGATGCGTGGAGCGCGGCATCTGCTTCGCTCTGCCTAAGCTTGGCGATGTTCGCCGTCAGCGCGGCGTACTCAGCCGTCGCCTCATATGGCTCGGGGGCCTTGATCTGCGCCAGAAGCGTTTCAAGATGCGCCTCAAGCTCGGCTACGACCTGCACGGACTGCGCAAGCGTGCCGCTCAATGCATCCGCTGCGGCCCGCTCCGCTTCAATCATCTGCTTGCTTGCCTTGGTTCTGCCCGCTTCGTTTATCTCCTGCAGGCGGCGGCTTTTGTTTAGGTTGAACTCCCCGCGCATGGCGCCGACCTTTTCAGCCGGAAGCTCCTGACTGCATGTGGGGCATGTTTCCCTATCCGCATCCCACGACTCGGCTTGGACGGCGGCGTAGTCGTCAAGGTATGACTGCCGCAGCTTCTCCATCCGCTCTGCGCTGTCGCGCCTTCCGCCGATGTCGCGTCTGATGCCGTCGGCTTTGTCTTTCTCCTCGCCTACAGCCTTGCGCGCCGCGCCTATTTCAGCGTATATAGCCTCGTTGCCGCTCCCTTCGCTTGCTATGTGCGCGGCCCTCGCCTGCGCAAGCCCTGCCGTTGCGTCGGCTATGGCTGCCCTGATTTCGGCAGCCGCCGTATCGCCGCTGACAGCCGCGGCCCTGCGCTCGGACAGCCCCTCATGCACTTTGCGCAGCCCCGCAAGCAGCCTGGCCGATTCTTCGGGGTCGAAGCCCTCCGCCTCCTCCGGCATTGCCCGGTTAGCCTCGTCTATGCGCCCCGGGAGGGTCTGGAGCTGCTTATTTATCTCAGCCTTCTGCGATGCCGCGATTTTCTTGTAACCGTCCACGTTATGCCGCTGCCCTGATGTTCCGGGCATAGCCAGATATGAATATAGCTGCCCTAGCTCCATGTTTGACGATATAACCTCATCGTCGCTTACGTCGCCGCATACATCCAAGAGTATCCTGCGCCGCTCCTCCCACAGCATAACCCGCGTAAAATAGTCGTGGGCGGTGAGGACGCGCATCCTCTCAACGCCTCCGCACATCTCGTCAAGCGCGGCGGCGTACTCACTAGCCTTAACCGGTACGCCGTCTATGCTGTGGTCGGTTTCATGGCCGCTGAACTCTTCCTCGGGCGAGCCGCGCTTCTTCTTCCATACCTCCCGGTACGTTTTGGAGAGCGTGACAATGCGCCCGCTTTCAAGCATGAAACGCCCTGTAGCAGTATGGTTGAGGTAATGCAGCGGCTTTCCGTCCGGGCCGTCCGTTTTCGGAGTGTAGTTTTTTTCATCTGTGCTTGACCGGTCGTACAGCAGCCAAGTTACGGTGTTGAATACGCTTGTTTTCCCCGTCGCGTTTTTACCAAATATCGAACACCCCGCGCCGTTCAGGTCAAGCTCCAGTTGCCGTATTCCCTGAAAGTTCTCCAATGTCAGTTTCAGTAACTTCATTAGTCTTTTCTTCCTTTCCTAATTGTTTGCCTTGGGTAGGTCTCAATGCAGTTCCGCATTTCCAGCAGTAGTTGTCTATGTCCGCGTCCACCGCGACCCCGCACCCGCCGCAGTACGCTTTGTTCTTGCCTGTGAACATCGCCTCGCCTTTCAATATCCGTTCGTCCGTGATCCCCGGGTCTATAATCAGCATTTTGCGTAACCCCTCTCCTAAAACAAGCCTTATTCTGGCTGCCGTAAAATAACCCTTGCATTTCCGCTACGCTGTGATATAATAGACATCAGTTCCCGCTCTTTCCTTTTGCCGCCCTTTTCGCACAGGGGCGGCTTTCTTTTGCTGCTGCGCTGCGTATGCGCCGGGGTTGAGGATGTCTATGCCCAGCTCCCGCGCCACTTCCTCAAGCAGGCGTATTTTCTCCTCGCATATCGCCCGGCACTGCGGGTCCCGCGCAACCTTGTCTTTCAGCATGTCCGCGTTCAGCCTGTGCTTGCGCATCAGCACCCCCGCTATCTTCCTGTCAGTGTATATCATCATTGCTCTCACCTCCTTTCCGCCGTTCGCTTTTTAGCGTTTCCGCGTATTCGTCCGTTATCTCGTCAATGTTTGCCAAAGAGACGTTTTTCGCAGAGTTAAAGTCTATGTGGCCCCGGTATTTGCATTTCCCGCAGACAAACACCCTGCCCTGCTTGCTATCCTCGGATATGTAGCCGCACTTATGGCATCTCTGCGACGTGTAGTGCGCATTGACTATGACAACAGTTATCCCGGATTCTTCCGCTTTATACGTTATTTTCTGCTGCAAGTCGTAATAACTCCAGTTTTTAAGGCTGTGCTGCCCTGCGGTTATGCCTGACAGATCCCTTATCTGTATAACACCGCAGCGGTTCTTTATTGCGAAGTCAATAAGGGCTTTACTGTACTGGTGGTTTTTTGTGTCGCGGTACCGCGCAATCCTGTTTTCCATTTCCAGTACCGGAGCCATCCTAGTTTTGTAACCATGCCCTACTGAGCCGCCGCCTGCGGACGGACGAGCTTTCTGCATGTCGCGCCTCCGCGCCTCGACGTTCTTCCTGAACTGCTCAATATCTCCGCTTTCGACGGAAAAACGCTCGTAGCCGTCGTTCACCGCCGCGTACACAGGGCAAATGTAGCCAACGTCAATCCCGCATATCCGGTTGGTCTCAAACTCCGGGGATTTAGCCGGCGGCTCATATGACAGCGCAAGCTCCCACATTTTCTTATCCCTGTCGTACTGGAGCTTTGACGCGCCGTAAGAGTATTCGCCGCTTATGCACCTATTAACGATGTCATAGCCCGACTTTGATTTACGCCACACCTCAAATGTAAGCCGGCCGCTTCCGAGCGCAAGCCTTCCTGTGCCTGTTTTTGAGAATACGGAGATGGTGATATATGTCTTTCCGTTTTCCTCAAAGAGTTTGATAGACTGCTTGCTTATGTTTATAGGCTGGTCTTTTTTGAAGCTCGGCAGGGATTTATCGCCTATGAACATCGCTTTGCTGTCATTCTTTAATCTGCTGTGAACCGACTGCGACACAGCGGATGCATTGCCGGTCTGCAAGTCTGGTATCATTTCAGCCGCTTTCCTGTATAGCAGCGTTCTTATATTCGTGCCGCCCAGCAGTTCGCTATCCAGAGGCCACGCCCCATGCTGGTCGTGGTGCGACTGGCGTTTCTGCGTATAATCAAAATACAGGCTTGCGGCGTGGTTCTTATACTTTCTTACGCTGCGCTGTATTTCCCACATCGCGGCGCAGAACTGCTTATAGTCCATTTCCGGTGAATCTTGATATATAATTCCATATTTAACTGTTTTAATCATACGTTCACATCCTTTTTCTGCGGGCTATTGTAACCGTGCAACGGGGAATACCGGGGTATGCTTTGCTTCCAGAGGAGTTCACAACTTACGCACCCGCATAGGTTACGCCCTGATGTCTCTGCAGCCTACGACGCAAGTCATTACCAGACGATGTGACGCGGTATCTCTCATGACTTACTCGCCTACATTGGTTGCATCCTCTCTTGTGAGAAATCCAGTCAGGATATTGACCTCACGACTTACGCACCTGAGCGGGTTGCGCCGTATGCACCTCTT
>Ga0099364_10006345_pt1 | contig 17241 bp, 16 predicted proteins | sample TergutTh196P3_FD_73070 | JGI IMG/M metagenome (GOLD analysis project Ga0099364, IMG submission 73070) | Microcerotermes parvus P3 segment gut microbial communities from Pointe-Noire, Republic of the Congo - Th196 P3 | ecosystem: Host-associated > Arthropoda: Insects > Digestive system > Gut ... | reverse complement strand
TGACGGAGGTTGAGGAAAAATTAAACGCACTGAAAGCTGACTATCTTGTTTTAGAGAGCGATATTTCAAACGAGCGGTGCGTCAAGGATATTTTTGACCGTGTTATTGAGCGTTTCGGTAAGGTTGTTTGAAAATCCGGGAATGAAACACGCGGCCATGCTCTGGCGTCTTGTCTGGCTACTGCCGGCGTCTTTTTTCTTTATGGTCTTTCTGGGAAACAATTATATATTCTCCGAGAATATCGGGGACACCGGCTTCATAGTTATCCGAGTTTTGCTTTATTTGGCTTTAACGCTCGCCTGTTATCTGCTCGATATATCGCTTCGGCAGCTGTCCGAAAACATAACGTTGAAAGAACGCGCCGGTATGACCGAAAGACAGCTTTATTTACAGCTGGAACAATACGCAAGGCTTGCGGAAAACGAAGAACTTGCAAAACGCTCGCGCCACGACATGCGCCACCATCTTGCCGTGATGCTTGGCTATAGCAAATCCGGCGAAGGCGAAAAGCTGAGCGTCGGGCTGTTGTCGTCCGTGCGGGCAATCTGCGAAAAGCACGGTGGCCTGATGCGGGTCGAAATAAACGGGGAAACGTGGAGGTCGTCCGCCCTGGTGAATATGGAAGAGGAATAGAACGGCTTAATTCGTCTCTTTAGTGACGGCGGTTATATCACGGCGCCTTCGCACGTTATTACCGGCGATGTACCGATCGAGAGCATATTGGCGTTGATAGAAACCATGCGGCGCCAATGTTGAGATGAGAAACACGGGGATTAATCATCACTCAGCCGCTTTACCACCCAGAGGTTTTATCGTCCTGTCATATACGCGTTTCATCAAAACCACGCACAGCGCCAGCGTCACAAATTCGGTTATAGGAAACGCCCACCATATCGCGTTTACATCGCCGAGCCGCGACAACAGCCACGCTATGGGCAGAAGCAGGAGCAACTGGCGCGACACGGCGACGATCAGGCTTTCCCTGCCCCTGCCAAGCGCCTGGAACACGGAAAGGGACAGTATGCAGAATGCGGCGAAAATAAAGTGCGCGCTGATGATGCGGAGAGCCGGGACTCCGATGGCAATCATGTCGGGGGTCGCGTTGAACATCGCAAGCAGCTGATTCGGAAATGCGTTGAATATTATGACGCCGGCCGACATAATGCCGACGGCGTACATTCCGCCATACTTCACGGTTTCCTTTATGCGCTCGCGCTTCCGCGCTCCGAAGTTGTACGCTATTATCGGCACCACACCGGTGTTGAGGCCGAAGATCGGCATGAAGATGAAGCTTTGGAGCCTGAAATAAACTCCGAATACGGCGGCGGCTGTCGCCGTGTATGAGATCAGTATCCGGTTGAGCCCGTACATCATCACCGAGCCCAGCGAACCCATCAATATCGAGGGCAGGCCCACTGCGTATATTCGGCGAATCACGGAGGCGCTTGGCCTGAATCCCCTGAATTTCAACGATATTTCGTGATTTTCCCTGTGGTTGAAATAAAAAGCGAGCGCGGCTCCGGCGAACTGACCTATAACGGTTGCCAGCGCCGCCCCGGTCACCTCCAGACGAGGGAAGCCAAACAATCCGAATATCATGATCGGGTCGAGGATTATATTCGTCACCGCCCCAAACAACTGTGAGGTCATCGAGTAAAAAGTCTTTCCCGTCGATATCAGGAGGCGTTCCATCATTACCTGGTTGAAAACGCCGAACGACAGCGTGCATATCACGAACAGATAATCATGGCCGTATTTGACTATCCGCTCGATGTCCGTTTGAGTGCGGAAGAACCATTCCGTGAGAAAAAACCCGAACAGCACGAAAACAGCGCAGCTCAGCCAGGCAAGCAGTATGCCGTGCATGGCGGCATTGTTCGCGTTCCTGTAATTTTTCTCCCCAAGGCTCTTCGACAGGAACGCGTTCACGCCGACGCCGGTGCCGACGATCGTCCCTATGATCAGAACCTGTATAGGGAACGCCAGCGATACGGCGGTGAGCGCTTCTTCTCCAAGCCGCGCCACAAAAATGCTGTCCACAATGTTATACGTCGCCTGGACCATCATGGATATGACCATGGGTACCGAGATGTTGAGCAGAAGTTTGTGCACGGGCATAACGCCCATTTTGTTCTCCGGGCGTTCCGGCGTTGCGTTATCGCTCACTACTCCGGCGTTTCGCGGCGCTTTTGCGGCATAATTTCAGGCGACGCGGCATCCCACAGCGTGTAAAACCCCGCCGGGTCCGGCTCCTCCGAGGCTCCTAGAAAATCCAGCACCGCCCTGCCCGCTTCCCTTGCCAACGCTATTTCTCCCGCCGGAAGGCCGTCGTGGTTGAACGGCCCGCCGTCGCCGGCATACATGACCTCGATCCTCTCGCGATCATTCCCTCTTCTGGCGGACACCCAGATGGGCGCTGCCGAGACGCGCGATACCAAAGCACGCTCACCCGGTTTTTTTTCAACGTCTATCGCCAGAATGACGCTGCGTTCCCAAGGCTTCGTCCTCTGATACGAGATAAAATTTCCGAGCGAGTAGGCAATCACCGAGTAACCCCTGTCGGAACTCGTCACCTCTATCGGCTGGAGGACATGCGGGTGGGCTCCTATCACAAGGTCAGCTCCATTTTCCAGACAGATCTCCGCAATGTTGTTCTGGTTTCTGGTGGGGTTATACTGATACTCCAAACCCCAGTGAAAGAACGCGACGGTGATATCCGGCTCGTATGTCAGGGCCCGCGCAAGGCCTGAGGCGACCGCGTTTTCCGAAATTACGTTCAGCCGCAGATCCTCCGGTTTGTCCGGCTCACTTTTGTTATTGCTTCCGTATGAGTAATTTACGAACGCCCACCTGAGCCCGCTGTACTCGACAACCAGAGGTTCGTCGGGGTCTTCCCGCGTCACGAGGCCGGTCCAGAATATCCCGGAGTCGTCCAGCACCTTTGTGGTGCGCAAGGCGGCGTCAAACCCATGGTCCAAAATATGGTTGTTAGCGAGCATTACTATGTCTATTTCCAAATCAGCGAGCGCCGCCGCCAGCTCGTCGGGTGTGTTGAACGCGGGAAAACCGGAAAATTCCTGTTCATTTCCCGCGAACACGGTCTCAAGATTACCGACGGAAAGGCTCCGCCAAAACAGGGGCTTCACCCTGCGGAACTGCGGCTTGAAATCCCACGCCTCACCGTAACGGGCCGATTCGAGCTGCTGGTCGTGAACCATTATGTCCCCGACAAATACGACTCGCGCGCTAATAGTACCGTCCTCATCGGCGGCGAATGACACGCCGGCGTATAAAAACAGAATGATGACGCACATGATGAAATTCGCCCTCGAAAACCTCAAAAGACTGCCCCCTCCGGCTTCGTTATTCGCCCCGCAAATAAATGACGGCGGCATAACTCGTCCCCGACTCGATCCTATAGCCAAGTATATCGGATATGTCGGATCGTTCCAACAATTTGCCCGAACGCGCCCCCATATCTTTAAGCAGCAGCAGCATTAAAGCCGCCGCCTTTCGCGCGTCGATGTCCACTGAGTTCAAAGCGGCGGCGTCCATATTTGTGAGCGCCCTTATCGTGCGCACGTCCTCCTCCGCCATGGCCTCCGGCGTTTTGTAGTGCGAGAGGTCGGCGCTGAGTATTACTATATCACCGTCGCGCATGATGCTCCTCAGCGCATTGCGCAGGGATAGTATCATCGTGTCGGGTATGTCCGGCCTCAACACGATAGGAACAACAGACGCGCGCGGAAAAAATCCCGCGAGCAGAGGAATGTGCACCGTGACGCCGTGTTCCCCCGCGAATAAATCCGAGCGCGTATCCACGATGCTCAATTTGCCAAGCGCCTCCAGCGCCTCGCCGTCTGCGCGGATCGCCCCGGACGACAGCTCCCAATCGTCGGGACATACCGTGACAGGCCGCCTTGCGCGATTGAAATGGTCGGGCGCGAGGATAAAAATCCGCTTCACCCGGTTTTCGTCGAAATGACCATAAAAACGCGTCATCATTCCCGCCGCTATGTCGTGATGCGGAACCACGCCTCCCAGAGCGCGGCTGTCCCCGACCACGGTCCTGTCGCGCGACATATACGCTTCACTCATGGCTTTATCAAACGGAGAACGGAGGATGGCGAACCCGGAGGACGCATGCGCGAATATCCACGCGAACACCAGCAGCGCGAAGGCAATTTTTTTGAGCGGCGGGTTACAGCGATCCGGCATTCCAGCCACCGCTCTCCCTCATAACTTTGAGCGAGTGTATGACGTTGCTGTAGAGCGATGGCGCTTCGCTTGAAATATTTCCCAGCAGCGTCTTCACGTATGCCCTCTTTGACGACGATTCATAACCGCAGCGGAAACTGACCAGCGGAAACCCCCTCCGCTTCGCCTGTTCGCTCACAACAGATTCCGGGACGTAGACCAGGGGGCGGATGACCCTCACGCGTGACCGGCTCATAAACATATTCGGATGAAAACAGCGAAATCTGCCCTCATATAAAAGATTTAGAAAAGCCGTTTCTACGACGTCATCCCTGTGATGTCCCAGAGCCAGGGAACCGCATCCCTCTTCCGCCGCGTTCGACGCCAGTATTCCGCGCCGGAGGTTGGCGCACAGGCTGCACGGCGACCGCGTACCTGATTTTTCGATAATCTCAAATATAGGGTGCTGTATGACCTTGTGACGTACGCCGTATGACGCGGCAAATTCGCCCAACCGCGCGATATCCGTCCCGCCGGCCGGGTCGAGGGTGATTGCCACAATTTCAAAGCTTATGGGGCTCTTATCCCTGAGAGCGCACAGTGAATGGAGCAGAAACGCGCTGTCCTTTCCCCCCGATAATCCGGCCGCGATTTTGTCGCCGGCCCGTATCATGGAAAAATCGCCTATCGCCCGCCCTATCAGGCGCGCGATTTTTTTGTCGGACATATATTTGCCGCCAGCCGGATTCATCATTAGTTCAACCGTTTGAAGCCGTCGGGGACCAGGCCAAGCACCGCGGCTCTCCTCGCGTTGCTAGCTATCGTGTTCAGTATGGTGTCGGCGAGCGCCGCGAATGACTCCTCCTCCGTATTGAAATTGTTCGTAAACTCGACCTGCAAGGTGCATATTTCACTGCCGCGCAGCGTCTCCAGCTCCAGCCTGCGCTCCTCTATTCTCCGTTTGAGGGCAAATTCCTGCTGCATCAGCAGTAATACGCGCTTCACTAATATGTCGTCAGCCGTTACCGTGAGCTTGAAATCCTCCAGAAGACTGTTGATAAGATAGATATCGCCCTTTGCGTAAGCCTCGTTGATCTTCTTCGCCATATCCGTCCTGTATCTGCGTTCCTCGTCATCGGCGGCCAGGTCGGGATGGATAATCTTCATCGCCTCCCGGTAGGCGGCCCTCGTCTCCTGAGTTATCTCCACCAACAGGGAGGCGCCGGCTTTTTCATAATATTTATCCCAGCTCTCGCCGGACGCTCCATATGGGCTGTGTTTGTCGGGATTGCGGCGGAACTCCTCCGTTTTGATTGCCGTTTCGAGAATGTCGTTGAAGTGGAACAATGAGCTCAGGCGGTCGAGGTAGCGCGTCTTGAACTGGCTGAGCCTCGCGCCAAGGGACTGGTATTCCTCCTCTATCCACGCAAGCTCGCCGCTCAAGCTGTCGACCCGCTCCTCGTACTCCCTTACCTTCAATGATTCGACGGCTAACTCTTCGTTAACATCAATTACGTAAGTCATCCATTATCTCCGGCGTGAAAAAAATGAATTTGTCAAAGCTTATAACGCATCATAAACCTGCATTTCAGGGCGTGTCAAGCGTCCGCGTTAAATCGCCTCTTGAACGCTTCCTTCAACGATTCCCTGAAATTCGGGTGGGCTATCCCGATGAGAGCCCTCGCGCGCTCTCGGACCGGCTTGTGACGCAGCCGGGCTACGCCGTACTCCGTTATGATATATTCGACGTCGTTTCTGTTTGTCGTGACGCATGCGCCCTCGTCGAGAGTCGGGACGATTTTGCTGACTGTGCCCTTCATCGCTGTCGAGGGCATCGCTATTATTGAACGTCCGCCCCTGCTGAGGGTTGCCGCGCGGACGAAATCCACCTGTCCGCCCGCCCCGCTTATCTGCGTCGCGCCGACCATCTCGGAACATACCTGTCCCAGCAGGTCAACCTGCACGCATGAGTTTATCGAAACCAAGTTGTCGTTGCGCGACGCGATGAGCGGATCGTTTATATACGTCACGGGATGCATTTCTACGCAGGGATTATCGTCCACGAAATCATAAAGCCGCCTCGTACCCATAAGGAAGGTCGCGAGCATTTTGCCCCTGTGGAAGTTTTTTGCCCTGTTTGTGACGACGCCCTTTTCAAAGAGTTCAACAACTCCGTCGGAAAACATCTCCGAATGTATGCCGAGATCGCGCTTATCTCTGAGAAACAGCAGAACCGCGTCAGGTATGGCCCCGATGCCGAGTTGCAGGCAGTCGCCGTCGCGTATCAGGCTTGCGCAGTGTTCTCCGATGGCGCGCTCCACATCGGTGATGACCGGCGGTTTTAGTTCCCTGAGCGGTTCGTCACGCTCGACGATGCAAGTCATTTCGGACACGTGGATGAAACAGTCGCCAAGCGTCCTGGGCATGTACTTGTTCACCTGGGCTATGACTGTCGGAGCCGTTTCAACAGCGTGTCTGTTGTAATCGACCGACACGCCGAGGCTGCAATAACCGTGTTTGTCGGGCGGCGATACGGCAACCATCGCCACGTCGAGCGGCAAAGTGGTATCGAACAGGTTCGGAACCTGTGAAAAGTGACAGGGGACGTAATCTCCGTGGCCGGCTTTCACCGTATCTCTGGTCGACGGCCCCACAAACTCCGTCAGAACCCGGAAGTAAGGCTCCATGCCGGGAGCCGCGTATTCGCTCTTGCCAAGCGAGAGCATCATTGAAATTTCAATGTCCTTATACTGTTCTCTGTTCCTCACCAATGCTTCCGAGAGGCAAGCGGCTTCCCCGGCGCAATTTCCAATGGAAACCCTGCTTCCTGATTTTATTTTTTTCATTGCCTCGTCTGCGCTGACGATACGTTCTTTATAAATTTCCCTCCAGTTCAAGTCCCCTCGCCCCTTTTTGCGGATTTCCCCCGCCGCGAATACGCGGAACGGGAGTTCATTACGAATCTCTGGAGTAGTATACATACATATTACTCACAAAAAAACCGCCCTTGTTTTTTGCTCAAGGGCGGCTTTGCTTCATGTTGTCCGGTAATTCGGTTTTCTCAGGTTACGCTTCCGCGGGTTTATTTTCCTTCCAGTGCGTCAAGCCTCTGATTGAGACACCATTCGGATACTTCCTGCATGAGTGAAAAGCGCTTGGTGTGAAGCTCCAAAATCTTCTCGCGGTTAATGGGTTTGTTCCCCCATTCCTTATCGAGATCCATCAGAGTTTGCCGCATTTCATTCATTTTGTCCTGGATCTCCTGCGGAATCTGGTCTCCCCACATAGGGCAAGCCATGCCCGCTCCGCGGCCGCCATACATCATCATGCCGCATCCGCCGTATCTCATCATACCATGGCGGCCGTACTGGCGGCCACCCTGTGCCATAGGACAATAGCCGGGATTGCCTTGTCCCATGTACGCCGGCCCTCCGCGCGGCATGTTTCTCCTCCAACCATGACCGCCTGCAAAAGCCGTGCCTGCAATAACGAGCACCGCGATTATTGCCGCTACAAACAATATTTTTTTCATATTCCTCATGAGCGCGCCTCCTAAAAATAATCTTATGTAAAAGAGTATATAGGATCGGGAACGAAAGTTTATTGCGTATTTCCACAATATTTATAAAAAAAATTTTAAAAAATTACCATAGACTATTAACACAGATTTTGATCACGCCTCATAAACAGCATCAGGATAACGGCGGCCGCGGCTGACAGGAGCGCGCCGAATACGAACGGGACGACGCTGCCGAATCTGTTCCACAGCAGGCCGGTTATTACGCTCGCTGGAAACAGCGCGATTCCCGCCACCGTGGAATGCAGGCCCAGCATGGTTCCTTTCAGGTGTTCGGGCGATATTTCGGCGACGAAAGCCCGCTCCACTCCGGCGATCATCGCGGTATGGACGCCGAACAGCACGAATATCGCGTATATCGAACTCATGCGGCTCGCAAACGCGAATCCCATATACACGGCTGAAAATACGAAATAGCCGCAGACGAGCAGGCGCTTTCGCCCAATCTTGTCGGACAGGCCGCCGGATGGGAAAGATAACAGCGACGCGGTTGCGTTGTAAATAAAATAGAGCAGTATAACGGACGTGTCGTCGAAGCCTACCGCCTTCGCCTTGAGGAGTATGAACGCCTTCGACGAATTTCCCAGCGTGAACAGCAGGACGATAAAGAGATACAGCTTCAATTGCCCGTTCAGTTCGCTGAAATCCCTCCACGACGGGAAGCGCCGCACTGTTTGCGTTCGCTCCGTCACGCGCTCTTTGATGAAGGCAAACATACATAGCCCAAGGATCGACGGAACTATCGACATTATGAACAGGGTTCTATAAACGCCCGCGTTCCCGGCCATGCTTCTGAACAGGAAGTAAGTAAACAGTATCCCCAGCGCGGAACCCGCAAGGTCGAGCGCCTTGTGAAGCCCGAAAGCTCTTCCCATGCGGCCGGATTCCGCGCTTTCACTAACAAGCACGTCCCTCGGCGCTGTACGAATCCCCTTGCCAAAACGGTCTACCACGCGGGCTAGAAGAACGCCTGCCCATGAACCGGCGAAAATCAAGATGAATTTGTAGAACAGCGCTGTGAAGTAACCTGCGAAGGCGATAGCCTTTTTCTTCTGGAACTTGTCGCTGATATAACCGCCGTAGACCCTGAGCAAGCTGGCCAGGCTCTCCGCAATGCCTTCAATGAGCCCGACAAGCGCGGGAGTCGCCCCGAACACCGACGTCAGGTAAAGAGGCACCACCGGGTATATCATTTCCGTGCCCAAATCTGTGAAGAAGCTGACCAAGCCCAGAAAAATTACATTTTGCACAGCAATCCGCCCTCAGGAAAAAAATTCATAATGCAAAATTCAAAAACAATAATACATCAATTCGGTTGCCGGCTCATCCTCGTTGACTTAAAATCCCATTGGATGTAATTTGTACCTCGCGTGGGACAACGGTTGAAAAACTCTGAGCGAGAGGTGCGGAAATTGGATAAAACGACCCGAAACAAAAAGGCCGCATCGGGAAAGGCGGCGCAAAGACTCATGATCTTCGTCAGAATATGTTTATATTTCGCTGTGCTTATTATTGGAATGCGTCTTATACTGCCAAGGCTCGTGTTCCGTCCCATGGCTGAGGTTGATTATACCCCGGAGGCTTACGGAATGCCGTTTGAGGATGTGATGATCACCACATCAGACGGGATTGCCTTAAACGGATGGTTTGTCCCCGCCGAGAATGAGCGCGGCACTCTGTTATTTTTCCACGGCAACGCGGGCAACATCTCGCACCGGCTCGACTCTATCGAGATATTTCGCGACCTCGGCCTCTCTGTTTTCATCATAGGCTACAGGGGATACGGCAAAAGCGGCGGACGCCCGTCAATACCCGGAGTAACGCTGGACGCTCTCGCCGCGTGGAAGTATCTCACCGAGGATCGCGGCATAAGTCCCGATAAAATAGTTGTGTTCGGCCGTTCGCTTGGAGGCGCGGTCGCCATGGAACTGACGCGGCATGTCAAGCCCGGCGCGCTGATTCTGGAGTCCACATTCTCGTCGCTCCCGGAGATGATTAAAGTGCCGTTCCTCGTACCCGTGATGCGTCTTTTAGTCGGCGACATCTGGAACTCGGCAAAGGGGGCGGCGTTACTCACAATCCCGATGCTCTGCCTCCACAGTCCCGACGACGAGATAGTGCCGTACGGTTTCGGCCGCCGCATTTACGAGAGCGCGGCTTCCGATAAGACATTCGTTGAACTTCGAGGAGACCACAACCACGGCTTCCTTGAATCCCTCGACATATACATCCCCGCCTTGGACAAATTTATCACGGAAAATTTCGGTCCCCTTTAACGTATAATTGAACGTTGAGTATGTGGAGAAGGGGGCGCCTTGATGGCTAAAAAAACTGTGGAAAAAACGCGCGCGAAAATTTTTTCGCGTTTTTTGCGCTTGCCTGAAACGAAGGTCGCGCTCATATCACTGGCGCATGGAATCAACGACATGTACGCCGGATTCCTGCCGACCTTCATGCCATTTATCAGGGAAAATCTAGGACTATCTTACGCCCTCGCAGGAAGCTTCAACGTCCTGGCAGGTTTTTTCGATATGCTCTTCCAGCCGGTCATCGGCTTCCTCTGCGACCGGATTCGCAGGCCCGTCCTGATTATGATCGGCCCGATTCTCTGCGGGTTCGGCGCTGTCATGCTGCCCAACGCAAACTCCTATGCGGCCGCTCTCTTTTTCGCCGGCCTCTGGGGATTCGGAAGCACGCTCTATCACCCGCAGGGAACGGGCGGTATCGGATACGTTTCAAACCCGGAGCGCTTCAGGCAATCGATGACCTGGTTCAACATCGCCGGTACGGTAGGAGCCGCGTTAAGTCCGTTCGTAGCCGTGACAATCGTAACGGCGCTTGGTTATCGCTGGCTGCCTTTGGCCCTTATTCCCACGTTCCTCGCGGCTCCCCTCATTTACTCTTCCATGCCCTTCCTGAGAGGCGAAACCAAATCGGAGGAAAAGCGCGACGGCTTTTTGAAGACGCTCCTGTCTCTTTTCGCGCTGCTCTATCCCATTTGGGGCATCGCCATGCTCCGCGACCTGATTTACCAATGCGTGCGCTTTTTCCTGCCCATGAAGATAGCCGCTCAGGGAGGCAATCTGGAGTCGGTCGGTACGGTCGTGTTATGCATAACTCTCGGATGCAGCCTTGCGATGATCCCGATGGCGAAAATTGCGGGACGTTTCGGCAACAAGAGGGCGCTGCTGGGAAGCCTGCTTGCCGGAACAGGCTTCCTGCTCGCGGCAGTCTTCTCGGCGGGGTTACTCTCAATAGTACTTTACGTTCTTGGGGTTTCCTGCGTTTTTTCGACGCTTCCTCTTACGACGATGATGGCCCAGACGCTGGCCCCCAACGAGCGCAGCATGGCAAGCACAATCGTGCTGGGGTTCGCCTGGGGCTTCGGCAATATGCTGGTATCGCCGTTCGGGAAATTTGCCGATCTGTTCGGAATCGACGCGGCGTTCGTACTTTTGGCGCTTCTTCCCCTCCTGGCTTTGCCGCTCTTTCTGACGCCGCCTTTCAAAATGCTGAAGGATTAGGAATAGCCGAATAATTTACCGGCGAGATATTGACCGGTTTTACAGCTTTGCTGTTTCCTCCCGCGCGATTTCCACCCAACGCGCGGCGTTGCGCGGATTTTTTCCCAATGTGTTGTTATCCTTCATTATGAGCTCGGGCACGCAATTTTTTGAACAATCGAGCGCTTTTCTGATCTCGCCGCGGACGGCATCCTCGTCCATGCCGGGGAGAGCCAGATGGGACGGGTTGGGTTTTATAGACGCGATGTAGTCCTTACCCAAAAACTCCTCCATCGTTTCCCACTTTGCCCAAGGGGAAACGGATACTCTCCGGATCCTCGGCAGGTTTTTTGCGTATTTCCAGCGCGAGTCAAACCCTTCGCAGCAACCGTAGCAATTCAGCCCAAAGCGTTCGGCTATCCGCTTATGATATGGAAATACGAACTCGTTATACATCTCGGGACTTACGGACGACGTTTCCTGACTTTCGACAAACCCCCACATATCCATCGTTGTTATTTTTTGGGGATCGTATTCAGACCCCGGCAGTTCGTCAGAAAACCCGAAACCGCCGGAACCGACGTACGCACCGCCTGTGTTCAACGCAAGAAAACCATTTTTCTGCAAGAGATCAAGCGTGTCCAAGACTCCCTCGCACAGCAGATTCATTAGCTTATGGACATATTCCGGCTGCTCTATCATATCGCACATGAAATCCTCGAGTCCGCGAAGCTCGATAAATTCCCTCGTCAAACCCAGCGACCACCACCAGACAGTTCTGTTGCGCACGGTCAATATTTCGTCAAACACGTTATGGGCGAGCTCCAATACCTTGTCCGATTCCTCCCAGTCGATAATTATCTTGGGGTACCGAACTTTGGAAAAATCCTCGTCATAGTCCTTTATTGCCTGTATTACTTTGTACGCGCGCCCGCGCCCGCCGCCCATCCTGCCGAGCTCAATTCCCCATCCCGTATCCGAGTAAGAATGCGGCACGTCGAAGTACGGCTCTATAACCTTGTCGTCCTTCAATACCTCAAACCAGTAAATCTGTTTCTTCAAAAACATCTCCCAAACCCGGGCCAACGGGGTACGGCACATCAGTATTTCCGCCGGTATACACTCGTTCCAACCGTTTTCCGGGTCAATGAATACCAGAGGCTGAGATGTCTTAAGACCGTTGTGCTTCTCCCAGAGCTTGGCCTTCTCCTCCTGAATGGGCAGCGCCGCTATCTCGGCCACGCGTTTTGCCAGTTCGCGCAGCCTGTTTATCTCGAATGTTTCAAACACGAGCGATTCGTTCATGCTTTTTATTTTCGGAAGACCGGCTGCCGTTTGAAGGGTAGCGGGGTCCATTTTGTCCACCATATGCTCCATACTTAGCCCCCCAATATCACGGTTTTTTACTCCATCAGAATAATTTGACGCGAAAAAGGAAATTCGAGTGTTATTCTACTGTCGCGTCAGTTTTTGTCAAGATTTTGTAGTCTATGCGTCTGCTCCAATTCTCTCAGAAAATCGGAAACTTTGTCCAATCCAGCCTTCAACGCCTGCGGCTCGTAGGAGTAACCTATGCGCAGGAAGCGATCGAACTCCGGTCCGAAACACCTGCCCGGCAGGAGGAACGTGCCGTCGCGCAGAATCAGCCTACGGCAAAAATCTTCCGACGGTATGTCGTAGTCGTATCGCAGGAAAGCGGTCGTCCCCGATTGGGGCTTCACGTAGTCGAGCCTCGGCTCACTTTTCACCCATTCGTCCAGCACGCTTGCGCAGGCGCGGATTATCTCCAGATTTCGGGAGAAAATTTTCTCCCTGCACCGTATGGCAACTCGGCCAAGCAGGTCGTCTATCCTGCCACAGCTTATCGTCGTGTAGTCGCGGTGGTCCGTAACTTCTTTGATAAAACCGCGCGGCCCCGCGAGCCATCCGAGGCGTAGGCCGGCGAGCGAAAAACCCTTCGACAGGCTACACGATACGACGCCCTTTTCATACAGATCGACAACCGAAGGCGCATTGACGCCGCCGTGCGCCGTGAAGCGATACGCCTCGTCGCAGTAGAGCCATGCTCCTACGGATTCGGCGACACGCACAATCTCTTTGAGCAAAGAGTCGGTCATCAGACTGCCGGTGGGATTGTTCGAGTTGTTTATGCAGATAATCTTTGTCTTCGGCGTCACGAGTTTTTTAAGCTCGTCCACGTCGGGAAGGAAACCGTCCTCATAGCGGAGGCGCAGCAGTTCGACCGAGGCTCCGAACGCTCTCGGTATGCTGTACAACTGCTGATAGGTCGGGTAAACGCTTACGACCTCGTTCCCTGGCTCTATCAATGTGAACATGGCGATGAAATTGGCGGCGGCCCCCCCGTTCATCACTATCACATTTCCGCGTTTGACGGACTTGTACATAGAAGCGATAGCGTCCAGCAGCTCATCGCTGCCCGGGATGTCCCCGTATGACAGGCGCAGATCCATCAGTTGCCGCGTAATTTCCTCGCGCTGTCCCGACAGATCAAGCAATCTCCCGGCTGACAGCGAATCCACGCAGGTTTCCGCCAGGTTTGTGACCGCCTTGGTTTCCCATTCGTTCATCCACTGCTCAACGCCAAAGGGTTCGATATACATGTCAGGGCCTCCTATTGCCGATTTTTTATTTATAAGGCAGGGACGGTTCGAAGCGAAACTCCGACACCGCCCAGCTTTCATCAGCATCTTGTTTCAGGACGGCGGTAACTTCGACAACCGGTTTGTCGGATAGCGATATCAGGGACATTCCGGCCTCTATTCTGGTTTCTCCGTCCTCGTGGAATAAATTTTCATTCTCCCAGCCGCCGCGAACCAATCTAAGGTTTGCGAGGGCCCTTATGGGATTGCCGTCGGGTTGATACAGTTCATCTTCTATTAGGGCGTCCAAAGCTTCCGACATGTCGATCGTTTCGCGGATAGAGGGCTGTTCTGACACTGCCTCCATCATGCCGTCCGGCTTCATTGTGCAGGTGACTCTCAGGCCCATCGTTTCCGGGAAGCGCCTCGTTATCGCGACTTTCTCGTCGAGCCATCCGATGACGGGGTTGATTGCGTAGACATTCGCCTCGGTATTGTTGCCCGCCCTTATTACCCGGAACATAATATTGTAAGCGTCCTCCGGCACGGTGATTATTTCCGGGACGTAACCGTCGCCCAGCCTCACGCTCTGGATCACGGCGGCCGGCGTTTCGCGCTCGTCCGCTATCAATAACTGTATGCCGAGGCAGGCATAACTCCTGTCCAATGACGAACATGTCAGCATCACTCTGAAATTATTTCCCCCCCTGAGAGGTATCAGGAAATCCTGGATCAGGTACTTCCCGGCGGACGCGCCGTATCTAGCCTCGTCAATTTCCGGGTAAACCGGTCTGCCAATCACATCCCAGCTCAAATCGGGCGGATCAACGTCGAAGTCAAATTGTATAGCCCCTGTTTCCGCAAAAGCCGGCGAGTAAAGGCAGCATATTACCACTAACGTAATCAGGGCAAATTTTTTCATCATCTACGGCACCTCGAACATAGTACTTGTGAACTGGTAAAGAGTATACGCCATGTCGCGGGCGGGGTCGAGCCTCAGCAGACCGGCGAGAAATTTCAGTTCGTCGGCTGACGCCTTTCCACGAGGAGCCGAAGACATCAGAAGAACGGGTTCGCGCGCGCCATCCAGCCTGAGATAAATTTCTCTGCGCCCATCTCCGTAAAGGCCGGTTCCGTTCACCTTCACCTCAAACGCCTTTGCGGACGACATGTCGTACGTCTTTACTCCGCCCCAGCCGAAAATCCCCCGCCGCAATTCTATAACATTCCTTAAAGTGTCGAACGACACTGACGTTACTGGCGCCAGCAAGAGCAGGATCAGCGACAGCGCCGCGGGCAGGGCGAGGAAAACCGCGAGGGTCGCCGCCGCTTTTGCCGCGGACTCATCCATCCCCGCGGCTTTCAGTAACGGAACGGCCAAAAGAGCGCATAAAATAATAATGGCTAAAAGCGCGCGCATGAGGACGTACCTGCGCGCGAAACTCTTTGTGTAATGCGCGTCTTGCTTTATATAACACGAAGGCGCCGAGAGCCTGGTCTCGTTTATTCTTTTTTGTTCGGCTCTCTCAAGTTCCAGGATTTTTTCTATTTTGGGGAGCACATCGGATCGGAAAAGCTCTATCTCTCTGCCGCCGGGGACACAGACGGGTGATATTATTTTCAGTCCGAACAAAGGGGCTATCGTGGGGACAAGGCAGTAAGCCTCTCGGGTTGTGAACATGCCCTTATAGGTCAGCGGAGCGACGCGGGCTATGCTTTGGAAAGTCATCACAAACGGCCTGCCGAACAGCCGCGAGATCGAAACCGTCCGGGACAAACCGTCAAACACGACCTCTTTGCCATACAGCTGCCGAACCAACGCGGCGGCGTTCACGGCAACGCCAAACACGCCAAAAACTCCAATCGCTACGGCGGAGGACAAGGAAATACCAGTATCACCCGTTTCCGGCCAAAGCTTTACATACAGAAAATATATAACAGCGACCCACGCGAAAGCTCCGACAACGGTGGAAAAAACAGCGGACGCCCGCCCCCTGGCTCGGAAGGATAAAACTTCGTTGCTTGCGGATTTCAAAAACATAATTAGCGGATTATAAGGGCTTCTCCGCAAAATCGCAACGCAAACCCGAAAACCTTGGGGCGCTGCCCCCTCGCCCCAAAACCCCGCCAGGGGACTCAGTCCCCTGAACCCCTTAAATTTTATCGTTCTTTAAAAGTTTTTTCCGGAGTATCAGGGCGAGCGCGGCGGAGATCAATACGGAGGGAACCATGAACGTGGTGTTGTAAATAAAGCTGTACAGCCAGACATTTGTGCCCTCCGGCGTGTATGACGCAAAGAATATTACCCCCGACAGCACATGGCACGCCAAACGCGCGACCGACGCGATAACGGTACCGGCAACTATCTCCCGTGTTCCCTGTCCGAGGAACCCGGCTATCCCCACGCAGGCGAATGCCGCCGGATAATCCAGAAACGCCTGGGCCGGATGTACGACATATCCTCCGAAAATGAGCTGTAAGACCCCTGAGAGCGCCCCAGCCGTTAAACCCCATCTTACGCCGTGCCTGTACGCAAAATAAAACAGCGGGGCCATCTCGATAGTAACCGAACCCCCCTGCGGCATGCTGAAAATTTTCAAATAGGAAAACACAACTGACAGAGCAACGCAAAGCGCCCCCTCCACCAAAATCCTTGTCCTGCCGAAATTATTCCTGCCTGCCGTTTCATCCATAAAAATTCCCCCTTCGCATAATTCGCAAGGGGGAATACGAGACTTTTAAAAATCACGCCATCGTTCCTTCGCCGGCATTATCCGGATCAGGTTCCAAGGGTCGAGGCTTCAGCCTCCTCTCAGCTCGTCCGAAGTCATCTTCTCCGGCGGGCTCCCCCGATGCTTCGCATATGTTCCATCATAATGAGGAAGTTGTCAATATACGGAACAACTCCGCAGAACATACGGGCAAAACAGCTTTGTACCTGTCACAAAGGTTGGAGGCCGGTCTCTATGTGTCGCCGGGTTTCTTCGTAATCGCTCAATTTCCAGACCTCGTTCAAAAAATATACGTAATTTGCATATGGAATATCCGGCGACAGGTGGTGATCGCAATTGATGAAGTAACCCCCGTCTTTTATGAGCTCCCTGACCTTTGCCACCTGAACATCAATCTCTGCCTTACCCGCGGCGAGGCTGCGCTTATCTATGTTGCCAACCATCATGAGGTTCTTGCCGAATTTTTTACGAACCTCAAGCGCGTTCATTCCCGACGCCGCTTCTAGAGGATACGAGCAGTTGACTCCGCAATCGACCCATATCGGAAGCAGGTCATTTGTATTGCCGTCGCAATCGAGCATTACCATAGCCACGCCGTGATTGCGCAGGTACTCGATGACCTTTCTGTAATG
>Ga0099364_10006344_pt1 | contig 17241 bp, 12 predicted proteins | sample TergutTh196P3_FD_73070 | JGI IMG/M metagenome (GOLD analysis project Ga0099364, IMG submission 73070) | Microcerotermes parvus P3 segment gut microbial communities from Pointe-Noire, Republic of the Congo - Th196 P3 | ecosystem: Host-associated > Arthropoda: Insects > Digestive system > Gut ... | reverse complement strand
TTATTCGTAAAATACAGAAGTAAAAATATCCAATTTGTTATATTTGTTTTTATAATAGGTATTTTATTAACTTTGATAATTAATTTTTGTTTCTTTAAATTTTAGACTGCATTATTCATAAGAAACTTTAAAAAATTTTTGTAATGTACTTAACGTACACTGGTAAAACATGTTTTTTTCAAAAAACATCAAAAAAACGCAACCTTTTTCAAAAAAATACGTATACATAACAGAAGAGCAGATGAATAAATATTATTATTTTAACAATAAAATTTGGTGATTCTGATAAATAAATGTTATCTTTGCAAAAAATTTTAACCGAAATGAAGACATTAATTATTTTCGTTTTTTTAACGATACTAAATTCAGCAGTTTTGGCGCAACAAGCCGAAACAATTAAGTGGCATACGTTTGAAGAGGCTATGAGGCTAAATGCTTCGGCTCCGCGAAAAATACTGATTGACGTATATACCGATTGGTGTGGTTATTGCAAGACAATGGATGCGCAAACATTTGGCAACCCTGTTATTGCTCGATTTATCAACCAGAATTTTTACGCTATAAAGTTTGACGCCGAATCAACGGAGCCTGTGGATTTTGCGGGTCATACATTTGTTAATGAGGGCGTAAGAACAGGTACGCGAAGACCCGCACATCAATTAGCCGCCGCTTTGGGAGTGAGCGGTTATCCAACGGTTGTGTATTTTACCGCAGATTTGAAGATGATTGGACCGGTTGCAGGTTTTTATGCGCCGGAAAAAATGGAACCGCTTCTGCACTACATCGCCGAAGGAAGATACCAGAGCGTCAGCCTTGAAGAATTTGAAAGAACATTTGTTAGCAGATTGTCCTCGCGATGACGCTATGCTATAAGTCAATGCTACGGTCTGGGCAGTAACGGCGGCAAATTTTGCGATTTCAGTCTTTTTTGAATTTCAATTTGTCGTACGAAAAGCATTGGCGATACGCACGACACTTGCACTCCGCCCGATTCAGCGCCGCAAGTTCCCATGAAATACCCGACGTCTCCGCCAGCAGCGGCTATTTGTGAAAACATTGCCAACGGGGTGCCAACAAGGTCAACGCCGCGCACCAATTCATCGGGGCGACCGTCGGCATATACGCGATACACTTCGGTTGGCGTGATATTGAATACGTTAGGCGAATAGCGTCCCGTTTGCGTGAAGCCGCCCGTGACGCTTGCAAAATAATATCCGTATTCCGTAGACTGTCTGACAAGTTCATCTCTTAACGCTTGACGCAACTCATTTTCAGTCATTTCATGCGTCGTTTCTACAATCAAATTCGACTGTCGCGCAGTAGGATTCAATCCGGCAGCAGCTCGTCCGTGACCGTTGGACGCAGGAAATCCCTCTATGGGTACCCGCGACATTAAGAAATCTCTCAAAATACCGTTTTCAACAAGCGTAACCTTTTGCGCTTCAACGCCCTCGTCGTCATATTTGTAATGACCGCTTAAATCGCGTCCCCTGTGTCGGTTAATGGTCGGATCCATATATACATTAAGGAAATTAGGTAAAACCGGCTGCCCTACCCTTCTTTTAAAAGTTTGTCCGTCTGTTTCCTGACGCATTCGCTGTCCTTCAACGCGATGTCCGAATATTTCATGGAAAAATACACCCGCCGCTTCGGGCGACAGCAATGCAGGACCCGTATATGCTTCTACCTCCGGAGCTTCTTTTAATTCTTTCAGTTTAGCGACAATGCGCGTTATTTCACCCGCCACTTCGCCATCGGAAGGCAAGGCGTCAACGGTTAGCGCAAACCACGATTTGTTGAGCGGCAACTCCATGCCGTCATCAGCTTTTACCATCGCGCCAACACTTAGCGTTATGTATATAATGTTATGGGCTATTTCAGCGCCTTCGGAGGAAACATAATATTTACGTACCGTTTGAGCGCTCATATTAGCCCAGCCGTCAATAGTGTCGTCCGATTGTCTGAACATAGCCGAATACCGTCGAAGTTTGTCGTCCCATTCCATACGGTTGAACGGCATTTGCACAGGCGGCTCGTAATATTTCACTGCGCCCTGAAAAGTGTAATCGTCCGATTGGTCGTCTTCAGCAACCTTAACGGCAAGATTGGATCTTACGTTTTCATATCGCGCTACCGCGCTTTTGTGCGTCTGGTCGGTTACCCACCATATTGACTGACGAATGGCGGCTTCCGAATCTTCTATTGGTAAAAGCGTTGGCTCGGTTCGGTTTGCGGCATTAGTCTCGCGCAACTGGTGGTAATTGTCAATTTCGTAACTGCCTATTCGCACCATAGGCGTAAAAATCCTATTGTGCGAGTATCGGGAAACAACCAAACTGCCAAGCGTTGCCCGCGCAGACTCCAATTTTGTTTCATCAACTCTGTAACTGATGAAATAAGGAATATCCGATTCATCGGCGTTTTGTTGAAATTCCGTCATTTGCCGTTGAAGTTCATCTCTCAGGATTATCAACAGCCTGTCTTCCGCCGAAACAGCTTGCACTTTCGCTAAAAACAAAAACAATAATATTATTTTTATCATCTAATTCAATGATTGATTTTTTTTGCAAAGTAAATCATTTTTTGTGAAAAAAAAAAGTGTATATCAAAGTATAAAACGAATTGTAACGCGAAATGTCAGGCATCCCGCAGTTAATCCGCCAGTTAGCGGCTGGCACTTGTTCTTATTCTACTATATGCTCAGGCATATCTACTGTGTTACCGAATAATCCGGGAAGTTTACCCGGCTCGTACGTCCATGGGTCTTGCGTCAACGGCGTAGGGAAACCGCTTGCTGTTTGCAACTGTTTTGCTGTTATGTCTTCGCCGCACAAATCACCGTCATTGCTGAAAACTGCGCCGCTGTCGTTAGACATTTCGCTAAAGGCAACATTGTTGGAGATTATAAAGTCTTCTTTGCCTAAACCCGCAACGCGACAAACAAAATCGTTTCCGCTTACACTCAGATTGAGCGCTGCGCTACTGGTAATGTTGCCGCTGGTGACGCTGCCAGCCAAGCCGCCAACATTATCTTTGCCCGCCACCGTGCCTGTTGAATAACAGTTGGTAACGCTACCGGTTCTCCATATTTCTCCCACCAACCCGCCAACAACATTGTTGCCGTAAACCGTAGCTATTGAATAACAGTTGGTAATGCTACTGTTTCTGAGATCTCCCACCAACCCGCCAACAACAATATTGCCTTTCAACGTACCTGATGAGTAACAGTTTATAATGCTTCCAGACTGTATTTGCCCTGTAACGCTGCCAACGGTTGAATTTGCAGTGATATTCACGTTTTCTAATCCCAAATTTCTGACCGAGCCTTGACTAATAACGCCGAATAGCCCTATTGCACTACCAAAAGCGTGATTAACAAATAAATTTTTGATTACATACCCTGCTCCGTCAAACGTACCCGTAAACGGACGAAACGAGTTTCCAATCGGCAACCAACCTCTTCCCTGGTTAGATGCCGTACCTTCGCCATAAACCGACAAATCAATATCATTTGCTAAAGTGATAGTTTTGCCGGTAAAAATACCTCCATTACCACGAGGAAGAATTACCGCCAACCCTGCCAACTCATCAGCAGTTGAGATTGTGAAGCTTGTTGCGTTAGGATTAGCGTCGAACCATGTAGTATTTGGCGTACCAGTGTTTTGCGCCATTGTGCTTATCGTCATTGCCATTATCATTGCAATGAATACACACCATCGGGTCGAAACTGTATGTTCGCCCGTTTTGTTCATTTCAAAAATATTATTAAATGTCTTAATTGGATATTCGTCCCTGCAGGACAACATTTTTGCTGATAATAATGTTTCTTGATAATCCATTGTGTATATATTTTTTGACGCCGCAAAGATACAAAAGTTATTTGAATTTGCAGCGCAAAATTTAACTACAGTCTAAAATTTACTTAACACTAAACAATTTTTAACTTTTTTTTGATATTATAAAAAATGTTTATAAATTTGCATTTTGAAATTTATCAAAAAAGTATGGAAAAAAAGGTGGAGCACGAGGGTATCGTTGCTTCGATTTGCGGGAATACGCTGATTGTGCGTATTATAACATCTTCTGTATGCGGCGGTTGCGCCGCAAGGGGGTACTGTGTGCCTGCTGGAAACAATGACAAGGAAATCGCTATAAAGGATTTTTCGGGCGATTTTGTTTCCGGAGAACGGGTTATGGTGGCTATGCAACAATCGCTGGGAGTGCGGGCGTTGTGTATCGGCTATCTTATTCCGTTAGCGGTAGCTGTGGCGTCATTGCTGGTTGTTTACCAAATTACCGGCAATGAACTTGCAAGCGGCTTGTTGGCGTTGTTCCTGATGGTTCCTTACTACTTATTATTAAAATTGTTTAATCAAAAATTTGAAAAAACCTTTAGGTTTACGGTTAAAAAGATATGAATATAATTTTTACCATTTTGGATAATCCTGTAATATGCGCTATCATTGTTTTAGTAGCGGTTGGAGTTTTGGCTGCGGTCATTTTGTTTTTTGTAGCGCAAAAATTTAAAGTTCACGAGGATCAACGCATAGATTTAGTTAACGACGCTTTGCCTGCCGCTAACTGCGGCGGCTGCGGCTATGCCGGCTGCCGCAATTTTGCCGAAGCGATGGTAAAAGCCGATGATATTTCATCGTTTTTTTGCCCCGTTGGCGGCAACCCGACTATGACAACCATAGCGCAAATTCTCGGCAAAACGGTTGAAGCCAAAGACCCGTTTGTAGCGGTAGTTCGCTGCAACGGTTCCGAAGAACATCGTCCGCGTACCAGCGCTTACGATGGGGCTTCTTCGTGCGCAATACTGCACGCACTTTATGCCGGCGATACCGACTGTCCATACGGTTGCCTCGGTTGCGGCGACTGCGCCGTAGCGTGCAAATTCAACGCGCTGACGATAAATGACACTACCCGCCTGCCCGTTGTGAACAGCGATAACTGCACGGCTTGCAACGCATGCGTGAAAGCCTGTCCACGAAATATTATAGAACTTCGCAAAAAAGACAGAAAAGACCGGAAAATTTTCGTGTCATGCGTAAATAAGGACAAGGGAGGTATTGCAAAAAAATATTGCGAAGTAGCCTGCACCGGTTGTACTAAATGTTTTAAAGTGTGTACTTTTAATGCCATTAAGATAGAAAACAATCTGGCATACATTGATTACAATTCGTGCAAACTGTGCCGCAAGTGTACGCCCGAATGTCCAACAAATGCTATTGTAGAACTGAATTTTCCGCAAAAGAAAATTGTAACTGAAAAAGAAACAGCGTAAATAAAAATCAATATGTTAAAAACATTTCCCAAAGGGGGTATTCACCCGCCCGAGAATAAGTTTAGCGCCGGAAGAGCCATTGAAGCATTACCGCTTCCCACAATGGTAACTATTCCGCTGTCGCAGCACATTGGCGCGCCGCCGACCGTTGTTGTAAAAACGGGCGACAGAGTAAAGACCGGACAACTGATTGCCGAAAGTTCAGGTTTTGTGTCTGCAAATATTCATTCGTCTGTTTCAGGAGTTGTAAAGAAAGTGGACAATTTCGTTGATGCGACCGGCTACAAACGTCCGGCTGCGCTGATTGCACGCGAGGGCGACGAGTGGGAAGACGGTATTGATACCTCTAACGATTTGAAAACAGAAATAACCGACAGTGTCGAAGAAATAATAAAAAAAATTACGGACGCCGGTATTGTAGGTCTTGGCGGCGCAGCCTTCCCTACGCATGTCAAATTGTCTGTTCCTCCGGGCAAGGCCGTCGAATTGATTGTTGGCAACGGCGTTGAATGTGAGCCTTATCTGACGTGCGACCACAGACTTATGCTCGAAAAAGGCGACGAAATTATTGTAGGCGTCCGTATTCTGATGAAAGTTCTAAACGTGAACAGAGCCGTCATAGGCATTGAAAACAATAAACCCGACGCGATTGCGCACATGAAAAAATGTGCTTCCGAACACAAGGAGATAGAGATTTGCGCATTAAAGGTAAAATATCCGCAAGGTGGCGAAAAACAGTTAATTAAGGCTTTATTGGGACGCGAGGTTCCTTCGGGAAAATTGCCTATAGACGTTGGCGTGGTAACGTTCAACATAGCAACGTTTTTTGCCGTGTATGAAGCGGTGCAAAAAAACAAGCCGCTGATTGAGCGTTTTGTTACTGTTACGGGCAAAGGCTTGTCATCGCCTTCAAATTTTAAGGTACGTATAGGCGCTTCTGTCGTCAGCCTTATTGAAGCTGCCGGCGGTATGCCCGAAAATGCCGAAAAAATTGTCGTCGGCGGACCCATGATGGGCAAGGCGCTGGGAACTTCCGATATTCCTGTTGCCAAGGGCTGTTCGGGCATCTTGCTGATTGACGCAAATGAGGCAAAACGTCAGCCTTCCCGCGTGTGTATTCGTTGCGCTAAATGCGTGGACGCCTGCGTGATGGGATTGGAGCCGTATCTGTTGATGACCCTCTCGGAACAGCGCCTTTTCGACCGCGCAGAAGCAACGCATATAACCGATTGCATAGAATGTGGCTCGTGCAATTATTCATGTCCAGCGGCGCGTCCGCTGTTGGACTATATCCGTCTGGGCAAGGCAACGGTTTTAAAAAATATCAGAGAAAGGAAAGCAGCAGCAACCAATTGAGGGCAAATTTTGTAACCATTTTTTTGTTTGTTTCCAAAAATGTATTATCTTTGCAAAAAATTTCAGAATGAAGTTTAAAGGCATAGTATTGTTGTTGTTTTACAGTTTGTCTACTTTTGCGAATATAAGCATTCTTTATTGTTACTGCACTCATTCGCAACAGTTGATTATGATGTCGTCTTTGCCGGCGTGCCCATGCAGCGAATCCGATGTGTCCTGCTGTTCGCATGATGAAAATCTTGATGAAAAGTCTGACTGCGACGATGATGATGAATGTCATTTGATTACATATCAATTTGTTGGTACAGATCAGATGCCGTCTCACGCAGGTAATGCAAAAATACAACTGCCGGTTTTATCTGTCCTTTTTGCGGCTAACGAATTGACAAACAACGTTGATTTACGCTTCGGTTTTGTCGAAAATAATTTGCCGCTCTTTATTTCACACAAAATTCCACTCATTTACGTATATAATCAATTACGGTTATGATTTAACGCAAACCTCACAGGAGAGATGTTAATCATCATAATAAAAATGTAATTAATTAAATATAAGTAAATGAAATATATAGTAAGTTTAAGTTTATTTTTCGCCGCGTCCACTTTCTTCATATTGAATGCCCAGCAGGTAAGCGGCACAATATATGGCTCCAATTCCGATGGTAGCCGCGAAACGCTTCCTTCGGCAACTGTTCATTGGGAAGGCTCGCAAACAGGAGTAATATCCGACCTTGACGGAAATTTTTCCATTGACCGACCGTCAAGCGGAAGTAATCGTATGATAGCGTCCTTTACCGGTTTCCAAAACGACACTATTTATGTGCCGGTCGGGACAAATAATGTAGTATTTGAATTATCGGAGGGTTTTATGCTGGGTGAAGCGGTAGTTACGTTTCGCCGCAGAGGCAACTTTATGTCTCGAATCAATCCTGTTCAAACAGAGACAATTACTGTGGCAGGTTTGCAAAAAATGGCTTGCTGTAACCTTGCCGAAAGTTTTGAAAACAGTGCAGCAGTTACCGTTGGTTTTGCCGACGCTGTTTCGGGAGCAAGACAAATACAAATGCTCGGTCTGTCGGGAAGTTATACGCAAATGCTCGACGAAAATATCCCTACTCTGCGCGGACTGTCGTCAGTGTTTGGTTGGAACTATATTCCCGGTCCGTGGTTGCAGGCAATACAGGTATCAAAGGGAGCTTCTTCGGTTGTAAACGGCTTTGAATCAACTACCGGACAAATCAATCTGGAATTTAAACAGCCGAATAATACCGAAACAATGTATATCAATCTGTTTGCTTCAAGCGACAGCCGCTATGAAGCCAACATAACCTCTGCGGTGCCGGTGAGTAAAGGATTGTGGACAGGATTGATGCTTCACGGTTCGGTAGAAAGAGAAGCGCATGACAAAAACGAAGACACATTCCTTGATATGCCTAAAACACAGCAAATTAATCTGTATAATCGCTGGATTTACGAAAATCCTGAAAAGATGTTAGAATCGCGAACAGGGTATAAATTTGTGTACGATCTGAGGGAAGGCGGTCAAATGTCGGGAAAAGGAAATTCCTCTCACGGTCACACGGGAATTGCAGATGATCCTTATAAAATAAATATCACAAACCGCAATTTCAACTTGTCCAATAAAACAGGATTTGCTTTCGGTAATCGCGAAGGACAGAGCATCGGGATTATCAACAGTTTCACAAATCACGAAATTAATTCTACGTATGGCGCAAAAACTTATGACGGAATACAGAACAGTTTTTACAGCAATGTGCTTGTTTCAACGTTTATCTCAAATTCGTTTCATCAGATTGTTTCGGGCGCGAGTTTTAAGTACGACCGTTTTGACGAACATTTCAGCGATGCGTTGGTTATAAACGATGATCCGCGTGAATCATTTGATTTTCTTCGCGAAGAGATTGTTCCCGGCGTTTTTGCGCAATATACCTTTGCCGGACATGGTAGAACTACGTTTATTTTTGGTTTGCGCGGCGACTACAATAGCCATTACGACAGATTTTTTGTAACTCCGCGAACTAACATAAAATACGACATTACCGACAATATTATTTTTCGCGCTTCTGCTGGACGCGGCTTCCGTTCGCCAAACGTTATCAGCGAAAACATTGGCTTTATGGCTTCGTCGCGACACTACGCCAATATACAGTCCATTAATAATTTGGGGCTTGAAGAGGCTTGGAACTACGGCGCAAATCTAACCTTTTTCATACCAATGCACAGAAACGAAGCGATGAGTATATCATTGGACTATTATCGCACCGATTTTCAAAATCAGGCAATAATGGACATGGAATATGACAGTCGGAGTATTTATTTCTACAACCTGCACGATTATTATCGTCATGCAAAATCGTATGCAGACGCTTGGCAGGTGGACGTAAACGCAACGCTTTTCAGGGGTTTCGACGTGTATGCCGCATTCAGAATGAACGACACAAGAGTTACGTACAGCATGGGCGAAAATGTTTGGAAAGCCGAAAAACCGCTGACAAGCAGATTTCGCGGATTACTCAATCTGTCGTATGCCACTAATTTTGAAAAATGGAAATTCGACGTTACGGGACAACTAAACGGCAGAACGCGCCTGCCCGACGGGTATTTAACCAAAAGATACTCAGATCCGTATCCGCTGTTTTTTGCACAAATTACAAAAAAGACAAAGCGTTTGGATATGTATATCGGATGCGAAAATATACTTAATTTCACTCAAGAAAATCCAATAATTGATTGGGAACATCCATTCAGCGAGAGTTTTGACGCTTCACAAATATGGGGGCCTCTGATGGGAATCAAATTTTACGCCGGCATACGCCTAACGTTAGGAGAATTAAGATGAGCGAGACAAAAAGAAAACGCCCCGTAAAGGGGCGCTCTCCAATTAACAATAAACAAAATTCCAAAATTATTATCTATTTACCCAATATCCACGTTGCTGAAGCCAGTTTTGTCCGGTAGCGGGGTTTTGACCCATTCTGATAACCTGAGTTTGAGGCAAGGGCAAGAAAGTTACTTCAGGAGGGAAAGAATTGTAATCTGCGTACCGTGGCAAATGTTCCGCGCGTCCTTCGTAATCGAAAGCGGCTTGTATTGACGTTGACATATAGTCTCCGCCCCAGCGGATATAGTCAAACCAACTGATGCCGCCTTCCAATGCAAGTTCCAATTTGCGTTCCATACGTACTGCTTTTCGCGCTACATCCTGATTGGAGAATGCAGCATGACCGCCCGGATACTCTGCTATATTGTATGTTGCAATCGTATTATTGATAAGCGTTGGGTTAGCAGCGCGTTTGCGAATTGCATTTACCAATGCCATTGCCTGTGGCAATTCGTTATCCTCAACATGTATTTCAGCTAAACGCAGCATCATATCGCGAACTGTTATATATGGCAAGTTCATAGCAGAACCCGGCTGTCCCTGAGGGTGTAGATTTGACGCCGCTTGTCCGGCAAGTCTGTCAGCATCGGTGTATATAAACTTGCCAACTTTGAAAGGTCCGGCATAACCTATATCCCTATTCCAACGACCAGAAGGGGCTACTCCCCAATCCTTGAAGGGTAAACCTGTACGTATAACATTAAAGTCAAGACGCGGGTCAACAGGTATATCAAAATCATGCTCTGCAGTTGTGGTAGTGGTCATAGTGGCTATGCTTGGTCTTGATCTGTATTCGTTGTCAAGAAACGGTAAACCATCGTCGTCAACCTGAAACGAATTAGCCAAATCAAACGATGCATGAAAGAAGCCGCAACATCCTCCGGGACCGCCATCCACGTATGCAAGCGACCATCCGCTTCCGGCATTTTCTCTTTCGCCTACGTATTGTACGTCAAAAATAGATTCGCCTCCCGAGTTTTTAGCCGGTATTGACCATGTGTCCCGTAGATCTGGTCTTAAACCGTATGGCGTACCCCAAGCTGTATGACCGTTTGCCAAGAGATCCAATAATAAGGGTTTTGCTTCGGCATTTTTGCCCTGCTGCATCAGAATTTTTACCTTCAACGCTATTGCTGCCCATTTATAAGCGCGACCTATTTCGCCTCGAGCGCCATTATTCTGTCTCGGGTAATTATCCAACAAGCGTATCGCTTCATTGATATCATGCTCAATTTTGGGCCAAATGCTAACATCGTTGTGCATTCGCGGATCGGCTTCGGTATTGGTTTCGTCAAGATAAAGAATATACGGTCCGAATACTCTTGCGCCTTCAAAATAGTAAAGCGCTCTGAGGAAATGTAACTCGCCCTGACGTATAGCCTTCATGTCAATACCTTCAGTAACAGCGGCGGCTAAAAGCGTGGCATTCATATCAGTGACATTTGCCAATATCTGCAAGGCTGTTTCTACGCGTTTTGAGCCTCTGTACACCATCTGATATTTAAACGAAAGTATTGGATTTGAGCTTGTCAACGTATGTTCCTGCCATCCCATATATTCATTCTCCTGGTCGCCCGCATGGGAACCTTTATTTGCAGCGCCGGCGAGAACATCGTACACCCAATTTGCGGACATGTCTGTATATCTCGTTCCTATTGTAAGTTGGGAGTATGCGCCGGTAATAAGCATATTCACGGCTGTAGCGTTTTGCATCGTTTCAGGGTCAACGCTTCCCAAAGGCTCCTTGTAGAGAAATTCTTCACCGCAGGAACTGATCATAAAACTCATTGTGCAAATTAATGCTACTATATATTTATAATTTGATTTCATCATAATTAAATTTTACAGGTTTATATTATTAAAATGTTAAGTTTACGCCAAAGGTGTAACGTTTCGTAAAGGGCCATCCGCCTGCGTCAATACCTCTTGAAATATCATTTCCGCCTCCGCCCCTTGCTCGGGTGGTAAATTCAGGATCCAAACCGGTATATTTTGTAAAGGTCAAAAGATTTTCTCCCTGCACGTATATTCTAAGATTGGTTATTCCTAATCTGCTCATCCTTTCGCGCGGAACTGTATAACCTATCACAAGATTTTGCATGCGCAGAAATGATGCGTTTTCAACAAAATGCGAAGAAGGACGGCGCGAATAGGTGCCTTGCGTACCGGTTTTCAATATTGGCACTACGGCGTCGTTATTAATACCGTCGTAGTATCCGGGATACCATGTCGGTTTCCACGAATTCTCCAACATGCGCCGATTGCGATTGCTGCCCGGGTAAGTGTCAAATTCGAGATAGGTAAGCGTATTGTTAAACAATTCATTTCCTAATGACGCATACCAAAACATTGTCATATCCCACTGCTTATATCCAAGATTTATGTTAAGGCTGGTATACAGGTCGGGATGCGGATTGCCTATAAAGGTGCGATCATTTTCAGTTAATACGCCCGGATTTTCATTGCTAAGCTTGGCATATCTGTGCTGTCCTATATAGTTACTTGCGGCAACGTCGTCGGTCATAACTGTCGCGGCAGCTCCTACGGGCAATCTTGCGCGAACCTGCTCTATGTTTTCATAAAAACCGTCAACTACATATCCCCAGAACATTGAGATCGGTTGTCCAGTCGTTGTTCGGGTTACTTGGGCTGCATTCGCCGTAAACTGAACACCGCTGCCCCATTGCGAATCGCTTGCCGCCATATCCTGAGATATTGAAACAATTTCGTTCACGTATCGCGAAGCAGTCAAAGTAGCCTCCCATCTGAAATCGCCGCGAGAATCTTTCCAGAAAATATCCATATCGAAGCCCTTGTTTTTAATGCTGCCGAAGTTAATATAAGGTTGGGTGGCGTCGCCTGCAAGTTGAGAAAAGCCCGCCGAAATCAACATATCGGTAGTTGTTTTGTCGTATGCTTCGAATGACAAACCGAATCTGCCTCTATAGAACATAGCGTCGAAACCTATATTAAATGTTTCCACCGCTTCCCATCTGGTTTTTGGGTTTCCAAGACGGCTTGCCCGCCAACCAATGGCTGTCGAGCCGGAACCGCCTATATCGTAGTTGGCGTTAGTGATGCTTGTGCCAAATGAATCAGCCCAGTTGTATGCGCTTGGTCCTTCAGCGTTGCCAATCTGTCCGTAGCCTGCACGAACTCTCAGGTCGCTCAGCCAGTTGCGCGTACCCGCCATAAAAGGCTCCGAAGTAACGCGCCAGCCCACTGAAGCCGAAGGAAATACTCCGTAGCGCTCACTTTCGGCAAAACGCGATACCCCGTCGCGACGAAGATTAACCGTTAACAGGTATTTGTCCATTAAGGCATAATCAATTCTACCAAAAATACCAAACAGTGTAAACGTACTGTTGTAAGAGGAACTGTTGGCACTTGCCGCGTTCCATTCACCCATAGAAAGCGTCCAAGTTCTTGTGTGTTCTTCAAATTCATAATTAGTTCGTGATCCGCTCATAGAACGTCCAAGCGAGCCGGTTATAGCCTCGGTACCCGCCAAAACTGTCAATCTGTGAATGTTCTGAATCAATACTCTGTAAGTTGCAGTATTAGTCCACTGCCAGCGCTGAGAAAACGAGGCACTTTCAGTAAACGTATTGACCCCTGTTGATTCCTGAAACTCGGGGTCTCTTCCTGCCATGGAATAACTCCACGAATTATTGTGGTCCAAACCAAACTGCGTGCGTAAAACCAATCCACTTATTGGCTCTATTTCAGACCACACATCTCCAAAAATTCGAGTTCCTGAACTAAAATTGTTTTTGCCGCGTTCCAAAACGGATCTTGGACTTCTGGAATTCCCCGCTCCGGTTGCTCCGCTTGCAAGGCGAGTGCCAGCTAAATTACCCATCATGTCGTACACGGGCAACCACGGAGATGCTCTGTATGCCACAGCAAATATATGGTCTTCGCCGGCAGTGCTTTCGCGTCCTAATTGCTCAGTCCATGTAAGCGACACGTTTTGTCCTATTCTTAACCATGGACGAACATTGAACGAGGTGTTGACGCGCGTACTGTAGCGATTGAAATAGCGGGTATCGGCAATACTTTTCTGGTCAAAAGCATTTAGGCTTATGCTGTACATGCCTCTGTCAGTGCCGCCTCTAACGCTAAGGTTATGGCTGTGCATGGGCGCCATTCTCTTGGTAACTTCTTCATACCAGTCGGTATCGCCAAATTCAGCATATAATCTTGAGTTGCCCGGGCTTACCGGATTCCAACTGTAATTTCTTTCCCAATCGCTCGGCAGTTCATCAAGCCCTCTAAATGTTCCATGGGCGTTACTCAGATAATTAGGAGCAACAAACCCTGTGCCGGCGTCGTTTACTCTGAAAATATTATGAGTTGGTCGTCCTGCTGCGCCCGGAGTCCAGTTTTCAGCCCATGCATTGCGTAATCTCAGGTCGTTCTCTCTCATTTGCCATTCCAAATCCATTCTATCAGCCGAGTTTAGCAAATCATAGTATCTTGCGGGATTTTGCAGAGTAACGTATCCGCTGTAGTTCACTACCGGCTGTCCCGTTCTGGTGCCTCTGCGCGTTGTAATTAAAATAACGCCGTGAGCAGCCTGCGCTCCGTAGATTGCCGCCGATGATGCGTCCTTCAATATCTGCATACTCTCGATGTCGTTAGGGTTGATAGACGACAGATCCTGATTTCGCGTTGAAACACCGTCAATAACTATCAGCGGCGCGGCGCTGTTTACCGAGTTTATACCGCGAATCCGCACTACTGTTTCGGCTCCGTGACCTCCGGAACTACCTACATGTACGCCCGACGCTCTACCTTGCAGTTGCTGCATAGCGGAAGAACCGGTTACTTGCTGAAGTTCGTCCATAGCAACCACGGCAACCGAGCCTGTAATATCTCTTCTTGCCTGTACGCCGTAACCTACAACTACCAATTCGTCAAGTCCGAAAGATTCTTCTCTCAAAATAACGTCAATAGTGCGATTGGAGCCAACTTCAATTTCTTGAGTTACAAATCCCACAAACGAGAATTGCAACACAGCTCCGGCAGTCACCTGATTTAAGGTGTATTGCCCTTGATCATTGGTAACTGTACCAATGTTCGTTCCCAGCACGCCTACCGATGTTCCGGGCAAACCCATCCCCGTATCGTCAATAACCGTACCCGTTACTGTGAAGCCCTGTCCGAAAACAGTTGCGCCACAGATCATTGTAAGAAAAACATACATAATAATGTTTTTCCACGCTTTTGAATAACTAAATTTACTATCCATTATTTGTAATTGATTATTAATATATAAAATATTTACTTTTTTCTAAAAACTAAAAACTATCTTCCATACATGTGTTTCGCCGATGGAACAAAAATTACGTTAAGTTCCGGGTCTGGCATATCCGGGTCTAACGGAAACATAGGTCTAATAAGACGTTTGTATGGCAGGCTTTTGAAATCCTGGTCAACGCTACCTCTTGTCTGAGCCATTACCCAGTCAGCCTGAATATCGTACCATCTGCTAACCAAATAACCTTGCTTAACCATTACTATATCCATTTCACTTGGCTCTATTCCTGTATCATTCAGGTTTGGCGTTGGCGATGATGTTCCTACTACTACATAAACGCTTCCCGACCTTATAATTGCCAAATCCGGACCTCTGCCCATCATTCCGCCCGGTCCTTGCGGTTGTGCTTCCGGGTCTCTGGGAGGACTGACATAAATAACCTCGCCCGAAAGCAATATTGGCGGTTCGTATGAATTGTCTGTCATAGCGCCTACGTATGCCTGCGCCTGTCCGCCAATTCCTGCTCTTCTTGCCGCTTCAACCATTTCGCTTCCGGGTATGGAGCAATAGAGCAATTTTTTTCCGTCCGGCGACTGAAATTCCGGTCTTCTCAATACGCGTGCTAACGTCCATGTAACCTCTCCTGAGCCGCCACCGCCGGGGTTATCGCCCATGTCGCTTATCAGGAATGGTTTTTTGTCGCTGGCTATTGCCAGATTTAGACACTCGTCAAGTTCATAACCGGGCGCTTCGAGGTCAAATTCGCGACGAACGTCCCAGAATCTTTGCGCTAATCTTTTTGCGCCTTCTTCAACCTGTTTTTTGTCGTCGCCCGTAACCATTACAACGCCTTGGTTACGTCGCTCGTCGCCCCACACGTAACCTATCCAAATACCTGCGTCTATCACGCCGGGCATGGCTTCTACTTCGGGTACCATCGCATAAAGCGATTTTGCCGGCTCAACGCGGGTGCTTGTCCATTCTCCCGACAGCAGTACCGGTACCGCCACAAACGCCTTGTAAGCCGGACGTCCCTTGCCCGATTGCATACGGTCAAAGAGATTCACTACGCCACGACGGGTCGAAATGAATGAGTCGTCGTGCGGCGCCATGCGAAAGGTGGTTATCAGGTCGGAGTAAAGGGCAATTCGCCACGATACATTTCCGTGAAGGTCCATAGTGGTAGTCACTAAGGCGTCATTCCCAATAACTCCGCGTATCCTTTCTAAAAACACGCCTTCCGGGTCGTCAAGACCATCAACGCTACAGGCTCCATGTATACGAAACCAGAAGGCATCGTAAGGCATGTTTGCCTCAATCATTTCAAGCGCTTCTTTTACGAAAGCCTCATAAGATTCCAACGTAACAGGTCCGCGCCCGCTGCCACCGCCATTTAAGGCTGGTAGCCATACAGCCTTGCCCATAACCGAATCCGGATGAAGATAATTCGGTAAACCGACGGGTCTTCCGACCATAACCTGTCGGTTAGGCATAAACACACTGTTTTCAATCATAATACCCGCAATACCTATTCGAGGATTTGAAGGAAACTGTGTTAGCGGTTGCTGCTTGGGCTTGGCGTCGCAACCAAACGAAACAACAATCGCTGCAAAAATTAAACAATTAAAAATTTTTTTGAGATACATAACTAAATAAGAATTAATGAATTATAAAATAAAAATATGCCCGATGCGCATTTCGCGCCGGAGCACAATATTTTGTGATTTCTTTTAAAAAAAATACTAACTTTGCGTTTTTTAACAGAACGGGAGTTCTGCTTTCTAAACAACGAAGCGGGTGGGCGGGTCTGCGGTAGAGAGAGATTAAAAAATTTCACGACATTTTCAAGCAAAGCCACAAGAAAGTTATTAACATTTAGGCAAATGTTATCAACAAGCAAACATGTCGGCACATTTTGGGCTGCTGTATACTTCCCGTAATGAAAAGGACTTATATATGAAACAATGTATTCTGAAATTTTCATAAAAATTTTGATACTTTTAATACGGTGCAAAGATAGTATATTTTTTTAAAAAAAAACAAAAACCCTAAAAATTTTAAAAAAAAAATAAAAAAAGTTAAATAATCGGTTAAAAAATATGGTTCTACGACTTTTTGTGCGGAAGGGTAATAATATTTTGAACATGTACCAGTGACAATCCGTTAGGCTCAACGAAGTTGAGCTCGCACTTTGTGCTTCGGTTGCATCTCTCTAATGATTATAGTGTTAAGTTAATGATAAATTGACGTACGACTGTTAGATTTGACTGCGTCGAGCCGTTGCCTTTGGCGAACCTTGCAGGTTTCGGGGTTCTCCCTTCGGTACCAATGATGTAATCGGATAACATCAAGATAATCAAGAGATTTCTCCCTTCGGTCGAAATGACAGCGGTACGAAGCAAGAAAGGGGAAAGTGTTGCGGCGGCGAAGCCG
>Ga0099364_10006343_pt1 | contig 17242 bp, 19 predicted proteins | sample TergutTh196P3_FD_73070 | JGI IMG/M metagenome (GOLD analysis project Ga0099364, IMG submission 73070) | Microcerotermes parvus P3 segment gut microbial communities from Pointe-Noire, Republic of the Congo - Th196 P3 | ecosystem: Host-associated > Arthropoda: Insects > Digestive system > Gut ... | reverse complement strand
ACTCTTCGGGTAACTATATTACCGCTTGTATCACGCCAAAACATATTCTTCCAAATTATCAGGTTAATAAAAACTTCAATTTTATCTCTTCTATAATGCCTTATCATGCCAAAACACACCGATTGAAAAAAGCAATCTGGCTTCATCGGTATAACCTTCTGCATGATATTCGGCAGATTTTTGAGCAAAACTCTCAAATAATTCATCCATAGCTTCTGTATCACCCGATACAGCTCGCGATGTTAATTGCGGAAACATTTTATTTGATTCTTTGATAATCATATCATCAGGAACATTTTTAATGTAATTCCTGCCCATTTCCAGCATTTCTTCCATACTATAATTCCCCATTTTCTAAAAACGATTATCCTATACTTCGCGAGGTTTTTTAATTGATTGGTTATTAAATTACAGCGACTCTTTTCCAATCAATAATCAGCATACGGACTGCTATCAAAGCCATTATTCTGTAATTTTGCGACAATCTTGTCCACTACAGGCTTTCCTATAAAATTAAACCACCTTTTGGCTCCAAATGCTTTGACGATTTTTGGGCTTACAGCGTAATACATTTGTATAAACATCTTGCCAAACCACGAGCGGTTAAGAGTATTATCACGGAATCTGCGCAGTGTCCACACTTCCGGACAATCGTATGAGCCGTACACACATGTAGCGACATAACAGCCGCCAGGATTGCACGATTTACATTTACCTCCAGAAAGTTCACCACCGCAACTTTGACATTTGCCTTGTTCTCGCCATTGTTTCCATTTTAAAAGTAGTTCTTCGGGAACCGGTCCAATATCCTGCCAATTATCCGTGTTGCATTCACCAAATTTATTTCTACCGGTTGCAACAACCGTGCCGTCAGTTTTTAAACCGACAGTATGATTAGCGCCTGCAGAAATCGCTACAATATCGCTCCAATCATCAGTGTCACAAGCATTATATTCATTATTCCCAGTCGTAACAACCGTACCGTCAGCCTTCAAGCCGACCGTATGTCCATAACCTGCAGAAATTGCAACAATATCTTTCCATTTTTTTGTGCTGTGTACGTGTGTATCAGCAGTCGAGACAACAGTGCCGTCAGATCTTAAGCCGACAGTATGTGCAAAACCTGTTGTAATTGCTACAATATCTCTCCAACTCTCTGTATTGCATTGCCCGGTTAAATCATTATCTCCAACTGCAACAACCGTACCGTCAGATTTCAAGCCGACAGTATACTGATGAAAGCCTTTGCCCACAGAAATTGCTACAATATCCCGCCAATTCCTGGTCTTTTTGCACGAACCTTTATAGTCTGCTCCAATTGCAACAACTGTGCCGTCAGATTTCAAGCCAACAACATTACGAACCCCTAAACTTATATCGTCACGAGATTGATAGGAAAAATGCGACGAAATCGCTACAATATTTTGCCAATCATTAATGTCCAACTTAAAAGAAAAAGAATCCTCGTAGGTTTTTCCAGCCACAACGGCCGTGCCATCAGATTTTACACCTATTGTGAGATTGGCAACTGCAAAAACCGCAACAATATCCTTCCAGCCATTCCATTCTTGGGTTTTACATTGACCATATACCTTATCGTCGCCAACCGCGACGACCGTGCCATTTGCTTTCAAGCCAACCGTATGCCCATGACTTGCGGAAATTGCAACAATATTGCGCCAATCATTGGTTTTGCACTGTTCACTACCATTCCATCCAACTGCGACAACCGTACCATCTGTTTTCAAGCCGACAGTGTGACCGGCCAAATGTTTATCAAATTCATACGCGGTTACTACAATGCAATTTTGATATTTGGCAATACGTTCACGGATTGTTTTTAATTCTTGTATTTTTTGCTGCTCTTTTTCCTTTTGTTTCTCCATATATTCAGGGTCTGCTGCTTGTGCTTCCGCTACCCACAAGTTTGCCATCACCAATGCCCAAAACGCTTTTTTTGAATTATCCTCAACAGTACGAAAATATTCTTGACAATGATAATAAGCAGCTGCTATATCGTACATCACCATTTTATTACCGGCATTTGCCATATCCTCGAAACTTCTTAATTCTTCATCAGAAGAATCTGTTTGTCCGCAAAGATATTTGGCGCTTTCCATGCCTTTTTGGGAGAATACAGCATTACGGTATTTTTGATCCGTCTGCGATATTTCATTTTGTCGTTCAAAGAATTCGATTTTTTCTTCTTCTGACATTTGCTCAAATTTCTGTTTAATTCTATCCCATGTATTCATGTTTTTAATGCAATTACCTGTACATTGCGAGGTTCTAATTAATTATTTCTTTTTTTAAACTCTCTAACGTTTGACGGCATTCTCCCTGCGACTTGAAAGCCGAAGGGAGATGCCGAGCAACGCCGGTTACAGGAATCAGAATGTTCTTTTACACTCTAAGCATTCCCAACTACTACCTTGGTTTTTGGTCTGGGTATTGTAACTGGCACAATAGGGACATTGTTTAAATGGCTCATAGCACTTAGTGCATTGCCAACTATCGTTAGGTCCCCCGGTACTGTAACCTCCACATCTAGGACATTCAGGATTCATAAATATAATGTTAAAAAGTTTCTCTTACTCGTATGGCTTTTCAGACTCGCCCGTTTTTCAAATGGTCTCTGCTCCATTGCCCCGCGCTTATTTGCGACTGCTTTATTTGTTCCGTAAAATACTGTTTCCATCTTCTTAATCAATTGACGCTGTATATCTAACGCCAAAATGATTTTTCACATACCCACATTTCACTATCAGGTATTGTATATTTTACTTGCATTCTACCTTGTTTATCAAATATACCAAGAGATATAATTCGACAAACACCGTTACTGCCCTCATTCCATTCAAAAGGAGATAGGTATCCTATATAAGGCTCGACATTGTCCCAAATTGTTGGGTGTTGAGATGGCTTAAACACAACATCGTCATCATAATCTTTAATGTTCGTGATTATGTCTATTTTAGAATTAGTGTCTTCTGACCAAATTTCGCCTGCACCGACTATTTCGTAAATTTTCATTTTTTAAAGTCTGTTTACTTCATTCAAATGATTTATCAAACCAAAATACTGCCGTTCCCCAAAGCACCTGGGCAAGTTCAGTGTTGTTAGTATCTAAATTAAGAGGCTCGCCATCAAGCACTAACTTTTTCCCTTTGAACAACACGTCACTAAAACTTTCAAATAAGCCCATCATGGCTTCTTTATCTCCTTGGGCAGCACGAGAACCTAAATGTGGAAAATATCTTTTTCCCATTTGAACGAACGTATCATAAGGTATACCTTTATTATATACCCTGCCTGCTTCAAACATTTTTTCTGCTTCACTCATTTCTATTTGGCGATTGACCTATACATCGACGAGGTTTTTAATTGATTTTAAAATATTTAGAAATTATATTCTCTTGCTCCTCCCCGTTTCATAACGGGGAGATAATGGTTTGAAGTTTCTAACTTCATTGTTTTGAGCGTTGAAAACGCTATACCACAACCTCCTCGCTAAGAAACGAGGAGGAGCGGAACGCTATACCACAAGCTCTACTGCTTCTAAAATTTTTATCATATTTTCATCATATTTAAAACCCCAATTATCCGTTGTATAACCGCCGACTAAACTACCTTTAGGCCAATATGCTTTACCGCGTTTTCGACTATTATTTATTCTTTTTACCACGCCTATCATTGTTTCGTAGTTTGACCAATCATTAATCATGTTTATGATGTCATTAACTCCGGGTATAAGAGAAATAAGACATCCGCATCCATAATTTTCAGGGTCAAAAGGTTCTTTTACAACAAATATCAATCCTATTTCTTCAGAACCACGTCTAACAATAGATTGCCATTTGTTTTTTCTATCTAATTCATAACCTTCTTGCTCCAATGCTTTCAATGCTTTAAGGTATATTTCATATTGCGGTGTTTCCTTGATATTAGCCATTATTCACGCCTCCATTTTTAATGTTTCCTCTACTCATCTGGCTTTTCGAACTCGCCCCGTTTTTTGAAATGGTTTCTGCCTCCATTATTCTGCTTAAAATACTGAATTGTAACATAAAAATTGAATTATTTAAAAAATTAATACCATATCGTAATTTAACCGTTTATACACAGTTTTTGCTGCGTTCGTCGGCTTGCGTACAATGCTATAAAATACACATGTTTTCTCCATAACAGCTTATGAAACAGCTGTGACAGGAAGGCATTTGTGTTTTTTTTAAATGTTTTTTACTGGAAACTGCTAACTACACCTCCTGTTTGCATTCGTCGCAGAGCGCCGGTTGTTTCTCTTTCTTTTCCTTTTTCCGGGCTGAGAGCAGTGCGTCGTATCTGGCTATCAGTACATTCATCTCGGCAATCAACTCTTTGCATTCTTCCTTTTTCGACGGTATGCCGGTGAATACATTGACGCCGGCAATAATTGTGCTGTATACCGGGTCGATTTGCTTGCGGACGGTGCTCATCGACAGGGGCGTGTCGCTGAGTTTCCGGTCGGCAAGCATCCCGCGCAGTTCCGTTTCGACGGCGATAAACCGGCGGTTGGCTTCGCGCATTTCGTCTACTGTCTGCTGTGCGCCGATAGCCTCTAACTGCGTGCGGTACGGCTCAAGGCGGTTGTCTAAGGCGGTCATCATGGCGCTCTGGGCATTTTCGGCTAAGCGGGTGGGGTTGCCTGCCTCCTTGACAATGCGCATCACTGTCTGTGCGTCGTCGTAGCGCGGGTCGCGCTCGTCGTAGAGGATGGCTTTGAGGTAGTTGAAGAGTTTGCTGTGCAGGCGGTCGCGGTAACGGTCGGCTTCGTTTTTCTCACGAACCTTTTCGTTTTTGCGTTCGGCGGCAAGCGCCGTCTCGGCTACCTGGAGGCTTGCGCCCATCGATTCGTACAGGTATTCGAAATTCTCACGGACAAAGCCGCATTTGGTGAAAAGGTCGAACACGCTGACCATAAACTGATAGTACTCCGCATTGCGGAGGTTTCTAAAACTGTACATGTCAATCATCGCTGTAATTTTTTAAAGTTGATATTCATTATTTTGGGTTGTTTTTATGGGATAAATGTGTCTTTTCGGTTGAAATATGTTTCCCTCTGTGGAGGGAAAAGCAAAATATGGCTGCAAAGCGTTTCCATCTGCAAAGGGAACAGCAAAACACGTAACACAGGCTTTCCTCTGTAGAGGGAACGATGAAACACGGTTGCAAAGCCTTTCCCTCTGCGGAGGGAACGACGAAATACGGCTGTAAAGCGTTTCCCTCTGCAAAGGGAATGATGAAATACGATTGTAAAGCGTTTTCCTTTGCAAAGGGAAGGACGAAATACGGTTGCAAAGCCGTTCCCTCTGCAAAGAGAACGGCGAAATACGCAAAACAGGCTTTCCTCTGCGGAGGGAAGTGCGCAATCCTGCTCGCACGGATTTGCAATCCGTGTGTGTCTGTATGAGCTGCTGGGCACACGGATTGCAAATCCGCGCGAGCGAATGGCAGGCTTTTCTGTGAAAAAAATAAAATAAAGGGTACCTGTTTTTGAAAAAAAAATTTTGTATTTCCCGCGTGTGAGGCGTGCGTGCGCGCGTTATAAAGTAGAGTATGTATATACTCTCTCTCTCTCTCTCTCTCTCTCTCTCTCTCTAAGAAATTTTCGCGATTAACCAACAATAAAGTGTTAATTAATCTTAACATATGAAAATGTTTTTCGCAAAGAGAAATCATGTTTGAAACTGCTTATAGATTTATGATGGCAAAGATAATATGATTATTTGAATATGCCGATAAAACAGTCAAAATAATTTTCCGAACCCGGTTTTGGGTTTTAAAGCCATTATATGGCGTTTTTTAAAATATTCAGATTTCGTTGAAAACTAAAAACTGTTTCGTATATTTGCGGAGTAATTTCAAAAAACGCAAGGAATATGACAACGATGATTATCGAAGAAAACAGCGTTCAGGCACAACGATTTATTCAATTTGCCCGTACGCTGCCTTTTGCAACGGTTGTTGAGACTGAGAACAAAAGCATTGGAATCTTATCTGATTGATGAACTGAAACTTCTTTAATCACAAAAACAGAAAAAAATAAATGCCTCGTTACTACGGTCGCCTTTTTTGTTTTACACAGGTTGTATATACTTTATTTTTGACGTGTTCAAACCTTATTACCTCATTGTGTCAACAATAACCCACTTACAAAAAGAGCCAATGAATGAGGTAATCAGGTTGATGGAGTGGGATAATCTGTATGTTACTGGGGTGGTTCTGTTTGTAAAATCAGATGAAAATGAGGTTTTGCAAGTGATTGCGTTCCTTAGATACAGACCTTGACGATTTACACAAATATCCTCAATGGGAAAAGATTATTAACTGTCATGGATAGTTATCTTTCAGACAATTCTGCAACAATTATCCATGTACTTTTCCATGTTTTACAGATTGTAAGGTGAAAAATGTTTTGTTAATTTTTACCTGCCGGTTAAAAAAAAAATGTACCTTTGCGTTTTAAAAAATAAAGTTTATGCCACAGGTTTATAGATACTTTGGATGAATTTTAAACATTGAACATTGAACTTGAAACAATTAAAACAATGGAAGGAACAAGATTAAATAAAATCGGAAGATTGCTTCAGAAAGAGCTGGGTGATCTGTTTCAGAAGCAGACGCAGGGAATGCACGGGACGTTGATTTCGGTAAGCGCCGTCAGGGTCAGTCCCGATTTGAGCGTAGCCAAAGTGTATCTCAGTTTTTTCCCTTCGGAAAAGGGAAAGGAGTTATTAGAGATGATCGAGCTTCACAGCCGGACGATCCGTTACGATTTGGGACAGCGTGTCCGCATGCAATTACGCAAGATACCGGAACTCAGTTTTTACATGGACGACTCGCTGGATTACCTCGACAACATTGATAACCTGTTAAAAAACAAACTCAAGTGAATCTCGCTTTCTACATTGCCCGCCGGTATCTTTTTGCCAAAAAGTCGCAAAATGCCATTAACATCATCTCGATGATTTCCGTATGCAGCGTGGCAATCGCCACGATTGCACTGGTTTGTGTCTTGTCGGTGCTTAATGGTTTGATGGATTTGGTGGAAACGATGTTTAACAATTTCGACCCGGAGCTGAAAATCACTCCCGCCAAAGGCAAGGTTTTTGACCCGCACACGGCATCGTTTCAACTGATTCGCGAAATGCCCGAGATCGAATTTTGCACGGAAGTATTGGAAGAAAACGTGCTGGTACGTTACGGCGACCGCCAGGAAGTGGCCGTAGCAAAAGGCGTAAGCGACAATTTCAATCAAATGGTATCGATTGATTCCCTGCTGATTAACGGAAACTTTATCCTGCAGGAAGGCGACGTATACTGTTCGGTACTGGGGATTGGTCTGTCTTCCTCGTTAGGGATTCGCACAGGTTTTGTTGAGCCGCTGGAGATTTTTGTGCCTGTACGCGACCGGCAGGTTAACTTGTCGAATGTAGCCTCATCGTTTCAACTTGAATACGCCTTTATCACCGGAGAATTTTTGGTGAATCAGGCGGTATATGATGAAAGCCACATGATTCTGCCCATCGAAATGGTGCGTGATTTGCTGAATTACGAAACCGAAGTCTCGGCTTTGGAGTTAAAATTGAAGCCACAGGCTCAACTAAAGAATGTCCAAAAGCGAATCCGCAGCATCTTGGGCGAGGATTTTCGCGTACAGGATCGTTACGAACAGCAGGAAGCTACTTTTAAAATGATGCAACTCGAAAAATGGATGTCTTACCTGATTCTTGCTTTTATCTTAACGATTGCATTGTTTAATATCGTCAGTTCGCTGTCGATGCTGATGATTGAAAAACAGGATGATGTCCGGATGTTACGCAGCATGGGCGCCGACGACCGGTTGATTCGCCGTATTTTCCTGTACGAGGGAAGTATGATTCCGGCGTTCGGCGCATTGATCGGGATCGTAACTGGCGTGATATTATGCCTGATTCAGCAGGAGTTTGGGCTTATTAAGATGGGCAGTGTAGCAGGCGCTTTTGTAAGTGATAATTATCCGGTGCGGGTCAGTCCGGTCGATATGCTGCTGATTTTTACGACTGTGTTTGCCATCGGCCTGTTAGCTTCGTGGTATCCGGTACGTTATCTTGGAAAAAAATGGCTGAGTAAGGGGCGGATTGTTGTTATGTTGCTTCCTTTGTTTGTATCGAGCTGCCAAAACGCCCAAACCGGCAAGCCAAGCGTAGTTGTTACCATTGAGCCGCAGCGTTATTTTGCTGAAAAGATTGCAGGCGATCATTTTGAGGTGTATACAGTTGTGCCTGCCGGACAAAGTCCGGAGACCTACGACCCGGCGCCCCACGAGATGATACGCATCGCCCGGAGTACGGCGTACCTGCAAATCGGCCTGATCGGATTTGAACAGGCATGGATGCAGACCATCCGCCAAAATAATCCCCACCTGAAGTATTTCGACCTTTCCGAAGGCGTTAGCTGGATAGGAGAGGACGAGCATGATCATGAACCTTTGCATGAAGAGGAAGAGGATGAGGATGAGGATGAATCGGACACAGACGCCCATCATCACCACCATCATCACGGTGGAATCGATCCGCATATATGGAGCGCTACGGGCACGGCAAAACTTATTGCGCACAACACGTTACAGGCCTTTCTGGATTTGGACCCGGAAAACAGGACAATCTATCAGGATAATTACGCACAACTGATTGCAGAAATTGACGAAACAGCGCACCTGTTGCATGCGATGTTAGACACCTTGACCTGCCGGACTTTCATCATTTATCATCCGGCGCTGACCTATTTTGCCGATGAATTCGCCCTGAAGCAACTGTCTATCGAGTCGGACGGAAAAGAACCTTCGGTGGCTTCGTTGAAAGCATTGATTGACGAAGCGCGCCATACGCAGGTCAAGGTTGTGTTCGTGCAACAGGAATTTGACCGCAAGCACGCCGAGCAGGTTGCCGCCGAAATCGGCGCCCGCCTCGTCGTAATCAACCCGTTAGACAGCGAATGGAACGAGCAGATGATACATATAGCAAGGGAATTGATAAAATAGTTTTCAATCCCGATTCCCCCTTTGAAGGGGGTTAGGGGGGATGCAGACAGTTTTTTATGAAAGTAATGAAACGATTAATCGAAATACAGCACATTGCAGTCGCATACGGCGCAAAAACCGTGTTAAGGGATATCTCGCTGACCCTCTGGGAAAATGATTTTCTCGGCATAATCGGTCCAAACGGAGGAGGGAAAACCACTTTACTCAAAGCCATATTGAGGTTGCTGAAGCCTTCGGGGGGCGAAATCATCTTCTATAAAGACGGCAAACCTGTTCCTGCCCTGAAAATCGGCTACCTTCCGCAAATCAACCGGCTCGACAAGTATTTCCCGATTTCCGTATCCGAAGTGGTAGCTTCCGGATTAATGAGCGAAAAGAAAGGCTGGCGCAACTATTCCGTCGAACAGCAGCAGCGAATCAGCGAAACGATTGATATGATGGGTATTAGCGACAAGATCAAACGTCCAATCGGCGAACTTTCGGGCGGCGAACTGCAACGTGTTTTATTGGGACGCGCCATCGTTTCACATCCTGACGTATTGATTCTGGACGAACCCAATACGTATGTAGATAAATATTTTGAGTCGCGTTTGTATAAACTGTTGGAGGATATTAATAAGGATATGGCCATTGTCCTCGTTTCGCATGATATGGGAACGATTCTGCCGTTAGTCAAAAACATTGCCTGCGTGAATGAGACATTGCACTATCATGCAGGAAATAAGCTGACGGAAGAATGGTTGGAGGAAGTCTACCACTGTCCGATTGAATTGGTGGGGCATGGCGATTTTCCGCATCGTGTATTGAAACGGCATGATCATTAGTTTTCAGACAGAATTACAGAATTTTTGCATAGTTTACATAAAAGTTTTAGTTTGAAATGGAAAAATTCGACGCAATCATTATCGGCAGCGGCTTGGGGGGGCTTGAATGTGGTTTTATCCTGGCGAAAAACGGCATGAAGGTATGCGTGCTTGAACAGGATACGCAAACCGGGGGCTGCCTGCGGACTTTCCGACGGGGCAATATGCTGTTTGATACCGGCTTTCATTATGTAGGCGGATTGGATGAAGGACAGTCGTTACACCCTTTCTTTCGCTATTTCGGATTGCTTGATCTGCCCTGGCGCCAGTTAGACGAAGCCGGGTTTGACGAGGTCGTTATCGGCGAGCAGTCCTTTTTGATGGCCAATGGGCATGAGCGTTTTACCGACACATTGGCGCAAGCCTTTCCTCACCAGCATCAACAGTTGAAAAACTATACAGCCTTGCTGAAAAAGGTAGGCGGGCATCTTTGGGATGCTTTTACGCCGCAACCTAAGGACGAATTATATACTACCTCGTTGTTTAACCGTTCGGCCTACGCATTTTTAAACGAATCCATCGATGATCCGCTGCTTCGCAAGGTACTTTCGGGCGCCTCGCTGAAGATGGAACTCAATGCCGACAAACTGCCCCTGTATGTGTTTGCACAAATCAACAACTCTTTTATCGAAAGCGCCTGGCGTTTGAAAGGCGGAGGAGGACAAATTGCCGACAAACTGACACAGCAGATACAGGCAATGGGCGGCGAAGTCCGTACCTGCTCCAAAGTAACGCGCCTGGTCGAACAAAATGGCCGGTTAGCCATCATCGAAGTGAACGGGGAAGAACAATTAACGGCCAAATGGGTGATTTCCAACGCTCACCCCGCCCATACGCTCTCATTAATCGACGAAACAAAGCTCCTTCGCCGGATTTACCGGAAACGAATCGCCGCGTTGCCGAATACCTTCGGGATGTTCACCGCAAACATACGCCTCAAACCCAACAGCCTGCTTTACAGGAACCGAAACATATATCTCCACCGCAAAGACGCTGATTTATGGCGTTATAAACAGGGCGATTCCCTGTCAAATGTATTAGTCAGCTACTACGTTCCCGAAACGGACGGACCGTATACTTCCGGTATCGACTTGCTTACCCCCATGTTCTGGAGCGAAGTCGAGCCATGGGCAAACCGGCCGGTCGGCTTGCGAGGCGACGATTATGTCGCCATGAAAGCTGCCAAAACAGAAGCCTGTATCGAATTTGTGTCCGGACAAATACCCGAATTAAGGGATTGCATAGATAAGATTTTCACAAGCACGCCGTTATCTTATCAATCGTACACCAATACAATCGAAGGCTCAGCGTATGGTATTCAAAAAGATTATACACAACCGATGTACACGGTACTCACCCCCCGCACCCCTGTCCCCAACCTGCTGCTGACCGGACAAAGCCTGAATCTTCACGGAATCCTGGGCGTTACGGTTACTTCGTTCTTAACCTGTGCCGAAATTTTGGGGTTAGCGGCAAGCGGACAACTGCATGGCGGAAAAAGTCTCTAAAAAATTAAAAGAGTTAAGTAACAATAATGATACACCATTAATGAATAAAAATAAACAAAATGATGATTTTATTAGAAGAAAGTGCATATAATAAAGTTTTATGTCCTCTAAAAAAGGTGAAAATCAACAATTTATTCGCCCGAAGCGTTGTTGAAAAACATTTGTCGGGCAAGGTTTTTGTTGACGATGTGAACACACCGAATACATTTTATATTGTTCATTCTTATGGAATGTCTTTGCTTTTTGGTGATCCCGATAATGACGGCTTTAATCGTCAATTCAGGAAATACGCATTGAATAAAGATAAATTGAGAAATAATCATGAATGGATGCAAGTGTTTCCCGATAGTTGGGACGATACGCTTAAAGATTTGTTTGGCAGTGATTTGGTGGAATTTTCTGACCATTCCAATTACGAAAAAGATAAAGTGGAACTGAACGGACGGGCGAATTTCAAATTCAACTCCGATACCTACTTTGCTTTCAAACAGAACAATTTAAAAATCAACCACAAAATTGTACGGACAGACAAAACGATTTTCAACGGGATGAAAGGAAGTGTTGTTCCGATGTATTTTTGGAACAATGCCGATGATTTTTGTAATCGTGGAATTGGATTTAGTTTGTTTTATGACGGCAAATTGGCTTCAACGGCATATTCTGCTTATATTCACGATAACTATTTGGAACTTGGCATTGAAACCCTTGCAGCATACCGCAGAAAAGGATTGGCGCAATATGCGTGTTCCGCTTTAATTGACTATTGTTTGCAAAACAATTTGGAGCCTGTATGGTCGTGCCGTTTTGAAAATACCGCTTCATATAACCTGGCACAAAAATTGGGATTTGAACCTGTTTCAAAAAGAAGCTATTATAAATTGCCTTATTAAGCATTAAAGAACATGCATCAACATCAAAAAAAACAACCAGCACCGTTCTGTTTCAAACGGTGGACAAACAAGGGATATGCTGTCTTCAACAGTTTACATCGTTGCGTGAAGATTGGCGTGTTGTGTGTAAGCTATTCCATACTGGTTTTGCCTGCGCGATGCTTTGCACAGACAGACAGCACACAGTTGAAAACGATAGAACTGGAAGAGGTGAAAGTGAGTGCAGATGTTCCGCCCGATGTTTTTGCGCCGGTCGGGAGGAAGATTACGCTGGTGCAGAAAACTGAAATTGAGCGAGCGGCGGTACAAAGCCTCGTCGATATGCTGGAGGGTATCCCCAATGTAGATTTGAGGCAGCGGGGTCCATTCGGCGCACAAGCCGACCTGTCCATACGCGGCGCATCATTCGACCAAACGCTAGTACTGCTCAACGGAATCAATATCAGCGACCCGCAAACAGGACACTACTCGCTCAACCTCCCCATCGACATCGAATCGGTCGAAAAAATCGAACTGCTTGAAGGACCCGCAGCACGCATTTTCGGAAACAACGCTTTAGGCGGCGCAGTAAATTTCATCACGGGAACGCAACCGGATAACAACCTGAAAGCCTCATTCACACGCGGACAATACGGTTTCTACAAAGCCTCGCTTGCCGGAACGGCGCACACCACCCACACCACCCATCATTTAGCCATATCGGAAACCGCATCGGACGGTTACACGCACAACACCGATTTCAAAAACATGACCGTTTTTCTGCAAAATAAATGGAAGAACCGCATCGTTCCGTTAGATTTGCAAATGGGCTATACCCAAAAGGATTTTGGCGCAAACAGTTTTTACGGACCAAAATATCCCGACCAGTACGAATCGCTGCACACATTTTTTGCCGCGTTGAAAGGCGATGCAACGGCAGGCAGGTTCAACATTTCACAGTCGGTGTACTGGCGGCGCAACTACGACCAATACATCCTTATACGCAACAACCCTGATGTTTACCGCAATTTCCACTATACCGACCTATACGGCGCAGACATTACAGCATCGTTTGCCGGTCGCTTTGGAAGGACAAACATGGGAATACTGGCGCGTAATGAACGCATCTACAGCAACAATTTGGGCGAACCGATGGATACGCCCCGCAAAGTTCCCCTGCAAGACGACAAATGGTACACCAAAACCGACCAGCGTATCAATGTCAGCGCCTTTGCCGAACAAAATCTGTATATCGGCAACTGGAGCGCATCGCTGGGAGCGCTTGTGAACTACAACAGTTACATGGGCGGCAAGTTGCATGTATATCCCGGTATGGATTTGGCTTTCCAACCGCATCATGCCTTAAAAATATACGCTTCTGCAAATCGCGCCATGCGCCTGCCCACTTTTACCGACCTTTATTATCAAAGTCCGATGCACGTCAGCAACCCGGCTCTGCAGCCGGAACGCAGCACGGAATACGAGTTGGGCACAAAAATCGCGACCGCTAAATGGAAAGCAGACGTCAGTTATTTCTACCGCAGCATCACCGACGCTATCGACTGGATATGGCAAATCGACCACCAAAAATGGCATACCATGAATCTTACAAACATACACACGCACGGCATTTCGGCAGGCGGTCAGTGGCAGGCGGAACGCAAGGATTTCCCCGTGCAGTCGTTTTCGGCGTATTATACAGGTATGCACAGCAACAAATCGGCCCATCAATATCAATCATATTACGTAATGGATTACCTGCGGCACAAGCTGAACATTGGTATGACGCACCGCATGGTCGAGAAAATCAATGCACACTGGCAAGTGGTCTGGCAAAGCCGCAACGGCGGCTATATGCAGTACAACGCCGAAGACGACTCGGAAACAGAAACGCCATACGAACCGTTTTGGCAAATCGACCTGCGCATCTATCGACAATCCGGGCAATTGAATATTTTTGTGGAAGCATCCAACCTCGGCAACAAACAGCATCAGGACATTGGTAACGTCGTCTTGCCGGGACGGTGGGTAAGGGCGGGTATTGCTTTGACGCTGAAGAAATAGGCTATAATAAAAATGCAAATAAGAGCCGAGTTTAGTATAAAATAACCCCATAAATTACTCTGGGACTACAAACGACTTTTTCAGAACCCAAATTTTTTAATATGCTGTATTTTTGGCATATAAAAGAAAACCGTCTTTCATTGGATGCGTTTCAAAAACCGTTCCCGGCGGAACTTTCCAGTTTCGAGGTCTTCCGATTTCCAGACAAGGGCTACCTTGCCCACCACAAAATCCTCCGGCAGCAAGCCCCAGTAACGCGAATCCATTGAGCCGGAAACGCAGTCGCCAGCCATAAAAAAGTAGTTTTGCGCGAAAGTGTAGGAAAATAGCGTTTCACTGTCTAAAAAGAGCTGTTCTTCCCTGACGGTAATCCTTTGACCGGTTTCATACTGAATCAAAGACCGGTACAGGACAATATTTTGCGTATTCAGTTCAAGACAGTCGCCTTTGCCGGGGATATAGAGAGGGCCGAAGTGTTTAATTGTCCAGTGATACACTGTGTCTTCGGGAAAACAGTTGAACACATGCTTATCAAAGGCTTCGTCCGGTGTTTGGGACAGAAGCAGCTGAGCGGGAAGGTTGCCTGCCGGTTCCGGATAGCCCTGGATGGTATAGACGCCGTTTACGATTGACAGTGTATCGCCTGGAATGGCTATGCAGCGTTTGACATAAAACTGACCGGGCGACATTTTCAGCGTTTCCTGATAAGTATAGGGAAAGTTAAAGACAAGTATATCATTGCGTTGGATTGTCTGCAAACCCCGCCATCTTTTCAACGGCGTTTTTTCCCCTTTCAAAAACCCAAAATCTCTGTAAATCCGTGGCCCAATCAACAGCTTGTTTACCAACACATGGTCGCCCGGCCAAATCACCGGCTCCATCGAACCGGTCGGAACCTTAAAGGAAGCAAACAGAAAGACTTTCATCGCAACCGCCAGTGTTATGGTCAAAACAGCAAGGCCTGATCCCTTGAGTAGCTTCTTAATCAGTTTTTTGAGTTGCAAGATTTCAGTTATAGTATATATCCCCTCTTAATTGTTAATTATTTGTTAATCTTTTTGACCTCAAAACACTCAAAACTCAGGATGTCTTCATTGAATGAAGGATTCATCGGATGGTTGTTGCAAATATACAAGCCGTCACGGTGGACAAACAGCACATTTGGGCAATAAATCCATTCCGGAAACATGGTTTCACCGATTACATTAAAGTCTTCATCCAGTATGATAATGGAAAACTTTTTGCGTCCCTGACTTGTTAAAGCAATATAGTCCAGCCCATTTTCAAGTTCAACCCTAGGGTAGGCAAACCGGTAATAGATATTTCTGTACGGATCATGGATCAGATTCCCATAACACGGATCGCCATAATTATATTTTGCAGATGCATTTATGTCATCAAAGCTCCTTTTCTCTATTACTGTTTTGTTGATGTATTTACTTTTGATTTTATATTGTCGTACATCGTGATGATCAATAGTAGCGATATGGATGTTTTCATCATAATAAAATGAATAGACAAATTCATTCCCGTTAAAAATTCTGCTGAAAGACAAGGCATATCCGGCTACAAATAATTCATTATCTTTTATTAAACGCGGAAAGCGACAGGGTAATTCATAGCGTAATTGATTTACTGTATCAATAACCACACAAAGAGGCGTAGTTGAAACCGGATTTCCTTGCCATGGCGCCTGGGGTAGATATAATTTGGAATCAATAAAAACAAACGGTGTGTATATGGAGGAATGGGATCTGTAAGGGATTATTTCATAACCTGATTCCGTCATTCCATACCGGATTTTTTGATTAAGGACGCCGGCTGTATCAACTTTGTAAAGGAAAGGAGTCATTGCGCAAGTAACATAAATGTTATTAAAATCCTCGATGTAATATCCGGATGGTCCGGGAACAGCACTCGGCCCCTCCCTTTCAATTTTTGTTTTGAAAAGAAAATCTTCATTGTTCAAATCATAAAATAAGATTTCTTCAAAAGCGTTGTTTTTAAAAGTCAGATATTCTTTGCCGAACTTATCTGTATAAGTAAACAAAGATGTGAATTGATATTTCGTGTTGTCATCCACTTCGTAAGAAAGAATTTTTCCATTTCCGACCAATTCATAATCATACGAAGTAGTATTCCGCATCAAATCACCCTGGGTTGTTTTGTTTTGATTGCAGGAAAGCAATACGAAACCGATCGCTGCATAGAGAATCCAATGTTTTTTCATTTGATTATCAATTTAAGAAGAGGATGACTTAAAGCCAGCCTCTTCTTGTTTTAATTCCATTAATTAATTACATTCCACAAGGACATGCGTAAACAGTGTCATATACATTACAATAATTTTCGCAGTCTTTATCCATGTAACATTGTGGCGGCTTATTTGCCAATGCCTCCACATTGCTCAAAGCTAAATCTGATAAACCAGCCTCATCAGATTTCAAATTCACATTCAATGCAACTGTCAATGCAATTGCTGCGATGGCGATTACGCCTAAAAATTTCTTATTCATACATTTTGATTTTTTGTTAGTTAATAAATCTTGCTTTGGTTGTATATATCATTTCAACAACCGAAACCACGCAGGTTTCAAATTAATTCCGTACCTTTGCTGCCTCCTTTCTTTTTGCGGGAAGGCCGGGGGGATAGTTATTTGCTTGGTATTGGCGCAAACTATCCTCCTTTTTTTCCCTGGTTATTACTCTACTGTTCCAATTATACTCAGTTTCACTGCAGATTGCGCTATATTTCCGTATAAATCGATGGTTTTGTTGAAAAAGCCGGTTGCATCCGGTTTCACTTCTACCCTGATTTCCGTTTTTCCTCCGGGTGCGACCGGCTGCCTGCTCCAGACCGGAACGGCGCACCCGCAG
>Ga0099364_10006342_pt1 | contig 17242 bp, 10 predicted proteins | sample TergutTh196P3_FD_73070 | JGI IMG/M metagenome (GOLD analysis project Ga0099364, IMG submission 73070) | Microcerotermes parvus P3 segment gut microbial communities from Pointe-Noire, Republic of the Congo - Th196 P3 | ecosystem: Host-associated > Arthropoda: Insects > Digestive system > Gut ... | reverse complement strand
GGACGCCTGCCGCTCCCTGCCGGGCCTGAGCAGGCGGCCGGGCTTTCCGTTGTACCGCAGGATAAACGCGAGGGACCCCAGGTGCATCAGCGTGATATACGCGAAGGGCTCGCCCGGCCGCAGCTGGGCGACGGCCAGGGCCAGAACGCCGGCGGAGAACGCCGCGAGCATCACCCGTGTCCGCGCGCGGCAGAGATAGAACACAACAATGAAGTACACGCCGAACAGCCCGTAGTCGGTGCGCAGAAGCTCCGCCGCCGCCGCGGCCAGCAGCGGCACAAAGACCACGAGGTATTTCAGTCCCATGCCCAGCATCCGGTCGAACACGGCGATGGCGGCCAGGCCCAGCGCCAGCGTGAAAAACACATTCTGCTGCAGGGGATACCACAGCCTCCCGTAAAACGCGAGATCAAAGGGAATCTCGGACAGCACGGCGAACACGGCCAGACGGGCCAGATACCGCGGCGCGCTCCGGGTGTGGAACAGCCCCTCGGCGATCAGAAAGCAAAAGATCGGCATCGCCAGCCGCCCGGTCAGCCGCAGTGTGATATACAGCCAGTCGGGCAGGTCCGGGCGGAAAACGACTCCGATGTGGTCCAGCAGCATGGTAACCAGCGCGATGACCCGCAAAATCATAGATGACAAGGAAAAATCCCCTCCAGCTTGAGTGTCGGGAAAGACCGGCTGGGTCAGCCGTCCATCCGGTAGGCCGTCTGCGCGGCCTGATGCAGGACGGTCAGCACGCTCTGGGCAAGCGTCGGGTAGTCCTCCTTCAGGGATTCGCCCGATATCTCGGGCAGACGGCGTTTCTTATCCTCCAGCAAGTCGGCCAGCCTGGCCTCGGCCAGCGAGAGGCCGGCCAGCGTCGTGGGAGCGAAGGCCGCGTCGGACAGCGGGAAATACGCCTCCATATTGCGCCCGGACTTGCGGTAGAGCAGATAGTACAGCCGGTACAGCGAAAGGCCCAGATACCCTGTCGCCGCCGTAATCAGCGCGGTGTCGCCGTCGCGGCTGAGCAGGTCGTACAGCACGCTGACGGCGTTGACCTGAAGCCGCTTGCCCAGCTTGGCGGAGGGGACGCCGCTCAAGCGGCTGTCACGCTCCTGCCCGGCGTCGTACAGCTCGTCGAGCTGGATGGTCAGCCCCTCGCGGGTGGCCGAGCGGCCCAGCAGAAAGTCCGCCGTCACGCCGTAGTAGTCCGCCGCGCGCGCCAAAAAGGCGAAGCCCGGCTCGCGCGTTCCGTTTTCATAATGCGACAGCAGCGCCTGGCTGATGCCCAGATCGGCCGCCGCCGCGCGCTGGGGAATCCCGCGCTCCGCGCGCAGCTGCGCGAGCGCCTTGGAAAAAGTCGTTCCCATTGCCCATATCCCCTTCCGGCAGCCGCGGGTTTTTGTAAAATATTATGTAACCCTATTTGTTATGCGGCCCCGTTTTTATACAGTGCGTGTTATCATATCACAAGAAAAAGTGCGCGTCAATATGGGATTTTACAAAAGGTGTTTGGGCCGGAAAAGCGTTCCCGGCATCCCGCGGAGCGGTTGATATTTCTGGATTTTTCCGCCGGGGAGGCCCCCTCCGGCGGGGGCGGGGGGAGGCCCGGGATTCCCCGCTCCCCCGTGTTCGGAGCCCGATTCTCAATTCTGCTTGTCAACCCGCCCGAAATGTGCTAAGATAAACAAATAAACTATGATTCGAGGTGCGGATATGACTTCTACCATTTTGATTGAGGGCTCGGCCCGCCATGCTCATGTGACGCAGGGAGACCTGGAGACGCTGTTCGGCGCGGGGTACGCCCTGCGCGTCAAGCGCGAACTCAGCCAGCCGGGCGAGTTTCTGTCCGAGGAAAAGCTGCGGGTCGAGGGGCCGAAGGGGGCCATCGACCGCGTCTCAATCCTCGGGCCCGTCCGCAGGGCCACGCAGGTGGAGCTGAGCCTGACCGACACGCGCGTTCTCGGGCTTGACGCGCCCGTGCGCGAGAGTGGCGACGTTGAGGGCAGCGCCCCCATACGGCTCATCGGCCCCGCCGGCTCCGTGGATTTGACCCAGGGCGCCATCGTCGCCAAGCGTCATGTCCATCTCCGCCCGCAGGACGCGGAGGCGATCGGCGTGGTCAACAAGCAGATCATTTCCGTCCGCGCGGACGGCCCGCGCGCCGTGACGTTCCATGAGGTCGTCGCGCGCGTACACGAGAATTTTATGCCCGCCATGCACATTGACTTTGACGAAATGAACGCCGCCGGACTCGGCGGCTCCGTGCAGGGTGAGATTCTCCTTTGACGTCCCGCGACGATTATGAATGCCGGAGGTGCTTTGACCATGCCCCCTACTCGGAAGAACGCTCCCGATGCCGCGAAAAAAGCCGCGGCGGCCCCGAAGAAGAAAGCCCCCGCGGCGGCCGGACCCGTTAAAACGGCGAAGGCCGGCAGGCCGGATAAAGCGGTGAAGACCGCCGGACCGCCGGCGGCCGGACCCTCCTCCGCCGGCCATCCGGTGGAGACGCATTTGTATTTCTTCCATGAAGGAAGCGACTGCCGCGCCTATGAGTTTATGGGCGCGCATCCCGGGCGGCGGGACGGAGCGGAGGGGTGGCTCTTCCGCGTCTGGGCCCCCGAGGCCAAGGCCGTCAGCCTGATCGGCGACTTCAACGGCTGGGACCGCCGCAAACATCCCATGTCCAAAATTTCGGTGGGCGTTTGGGAGCTGTTCGCCGCGGGTCTGGAGGAATACGCCTCGTATAAATACGCCGTCCAGACGCGGCAGGGGATATGGCTGGAAAAAGCCGACCCGTTTGCCTTTCACACGGAGACAAGGCCGCATACGGCCTCCAAGACGGCGGATATCACCGGCTACGCATGGGGCGACGGCGAGTGGGCGGCCTCCAGGGGCGGCGTGTACGACCGCCCGATGAACATCTATGAAATGCATCTCGGCTCCTGGCGGCGCGGCCTGGGCAATGAAACGCTTACATACCGCGACCTGGCGGAGCAGGTGCCGGAGTATGTGGCGGGAATGGGCTATACGCACATCGAGCTGATGCCGGTGATGGAGCATCCGCTGGATATGTCGTGGGGCTATCAGGTCACGGGCTATTTCGCGCCGACCAGCCGCTTCGGGACGCCGAAGGACTTTATGTACTTCGTGGACCGCTGCCATCAGGCGGGGCTGGGCGTGCTGCTGGACTGGGTTCCGGCGCATTTTCCCAAGGACGGGTTCGGCCTGGCCGCCTTTGACGGCTCCTTCTGCTATGAGTACAGCGAGCCCTCCCGCCGCGAGCAGCCCGACTGGGGCACGCTGGTCTTTGACTACGGGCGCAACGAGGTCCGCTCCTTCCTGATGAGCTCTGCGCTGTTCTGGATGGACTTCTACCACGCCGACGGCCTGCGCGTCGACGCCGTGGCGTCGATGCTGTATCTGGACTACGGGCGGAAAAACGACTATATCCCGAACATCCACGGCGGGCGCGAAAATCTGGAGGCCGTGTCCTTCTTCCGCAAGCTCAACGAGCAGGTCTTCGCGGCGTACCCCCACGCGCTGATGATGGCCGAGGAAAGCACGGCGTGGCCGATGGTCACCAAGCCCGCGTATCTGGGCGGTCTGGGCTTTAACTTCAAGTGGAGCATGGGCTGGATGAACGACACGCTGCATTATATGAAGCTGGACCCCATCTACCGCCAGCACAACCACAACGACCTGACCTTCTCGATGATGTACGCGTTTTCGGAAAATTATATCCTGCCGCTGTCCCACGACGAGGTTGTACACGGCAAATGCTCGCTGATCGGCAAGATGCCGGGCTATTACGCGGACAAGTTCGCCGGCGTGCGCGCGTATCTCGGGTATATGATGGCCCATCCGGGCAAGAAGCTGACCTTTATGGGCATAGAGTTCGGCCAGTTCATCGAGTGGTGCGAGGCGCAGAGCCTGGACTGGCACCTGCTGGACGTCGACATGCACCAAAAGCTCCAGAGCTATGTGCGGGAGCTGAATCAGCTCTACCGCCGGTCCTCTCAGCTTTGGGAAAACGACCACGACTGGGAGGGCTTTTCGTGGATCGTCAGCGGCGACTATCAGGGCAACACCATTGTCTTTGCCCGCTATGACAACTCGGGCCGCGAGATGCTCTGCGCGTTTAACTTCTCCCCGCTGGCGCGCGACGGCTACCGCGTCGGCACGGCGGAGCCGGGCTGCTACCGCGAGCGGCTGAATTCCAACGACAGCCGCCACGGCGGCTGGGGAAAGGTCAACGATTACCTCATGTACACGCAGGAGGTCCCCTGCCACGGCAGACCGCACAGCCTGATGTTCGACCTGCCCCCCCTGAGCGCGGTATACCTGGAACGGGAATGAGAGGCACGGGCTAAGCGAGGCGGTTTTGCGAAACAAAACGGATAGGGGTGCTTCATTCATGAAAAAGGAAATCGTGGCGATGCTGCTGGCCGGTGGACAGGGTTCCCGCCTGTATGTGCTGACGACGAATGTCGCCAAGCCCGCCGTCCCGTTCGGCGGCAAGTACCGCATCATCGACTTCCCGCTGTCCAACTGCGTCAACTCCGACATTGACACGGTCGGCGTGCTGACGCAGTACCAGCCCCTTGAGCTAAACGAGTATATCGGCTCCGGACAGCCCTGGGACCTGGACCGCCTGCACGGCGGCGTGCATATCCTGCCGCCGTACATGCACGGCAAGGGCGGCCAGTGGTATAAGGGGACCGCCAACGCCATCTACCAGAATATCCGCTTTATCGACAACTACGGGCCGGAGTATGTGCTGATCCTCAGCGGCGACCACATCTATAAAATGGACTACGCGGATATGCTCCGGCGGCATAAGAAGAGCGGCTCGGACTGCACCATCGCGGTCTATGAGGTTTCCCTCCAGGAGGCCTCGCGCTTCGGCATCCTGAACACCAATCCCGACGACACGGTCTACGAGTTTGAGGAAAAGCCCGCGCAGCCCAAGAGCACGCTGGCCTCGATGGGCATCTATATCTTCAACTGGGGCAAGCTGCGCAAGTACCTGACGGAAGACGAGGCCGACCCGAAATCCAGCAACGACTTCGGCAAGAACATCATCCCCGCCATGCTGAAGGCCGGGGAGAAGCTGTCCGTCTGCCGCTTTAACGGATACTGGAAGGACGTAGGAACGATCGAGAGCCTCTGGGACGCGAACATGGATATGCTCAGCGCCTCCAATCAGATGGACCTGCACGATCCGGCCTGGCGCATCTACGCGCGCAATCCTGTCGCGCCGCCGCATTACATGGGCGCCGGCGCCGTGATTTCCCACAGCCTGGTGACCGAAGGCTGCGAGGTCGAGGGCGAGGTCCTCAACTCCGTCCTGTTCAACGACGTGACCGTCGCGGAGGGCGCCAGCGTGAAATACTCCATTCTGATGCCCGGCGCGGTCGTAGAGAGCGGCGCGGTCATAGAATACGCCATTTTGGCCGAAAACGCGCGGGTCGGCGCGGGCGCGCGGGTCGGCGCCGACCCGAAGGACGCCCCGGACCCCGCCGAGTGGGGCATCGCGGTCGTCGCCTCCGACGTCGTGATCGAGGCCGGCAGGGTGATCGGGCCCAACACCATGGTAGCCGACTGAATACAAGAAAAAGGGAGAGAGACAGGGGGGCTTTCCCGCCCGTTTCTCCTGCTCTCTTCTGAAACTGGGGGATTGGAAATCTATGAAGGATATGCACGGCATCATCTTTGCCTATCTGACCCATCCGAAGCTCAAGGAGCTGGCGGAGCATCGCACGGCGGCCTCCCTTCCCTTCGGGGGGCGCTACCGCTGCATTGACTTTATGCTCAGCAACATGGTCAACGCGGGCATCAACGACGTCGGCGTCGTCATGCGCGACAGCTATCAGTCTCTGCTGGACCACCTCGGCTCGGGCAAGGACTGGGACCTGGCGCGCAAGCGCGGCGGGCTGCGCCTGCTGCCCCCGTTCGGCTACGCCGGGCCTCGCCGCAGCGTGGAGTTCCGGGGCCGCATGGAAGCCCTGTACGGGGTGGCGTCCTACATCTCGCGCATCCGGCAGGACTACGTTGTGCTGGCCGACGGCGAGAACGTCGCCAATCTCTCGCTGGAGGACGTGCTGGAGTCGCACATCCAAAGCGGGGCGGAGATCACCTGCGTCTGCACGCCGGCCCGCGAGGGCGCCGTCAGCGACGAGGCGTTCTACCGTCTGGACGATACGGGCCGCATCGTGGATATCACCGTCGGGCTGAAGGACGGCTATGAGTCGATGAACGTGTTCCTGCTCTCCAAGCCGCTGCTGGAGCATCTGCTGAACTACTGCGCGGCGCGGAGCCTGTACCATTTCAACCGCGATGTGCTTCAGGCGATGAAGGAAAAGCTGCGGCTGTCGGCGTATATCTACAACGGCTACTGCGCGCGCCTCATCAGCGTCACCAACTATTTTCAGCATAGCATGGACCTGCTCAAGCCCGAGGTCCGCCGCGACCTGTTCCCGCGCGGCCGCAGCATCCGCACCAAGGTCCGCGACGAGGCTCCGACGTATTACAGCCCCGACAGCCGGGCCAGAAACTCCGTCGTGGCGGACGGCTGTTACATCGAGGGCGTTGTGGAAAACAGCATCCTGTTCCGCGGCGTGAGGATTGGCAAGGGCGCTGTGGTGCAAAACTGCATTCTGATGCAGGACGCCGCCGTCAAGGACGGCGCGCGCATCAGCCATGTGATCGCCGACAAGCAAGTGACCGTTTCGGAAAACCACATCCTTGTGGGCCACAGCACCTACCCGATCGCGATCTCAAAGGGCGCGGAGGTGTAGTAAATTTCTTCGCAAGCCCTGCGGGGGCGGCCGTCCCGGCCGCCCGCGGACGCCATATATGGCGTCCCTACACAACCGTCATGTTAGGGCAGTTCCCCTTGTAGGGGCGGCCATTGGCCGTCCGCCGGATGGGTTTCGATTTCCAAATTTGAGAGAAAAGGAGGCCTTTCAGCATGAAAATTCTGCTCATCAGCAGCGAGGCGGCGCCCTTTGCCAAAACAGGCGGGCTGGGCGACGTCGCGGGCGCGCTGCCCGCCGCGCTGGCCGCCAGACGGGCGGGCGTGCGCGTGATGCTGCCGCTGTATGACAGCGTGGCGGCGGAGTACCGGTCCCGGATGAAATTCATCGGGGCGCAGTACATTCCGCTGGGTTGGCGCAACGTCTACTGCGGGCTGTTTGAACTGAAGATGAACGGCGTGGTGTGGTATTTCATTGACAATGAATATTACTTCCGGCGCGGGGAGCTGTACGGGCACTTCGACGACGGGGAACGGTACGCGTTCTTTTCGCGCGCGGCGGCGGAGCTGGCGCTGAGCCTGCCGGACTGGAGGCCGGACGTGATCCACTGCCATGACTGGCAGACCGCGCTGGTTCCGGTGTATCTGCGCGTTCTGATGGCGGGCCGCGCGGACGACATCCGCTGTGTGTTCACCATTCACAACATCGAATATCAGGGCCGCTATTCGCGCGACCTGCTGGGAGACGTGTTCGGCTTGCCTGAGCCTGTATTCAACGGCGGCACGATGGAGTTCAACGGCGGGCTGAACCTGATGAAGGCCGCCGTCGAGATGTCCGACGCGGTGACGACGGTATCGCCGACGTACCGGGAGGAGCTGCAATACCCCTTCTACGCGCACGGGCTGGAGGGCGTGATCGCCGCCGCCGGGCACAAAATGCACGGCATCCTCAACGGCATTGACACCGCCGTATACGATCCGGCGTCCGACCCGAATCTGTTTGACCCTTACGACGACGGCAGCTTTGAGAAAAAGGTCGCCAACAAGACCAAGCTCAGAAAAATGCTGGGTCTCGCGCCGCGCAAGAACACGCCGCTGATCGGCATGGTCACGCGGCTGGCCTCCCACAAGGGGCTGGACCTCGTGGCGGCGTCGCTGGACCGCATCATGGACCTGGACGTTCAGGTCGTCGTGGTCGGGCGCGGGGACTGGCATTTTGAGCAGCTGTTCCGCAACGCGAGGGAGACCTATAAGGGCCGTTTCTCGGCGCAGATCATGCACAACCCGGGGCTGGCCATGAAGCTGTACGCCGGCGCGGACATCTTTCTGATGCCCAGCCTGGCCGAGCCGTGCGGGCTGTCGCAGATGATCGCCATGCGCTACGGCACGGTTCCGGTCACGCGGGAGACGGGCGGGCTGAAGGACACGGTCACGCCGTACATCGCGGAAACCGGGCAGGGGCGCGGCTTTACCTTCGCCAACTACAACGCCGACGACATGATGTACGTTCTGCGGCAGGCCGTCGACCTCTATCGCGGCAGCCCCGCCGCGTGGCGCGCCCTGGCCGAGGCGGACATGCGCATCGACTTCTCGTGGACGCAGTCAGCCGGGCAGTACCTGAGCCTCTACCGGCAGGTGACCGGAAAAAAATAAAGATTAGTTAACTGGTAAGGAGATTATTGACCGTGAGCCAAAACACCGTAATTGACATATCCGGCTTCAAAGAGCTTTTTCTGGGCAAACTCAAACGCCATTTCGGGCGCGATCTGGAGGACTGCACACGGACGCAGGTGTTCCGCGCGACCTGCCTGGTGCTGAGGGACATTCTGGCCCAGCGGCTCTCGGACTCGGGCGACGAGGCGCGCGCCGACGGACGGAAGCTGCACTACCTGTCGCTGGAGTTTCTGCTGGGCCGTTCGCTGTCCAAGAACGCCTTCAACCTCGGGCTGACCGAAACGGTCCGCCGCTCCCTGGACGAGCTGCTGGCCGAGCGCCGCGCCATAAACGGCGGGGAGGACAAGCTGACCGGCCTGTCCTTTGAGGACTTTTTAGAGACCGAGCCGGACGCGGGGCTGGGCAACGGGGGCCTGGGGCGGCTGGCGGCGTGCTATCTGGATTCCATGACCACGCTGGGCCTCAACGCGACGGGGTACTCCATTTGCTACGAGTACGGCATTTTCAAGCAGAAGGTCATCGAGGGCGGGCAGGTTGAGCTGCCCGACCCGTGGCTGGAGGTCGGCGACGTCTGGCTGATTCCGCGCGTGGAGGAGGCCGTCACGGTGCGTTTCGGCGGCCGCGTGGAGGAGCGCTGGAACAGCCGGGACAACCGGATGGAATACGAGCATATCGACTATACCGAGGTCCTCGCGGTCCCGAAGGACATGCTGATCTCGGGCTATGGCACGGACAAGGTCAACAAACTGCGGCTCTGGGACGCGCAAAGCCCCACCGCCATTGACATGTCCCTGTTCTCCTCCGGGCAGTACATGAAGGCGATGGAGCAGAACGCCATGGCTCAGGTCATCACCAAGGTCCTCTATCCGGACGACAATCATTTCGAGGGCAAGCTCCTGCGCCTGCGCCAGCAGTATTTCTTTGTCTCGGCGACCGTCCAGAGCATCGTGCGCGACCACCGGCTGAAAAACGGGACGCTTCGCAACTTCCACCTGCGCCACGTTCTGCACATCAATGACACGCACCCCACGCTGGTGATCCCGGAGCTGATGCGCATCCTGCTGGACGAGGAGGGGATGGACTGGGACGACGCGTGGGTCATCGTCAAGCACGCGGTCGCCTATACCAACCATACGGTGATGAGCGAGGCGCTGGAATGCTGGCCGCAGAACATCGTGGAGATGCTCCTGCCGCGTATCTGGAAGGTTTTGTGCGGCATCAACGACCGGTATATCGCCCTGCTGCGCGCGGAGGGGCACAATGACTACGTCGTCGGCCGCATGGCCATTATATGGGACGGCGAGGTGCGTATGGCCAACCTGTGCGCCTTCGCGTGCTTCGCGGTCAACGGCGTATCGGCCCTGCATTCGGGCATACTGATCAAGAGCCTCTTTGAGCTGCAATACCAGCGCGAGCCGTTTAAGTTCCTCAACGTCACCAACGGCGTGGACCACCGCCGCTGGCTGGCGCAGGTCAACCCCGGACTGCACGGGCTGATTTGCGGCGCCATCGGGGACGGCTATCTCACGCATCCGGCGGAGCTGAGGCGTCTGAACGAATTTTTGGACGACGCGGCGTTTCTGGAACAGCTGGCCAGAGTCAAGCGGGAGAACAAGGAGCGTCTGGCCGCCTATATCCTGCGCGAGCAGGGGCTGGCCGTCGATCCCGCCTCGGTCTTCGACACGCAGGTCAAGCGGCTGCACGAATACAAGCGCCAGCTGCTGAACGTCCTGCGGATTTTGCGGCTGTACGACGAGATTTGCGCCGATCCTCAAAAAGACCGGATTCCGCGCACCTATTTGTTCGGCGCGAAGGCGGCCAGCGGCTATCACATGGCCAAGCGCATCATCCGGCTGATCCACAGCGTGGCCCAGCTGGTTAACGGCGACCCCGTGGTCTCGAAGGTCGCCAAGGTCGTATTCCTGGAAAACTACCGCGTGTCGGTGGCCGAGCTGCTGATTCCGGCCTCGGAGATCAGCGAGCAGATTTCCACCGCCGGCAAGGAGGCCAGCGGCACGGGCAATATGAAGTTTATGCTCAACGGCGCGCTGACCATCGGGACGCTGGACGGCGCGAACGTGGAAATCGACGAGTTTGTGGGCCGGGAGAACATCTTTATCTTCGGCCTGACCGCCGGGGAGGTCGACAGGCTGAGCCGCGAGGGCTATTCCTCGTCGTCCATCTACAGCCAGAGCGAGCCTCTGCGCCGCGTGTTCGACCGGCTGACGGCGGGCGTCGGGCCGGACGGGGCGGAATACGGCGACATCGCCAGCAGTCTGCTCATCAACGACACCTATATGCTGCTGGCGGACTTTGAGGCCTATTGCGCCGTCAAGGAACGGGCCGGCGAAAAATACCGCGACGCCGGGGCGTGGAACCGCTCCTCGCTGGCCAACATCGCCGCCGCCGGGGCGTTCGCCGCCGACCGCAGCGTCTCGCAGTACGCGGAACACGTCTGGGGCATGAAGACCCTGGACGGTTAGGAGTCAGTTATGCCGAAATTTTATATCACCACCGCCATTCCCTATGCGTACCGTCTGCCTCATGTGGGCAATACCTATGAGGCCGTCTTTACCGACGCGGTCGCGCGCTATCACAGGCTGATCGGGGACGAGGTGTTCTTCCTCACCGGAACCGACGAGCACGGGCAGAAAATCCAGCGGCAGGCCGAGGAGGAGGGCATCCCCCCCCAGGCCCTGGCTGACCGCGTGACGGGCGGCCTGCGCGGCATTTGGGACCGCTGCAACGTCAGCTACGACGCCTTTATCCGCACGACCGACGCCGCGCACAAGGCCATCGTGTCGGCCATCTTCAACAAGCTCTACGAGCAGGGCGATATCTATAAATCCAGCTACGAGGGCTGGTACTGCACGCCTGACGAGAGCTTCTACACGGACTCCCAGGCCCTCCGGGACGGCGGGGAGAATGACCGCGTGTGCCCCGACTGCGGGCGGCCCCTGGAGCGCATGACGGAGGACGCATATTTCTTCCGCCTCAGCAAGTACGGGCCGCGGCTGATGGAGCATATCGAGCAAAACCCGGACTTTCTGGTGCCCGAGGCACGCAAAAACGAGATGGTCAACAATTTCCTCAAGCCCGGCTTGCAGGATTTATGCGTGACGCGCTCGGCCTTTACCTGGGGCGTGCCGGTGGAGATAGACCCGGGGCATGTGATGTACGTCTGGATTGACGCGCTGAGCAACTATATCACCGCGCTGGGGTACAACCCCGCCGGACAGTCCGCCGGGCTGTTCCTCAAGAACTGGCCGGCCGACCTGCATGTCGTGGGCAAGGACATCGTGCGCTTCCACTTTCTGTACTGGCCCTGTATCCTGATGGCGCTGGGGCTGCCGCTGTACAAGCAGCTCTACGGGCACGGGTGGTTTAACATGGGCACGGACAAGATGAGCAAGTCCGGCGGCAACGTGCTGTACGCGCCGGAGCTGGCCGACATGTACGGCGTGGACGGCCTGCGGTACTACCTATTGCGCGAGATGCCCTTCTCCGCTGACGGCAGCATCACGCACAGCCTGCTGACGGCCCGCTACAACACGGACCTGGCCAACGACCTGGGCAATCTGCTCTCGCGCACGGTGGCGATGGCGGAAAAATACTGCGGCGCGGAGCTGGAGACAACCGAGGCGCACCCGTCCGTGGAAAACGTGCGCGCGGAAACGGTCAAACGCTATGCCGCCGCGATGGACGCCCTGCATACCCAGCATGCGCTGATCGAGGTCTGGAAGCTTGTTGACCGCTGTAACAAGTTCATCGACGAGACGGCGCCGTGGGTGCTGGCCCGGGACCCGGACAAGGCGGGAGAACTGCGCGCCGTGATGGCGGCGCTCTGCCGCGCCCTGCACACGCTGACGGTCCTGCTGACGCCGGTCATGCCGGAGACGGCGGACAAGATGGCCGCCCAGCTGGGGCTCGCGCCGGCGCTCCGGACCTGGGAGAGCCTGGACGCGCGGGACATCGCGTTCCGCGTGAAAAAGGGCGCCGCGCTGTTCCCGAGACTGGAAAAGTCGTAAAGGGTATGGTAGGGGCTCCACGCCAATCCGTAGGGCGCGATGCCCACATCGCGCCGTGTTTCCCCATTTTTCGCGTCGGGGGAAACGGGCGGAACCCGTGTTTTCGTCATTGCGGGCTTGACCCGCAATCCCCCCCAGTATTCGCGAGGTGTCCCCAAGAGATTGCGGGGCAAGCCCGCAATGACGGGATGTAGGGGCGCGCATTGCGCGTCCGCGGGCGGCAGATTGCCGCCCCTACAAAGGTTTGTGCCCTAACATGTGACATCATCTGCGTAGGGACGCCATATATGGCGTCCGCGGGCGACCGGAGTGCGTGGGGGGACGCGGACGAACGGAGTTCGTCCCTACAGGGGTTTGTGCAACCGGCGGACGGGCAAACACAGCGCGATGCGGGCATCGCGCCCTACCATCGGCGGACGCGCAATGCGCGCCCCTACGGACGGGATCAGGGCAGTACAAAATGCCCTTGCCCCGATTGCACAGGAACTCTAATATTTCAGGAGGCTGCCGGTATGTTCTACGACTCCCGCTCCCTCAAGCACAAGACCCCGTTCGGGGCTGTGGCCGCCGGGACCGCGGTGACGTTCCATCTGCGTCCGCCGCGCGCGTGGGGCTGTGCCCGTGTACATATCCATCTCATCCACGAGCTCGGCTGCGAGAGCTTTACGTTTGCCGCCGAATGGATCGGCTATGAGGACGGCTGTGACGTGTTCCGCCTTACGCTGGACACCGCCAGACTGCTCGGGCCGGTATGGTATTATTTTTCGTGGGAGGCCGACGGCGGGCGCGGCGGCTTTGCCGGCCCGGCCCCCGGACGCGAGAGCGGCGTTTGCGGGTGCTATGACAGCGATCCGTCCGTCTATCAGCTGACCGTCTATGAAAAAAACGACACGCCCGCCTGGTACGGGCGCGGCGTGACATATCATATTTTCCCTGACCGGTTCCGGCGCAGCCGCGTGCCGGACCCGCGCGGCATGGTTGGGGAACGGTGGGTGCATAAGGAATGGTTTGACAGCCCCGCCTACGCTCCCGACGCCAAGGGGGAGGTCCGGAACTGCGACTTCTTCGGCGGCGACCTGAAGGGAGTGATGGAGAAACTGCCGTATTTGCAGTCTTTGGGGGTTGCGACGCTGTATTTCAGCCCGATTTTCGAGGCCGCCAGCAACCACCGCTACGACACGGCGGACTATCTGACCGTCGACCCGATGGTCGGCACGGAGGCGGACTTTGCCGAGCTGTGCCGGCAGGCCGGGGAGAGGGGTATCCGCGTAATCCTGGACGGCGTGTTCAATCACACGGGCTTTGACAGCGTCTACTTCAACGGGCGCGGCACCTATCCGGGGCCGGGCGCGTATCAATCCGAAAGCTCCCCGTATTCCGAATGGTTTGAGTTTCAGGAGTGGCCGGAGAAATATTCCTCGTGGTGGGGCATCTATACTCTGCCGCAGGTCAACGAGTCCTGCCCGTCCTACCGTGAGTTCATCAACAGCGGCGACGGCTCGGTCGTCCGCAAGTGGCTCCGTCTGGGCGCGGCGGGCTGGCGGCTGGATGTGGCCGACGAGCTGCCCGGCCCGTTCATCGAGGAACTGCGGTGCGCGGTGCGGGAGGAGTGTCCCGACGGCGTGGTGATCGGCGAGGTCTGGGAGGACGCGTCCCACAAGATTGCCTATAACGTCCGGCGGCGGTACTTGCTGGGACGCGAGCTGGACGGCGTGATGAACTACCCGTTCCGCGACGCGGCCATTGAGTTTGTGCTGGGCGGAAGCTCGGCGGAGTTTGCCGAGCGGATGGAGACAATCCGCGAAAACTATCCGGAGCCGTGCTTTTACTCGCTGATGAACGCGCTGGGAACCCATGACACGCCGCGTATCCTGACGGTTCTGGGCGCGCGGCCGGAGGACTGGGAGCAGTCCAAAAAGGAAAAGAGCAAGTTCTCTCTCCCGCCGGACCGTTACGAGCTGGCCGTCAAACGCCTGCGCGTGGCGGCGGGCATCCTGTTCGCGTTTCCCGGCTCCCCGACGGTCTATTACGGCGACGAGGCGGGGCTGGAGGGCTTTGAGGACCCGTTCAACCGTCGCGGCTATCCGTGGGGCCACGAGAACATGGGGCTGGTGGAGTGGTATACCCGGCTGGCGAAGTGCCGCAATACGCAGGAGGCCCTGCAATCCGGCGATATCCGCTATCTTCCGGCCATGCCGCAGATTTTGGCTTTCCGGCGCTCCGCCGGAAAACGCGGCCATGTGACCTGCCTGTTCAACCGGGGCCGGGAGGACCAGGAGATGCTTCTGCCGTCCGGCGGCGCGTTGCGCGACCTGCTCTCCGGCGAGGTCTTTGAGGCCGGGGCCGGAAAGGCGCTGATCAAGCTACCGGGCTACGGGGTGCGGTATTTGGCGGAAACGGACGCATAGAAGCCGCAATAAAAAAGGGGCGCGCCTCGGGAACGGCGGCCCCTTTCTTTTGTGTCCATCGCGTCCCGCTGGTCCCGCGTGACCGGGCCTTGCGGGGCTTTTCCATCAGCCGCGCCGCGCGGCCTGATCCGGCGCGGCTGTACGGTCAATCAGCGCCATCAATTCCCGTTCGGTTTCGCGGTCGCCCGTGAAAGGGTATGTGCGGCAGGTTTTGTTGAAGGCTTCGAGGGCCTTGGCAGCCTTTTGGGCGTCGAGAGAGACAAGCTTTTCATAGGCGTAGGTCAGTCTGCGCTTGGACAGCTGCGTGCCGCTTGCTTTTATGTATTTTTTCAGCTCCGGGGTGTAAAGCGACTCTATTTGAGCCTGACGTTCGGGGCAAGGCTCACCCATTATTTCAAAGAACAGCAGTTCACAGCGAACCTCGTTTTTGAGCATCTCGATGAGCTTGACTCCCTTGTCCAAGATTGCTTGGGCCAGCGCCTTTGCCGCGTCAAAGTCGCGGAGGTCCATCAGGCGGCCCAAGCCTATGGCGGCGATGTTGCCCAGCACCGAATCGTTAAAGTCAGAGTCGTCCGCGAATTCAAACCATTCAGCGGGCAGGTCTTTGAGCCGGCTGCCCAAGGACATCTGCGCGTTTACGGTCAGCAGAATCCAGAAGGCGCGGCGCGTCTGTTCGCTTTTCTTAATCAGAAGGATATTGCGCCCGTCTGTGGAGAGTCCGCCCATTTTTAGGGGGAGCAGGTTGGAAGCCCCCAAAATAACGCCGATAAGGGCAAAGGGTACGAACACCTCAACCGCGAATATAAAGCTGTCCTTCACGGCAAAGAACAGAGCGGCCGCGATGCCGCTGAACAAAAAGTTCATCAGGCCGCCGCCGAGATTGTACAGCACAAAGGGGTAGGTGTTGTTTTCAAGCGCGGGCAGCGACATAAGGCATTGGCCGCCCGCACCCGCTATGCCGAAGCGCTTGATTTTCAGCTTGCCGTCCTCTTTGACGAACATCATCCCGGCCACCGTAAAAGAAACGAATTGATAGCCGCTGAAAAGCCCGCAGATTAAATGCCCCGCCTCATGTACGATGATATGGAGCAAAAGGGCGGCAAAAAAGGAGGCCCCCGCTATCGCGCCCGCGAGTATTGCCATTTGGGCGGAGGCGTCCGCCGCGTCCGCCGCTACGTCGGCGGGGTCTCCGACGCGGAAGAACACCATAGCCAGCCCGATTATAAGCCCTATGCCCGCGCCCATCATATAGGGGGCAAGGCTTTTCAGCTTAATTTTGGATTTTTTCTTTTTGCCGCCCATGCGCGGTCCCCCACACCATCATACATTTTCCCGCGGTCCGTCAACCGTCAGCCATCAGCCGTCCATCGCGTCCCACTGCTCCCGCGTGACCAGCACCTTGCGGGGCTTTGAGCCTTCAAACGGGCCGACGATGCCGCGCTGCTCCATCAAATCCATCAGCCGCGCCGCGCGGGCGTAGCCGAGCTTCAGCCGCCGCTGGAGGAATGAAACGGAGCCCTGCCCGGAATCGAGGATGACCTCGATGGCGGCGGGGAGCATCGGGTCAAGGTCTTCCTCCGCCTCCGGATCGTCCGCGGCGGGGATGCCCCCGGCGCGCATCTGGTTGCGGTCGATCTGCTCCATGACATCCTCGGCATAGGACGCCTCCGCGTGCTTCCGGATGTGCGTCACGATCTTCTGGATGTCGCGCTCGTCGACGTAACAGCCCTGAATGCGCACGGGGTTTCCGACCCCCGCCGGGGCAAACAGCATGTCGCCGTGGCCGATCAGCCTTTCGGCGCCGGGACGGTCCAGCACGATGCGGCTGTTGACCGCGCCGGCGACCTTCAGCGCGATGCGGCTGGGCACGTTGGCTTTGATCAGGCCCGTGATGACCTTCGCGTCGGGCCTCTGGGTGGCCAAAACGAGATGGATGCCGCACGCGCGCGCCTTCTGCGCGATGCGCACGATGAAATGCTCCGTGTTTTTTTCCTTCTTCGACTCCATCAGCAGGTCCGCCATCTCGTCGACGATGATCACGATGCGGTTCATGCGCGGCTGATCCGGATTGTCGCGGCAGGCCGCGTTGTAGCCCTCGATATCGCGCTTGCCGCCCGCGGACAGGAGCGCGTAGCGCTTTTCCATTTCCAGAACGGCCCATTCCAGCGTGCCCGCCGCCTTCGCCGCGTCGGTGATGACCGGCACAAGCAGATGCGGGATGCCGTTATACGGCGGGAACTCAACCTTTTTCGGGTCGATCAGGATCAGCTTCAGCTCCTCCGGCGAGGCCTTGTAGAGCAGCGAGACGATCAGCGCGTTGACGCAGACGCTCTTGCCCGCGCCCGTGCTGCCGGCCACCAGCAGATGCGGCATTTTGGCGATGTCCG